>Ga0209972_10000989_pt1 | contig 26335 bp, 21 predicted proteins | sample NOAtaG_7_FD_187302 | JGI IMG/M metagenome (GOLD analysis project Ga0209972, IMG submission 187302) | Freshwater lake microbial communities from Lake Erie, under a cyanobacterial bloom - NOAA_Erie_Diel1S_2200h metaG (SPAdes) (version 2) | ecosystem: Environmental > Aquatic > Freshwater > Lake ...
GCAGTCGAAACGGAACATGGGTGAACGGAATCAGGGTCAGGGAGCGGCTGCTCCGGGATGGAGATCAGGTGCGGATCGGACCCTACTTCCTGCAGGTTGAGCTCGAGCCGGCCCGCTCGACCAACCTCTATCCCCAACGCGATACCGGCTCATCATCCCTTCCCGAGCCCCCAACTCCCCCGCAGTTATTTGTGCGCGGGCTCGAGGAGGGGGTCACCTTCAGCCTGACGGGGACAGAAGTCACTATCGGCCGTCGGCCCGGAAATGATATCCTGCTCGAAGGTGAGAAGATCTCGCGGGATCACGCGGTGATCCGGCGCGAGGGGCGCCGTTTCAGGCTTGTCGATCTGGGGAGCGCCAACGGGACTCACGTCAATGGCCAGCGGATCGAGAGGGTTGAGCTTTCGAACGGTGACCGGATCAAAATTGGCAATTATGACTGTCAGGTCAGCTTCCGCAGTGATGACTGTCTGCTCCATTTCCGGAAGCTCTCACAGTAGTGGTGGAGTATAACCGTGGCAGGCGCAGCCTCGGCCAGGAGAATGTCGACGTGACATCCCAGGTCGAAACGCTGATGTCGCAGCATTGATGAAGATTTGTCAGGACTGATCAATCGGAAACATTAAGGTAGAGATCCCTCGGGGAGACTATGCTCGGACGCACAATTGGGAACTATGAAGTAATCAGCCAGTTTGGCGAAGGTGGGATGGGCGAGCTCTATCTCGGTCGTCACACTCGCCTTGCCCGTGAAGTGGTGATCAAGACCATCCGGACTGAGGACTTCAACCCACGTCAAATCGAGCACCTCCGTGAGCGGCTTGAACGCGAAGCCCTGATCCAGTCACAGCTCGATCACCCGAACATCGTCCGGGTCTACGACTTCATTGCCGTCGGCGAGAAGACCTGTATTGTCATGGAGCACGTGCCGGGCCGCGACCTGCGAAAGATGATCCTCCACGAGACGGGGCCAATTCCCGCCCGGAGAGCGATCCACCTCTTCAAGCAGATCCTCGAAGCAATCAACTATGCCCACAACTTCAACTACGTCGACAAGTCAGGGGAGCGCCACCGGGGGATCATCCACCGCGATCTGAAACCAGCCAACATTCTGGTCACGCCTGAGGATCTGGTCAAGGTGACCGACTTTGGGATCGTCAAGATGCGCGGCGTGAAGGGTGGGACCCAGATGGGGTTCAACCCGGGCACCCCCGAGTACATGAGTCCGGAGCAGGCGCGCGGGAAAGATCTTGACCATCGGTCCGACATCTACTCGCTCGGGATCGTCCTGTATGAGATGCTGACCGGGCGGGTCCCCTTTGATGCCGATGGTTCGGGCACTTCAGACTACGAGATTCGGCGGGGCCACATCGAGCTTCCGGTCCCGCGCCTCTCCAAATTCTTGCCCGGCATTCCCCAGGCGCTCGAGTTGATCGTCTTCAAGGCGCTCGAGAAGGATCCGGATCATCGATTTCAGACGGCAAGCCAATTCCTGGATACCATCATTCAGTTCGAATCGACCGGCGTGGTTGAAGTGAGCCAACCCAAGGAGCCACGGAAGACGGTGTTGCAACCGCAGCCGCCACCTCCAGTGGCTGAAGATTCCGGTCGCGGGGGGAGCGATGCCGATACAGTTATCAGCGCCCCGGAAGGTGGTGCAACAGGCAAACTCGAGCCACCGTCGAGACCAGAGCCATCTCCGGTTCCCCCAACCGCGCCGCTCCCCCCCTCGGCCGGTCAACGGCAGCCCGGTCGTCCCCTGCTCCTGATTGCGCTGGGGCTCGTCCTGGTTGCGGCTTTTGGCGCGAGCTGGTGGATTCTCAAGCAGGCGCCGGCGAGCGCACTTCCGGAAGAGGCCGCGCCGAATGCGGTCTCGGTTCCGCCGGGGATGATCTCGATCCCGGGCGGGGAGTTCCAGATGGGCCGCGACGACGGCAACGTCTACGAGCGTCCGGCGCACAAGATTCAGGTCAAACCTTTCTACATCGATCACTATGAAGTGACCAACGACGAGTACGCGAAGTTCGTCCGCTTGACGCGGCGCAATCCGCCCGCCCACTGGCGAGAGGGGCAGTATGAGAATGGGGAGGCCAGGCTGCCGGTGGTCAATGTCACCTGGTATGAGGCCCGCGCCTTCTGTGAATGGGCCGGGAAGCGGCTGCCCGTCGAGTCGGAATGGGAGTATGCCGCGCGGGGGCGTGACAACCGCCTCTATCCCTATGGCAACGAATGGAAACCGCGTTTCTCAAACGCCCGGGAGACCGGGCTGGACAAACCCCAGGCCGTCGGGAGCTATCCGGAGGGAGACAGCACCTTCGGGGTGGCGGATCTGGCGGGAAATGTGGCGGAGTGGACCGAGACGGAGTACCTGCCCTATCCGGGAAGTCAGGCGCGGCGGGACGATGGGCACCGGATCATTCGGGGTGGAGGCTTTCGGGTTCCCGCCCGCGAGCAGACGGCAACAGAGAGGTTCTTCGACCGTCCGAGCGCCAGCTACGACTTTGTCGGGTTCCGCTGCGCAAAAGATCAGGCGGAGAGTGGCGCCGGCGGGGCAGCACAGGGAAAAAATTGAGCTAAGACCGAACAACTGAGCACAGAATACCGTATCACAACAAGATGAAGACGACGAGCTTGAACGACGACTGCAGATATGGTTCAAAGAGACCATCGACCGACCGGCTGCTGGTGGGGCTGGCGCTGCTGGTGATCTGGCTCTGGCCGGTGGAGGTCGTCGCCCAGCGTCGTTACACGATCACGCGACCAAAGGAGCGATCGAGTTCGGAGACGGTCCGGGTCAAAACGGCCTCTCGTCAGGTGGGCTCACGCGGGGTGCTGGTCGTGCTGGTCGAGCCGGTGCTGCCGGGCCAGATCGTGGTCAGAGGGCTCGACGGCAAGGATCTGGCGCGGGCCACGGCCGATCAGGAGAATGGTCAGGCTGAATTCTCACTCCCCCTCGCCAAACCTTACAAAATAGAAGTCAGCCACCCAGGCTACGCCAGCACGTCCATCCAGTCACGTCCACTGAGCCGACAGACGGTCATTCGCGCGAGGCTCAATGCCCAGTGGGCCTCGCTCCGCCTGCGCGACCTCCCGGCGCGGGCCCAGGTGCTGATTGATGACCGTGAAAAAGGGGTCGCTGACGAGAGTGGATCGACGGTCATTACCGAGATCCCCCCCGGCGAGCATCGTCTGCGGATCATCCACCCCGATTACAACGATTATGTCGACACCTTTGAGGTGGTCGAGGCGGGTGAAGAGGTCAGCTTTGGCCGTATTCCATTGACACGGGTGGCGCGACTCGACGTTGAAGGGCCCGCCGGAGCGCTGATCCTGATCGATGGAGCCCTGCAGGGGAAGATCAACGAGAGTGGTCGGCTGCAGATTCTGTACGAACTGGACCAGGTCACGGAACGGACGATCTCGGCCGAGCTGGTCGGCTTCCAATCGTGGCGAGCCAAACTGGCGCTCAGTCCGGGGCCACGGAAGATCCAGGTAGAGATGAGTCCGGTCGTCACCTCGGCCGGAGTCTCCGATTTTTTCGACTCCCTCAACCAATGGCAGACACCGCCGGATTGGCGAGTCATCGGAGACGCACGAAACAAACGGCTCGAAGTTCGGGGGCCGCAGCCAGGAATGCTCAAGGGGCTGATCTATCGTGATCTGCAGGCCACCTTTACCGTCTGGTTTGGCGAAGCGAAAGGGGCGAGCTGGATCGTGAAGATCGATCCGGAGGGGCGCAACTACTACCTGTTCCACCTTGCCGGGCCAAAATCTACCGGCGCCACACCACGCCGATTCTATACTTACCTCGTCAGGAACGGAGGTGAGCCGGTCGAGGTTGGGACCCCGGCCCCCCTTCTTGCCGATATCACTCCCCAGGCATCCTACACCATTAATCTGACCATCAGAGACTACACCATTCAACACACGATCACCTCAAACGAGACGGGCGAGACCAACGATCTGGGCATCTGGACCGACGTCTCGGCAGAACGAGAGAAGTACCTCTTCGGAACATTTGGATTCCGTTCACTGCATGGCGAGGTCTTCATCGTCGATGATTTGAATATCGAGCCCTTCCGGAAACCGTGAGGAGCGACCGAGCTGCGGTGGGCGGCGGCTGGTCCGACGAACTTGCCGGCAGCAGTCGTGAGCAGTCGTGGCTTCGAAATCAGAGTTCATTGGCGGCCGTATTGTGGCGAAAGAGAAGTTGATCAAATATGGACAAGAAGGATCTGCAGAAGAAGAGCGCGCAGACGGCGGAGTGGTTCGAGAGACACCTGACCCGTCGGGCGGTCGGTAAAGGTATGGCCATCTCGGCCGTGGCGGGGATGGCCGGGGTCACCCTCTACAAGTTTCTCGCGAAAGGAGATGATGAGGTAACGCTCGACTCCCTCGAACTGCAAAAGCGGGAGGGGTGGTCGGTTGGGGCCAGCGAACGGCCGCTCATCTATCCGGCCGGCGCCGTGGCGGTCGATAGCCGCCAGAAAGGCTGGAGCGGGTATGACCCATCCTACCTGATCTCCGTCTACCAGCCGGTCAGCCCGACCTGGCAACCATTCTTTGTCCCGACCCTGCTCCAGTCGCTCAATCAGCCAACGCTGAGTTCACAGATCCGGCTCTTCCACCGCGGGGAGATCGCGGAGGTCTATCGGCGCGCCGGCGGATTGCGTGAGTTGATCGCGCAGACACCGGATGCCGCCCAGACCCTGCTCGTTGCCGACCTGCCGGGACCGATGGCAGTCGCCGTTGGCGCTGCCCTGGCCGACAAGGCCATCCTCGTTCCGGGCTTCGACAACTGGCCCCATCCGCTGGGGGTGGTGCCCTCGCACGAGACGCTCGGATCGATGATCTACTACGCGCGGGAGATCGAGGAGAAACGTCAGCAGGTCGGCGAGAAGGCGCCGGTGGTCCTGCTGCTCGATTCGCGACGGCTCAACGAGTATACCGACAATGACAACCAGTTCGACAATCGCTGGCTGGCGCGGGTTCCCCCGGTCAATGAGCTGAAGCAGCGTGGGATTGCCAAGGTGATCTATCTGGTCGAAGACAAAAAGCAGACGACGGAACTTGACGATCTGAACGAGACTTTTGTCGATTGGCAAAGCCAGGGGCTCGAAGTCCGGATGCTGCCCCTGAGCGATTTTCAGTTGGCCAGCCCGTCTGAGAGCCGACTGGCCGGCGGAACGGGAGCTCCGCACTACTACTATGGTGGAAGTTCCCTTGCCCACTGGCTCTTCTTCACCCACTTTGCGATGAGCGCTCCGAGCCGTATGGCGCCGCTCCAGGGTGGGAACGGATTTATGACCCGCCCCTCGCTCAATCCGGCCAGCCTCTCCTCTCCGAGCGGCTTTCAGCCCGCCAGTTACCGACCCGTCAGCCGTCCGACCGTCTTTGCCTCGGCCGGGGTGGGGCAAACGGCGGGTGTCGGGCGCATCCGGCCAAGCGGTTTTGGCCGAACCTCGGTCCGGGTCTCATCGAATGGAACGATTACCGGGACCCGCCCCGGTCGATCGGGCTCGTATGGACGATCGGGTGGCGGCGTCTCGGGCTGAGAGAAGACAGGCAACTTATGGGAACTGAAGTCTATCTGATCGTCATGCTGGTCCTCGCGGTGATCTTTGCCGCGGGTCTCTACCTCAACTTTGCTGGTCAGGGTCGTCCGGCCCTCAACGAGGGGCGGCGATCATTTCTTGGCGGCCGGGTCGAGAGTGATGATCGAGCCATCTTTATCGGACTCCAGATCGTCGTGCAGGTCTTTGGCAGTGACGAACTGCGTCGCCGCCTGGTCGCACTGCTCCGTCCGGAGAAGACCGCCCCTCCACTGGCGGTTGAATCTCCTGGGATGTCAGAGTACGCGGCGATGCTCGACCCGACGATCTATCCCGGTGACCGTGAAGACGTGACCGAAAAGCGGGAGTTCCTGAAGTCACTCTCTTCACTGCTCATCGAAAATAAGTTTGCCTGGGAATATGGCTTCTGGGACTATCGGCGCGAGGCGGGAGAGGCGATTGAACAGTTCAACCAGTGGCGAAACGAACTGGAATCGTCGATTGCGACCACGGCTGATGAGGTCGGAGCCGCGATCGACCCGCTCCACCGCTACTCTGATGAGAAAGAGTTTCAGATCATCACCCTGATGATGCTCCTCGACAATCGGGATGAACCGGTTGGAGACGACGCGGGAACGTATGAGTTTCGACCAACCTATGCTCAGTTGGTCTCGCCCTTCAGCCAGGTGGTCGAAAAGATTGCCGAGGGGCAAATGTGGGAACCATCGACCTTTGAGGAGCTGCTGATGGCCATGCGCGCCCTCGATCCACGGACTATCGAACGTGATGCCGTCTACATTATCCCAGGCGCGGCAGAGGATGGCCTCTCATCGATCGATCTCTTGAGCGATGCTGGTTGGAAATATCTGACCGATCATCCAATCCGACCTATGTAATACTTGAACCAGACTGCCGGTCCCCCCGTACCTGCTTTCCCTGTGCCCCCAATCCTGACGCCGGATGACGGCCAATCGCGGCCTCGCGTCCCCAGTTTTATTCAGCCTTTCAGGGAAACACAAAGATGCGCCAGCATTACCAAACAAGCGCCATCCGCCACATCTATGCATCGCTTGGAGCAACGCTGCTGACCGGGATCTGGTTGATCCTGATGACCTCCCTTCCCCCGACCAGCGACCAGGAAGTTCGGCAAGTTCAGCAAGTCCAGCGATACCAGGATATTGTCGCGCATCTGCCCGTCTCCTTCGAGGCCAATCAAGGCCAGCTGGAACCGGAGGTCTACTTCCGGACGCGCGCCGGTCGTTACCAGTTGGAGTTCCTGCGGAACAGTTCACGACTCAGCTGGGCGGAGGGTAATCTGGGCCGGACGATTGAACTCCAGTTTCCCGGTTCCGCCGCGGCGGTCACGGTAGAGGGTGCCGAGAGGCTGCCAGGCACAACCAACTACTTTCTCGGGCCAGGCGCAGATGAGTGGGTGACCGGAATCCCGACTTTTCGACAGATCGTCTACCGGGACCTCTATCCGGGAGTCGATCTGGTCTTCTATGGGCAGGGGGAGCGCATCGAGTTTGACTTTGTGGTCGACCCGGGCGCCGATCCATCCTTGATCCGCCTCGAGTTTGTCGATGGCGCCGGGAGACGAGAACGGGGCCTGGCGATCACGACGGGGGGAGAGTTGCAGGTCGGACCGCCGAATCAGCTACTCAGACTGCTTCGTCCGGTGATCTATCAGGCGGGGGAGAGTGGGCGGGAGATGGTTGGCGGAGAGTATGTGGTGGCTCCGGACGCACTGGTGGAGATCAGTCTCGCTGGCTACGATCGAACGCGTCAACTGGTGATCGATCCGCTCATTCAGTTCTCCAGTCTCCTTGGTGGCGCGGGTCAGGAGACCCCCTACGCCATGACCATCGATCAGGTCGGCAATATCTACATTGCCGGGCAGACCTCCTCGACCAATTTTCCGATCCGGGCGGGATATGACAATTCGATCAATGGCACGAGCGACGCCTTTATCATCAAGATCAACCCAAGCGGATCGGCCATTCTGGCGGCAACATTTTTGGGCGGACGCAATCCGGGAGACCGGGCCTTGGACATTAAACTCGATCGAGATGGATTCGTCTACGTGTGCGGAGAGACATCTTCACTCAACTTTCCGATCAAACAAGGGTTTCAAAACACCTACCGCGGCAATACGGATGGCTTTATCAGCATCTTCAATAACAATCTGAACCAGCTGATGTTCTCGAGCTATCTTGGCGGTTCATCATTCGATTCGATCACCAGGCTGGCGATCAGCCCCGACCAGCAGATCTACCTGACGGGTGGAACCCGATCGACCAACTTTCCGATTGTCGACGCCATGCAGCCAGTTCTGCAGGGGCGGATGGACGCCTTTGTGACCAAGATCGATCCTCTCGGGAGCATCGTCTTCTCGACCTACCTGGGCGGCCCGGATATGGGGCTGGAGGTCAGCGAGGATGAGACCGGCTATGGGATCGTCCTCGATACGCTTCAGAATGTCTACGTGACCGGTGTGACCAGCTCGAGAAATTTTCCATTGGTCAACGCCATCCAACCAAGATTTGGGGGAGTCGAGGATGGTTTCGTCGTCAAGATGAGGAGTGATGGTCGAGCGCTTCTCTATTCGACCTACCTGGGAGGAGAGCGGGCTGATCGGGGGCGAGCGATTGCCGTCGACTCGTTCGGGCAGGCGATCATCACCGGCTATACCTTCTTTGGCGACTTTCCAACAGCCAATGCGTTTCAGCCTGTTTATCGGGGCAACCTCGATGCGTTTGTGACCAAGCTCTCCGCGACCGGACGGGAGTTCATCTTTTCAACCTTCCTCGGTGGAAGCGGGGAGGAGAATTCCGGGACGATCAACGATCAGATCCCCGCCGGAAGCGTTGCCGTCGATCGGATCGGGAATGTCTACGTTGCGGGGAAGACCAGTTCAGCCGACTTCCCGGTCAGGCTTCCCGTGCAGGGAGGGCTGCGTGGGGTGACGGATGGGTTTATCAGTAAATTCGATCCATCAGGTCGTTCCCTGCTCTTCTCATCGCTGATCGGGAGTACCGATGGAAGCGACCTCGGTTACGACGAACGGGTCACGGCCCTGGCGATCGATGCGACGGGCGGCATCAATCTGGTCGGCACCGCCCTCTTCAATGACTTCCCCATCCTGATGCCATTCCAGGCCAACTACGGGGGCGGGGTGAGCGATGCATTTCTGACGCGGATTTCGACGGTCGACCTGCCCGGTCTGGCGCCGGTCTCGGCGGCAAGTTATGTGGGAGAGACGCTGGCTCCAGATTCGATCATTGCCATCTTTGGCGCCAATCTGGCGAGCGGAACGAGGGTCGCGGCAGCTCTCCCCTTGCCATCATCATTGCTGGAGACCTCGGTGAGAGTCACGGATCGACTCGGTATCGAGCGGATCGGCGGACTCTTCTTTGTCTCCCCCAATCAGGTCAATCTTCATCTTCCCCCCGGGATGGCCACCGGACCAGCACAGATCTCCCTCCGGACACCGCAGTCAGCCGCGGGGTTGAGCGCCAGCATCCACATCGGAAGGGTTGCGCCGGCGCTCTTCACCGCCAATGCCGATGGTCGAGGAGCCCCGGCCGCGCTCGTGCAAAGGATTCGGAGCGATGGGTCGGTGAGCTTCGAGCCGGTAATCCAGATGAATCAGCCTGGTAGTTTTGAACCGGTGGCGATCGATCTTGGTCCAGAGACCGACGCGGTCTACCTGATCCTCTTCGGAACCGGGTGGCGCGGCGGCGGAGCGAACTCGTCGGTGACGGTGCGGATCGATGGTGAAGATGTTCCGGTCCTCTACGCGGGCGGTCAGGGTGAGTTTGTGGGATTGGACCAGCTCAATGTGCGCTTGCCAAGGCAACTGATGAGACGAGGCGAGGTGACGCTGACGCTCGAGGTCGATGGCCTGATCGCCAATCCGGTGCGGATATCGATCCTCTGACTGTCAAATCAGACCTTGTCGAATTGGCGGTAGTGGGTCTCGCGGAGCTGCACGACCGACTGATTGGCATCATCGAAAAGTTCACGGACTTGCTGGTAGTCTCGGTGTTCGAGCGCCTCGGTCAGCAGTTGGAGGGTGGACTGGAACTGAACCAGCGTTCGCAGGACCTCGGGCTGATTGGTCTTGATGATGTCCCGCCAGATATTGAATGAACTGCCAGCCAGTCGAGTCATATCGCGCCAGCCACTTGCCGCCATCCGGCGGGAGAGCTCGAGCTGCCGGTGTTCCAGAGCGGTCAGCTCAATTGCAGGAGTCCCGCGATCGGCAGCGGGCCCCAGCAGGAGGGTGGCGAGGGTGCTCGCAAGCAGCTGCGGGAGATGGCTGACCAGGGCAACGGCCCGGTCGTGCTCCTCGGCCGCCATGAGAATTGGCCGTGCCCCGAGCGCTTCGATAAGCCGGGCCAGATCGTCGAGGCTTTTTGCTGACGACGTCTCCTGATCGATGAGCGCCCACGTCGCCCGATCGAAGAGATCCGCCCGGGCGTATTCGATTCCACTATGCTCGCTGCCTGCCATTGGGTGTCCACCGATGAACTCGAAGCCGGCGGCCCCGGCTTGGCGAGACTGCCCGGCACACTGACAGATCTCAACCTTCGTGCTGCCGACATCGGTGACCAGCGTCGACGGTCGGAGCAGCCCGTGATGACGTCGCAAAAAATCGATGATCCCACCGATCGGAGTAGCGAGAAAGACCAGGTCGGCCGTTGAGGCCTCTCCCTGTTGAAAGGACTCCTCACGGGCATCGATGACCCCACGCTCGACCGCCAAACGGATCGTCGTTTCGTTATCCCACGCTGTCAGGCGTCCCTTGAAACCGGCCCGCCGCAGCGCAAGGGCGAATGAGCCGCCAATCAGACCACAACCAATGATACAGATATGCGATTGACGATCGAGAAGGGTCACAGCTGCTTCTCCACGGCCGGAGCGATCTTTTCGACCTGGTCCATGAGGCTGTGGAACTGATCGATCGTCAGTGACTGTGCCCCATCGCAGAGCGCGCGATCCGGGTCGTGGTGAAGCTCGAGAATGACGCCATCGGCTCCGGCGGCCAGCGCGGCGCGGGAGAGTGGAGTGATCTTGTCGCGCCTCCCTGATGAGTGGCACGGGTCAACGATGACCGGAAGGTGGGACAGCTTGTGGATGATCGGCGGCGCGGCAATGTCGAGGGTGAGACGGGTGTAGCTCTCAAATGTCCGAATCCCGGCTTCACAGAGGATGACCTGTTGATTCCCGCCCGAGAGAAGATAGTCGGCGGAGATGAGCAGCTCCTCGATCGTTGACGACTCCCCCCGGGTCAGAATGACCGGCTTGGGTTGGCGCGCCAGCTCACGAAGCAACGTAAAGTTCTTCATGTTCTGCGGCCCGACGCGAATGAGGTCGATAAATCGCTCGAAGAGCGGCAGCTGCTCATGACTGCTGATCTCCGACGAGGTGACCAGACCGCGCGCCGCGGCGACCTCGCGCAGAATCCGCAGCCCCTCTTCACCCAGCCCCTGGAAGCCAAACGGGTCGGTCGATGAACGGGTGACATTGCCGGAGATGATCCGCACACGCCGCGAGACGAGAGTATCGGCGATCATTTCAAGCTGGCCCCGGCTCTCAATAGTCCCGGGGCCGGCAATGATCGCACAGTGAGACTCGCCGATCACCGCCTGCCCGGCCACGATTCGGGTTCCCTCGGGACGAAATGCGCGGGCCGCAAGTTTATACGGACTGCTGACACGGACAACCTTGTTGACGCCCTTCAGCAGTTCGAGACCACGCAGATCGGCCAGCCTTGACCCGACGGCGCCGAGAATGGTGTAACGTGCTCCGGTGGAGCGATGGATATCGAAACCGAGTTGAACGAGACGGTCAACGACCGCCACGATCTGGTCCTCGGTCGCGTTCTCTTCCATGACAATGATCATCTTCTCACCCCGCTTCCGGATTCTGTTCGCCCTGTGTGGAGTGGATCCGCTCGATCCGCCGCGCCTCATCGATCACCCGTTCAAAGAGACGACGAATCGCTTCGGCATCGAGCGGCCCGTTGTTGGCGGCCATGACATTGGCAATCACCTGGGCCTCTCTCTTGGGTGAGTAGATCTCGAGCGAGAGCCGCTTTTTGATATGTCCGATCTCGATGGCGCACTGGGTGCGCTCATTGAAGAGGCGGACCAGCAACTGATCGATCTCATCGATGCGGCGTCGCCAATCCTCCATCTGTTCCTGGTCACTCTTCACTGATTCTCCCTTGGCGGATAGGTGCTGCTCACGATACCCGAGAGCCGGCGGGCCGGAATAGGTTAGCGATCACCCTTCAGCTCTCGCGCCAGCGCGGCTACTCGTGGGACGATCTCGGCGGTCCCGAGATACTTCTCGATCTCGAGCACGAGGCGACTGCCGACGACCGCTCCATCTGCATACTGCCAGACCTCTTCGACGTGAGCCGGCGTGGAGATGCCAAAGCCGACGGCGATTGGTAGTCCACTCCGTTCGCGTACCCGGGCGACGAGGGACCCGACCTCCTGTGAGAGGTTTTCCCGAGTGCCGGTAACCCCGGTGCGGGCGACGACGTAGATGAAGCCCGAGGCGAAACTGGAGATCATGTCGATCCGCGCATCGGTCGAGGTTGGCGCGACGAGGAAGATCGTATCGATCCCCGCCCCGCGCATCTGTTCGACGTAGTCGGCAGCCTCTTCGGGAATCAGATCGGTGATCAGCAGCCCATCGACGCCCGCAGCTTCGAGCTCACGCGCCATCTTCTCCTGACCGAGCTGCAGAAGTGGATTGTAGTAGGTGAAGAGGACGATTGGCACATCGCGCACCTTACGGAACCTCTCGACCAGGGGCAGGATATCCCGCACCCCAAGTTGCCGGATCAGCGCCCGCTCGGAGGCGCGCTGGATGACCGGCCCATCGGCCATCGGGTCCGAAAAAGGGATCCCGAGTTCGATGATGTCGGCGCCAGCATCAGCCAGCGCCAACATAATCGCCTCGGTCGTCTCCAGATCGGGATCACCGGCCGTAATATAGGGGATAAAGGCCCGGCGACCTTCCTGCTTCAGACTTTCGAAGACGTTTTGAATTCGACTCATTTGCACACTCATTTTGGTGACTACTTCTTGCCGGTGTAGGTGATCCGCCAGACCTTGTTGCCACCGTCATCAACGACGAGCAGCGAGCCATCGCGGATCACGGTGACGCCAACCGGACGCCCCCAGACCTCGCGGCCTTTCTCATCCGGAACCCAACCGGTCATGAAGTTCTCGTATCCGCCAACGGGTTTGCCATTGCGGAATGGAATCCGGACCACCTTGTACCCGCTGCGCAGAGCGCGGTTCCAGGATCCATGCAGAGCGACGAACGCGTCACCGACATACTCCTTCGGGAACATCTTTCCGGTGTAGAAAGTGAGGCCCAGGGCGGCCGCGTGCGGCTCCATCAGCACATCCGGCACAATCGCGCTGGCAACGAGATCGGGCCGCTTGCCGGCCTGGCGCGGATCCTCATTTTTGCCGATGTAGGAGTATGGCCAGCCATAGAAACCACCATCCCGGACGGAGGTGACATAGTCCGGGACCAGATCGTCACCAAGTCCATCCCGTTCGTTGACGGCCGTCCAGAGCTGACCGGTGGTCGGGTTCCAGGCAAGTCCGATCGGGTTACGGATCCCGGCGGCAAAGATGCGATGGCCAGTGCCATCCGGATTGTACTCACTGATTGCCGCCCGGCGCGGATCGGCCTCCTCGCTGACGTTGGACTCGGATCCGACTGAAACATAGAGCTTCTTGCCATCACGGCTGAAGATCAGGTTGCGCGTCCAGTGCTGGCGGTATCCCTGCCCGGGCAGATCGATGATCTTCTCACCTGTCCCGGCCACGGTCGTCTGTCCCGGGGCATACTTGAAGCGAACGACGGTGCTGGTGTTGCCAACATAGAACCATCCCTGGTGGATGGCCATGCCAAAGGGCTGGTTGAGGCCAGTCGCAAATTCGAACCGTTCCGTGGCGTTGTCAATGCGCCCATCACGATTCAGATCGCGGAGCAGAAAGATCTTGTTGGCGCGGGAGTCAGAGAGAAAGAGGTCTCCATTCGGTCCCTCGATCATCCAGCGGGGGTTCTGGAAGTCCCCCTCGGCGAAGACCTTGACCTCGAAGCCGGCCGGCACGGCCAGGGCCGCGCCGGGAGGCGGCGGAGCGGTCCGCGGCCCGTTGGCGACCGCTTTAGTCTCGAATGGCTTGGGGAGAGAATCAGGCTTGATCAGGATGCGATCCCCGACCTTCTGACTGATGCTCGTCCCGGTCTTCTCTGACGCCGCCGGATCCTGGGCAATGGCGGAGGTCGTCAAAAGAATAAGAAGTGAGATGGCCAATAGTGAAATTCGTTTGATCAACATTGAACTTTACTCCTCGAAAAAGTCACCTTGAGACTCAACGTGTGGGCGCGTGGGCGCCACGGTCCGCCAACGTGAGCGGTCTTCTGGCAGGCCCGTCAGAGCCCGGCATACTCAGGCAGAAATTCCATGACCGAATTGACATCCTTGTCACCCCGCCCGGAGATGTTGACAAGGATCGTCTGATCCGGACGAAGCCGTGGCGCGAGCTTGCAGACCTGGGCCACGGCGTGGGCGGTTTCGAGCGCGGGAATGATTCCCTCCATCCGGGCGAGGAGCTGGAACCCTTCGAGCGCCTCGGCGTCGTCGGCAAAGATATACTCGACGCGCTTCTGGTCATAAAGGAAGGCATGCTCCGGTCCGACACTCGGATAGTCAAGCCCCGCCGAGATCGAGTGGGTGAGCGAAATCTGGCCACGGTCGTCCTGCAGCACGTAGCTGCGGGTTCCCTGCAGAACTCCGACGCTTCCCCCGCCCTCGGTCAGAAAACGGGCGGCGTGCTCACCCAGACTGAGTCCACGTCCACCGGCCTCGACGCCGATCATCTTCACCGACTCGTCGTTCAGAAAAGGATGGAAGAGGCCAATCGCGTTGCTGCCCCCGCCAACGCAGGCCACCAGGTAGTCGGGCAGGCGTCCAGTCCGCTCGAGCATCTGCTGGCGAGCCTCCTGGCCGATGACGCTCTGAAAGTCACGGACCATCGCCGGATAGGGATGCGGACCAAGGACTGAACCGAGCAGATAGTGGGTATCTCCGACGTTGGTCACCCAATCACGCAGGGCTTCATTGATGGCGTCCTTGAGTGTCCGGCTGCCGGATTCGACTCCGACCACCTTGGCTCCACAGAGGCGCATGCGGAAGACATTGAGAGCCTGGCGACGCATGTCCTCGGTGCCCATGTAGACGACACACTCGAGTCCCGCCCAGGCGCAGACGGTCGCCGTCGCCACGCCGTGCTGTCCGGCGCCTGTCTCGGCGATGATGCGCCGCTTGCCCATCCGCCGGGCGAGAAGGAGCTGTCCGAGAGCGTTGTTGATCTTGTGGGCGCCGGTGTGGTTGAGATCTTCGCGTTTCAGGTAGATGGCTGCCCCGCCAAGGTGACGGGTCAGGCGGTCGGCGTAGGTAATCGGCGTCGGTCGACCGACAAACTCGCGAAGCATTCGTCCGAGCTCCTGCTCAAAGGCCGGATCCTGGCGAGCCTCAGCATAGGCCGCTTTCAATTCGGCCAGGGGATGCATAAGGGTCTCAGGGACGAAGCTTCCACCATATGGGCCAAAGTGGCCACTCGCATCCGGGTACTGATAGTAATTAGTTGTCATCTTTGATCAATTCCAGCCGCTCGGCAAGCAGCCTGAGTTTCCCGGGATCCTTGATGCCGGGAGCGGTCTCGACACCGCTGTTGAGATCGACGGCGAACGGTTGCACCATGCGAACCGCCTCCGCGACATTGTCCGGGTTGAGTCCACCCGCCAGGAAGAGCCTCACCTTACTGGCAACCGTCGCGGCGAGGCGCCAGTCGACAGTCTTTCCCGTCCCACCATAGAGGCGTGGATCGAAGGCATCGAGCAGTACCGCCCGCACCGGATAGTCCGAAATAAGCGCGAGTTGAAGATCTCCACCCGCCCGGAAGGCCTTGATCACCCGCTCGGCACCAACCTCCAGGCAGTAGTCGACACTCTCATCGCCATGAAGCTGGGCGAGACCGACGCCACTGGCTTTCATGATTTGCCGGACATCGGCGGGGTGATCTTCGTTGACAAAGATTCCGACGCTGTGGATCCCTTCCGGCATGGCGAGGACGATCTTTCTCGCCTCCTCCGGGTCGATGTAGCGGGGACTGGGCCGGTAGAAGTTGAACCCAAGGTAGCTCGCGCCACACTCGACCGCCGCCAGCGCATCGGGGAGAGAGGTAATGCCACAGACCTTGAGGCGAACGCCGTTCATTCGTGTCGCAAAGCCTCCAGCGCCGCCCCGATATCGGTCGACCGCATGAGCTCTTCGCCAATCAGGAAGGCGTGGTAACCAGCCGCGCGGAGCTGCTCGATATCGGCGCGGGTGCGGATACCGCTCTCACTGACCAGCGTGACCTTGTCCGCGCCGCCAGTGGCAGGATGGCCGGCAAGATCGAGCGACGTCTGGAGCGTTGTCACAAATGTCCGCAGATCACGGTTGTTGACCCCAAGAATTCTCGTCTCAAATTGCATGACCATCTCCAGCTCGGCGCGGTCATGCACTTCGACGAGGACGTCGAGCCCCAGTGACGAGGCTTCCCGGAGCAGTTCATCGAACTGCTGGGGGGCCAGCATGGCCGCGATGAGAAGAATGGCGTCGGCTCCGGCGTGCCACGCTTCGAAGAGCTGGTAGCGATCGAAGATAAAATCCTTCCGCAACAATGGGAGCGGCGAGACCTGCCGGACACGGCGCAGGTAGTCGAGGGACCCATCAAAGAAGTCCTCCTCGGTCAGACAGGAGATGGCCCGCGCTCCGTGGGTCGTGTAGGTGCGGGCGATCGCCTCCGGATCGAAGTCCTCGCGAATGATCCCCTTTGAGGGTGAGCGGCGCTTGATCTCGGCAATGATGTTGACGCCCGGCTCACGCAGCGCGCGCTCAAAGCGCCCGGCTACCGGGGCCACGGCCGGAGGCGACTGGAGCGCGGCAAGCGGCACGAGCCGCTGCGCCGCTTCGAGCCGTTCCCTCTTCCGATCGACGATTCGCTTTAATATATCCTGCATCTCATCCTCTGTCTCAATTGCCCTGCTGATCGCGCGACGCCTGCGTTGCCACGCGAAGAGCCTCGAGGCGGGCGAGCGCCTCGCCGCTGTCGATGGAGCGCCCGGCCATCTCCAGCGCGCTTGGCAGACTGGTCGCCGCCCCGGCGATAAAGAGCGCGGCCGCGGCGTTGATCACGACCAGGTCGCGCGCCTCATCGTGGCGCTCATTGGCGAGCACCGCGCGAATGATACTGGCATTCTCCGCTGCCGATTCTCCGCGGAGGTGGGCGATTGGACGCCGGGCAATTCCATATTCCTGCGGATCAAAGAGAAAGTGGCGCGGCCCATCGGGGACCTCGAGACCAACTTCATAGATTGAGGTTGGCGCCGCGAGGGTGATCTCGTCCAGCCCGTCTTCACCACGGACGACCCAGGCCCGGCGAACCCCAAGTCGATGAAGAGCCCGCGCAACCTTTTCAATCACCGCCCCATTCGACACGCCGATCAACTGGTATGGCGCACCGGCCGGATTGGTCAACGGACCAAGCAGGTTAAAGATGGTCCGCACCCCAAGTTCCCGGCGCACCAGACCGACCTTTTTGGTTGCCTCGTGGTGGAGTGGCGCGAGCATGAAGCAGATTCCAAGTCGATCAAAGATCTCTTCGACCTGCGGGGGCTGCAGATCGACCTCCACACCAAGGGCCCGCAAGACATCGGCGCTCCCGGCCCGACTTGTCACCCCAACATTGCCGTGCTTGGCCACTGGAACCCCGGCAGCCGCGACCAGGAAGGCGGCGGTCGTCGAGATGTTGAAGGTCTTCGCCGGACTGCCGCCGGTCCCGCAGGTATCGATAAATCGCGGGTGACGGGTGGCGACACTGGCACAGCGCGACCGCATCGCCGCGGCAAATCCGGCCAGCTCCTCCTCGGTCTCCCCTTTCGCAGCCAGCGCGACGAGAATGGCGGCAATCAGTGGCGCGGTCGACTCTTCGCCAAGCAGGTGGTCGAAGAGCTCCGCTGCTTCAGATTGCCGCAGATCTTCCCGCTGGATCAAGCGATTTAGATAGGTCCGCAGCATCACTGCCCCCGCTCCAGTTCGAGAAAGTTGCGGAGAAGCCTCTTTCCATCGGCAGTCATGATCGACTCCGGATGGAACTGGACCCCTTCGCAATTGAAGTGGCGATGGCGCAATCCCATGATCAGGCCGTCGGAGGTGGTCGCCGAGATCTCGAGGTCCTCCGGCAGGCTCTCCCGCTCGACGATCAGCGAGTGGTAACGGGTCGCGACGAAGGGATTATCGATCCCCCGAAAGATCGTCCGGCCGTCGTGGAGGATGCGGCTCGTCTTGCCGTGCATCAGGTAGGGAGCGCGAATGACCCGCCCCCCAAAGGCCTGCCCCATCGCCTGGTGGCCAAGGCAGACCCCCAGCAATGGTATCCGGCCGGCAAAGTTTCTGATTACGTCGAGCGTAATCCCTGCCTCGTCGGGCGTACAGGGCCCCGGAGAGAGAACGATCTTCTCCGGGCTCAGCTCAGCGATGCCGGCGAGGGTGATCTGGTCGTTCCTGACCACCTTCAACTCGGCCCCCAGCTCTCCAAAGTACTGGACCAGGTTGTAGGTGAATGAATCGTAATTGTCGATAATCAGTATCATAAGGATCTTTCGGTATACCCGACCCCTGACGAACAGATCAAGGCTTGATGACGGCCTCGATCAGTTCGATCCGCTCCACTGGCGTCTGCCCATCGGGCCCCCGCACCACCTTCTCCAACTTGTCGAGGGTATCGAATCCATCGACCAGCTTCCCAAAGATCGTATACTTGCCGTCAAGGTTGGTCGCCGGCGCGAGGACGATGAAGAACGACGTCGAGGCCGAATTTGGATCATCGGTCCGGGCCATTGAAAGGGCCCCGCGAAGATGCTTACGGACCTGGCTAAACTCCGGAGCAAGGTTGTGAACCCACTTGTCGGCATAGTGGGGTCTGGCGTCGACTCTCGTCGAGGCGACTCCGCCCTGAACGACAAAACCGGGGACGATGCGGTGGAAAGCAGTTCGATCGTACCACCCGGTCTGGACCAGATTGAGAAAATTACGCACGTGTTCCGGAGCAAGGTCGGGATCGAGGGCGAGGGTCATGTCGCCAAGGCTGGTCCGCAGAATCACTTCGCGGCGCATCTCCTCGACCCCGGCAGTCTTGAAGGGCTCCTCCCGCACCGGTTCGATCGTCACACTGATGATCCTGACCGGATTGACTGTCCGCTCCGCCGCATCGGTCTGGGCCAGTGAGATCTGCTCGACCACCTCCATGCCCTCGGTCACCTGGCCAAAGGCCGTGAACTGACCATCGAGGGCCGGCTGATCGGAGACGCAGACAAAGAACTGGGCGCCGCCGCTGTTTGGGCGGCCCGGGATCCGCACCGTCGAGACGATTCCCCGGAGATGGCGAATCTCATTGAACTCGTCCGGCAATTGACTGAGTCCGCCTGTGCCCCAGCGCGCTCGCGGTGTCCGGGCATCTTTGAGCAGCGGATCCCCGCCCTGGATGATGCCGCGCGAAACAACGCGGTGAAACGCCGATCCATTGTAGAAGCCGGCGCGGGCGTTTTTGATAAAGTTTTGGATGTGCCTGGGAGCCTGGGAGGGAAAGAACTCAAACCGGAAGGCCCCGAGATCGGTCGTCACTACCGCCTCGAGCTTGGCCGCCTCCTGCAGTGAGACGGGCGGAGGCTCCACCCCGGGGGGCGGAGCATTCTTCTTCCGGGGAGTCTGGGCCAGGGCGACCGTTGCCCCGACCAGCAGGATCAGCACGATCCCTGGACGCACAACGATCTCTCCGATCGATCGAAGCCGCGTTCTTCTCATAATTCTCTCTCTGCCAACTCGATGGCCCTGACCAGGGCCCGGGACTTGTTGACAGTCTCCTTGAACTCACTATCGACAACTGAATCAGCGACAATGCCACCACCAGCCTGGATGTAAGCCTTGTCACCACGGACATACATCGTGCGCAATGCTATGCAGGAATCGAGATTACCTGAATAGTCGAAGTAGAGGACGGCGCCAGAGTAGGCGCCACGCCGCGTCGGCTCGAGCTCATCGATGATCTCCATGGCCCGCACCTTCGGCGCTCCCGAGACGGTGCCGGCCGGAAATACTGCCGCAAGGGCATCGAAGCAGTCGAGATCTTTGCGCAGACGCGAACGCAGACTCGAAACAAGATGCATGACGTGCGAGAACCGCTCGATGAACATGAGATTCTCGACCCGCACGCTCCCGTAGTCGGAGACGCGGCCCAGATCATTCCGGCCCAGATCGACAAGCATTATATGCTCGGCGCGTTCCTTTTCATCAGCAAGCAGCTCTTCAGCCAGCCGCTGATCCGCGGCCTCATCGGCGCCGCGGGGCGCAGTGCCGGCGATCGGTCGGTACTCGAGCTCATGGCCCGTGCACCGGACCAGCATCTCGGGGGAGGCCCCAAGCAGGCTCTCCTCACCGCCCAGCTTGAGAAAGAACATGTACGGCGAGGGGTTGACGACCCGCAGTGCCCGGTAGATCTGGAAGGGAGTGGTCGTAATCTCGGTCTCAAAGCGCTGCGCAAAGACGACCTGGAAGGCATCCCCGGCCAGAATGTACTGCTTGATCCGCTCGATGGACGACTCATAATACTCACGGGTCATGTTTGAACGGAGCGAGATCGCCCGGGACGCCCGAGCCGGCGGGGGTGGCTCAACTGGCGCAAGCAGCGCGGCTTCGAGTCGCGCCACCTCAGCGTTCGCGGCAATGAATCGTTCGCGCAGCTCAGGGCCATCAGCCAGGCCGTCAGTCAAGACGTTGACGATGATATGAATCTGGTGGCGCACGTGATCGAAGGCGAGCAGATTGGCAAAGAACATGACCACGGCCGTGTCGAGTCCCAGATCGTCCGGCGCCTTTCGCGGGAGCTTCTCAAACCAGCCAACGGCGTCGTAACCAAAATACCCGACGGCGCCGGCGGAAAAGGGCGGAAGGCCGGGAACCTTGACCGGTGTTTCCCGACCCATCATCTCGCGCAGGACATCGAGCATCGGCGCGTGGCGCGTCTCGACCACCTGCCCATTCCGCTCTATCTGAATCTCGGGCTGGGTTGCCACCGACTCCGCGCTCTCACCGGTCGCCCGGGCCCGGACGATCGTGTGGGGCCGGCACCCCAGAAACGAGTAACGGGCAATCTTCTCTCCCCCCTCGACCGATTCGAGAAGGAAGGCCTGTTCGCCCTGCTTCTCGATCCGCAGGTAAGCCGAGACAGGCGTGAGCAGGTCGGCCATGACCGTTCTGACCAGCGGAACAACCGTCCCCTGCGCGGCTAGCTCGAGAAACTCTTCGTAAGTTGTTGGAGTGATTACCGACATCTCATTAAACCTTGCGACCGACATTGATGGCTATCTGGGTGTATCGTACTTCGGGAGCGCGGGTCTTCCGATCCGCGCCGAAAGCTCTTCGACGATCTCGGGGAGCTTGACTCCGCGCTCAACCATAAGGACCACGAGGTGGTAGAGCAGATCACAGATTTCACTGGTCAACTGCCTGGTTCCCTGCTCACGGGCGGCCTCTCCAGCCGGGGCACTGGCGGCATTCTTGGCGGCGATGATCGTCTCGGCCGCCTCCTCCCCGATCTTCTTGAGGATCTTGTCGAGCCCCTGCGAGAAGAGATAGGTGGTGTATGACTTCTCCGGGCGCGTTCGCTCCCGCTCGGCGATCTTCTCGTAGAGGTCGTTGAGCAGGATACCCAGATCGAGCGCCCCGACATCGACCAGCGAGAGCGCGTTTCGGCCTGTCGCCTCCGCGGCGGCCGGACTCGCCAGCAGCCGGTAGAAACAGGTTGGCTCGCCCGTGTGGCAGGCGGGCCCTTCCGGACGAACCTTGATCAGAATCGTGTCGGCGTCACAGTCGAGATGGAGCTCGATCACCTTCTGCGTGTTCCCCGAGGTGGCGCCCTTGTGCCACAGCTCCTGGCGTGACCGGCTCCAAAACCAGGTCTCGCCGGTCTGCAGGGTCCTGGCCAGGCTATCGGCATTCATCCAGGCCATCATGAGCACCTCGTTGGATTGGTGATCCTGGACGACGGCCGGAATCAGGCCCCGCTCATCAAATTTTATATTCTGGATCAGATCAGCAGACATCGATCGACTCTCCTCACTTTTGCGGCCTCACTTTTGCGGCTGGCGCTTCTTTCCCGCCCCGGCCGCCTCGGCAAAACGCGTCAGGATCCAGTCACCAACCGACGAGAGCAATCCCGGGTCGGTGGGACGAGAGTCATCCTTGTAAGAAGCAAACGACGGCTGGCCCTTGTTGACCCTGAGAAGGTGGTCCATCTCGGGGAGGGTCTGCAGGGTGTGATCCGGGTGGTAGATTCGCTTCAATGACTCTTCGAGAAATGCCGCGTCTTTCGTGGTCACCTCCAGATCCTTCTCCCCCTGGACGATGAGGATCGGGAGCCGCAGCGCGGCGAAGGCCTGGAGCGGGTCATTGACGAGCAGACTGACCGATCGCGGCGCCTCTTTGATCACCTCGCGCAGCTCGGCGTCATAGGGATTGGCCGGATCGAAGGTCTCCTTGATCACCTCGGGGCGGCTGTAGAAGAGGGCGCGGGTGATCCGTTCCGCTTTGGCCTGAATCTCTCTGATTTCAGCTATTGGCCGCCCCTCCTCGGTCATGCGTGCCTGCATCTCGTCCCGGAGCATCTTGCCCAGCGTTCGTCCGGACATCCCGACCACGACGAGGCCGGCCGCCGCACTCTCGAACTGGGCAAGCAGACTGGTGGCGATGAATCCGCCCTCGCCGTGACCGATCAGAACGATTCTTTTCGGGTCGACCTCCGGCTGGGACGAGAGATACTTGACGGCGCCATGCAGATCATCGATATAGTCGTCGTAGGCTTCGATCTTCTGACACTCACTCACCCCGCGGCAACGACGATCGTAGCGCAACGAGACGATCCCCTGCCGGGCCAGCGCGTTTGCCAGATCACGGTAGACCAGATGGGTCGCCGCGCCAACCTGGAGACCATCACGGGTCGTCGGCCCCATCTCGCTGACGATCACCGCGGCGGGAAGTCGCCCTCCCCCGCTCTTTCGCGTCGGAACAAGAATCGTCCCCGCCAGTTTCAGGTTATGTCCGGTGAAGGTGATCTCGCGGGACGCACCAGCCGACTCCTGTCCGAATGCGCTGACCACCCCGGTGGTCATGAGAACGGCGAGCACGACGACGCACCAGATATGGCTCTGATCAACTTTGACTCTTCTCACCTGCAGACCTCCTCGCGCCAGGTTGCCTAGCGCATCAGAATACCCCGTCCACGGAGGTAGTCCTTTGCCTCACCAATTGTCAGCTGACCAAAATGGAAGATGGAGGCCGCCAGAACGGCGCTGGCCTTGCCAACGGTCAGCGCGTCGTAGAGATGCTCGAGATTTCCCGCGCCGCCCGAGGCGATCACCGGAATCTGCACCGCTTCAGCCACCGCCCTCGTCAATTCGAGATCGTAACCATCCTTACGTCCATCCTGGTCCATACTTGTCAGGAGAATCTCTCCCGCGCCAAGCGCCGCCGCCTGGCACGCCCATTCGACCGCGTCGAGATCGGTTGGCGTTCGTCCACCGTTCAGAAAGACCTGCCAGCGCGGCACGGATCCGGGCACGCGGCGGGCATCGATCGCCACGACAATGCATTGCGCCCCAAAGCGCTCCGCCCCTTCACGAATCAGATCGGGATTTTTGACGGCCGCCGTGTTGATCGAGACCTTGTCAGCCCCCGACTTGAGAATATGGCGAATATCGTCGACCGTTCGAATTCCTCCACCGACAGTGAACGGAATGAAGACCTGGTCGGCCACCTGACGCACCATTCCGGCGACGATCTCCCGGCGATCCGAGGAGGCGGTGATGTCGAGAAAGACCAGCTCATCGGCCCCCTCGCGGTCATACCGCGCCCCCTGCTCGACCGGATCTCCGGCATCAACCAGATTGACGAAACTGATCCCCTTCACCACCCGCCCATTGTCGACGTCGAGACAGGGGATAATCCTTTTTGCGAGCATCTCTCCGCTTTCCGCAGGGACCGGGAGGATTCCGGTCCCTGCCTGATCATACCGACTTCAAAGCCTGATCTGCTTGACCCAGAGAACATCGGGCACCGATGCCAGCGCAGTCAGGGTTGCCGTATCGAGCGCGCTATCGACCTGGTAGATCGACATTGCCGCCTCACCGGGCCGATTCCGGCTCAGGAAGAGCTGGGCGATGTTGACGTTGTGCTCGCCAAGGAAGGTGCCAACCCGACCAACCACTCCGGGCTTGTCGTCGTTGTGGAGCACGAGTAGGTGTCCCTGGGGGACCGCCTCGATCCGGTAGGAGTTGATGTAGGCGATCCGCAAGTCTCCGGCCCCGAAGACCGTTCCGGCGATCCGGCACTCACCTTCCGCGCTACGCACCACCACTTCAACCAGACTGGTGAAATCCTGCGCGGCCAGCGCCTTCGACTCGGTCACCTCGAGCCCGCGCTCGGCCGCAATCAGTGACGCATTGACGGGAGTGACCCGCGCACTGACCGACTTGAGCAGTCCGATCAGGATCGACTGGGTCAGCGGACGCACATCGAGTTCGGCCACGGCCCCGCGGTAACTGATCCGAATCTCTCGAACAGGCTGATTGAAGAACTGCGCCTGAAAGCTGCCCAGCTTCTCACCCAGCTCGAGGTAGGGGCGGACGTGCTCGAGCACTTCCGGACTGACGGCCGGAACATTGACCGCTCCGGCAACCGCCCCGGTGAGGAGGTAGTTCGAGACCTGCTCGGCAATCGTCACCGCCACCGAGTCCTGGGCCTCGGTCGTCGAAGCGCCGAGATGCGGGGTCACCACCACCTCATCGAGCGTCAGCAGTGGATGGTCGGTCGGTACCGGCTCCTTGACGAAGACATCGAGCGCGGCGCCGGCGACCTTGCCCGACTTGATCGCGTCATAGAGCGCCTGCTCGTCAACCAGTCCTCCCCGGGCACAGTTGATGACCCGAACGCCCTGCTTCATCTTCGCAAAAGCGGCCTCACCGATGATGCCGCGCGTCTCCTCCGTCAGCGGAGTGTGGACGGTGATAAAGTCGGCCTGGCGAATGACCTCGTCGAGCGTCGCCAGTTCGATGCCGGCCTTGGACGCCATCTCCCGCGTAATGAATGGATCGTAGGCAATCACCTTCATCGCCAGGCCAATGGCCCGGGAGGCGACGATCTTCCCAATATTGCCGAGCCCGATCACGCCGAGCGTCTTCCCGGCCAGCTCAACCCCCATGAAACTCTTCTTGTCCCACTTGCCGCCCTTCAACTTGGAGTGCGCCTGCGGAATCTTGCGGGCCAGTGACATGAGCAGCGAAATCGTATGCTCGGCAGTCGTCACACTGTTGCCAGCCGCGGCGTTCATGACCACGATCCCCTTCTGACTGGCGACCGGCACATCGATGTTGTCGACACCAGTTCCAGCCCGGCCAATCACCCGCAGATTGTCGGCCGCGCTCAGGATGTCGGCGGTGACCTTCGTTTCACTGCGGACAATCAAACCCTGGTAGTTCCCGATGATCGCCTTCAACTCCTCCGGCGCCAGACCGACCTTGTGATCGACCTCGAATTCCGGGTGGCTTCGCAGGATCTCTATTCCATGACTTGACAGATTATCGCTGACCAATATTTTCATATAATCCAATTAAAACCTTTCTGCATAAAAGAGTTCTGGCATCAAGTGGTTCTGCAGTTCAATTGTCGCTGGCGTTGCTGGCGTCACTGGGTTCCTGAAGAAGCTGGCTACAAGCATGTGGGCCGGGAACGCCAGGAGGCTAAGTGCCGCTGGACAAAGCTTGTAATTTCAGTCCGTGGGTGTTCCATTTCCGTATCATATTGACTGAGGCCTGAAATTGCAAACCTGTCCGTCGACAGGGCCGATTCTGAAGAGGGCTTTTGCAAAGTCACTTGTTTTTACATTAACAGAGCGGTCGGGCCCGGTGGAGAAGTAGGGAGAAGTGGGGACAGGCGGGACGAGCGAGTGAGGTGAGACTTTGCAAAAGCCCTGCCGGGGGTGGTCAATGGCAGCCGGCTCGCTTGCCTTTTAGTTCGCTGAAACTTAAACTCTTGGTTCGCTTTGTCAGTTCATAAATATCCGAATTTTACGAGGCATTGCATGAAGATCCATGAGTATCAGGCAAAAGAGCTCTTAAGTCGTTATGAGGTGAAGGTTCCGCGCGGCATTGTCGCTCGTTCCCCACACGAGGCGGAGGACGCGGCGAAGGAACTTGGTCTCCCGGTGGTGGTCAAATCGCAGATCCATGCCGGCGGGCGGGGCAAAGGCGGCGGGGTCAAGCTGGCGCGGACGATCGAAGAGGTCCACCAGATTGCCCGCGACATGATCGGGATGACCCTCGTCACCCACCAGACAGGGCCGGAGGGTCGGGTGGTCAAGACCCTGCTCATCGAAGAGGGGCTGCGCATCAAACAGGAGTTCTACCTGGGCATGCTTCTTGATCGCTCCACTTCGCGACTGGTCTTCATGGCTTCTGCCGCGGGTGGAATGGACATCGAAGAGGTTGCCGCCACGAGCCCGGAGAAGATCCTTCGCGAGTCGATCGATCCAGCCGTCGGCATGCAGCCCTTCCAGGCGCGTAATCTCGCCTTTGGACTCGGTCTCCCTCCG
>Ga0209972_10000990_pt1 | contig 26316 bp, 20 predicted proteins | sample NOAtaG_7_FD_187302 | JGI IMG/M metagenome (GOLD analysis project Ga0209972, IMG submission 187302) | Freshwater lake microbial communities from Lake Erie, under a cyanobacterial bloom - NOAA_Erie_Diel1S_2200h metaG (SPAdes) (version 2) | ecosystem: Environmental > Aquatic > Freshwater > Lake ...
GGGGAATCGGACGTCAATTCACCATGAAAGATGGAATGAAGGTCACCGATTTTCTCTGCACCACCTTTGCCGCTGATAAGGTGGTCAACGGAGAGCGGTACGTCTACTTTCCCCGCGAACACGAGGTGCACGACACTAGCTTCCTCAAGACATTTCTCGAAGCCGGGGTCAGTCCCGACCAGTTGATCACCGCCGGGGGAAACCGATACACGCTCAACGACCTGATCAGGAGCGCAAAGGCCCTCTTCCGCTTCGATCCGGGCGATATCCGTCGCTTCGACCCTGAGTTTCCGGAAGACCATCTGCCGTGGTGCCTGATCGCCTTTTCGAAACTGGCGCCTCCGGACAATCCGACCTGGGTCAACGCCTACGGTGAAACGATCGATATGAACCAGCTCGTCGATCTGGGGCTCGCCGATTATGAGAGCGTCTGCGCCAAGATTGGGCCGCCGGGCAATGGCCCGAGCGGATTGCCCCTCCAGTTCCGCGAAGTGATCACCAAATACAGCTGTTATGGCATGCACGCCTTCTATGGCTTCTTCTCCGCCTACCGAAACGGGTATCGGGTCAACGATTACGAGAAAAGAACGCGGCAGCTGCTCGACCACCTGATCACCCGCCTCGATCGTGATCTCGTCTCGCTCAAGGAGGAGACGGAGGCCGCGCGCAGTTACGGACAGCAGTACATCGCGCGGATGGGGGCCGCCGCTGACGGTCGGCGGCGCGGCAGCAGCCCGCCCCCAGCGGAGTTGATCGACGTCCTGGGACTGAAGAACTTTATCGTGACCACTGGTCACGCGCTGGAAGCGCTCAACTTCGTCCGGCTCCACAAACTCTTTCCGCTCACTCCGGGACAGATCCGCGAGATCGAACGACAGGAGACGCGCCTCTTCGAGGGTCTGGTCGGGCTGCGAAGCTATGATCTCGACGCCTTCATGCGCTGGGATCCCAAGTTTGTCAGCGATCTGGTGATCGCCGAGGGGCACGCGCTGCGGGCCATCAAACTGCTTGGTCCGGAAAATCCCGACCTGGCCCAATAAGCATTACTTTGAGGGGAGCCTTTACGACCTATGCTGAAACGATCAACGAGCCTGTGGAGAAACTTGTCTGTCTGCCTGCTGCTGGCGCTGCTGCTCGGGGTGGGCGGGGTGGGCGAAGCCTCGGCCGAGGAGATCAATCCCTACTCCCTGCTCGACCAGTGCCAGGCCCCGCGGAGCAACCCCCAGACGGCGGAACTGGCCGCCCTGGTCAACAGGAGTCAGGAAGATGAGGCCAAGCTGCTCAGTCTCATCGATCGCCTTGGAAAGATCTGCGACAAGGAGGCGCTCGATCCGCTGATCGGGCTGCTCAACCACCCGCAGGCCCGGGTCCGGATGGCCGCCATCGAAGCGCTTGGACGATCGGGCCAGCAGGAAGCGATCGACCCGTTGATCAGTATTCTCCTGGGCGAAACGGATGAAGTGCGGCCCGCGCTCGTCCGCGGACTCCTCTCCCTCCAGTTTCAGCATGCCCGGGCAGCCGTCCTCAACATGTTCACCCACCCGCTCGGCAATCCGGTCGAGCGGGTGGAGGATATGCGGGTGCGGGCCTGCGCGATCCTCACCTTCAACCAGCTCAACAACAACGCCTACAACCAGAAGGCGATCGGCTTTCTCCACGTCTTCATGCAGTCGAGCAATCCGGAGATCGTCAAAATTGCGACAGAGACGCTGACCAAACTTCCGCAGACCCGCAACGGGACACGGGAGATGATCGGACTGGTCAGGAACAACAATATCCCGATGATCAGAATCTGGATGTGTGAATGGCTTGGGAGGCTGAAGATCGTCGAAGCGCGTGGCACGCTGGAAGAGGTCGCGAAGAGCGATCCCAACCAGAATGCCCGGGCGGCGGCGGCGGCGGCGCTGCAGAATCTCGGCAACTGAAGACTGCCGCCTTGCCCCGCCAGACTGGGCTACTGCGGGCTACTGCGCCAGATCTTCGAAATCTTCGATACTGGGCAATTCGGTGAGATCCTTCAGACCAAACTGGATCAGAAAGTCGCGGGAGGTTCCATACATCATCGGCCTTCCCACCGTCTCCTTGCGCCCCCTGGTGACGATGAGCCGCTTCTCAAGGAGGGTCTTGATCGCCGAACTGGAGCTGACACCGCGAATCTCGAGAATCTCCGGGACAGTGATCGGCTGTTTATAAGCGATCACGGCGAGGGTCTCGAGGGCTGGCAGCGAGAGGCGTGCCGAGGGGCGGGTCTTGAGGTATTTGCGGATGAAATCGTGATGCTGCGGACGGGTCGAAATTCGCCATCCGCCCGCCACCTCACGGATCTCGAGTCCGCAGTCTCGGGCATCATACTCGGCGACGAGATTGTCGAGGGCGAGCTGGACATCCTCCTCGGGGACCGTCCCGAGGACCTTGCAGATAACCTTGAACGGCAGTGGCTCTTCGGCGACAAAGAGCAGACACTCGATGACGGGCTTGATCTCTTCACGGGTCGCGGTGATCGACTCGTCGGTCGAGCCTTCATCGACGACATCCACTTCGACAACCCCATTCACCTCGACCGCCTCGTCTGTCCCAGGCTGATCCACGCTGGTCAATAAGTCGTCTTCCGGAGCCGATCCAAACTCGTCACCCAGAAACTCCTCCACTATCTCGTCCACCAAATCATCAAGCTCTGTGACGGCCAGCTCTGTGATGGCCAGCTCCGTGGTGGCCAGCTCTGTGATGGCCAGCTCCTGGTTTGACGACTCCGCGGACGCCCAATCTTCCTCGTCGCGGATGGGGGAGGCGGCCTCGTGCGGGTCGGCGGCGGAGGACACGTCGGCGGCTTCAGACGCGACCTGTCCTGCCGGCTCCTCGTCGGGCGCCGGAGCGGATGGAGTCTCTTCAGCCGGAAGTTCCGTCGAGCCGGACAGAGCCAGCTCATCTTCAGCCAGCGGAGTCGGGGCGACCTCTATCTCCAGGTGAGCGATTTCAGGTTGATCATTCTTTTCGTCGTTCATAATTCACTAACCACTTCGGTTCCGTCCTCCTCATCCTGACGGCGGGCAAAGATCTCTCCGAATATTTCACGCTGAATCAGGCGAATCCGGCGGGCTTTGACCATCTCGAGGAAGGTCAGGAAGGTGACGATCAGCTCACGCTTCGTCCGTGACAGGGCAAACAGCTCCCGAACATTGACCTCTTCCTTCGCATCGAGGAGGGCGTTGATCTGGGCGAGCTTCTCGGCCATCGTCACCTCGTCTCGATGGATCTCCATCTCGACAGCCGATTCAGCCCGGTTGAGCATCTCCCGAAAGACTCGCAGCAGATCAAAGACCGTTGCCGAGACCTCCGGATTGTTCTTGTCGGTCTCGATCGCCCCGCGGGTGTAGCAGGCCGCCTCGATCTCCCCGCGCGAATAGAGCATATTGGCCGCCGACTTGTATTTTTGATACTCGAGCAGTCGCGCCACCAGCTCCGCCCGCGGATCTTCGAGCAGGCTCTCCTCGCCATCCGGCGTCGCGTCAGGCGGCGGGGGCGGAAGCAGCATCTTCGATTTGATGTAGATCAGCGTCGACGCCATGACCAGAAAATCTCCGGCCACCGCGATATCGAGCTGCTGCATCAGACTGAGATACTCGAGATACTGCTCGGTAATGCGGGCAATCGGAATATCCTTGATATCGATCTCATCCTTCCGAATGAGAAAGAGGAGCAGATCGAGCGGCCCTTCAAAGACCTCGAGTCTGACCCGGTAGTTGTCGCGGCGATTCTCGGGGTCGCGTTGCGCCATCTCCCGCTCGAGACCATCGGGCCCATTGGGAGCAGATGCTGGTTGTGGTTGCCGTTCAGCCATCCTGGTCACCTATACCCAACTCAGATTCATGGCCCGGCGAACTTCAGCCATCGTACGTCCTGCCTCTTCACGTGCCCGCTGCGAGCCGGCAATGATCACGTCGTGGACCTCATCGGGATGGGCCCGGTAGTAGTTCAGCCGTTCGGTGATCGGGGCAAGATAGGCGATCAGCGCATCGGCGAGCGCCCTCTTCCGGTCGACACAGCCACCGCGGGCCTCGCGGCAATCGGCATCATACTGATCGGCCACCTCCTTTGTGACAAAGAGGCGGTGCATCTGGCAGACATCGCAGGCCTCCGGGTGGCCGGGATCGGTCCGTCGGACCCGGGTCCGATCGGTGATCATCTGCCGCACCTTGGCCTGGATCATCTCCGGCGTATCGGCCAGCTCGAGCGTGTTGTTGTAGCTCTTCGACATCTTCCGGCCATCAGTGCCGGTCAGCTTGGGAGTCTCGGTGAGCAGAGATTCCGGCTCGGGAAAGACCTCGCCATAGAAGTTGTTGAAGCGGCGAACAATCTCACGCGTCAACTCGACGTGGGCAACCTGGTCCTGTCCGACTGGCACATAATCGGCCTTGTACATACAGATGTCGGCGGCCTGCAGAACCGGGTAGCCGAGGAAGGCATAGTTTCCGAGATCCTTGTCGGTGATATTCTCGCGCTGCTCCTTGTAGGTGGGCACCCGTTCGAGCCAGCCAAGGGGCGTGACCGCGGAGAAGTAGACGTGCAGCTCAGCGTGCTCAGGGACCAGCGACTGGAGAAAGATCGTCGACCGCGCCGGATCGAGCCCGGCGGCCAGCCAGTCGGTGACCATGGCCAGGCTGTTCTCTCTGAATCGCGAGGTATCGGCATAGTCGGAGGTCAGCGCGTGCCAATCCGCGACGAAGAAGTAACAGTCGTACGGATCCTGTTTCTGAACCCAGTTTTTGAGCGCTCCCTCGTAATTGCCGAGGTGAAGCTTTCCAGTCGGGCGCATCCCGCTGACAATTCTTTTCTTGGCCATCTTGATTATCTGTCTTCTGGTAGTAAATTTAGTCCAATTCGTCTGCTAGCGGAGAAACCAATCAACCAACTGAAAGACCGGCTGGACCAGCATTCCGGTAATCCCGGCTCTGACGAGCAGGAAGAGAAGCACGAAGCCCATCCATGACGGTATCTGCGCATAGAGATCCGCCAGGGAGTCCGGCAGAAGATTGCGCAGAATGTGGTGGCCATCGAGCGGCGGAATGGGGATCAGGTTGAAGACTCCGAGGATGATGTTGAGCGTTATCCCGATGTTGACCAGCGTGTAGACCGGTTGCGTCAGCTCACCCAGCAGCTCAGCGGAGAGGAGCGAGGTCTGGAAGATGATCTTGTAGAGAAGAACAAAGATGGCGGCGAGGAGAAAGTTGCTCAGCGGGCCGGCGAAGGCAATCGCGATCTCACCCATCCGGCGATCGCGCAGGTTGTAGGGGTTGAATGGAACCGGTTTCGCCCAGCCAAACATCCACCCCCCGGTCGTGATCGCAATGAGGGGGAAGATGATCGTCCCAAAGATGTCGATATGCGGGAGGGGGTTGAGCGTGACCCGCCCGAGATAGCGTCCCGTCGCATCTCCGGAACGCTCTGCCGCCCAGGCATGGGCGCATTCGTGAACCGTCAGCGACAGGAGAAATACGACAAACCAGATAATGATGCGTCCGGGATCCAGGTTGAGCATAGTCAGCCCTCTCTTATGCCACTCTTACGTTGTCTCTGCCAGCACTGGGAAAAGGGTCACAGTATCACGTGCTGAAAAGTACTGTCAATTAATGAATGCGCGGGTCTCTGGCCACCGGTGTGCGGTCAAGGGGCCGCTCCCGATTTGACCTTGCCCTTCCCCACTCCTTAAGATTCACCAGGATTCACCAGGTCGGGTCCCCGCCGGGGCGACCTGCATATTAACAAAGACTGGTCGAAGGGTTTGGCCAAAATTCGCGCGGCCATTGGAAAACAGGCCGGGCTGCAGCAGAGGGGGAAGTGAGATGGCAGATGCACGTATTGAACTATTTCGGCGGATGCTCGAGGCCGATCCAGCCAACAGTGTTGTCCGTTATGGTCTGGCCAATGAACTGATGAAACTCGAACGGTTTGGGGAGGCGATCTCTGAATACCGGCTCTACCTGGGTCAGGCTGACGACCAGGGCGCCGCCTACGGTCGGCTGGCCCAGGCGCTCGACCGGACCGGAGATCTTGACGGAGCGCGCCAGGCCTATCACGATGGCATCGCCGCCGCCCAGCGCCACGGCCATCCAGGCATGGCCCAGGAGTTTCAGCAGGCGCTCGCCGATCTTGGCTGACGGGGGCATCAGGCCATTGGCGCTCAAGACCAGCGGGGTTCACCTACCACCAGCCGAGCAGTTTCCACCAGAGCACACCGACGGTCGACCAGATAATGATGTTCGGAATGGCGGCAATCAGGCCCAGCCGCCACCAGGTCTGCTGCCCAACGTACCCGGTCCCGAAATAGATCGGACCGGGGGTCGTCCCGTAGTGGGTCAGGGAGGCGGCGAGATTTGAAAAATAGGCCAGCAGGGCGACCGAGAGGAACGGCGGCGCCCCGGCGGCGAGAATGACGATCAGAAATGGCAGGTACATCGCCAGCGCGTGGGCGGTGATGCTCGCGAAAGCGTAGTGGGCGAAAAAGTAGACGAGCAGCAGAACCGCCAGCGCCGCCCACCAGCTCCATCCCGTAGTCATCCCGGAAGAGAAATCAGCAAAACGGCGGGTCAGTCCGGTCTCGCCGAGCGCCTCCGCCATGCGCACCATCCCGCCATACCAGATGAAGACGTCCCACGCTGAGCGCTCAGCGACCAGCTCCTTCCAGTCGACCACGTTGAAGATCAGGAGCAGACAGATCCCGAGGAGGGCGACGACCGAGTAGTCGATCGAATGGAGCCTTCCGGTGGTCGCCCAGAGCAGGCCGGTCAGGGCAAAGACGAGCAGCATCAGCTTCTCCGACAGACTGGTCGGCCCCATCTTGGCCAGTTCGCGGCGGGCGAACTCGGTCGCCCCCGGGGTCTCGGTCACCTCTGGTTTGAAGAGACGGTAGAGGATGAAACCAGTGACGATGAGGGTGATGACGCCCGGAACGATCCCTCCGATCATCCAGGTCGTGTAGTTGAGATCGATGCCGGTCTGCTGGCGGGCCAGTCGCTGGATGACCAGGTTCCCAGCCTGACCGGTCAGGAAGGTGGCACAGATGATCACTTCACACTGGTAGACGAAGACCATCAGGAAGGCCCCGAGGCGCGACGCGGTCGGCCCCGGTCGGGAGTCGTACTCTTCGGCAAGGCTGCGGGCGATCGGAAAGGTGATCCCTCCGCACCGTGCCCCGTTCGAAGGAATGACCGTCGCCAGCAGCATGTCAGTGCCGACGAGGGCATAGCCAAGACCGAGCGAACGACGCCCAAAACCGCGAATAAAGAGGAGGGCGACCCGGCGCCCCAGCCCCGTCCGAATCATCCCGTGCGACATGAAAAACGCCGCCAGCACCAGCCAGACTACCGGATCAGCGTACCCGGCGAGCGCTGACTTCAGCCGCAACATCTCGAGCGCCTTGGCGTCCGGAGCCGTCCGGGCAAGGACCTCACTGACGGGCATCGCCCGCGTGATGGCCACCCCGGCCACCCCCAGCAACACCATCGCTCCGCCAGAGACCGGCCGGACGATCGATCCAACGATCGTCGCCATGAAGATGGCCAGCAGCCTCCAGGAGGCATCAGTGATGCCGGTCGGGGTCGGGCTGAGGTAGATCGCCAGCCCGGCGAAGATAACCACCAGCCATTTTATCGCCAGCAGTCTTCCCTGCCCATCCTCTTTCGATGATCTGTTTTCGATCTCCATTATCGTCCTGATTCACCTGTTGATTCACCAAGAGTGTTTTCGTTTGATCAAGATTTTTGCCGGATTTGGCGCGGTCGGATAGTATAGTATTTAGTCTCAGCAGACCAGATTAAATAGCTTGCGGCAGCTCGCAGATCGAATTTTCAGCCCGACCCGGCAAGTTTTGCCGGCATGTTTTGCCGCTTGCCCCGTTCATCCAAGTGTCAAAAATGAACTGCCTGTTGCGAAGGGGGTGGCCAATGAAGATGGTAATCAACTCAGGACTGACGATTGCTGCGGGGCTCAGAATGGGCATCTTGCTGATCCTCTGTCTTACGCTGGGGGCGCCGGGGGCGCTGACAACCAACGCGCAGTCAAAAAAGGCGCCGGTCGGGCAACTCGAAGACAAGAACAATCCGGAACTGATCGGTAAACGGGACATCAACAAGGGAAATATGTCCTTCTATTCCCTCGACCGGGAGGTCGGCATCGGCCGTCAACTGGCCATGGAGATCGATCAGTCATCGCCGATCGTCACCGACCCGGCGATCAACGAGTTTGTCAATCGGATCGCCCAGAACATCGTCCTCCACTCTGACGCCAAAATCCCCTTCACCATCAAGGTGATCGACTCCCCGGAGGTCAATGCCTTTGCCCTGCCGGGTGGCTTTCTCTATGTCAATCGCGGACTGCTCGAAGCAGCCGAGAACGAGGCCGAGGTGGCCGGCGTCCTCGCCCACGAGATTGCCCACGTCACGGCCCGCCACGGTATCGAGCAGGCGTCGAAGGGTGAATTACTCAGCTACGCCTCACTGCCGCTCATCTTTCTGGGCGGATGGAGCGGCTACATTCTGCAGCAGATCGCCGATATCGCGGTGCCCCTCACCTTCCTCAAGTTCTCACGCAACGCCGAATCCGAGGCCGACCGGCTCGGAGCGCAGTATATGTGGGCGACTGGTTACGATCCAAACGCCCTGATCAGCTTCTTCGAAAAGCTTCAGAGCCGCCAGGGAAATGGCCGACGGCAGGGGGGCGGAATCGCCAAGGTCTTCAGCACCCATCCGCTGACGGCCGATCGCATCACCAAAGTCCGCAAACTGATCGACCAGTTTCCGGACCGGGGAGAATACCAGCTCAGCAGCTCTGACTTTGCCGGCATCAGATCGCGACTGGCGTCTCCGGCGGCAACGGCGAGTGGCGACGAAAGCGGCCGGCCCATTCTGCGCCGTCATCCGACCGGTGAACGAACACGCGACGGTGAGCAGACTGCGGAGCCCCAGCAGATTGAGGGTAGACCTGGTGAGAAGAATGGCGCCACTCCGCACGGGGCGGGATCGGAGACCGGGAAGATCGGCAATGATCGTCCCGTCTTGAAACGCCGGGAGGAAGCGGAAGCGGGCGCCGAGCCCGGAGAGTCGAAGAAGACGGAGGAGAATGGGCGGCCAACCCTGCGGCGCCGCCCCGATTCGTTCTGAAGATGTGGCGTGAAATGTCGCTGACGATCGCCAAACCGTGGGTCGACCGCGCGGTCTCAGGAGACCTCAGCGGCCGGTCGCGGTCGGATCAGCAAGACGATCAGCGCCGAGAGCAGGGCGACCCCGGCAAAGACGCCAAAGATGGCGTTGAGCGGGACGTGGCGATCTCGCAGCCAGCCAAACCCCCAGTCGGCAAATCCACCAAAGCTGATGCTGACCATGTTCATAAACCCGTAGCCGGTCGCCCGCAGCTCGGGGCGAACAATTTGGCAGAGGATCGGCATGTTGTTGCAGTCGAAGAATCCCCAGCCAAGGCCGAAGACGATCAGGAATCCAATCGCCATCCCCAGCGTCACCGCATTGCCAACGCCAAAAAGCGCGGGCAGAAAGAGGAGCATGCCGAGGGCGCCAACGTAGATCCGTCCCCGCTCAGTCCGCTCCATCCACCGGTCAGCCAGCCAGCCGCCAACACCAGCCCCGATCAGTGAGGCAATCTGGACGAAGAGGACGGCCGAGACTCCGGCCCGGCCCTGTCCCAGGCCAAACTGCTCCTTCAGAATATCCGGCATCCAGTCGCGAACCACCCAGCCGGCGAGGGCGGGCAGCGTAAAGTAGATGACCAGCAGGATAAAACCGATGTTGGTGAAGAGAGCGCGAACCGCCGTGGCCGGAGACGGCTGGGCTGGCGCATCGAGACGGCGGGGCGGATTGCGCAGGAGAGCGAAGAGGGGCAACGAATAGACGATGCCGACGATTCCGCAGACCGAGAAGGCCCACCGCCATCCCAGAACCGGGCTGTCGGCCGCGTAACCGGCAAAACCACCCAGAATCACCCCGGCATAGATTCCCATCTGGTGCACGCCCACCGCGCGTGAGCGGGTCTGGCCAAGATGATAGTCGGTGATCAGCGCCAGCGCGGCCGGGATGTAGAACGCTTCGCTAATCCCCATGATCGCCCGCGCCGCCACCAGCTCATTGAAGCTCGTCACCTGACCGGTCCACCAGGTGACAGCTGACCAGACAAAGAGACTGCCGGCGATGACGTGGCGACGACTCAACCGATCGGAGAGATAGCCGCCAACCGGACTGAGGATCGCATAGACCCATTTGAATGAGCCGAGAACGAATCCCCAGTTGGCCTTTGTCGCGATATCGGGAATGTCGCCCATCATCGAGGACTTCATTGCCGCGAGCATCTGCCGGTCGAGGTAGTTGAGCAACGCGACCGGGATCAGCAGAATGACGACCAGCCAGGCGGTCCGTGAAATTGAGTTTGAGGTTTGATCCTGCATGTATTTTCGCCTTATCTGTATAAACCACTCTGCCTCGGGCCACTGCGGGAGCGACGACTCGCCGGCGCAGCGATTCAATGCTTTCCGCCCCGGTCCGCGAATGCCGGCACGGCCCTGGTTACTTTTGGGGAATAGCTACTTTGCGGAATAGTACACCAACTCCGCCAAACGTGAAGCCTCCGTGCCGCCTCCCCGCGGTTTGGCGGAGATTATATCTGTCAACCATTTTGACGCTGGGTGAGGTGATGGCTATCATGACGCTTGTCTTACTTGTCTTAAATGAAATCATTATTGCTGAGGAGTTGAGAGAATGAGAGAAAAGCGCCGTATCCTCGCCTGTTTGCTCATCCCATTCCTGGTGAGCCTGGCGGGGTGCAATAAGACATCCGAGACCCCGGCCAGCGGGGGGAGCCCCTCGCCCGCCGAATCAGCGGCGGCAGTCACGACGACCAAACAGGTTGTCGGCCAGCTCCGCACCGCCTCGTCTGGCCTCAAATATGAAGACATCGAGATCGGCTCTGGCCCCCGACCACTGATCGGCCAATCGCTCCAGATTTACTACACCGGGCGACTCGAAGAGGGGGGAAAGCCCTTCGACAGCGGTGTCTTCAACTACAACCCGATCAAGGACAAGACAATCAAAGGCTGGAAGATCGGCATCCTCGGCGATGGCGAGATCGAACCAATGCGCGTTGGCGGTCGCCGCAAGCTGATCATTCCGCCGGATCTGGGGTACGGCGGGCTCGAGACGGGCCCAGTCCCTCCCAACTCAACCCTCATCTTCGAGATCGAACTGAAGAGAGTCATCGAGGGACAGAGCCCGCTCAGCGGCAACTGAACCTAGCGGATCTGTGAGAACGGAGTGGGGCGCAGGTAAGAGGAGGTAATGTTGGAGACCACCTCCGCGTCCGCCCACTCCTTGCGCCCCTTGATCCGGAGCCAGTCCGGATTGACGCGGAAGGTATCCCAGGCCTTGTCCCGGGCCGCCATATCGTCAAAGCCGATCAGATAGGTCAGATTTGGCAGGCGCTGACCCACGACCATCTCGCCAAAGAAGATGTTCGCGAATCCACAGTCGCGAAAGATCTTGATCTCTTCCTGATTGAACATGTCAATCTTGCTGCGCAGGCTGGTTGGGGTTCGCGATTCATAGGTCCGCAGCTCGAACAACCGTCCCGGTCTCTTCGCGTCGGCAGCGGGGATCTCCGGGCGTGGATGGCCATCGAAGGCCCGCAAGAGCGACGATTCATAACGCACATAGGGGATCTGGCCTGAGCCCTCAAAGGCCTGCGCCGCCGCGCCAAACTCCTTGTCGCTCGCGAAACGCTCGGCGACCGTCTGAGCCTCGGCGAGGGAACGGTAGTCGATCAGCAGAACGAGGGCCGGGGTGCGCTGTCCAGCCATGACCGAAAACGCCCCCACTGTTCCAACTCCGGCCCGCTTCAGGGCCGGGATAAGATGCTTCTCAAAATACTCGTTGGTCTTTGCCGGCTGCAGATCGTTGCGCAGATCGTAGGTCCGCAGTTCGTAGTAGTGATTTCCTTCTGCATTCATAATATTTGTCATCCCTGCTCCACTTTCAGACGCGAGGCCGACCATTCCGGCCGCCAGCGACGTCTTTAACATATCCCTTCGGTTCATCGGATTGCTCCTTATCCAAGATTCAGTCTCGACTGCGATCATTAGTAATGAAACTTTTCTGGCAAGTCAATGCGCAAGTGGCAATAGACAGGGGCATCGGGGCCAGCCATCCTCAGGCGGCCGGGTTTCGCGCACCAACGATGCGGTAGCGCCGTTCGGCCCAGCGGGCAAGCCTGACGAATGGCAGCCCCATCAGGAGATAGAGCAGGGCGGCGACCAGTCCGGCTCCGATATAGTCGTAATAGGTGGCCGCCAGCTGACCATAGACCTTGGTCAGCTCGACCATGGTGATCACCGAGACGATCGAGGAGTCCTTGAAGAGTGCAATAAAGTCGTTGGTGACCGGGGGAATGACCAGGCGCAGCGCCTGGGGAACGATGACGTGACGGAGCGCCTGGTAACGCGTCAGGCCTAGCGAGAGCGCCGCCTCCAGCTGTCCGTGCGGAATGGCGAGGATGCCGGCACGGTAATTCTCCGCTTCATAGGCGGCGTAGTTGAGACCCAGACCGATCACCGCGGCCGCGAGGGGGGAGAGGCGAATCCCGACGTTTGGAAGACCATAGAAGATCAGATAGAGCTGGATCAGCAGTGGCGTTCCGCGAAAGACCTCGACATAGAGACGGGCGAGAAACGCGAATGGTCGTCGACCATAGAGATTGACCAGCGCGATCACCAACCCAACCCCCATCGCCAGACTCATCCCGAGGATCGAAATGAGCAGGGTCATCGGCACACCCTGCCGCAGCATCGGCGACAGATACCTCCCGAGGCGGGTCAGCCGATCGCGCCAGGAGACTGGCGGGGTGGGGAGAGGGCGGGCCCCGGCGAGGGACTCCGTGGAAGCCCCCTCCAGCTGGCGCTTGAAGAGCTGTGCGGTCTCCTCGTTCCAGATCCCCCACTGCTCGTAGATGCGGCGGAGCTCCCCGTTGCGCATCATTTGACGTAGCCCGTCATTGACCTCGCGGAGCAGCGCCGGGTCATCTGGCCGGAGGCCGATTCCATACTCGAGATAGCCAATCGGCTCTCCGGCAAACTTCAGGGCCGGATTGGGGCGACTGTAGTAGATGGCAATCGGCCAGTCCATCAGCACGGCATCGAGACGTCCGATCGCCAGATCATCGTAAGCATTGTTCTGATTCTCGTAGGCGCGAATCTCCATCGCCCCCTGCTCTTCGAGCATTCGCTGGGCGAGTGAGAATTTGAGAGTCCCGACGGTGTGACCGCGCAGATCGGTCAGGCTTCGGAGCCCCGGCTCATCCTGCCGGACACTGAGCTGCTCGCCACAGGCGTAGTAGGGGATCGAGAAGGCGATGCGCTGGCGCCGGTCAGCGGTGATCTCCAACCCATTGACGGCAAGGTCATAGTTACCGCGAAGCAGACCGGGGATCAGTCCATCCCATTGATTCTGCACAAAGACCTGGCGACGCCCGAGTTGGCGGGCCAGCGCCTCCATCAGATCGACCTCGAACCCGATGATGCGGCGGGGACTCTCCGGATCGGGGAGAAGATACGGGGCTCCACCCTCTGCGTCTCCTCCCCAGGCCAAATCCCGGCGCGGGGAGAGTTCCTGAGCGCCAGCCCGCCGGCAATCTCCGGCGAGGAGCAGCAAGAGAATGAACCAGCCCGGGATCGTGCGGAGCCGTCGCATCACGCGAGATACCTCCCCAGAAACTCTCGTGTCCGCGCCTCACGTGGCGCAGCAAAGATCTCCGCTGGTGTGCCCGTCTCGATCACCTGGCCATCGATCATCACCAGCACCTGGTCGGCCAGCTCACGCGCGAGGGCGAGGTCGTGCGTCACCACCATCTGGGTCATTCCATCGTCGGCAAGCTGGCGCATGATCCGGATCAGCTCGCCAACCAGCGCCGAATCGAGGGCAGAGGTCGGTTCATCATAGAGCATGACTCGTGGCGCCATCGCCAGCGCACGGGCGATGGCGGCCCGCTGCTGCTGCCCGCCCGAGAGCTGGTGCGGATAGGCGTCGAGCCGCTCGCCCAATCCAACCTTGTCGAGCAGGTCGCGGGCCAGCGCCGCCGACTCGGCTGCGGCCATCCCCTTCACGACGCGCGGAGCAAGCTGCACATTGGCCTGCGCGGTCAGGTGTGGAAAGAGATTGAATGACTGGAAGACAAGACCGACCTCTTCCCGCAACCTGGTCAGCCCCGACTGCCCCTGGCCAGGTCGGACGTCGACCTCGAAGGAGCCGATCCGCACGCGCCCCTCGTCGAAGTCCTCGAGGCCGTTGAGGCAGCGCAGAAGAGTCGATTTGCCGCCCCCGGAAGGGCCGATGACGACGGTCAGCTGCGCCGGAGCAACCCTGAAGCTGACCTCGTCAAGCCCCCTGATCTTTCCGTAATATTTGGTCAACCGCTCAACTGTGATCAATCGAGTCTTTCCTGTACCTGCAGATATGGCCGGTGGGTTTGGCCTCTCGAGTGGCCAATCCTGTCAGATTTCGGGTCCTGTCAGATTTCGGGTCCTGTCAGATTTCGGGCCGTCTCGATCGCCGCCAGCGCCGGAGATCGGTCACAATGACTGGCGGAGACTGATCGCCGGATAAATACCGCTGCGCAGGTTACCATAATCATCCCCGTCCCGCGAGATCAGGGTCGGCGCCAGCGAAACCAGATTGGCCCCAACCGGTTTGCGAAATCGGCGCTGGAAATGCATGATGCGGTTTCTTGTATTTAACACCTACACCTTCAAAGGAACGAGATGGCCACATCATCCGCGTCCCTGAAACGGGCGCTTCGACTACCCGACCTGATCCTGCTCAATATCGTTGCCGTCTACACCCCGAACACACTCGCCCAGAACATCCCGCTTGGAGCTGCCGGCCTTCTCATCTGGGCCCTCGGGATCCTTGCGTTCATGTGGCCCTACGGGACGGCAATCAGCCAGCTCTCACGCCTTGTTCCGCGTGAGGGAGGCGTCTATGCGTGGACTCATCTCGCCTTCGGCAACTTTCACGGTTTTATCTGTGGGTGGTGCTACTGGGTCAACACCTTTCTCTACGTTCCCAGCGTCTTCCTCGGCATTGCGGCCGTCATCTCCCTGCTCGGGGGAAGCCGGACGGCCTGGCTCAATGAGGAGCCCTGGGCGATCAGTCTGCTCGCCATCGGGACGCTCTGGATCTCGGCCTTGCTTCACGTGCGGGGATTGCAACAGGGAAAATGGTTGCAGAACATCGGGGCGCTCGGTCGATTGATGATGGCTGGGGCAATCCTTGCCGCGGCGGTCTGGAAGCTGGTCGAAGTCGGGGTCCCCTCCGGTCAGCCCCTGCCGACCGGGACAGGGTCGGCCGAGGAGCTCGATCTCTGGCGCCGGATGGCGCTCTGGCCGTTCACGCTCAACGCGCTGGTCGGACTCGATCTCGGAGCCGCGATGAGTGACGAGGCCGATGCGCCAGCCCGCGACATCCCGCGCTCACTGCTGGTGGGCGGCCTCGCCGTCGGCCTTTGCTACCTGCTCACTTATGGCTCCCTGCTGATCATCGGATACAACGAGACCAACGTCATCTATGGGCATATTCTGGCGGTCAACTCGGTCCTCGCCCGTCCGGACTACGCCCTGACGGCTCTGGTCGGCGGAGTGATCATCGTCATTGAACTGCTCGGACTGCTCGGCAGTGGCGCCGCCTGGCTGGCGGCGCCGGCGCGAGTCCCCTTTGCGATCGGCATCGACCACTACCTGCCATCATCCTTCGCCAAGATCCACGGGCGCTTTGGCACCCCCTACGTCGCCCTGCTCGTCCAGGCCGGCGTCGCGACGCTGCTCATTCTGGTCAACATCTACGGCGCCACCCTGCAGGAGGCCTATCTCGGACTCCTCGGCGGATCGATCGTCCTGGTCATGGTCACCTACCTCTATCTCTTCGGCGCCTGGGAACGACTGCGCCGCCAGCGCGATGGCGGAAGTATGGGAGCGACGATTCTCAGCCGCATTGGCATCCTCGCCACATCGGCCGGGATCGCCGCCTGCTTCATCCCGCCGCCCGTCGTCGCCGGTATCGTCGGTTTCGAGCTGAAGATCATCGGGTCGGTCGGACTCATGCTGATTGGTGGTGTCGGAGTCTACAAGTGGCGCCACAGCGCCAGCTAACTGGTGAAACAGAGGTCGACAAAAGCCGCGGCGACGTGGAAGTTGGGCACATCGGTCCGCGTTGGAGAGAAGGCGAGGTACTGCCTCTCGCCGGCGAGGCGGCTGATGCGAAAGAGATTGGCCTGCCAGACCTCACCCGGAGCGGGGTGGCCGCCAAAGGCGGTGAAAGGGATCGCCATGGCCACGCGCCAGACCTGGCTTTCCGGATCGATCTGCGCCGCGGTGCGCATTCCGCTGCGCCACTCCCAGTCGTGCCACATCCGTGAACGATCGACGAGAAGATCGCACCATTGCCCGGTCGGGGCGACCTCGAACTCCCGGTATGACTGCGCATGGGGCTCGCGCGGTGAACGAATGAAAGCCTCACAGACATCGCGATCCCAGAGCGCGTGGCGCTCGACGCTCACCTCCGGATTCTCATCCATGTCGAGTTCCACATACTGACACTCATACCCGATGATGATCTCCTCGCGGTTCCAGAGCAGACGAGCCACGGTCGCCAGCCCGGCCGGCGCGGGCTCCCCGCGCCAATTGTGGGCGATCACCAGCGGCGGAGCGTCGGCCCAGGCGCCGCTCCCAAACTCGACCCCCTCCACAGCCTGCGCGGTGTAGACTGCCACTATCTGATGTCCGGTCATGACTTGTCCTCTTCTGCTCAAAGCGTGAAAACACGTCCAAATGAAGAGAGCCCGGAGAGTTTTCCTGAAGACTCTCCGGGCTCACTGATGGGCACAACAGGATTCGAACCTGTGACTTCTGCCGTGTGAAGACAGCACTCTACCGCTGAGTTATGTGCCCCCAGACCATGCGGATACTAACAAACCTCGCCCAGAGCGTCAACTGCCTGATCGACTGGAGGGCGGGAAGCCCCCCAACGGATGCGGTAAGCGCATTTTAAGATTCAGGCGCCCTGCCAACAGAATCACCGGGCCCCCACATCCGGCGGCTGCGTCAGTCTCTCGCGACCCATCGAATCATCACCAGATCGGTCTGGGGATCGTCGCCAAGCTGAAAGATCTTCCGGCCAGCGACCGCGAACCCCCATTTACGATAGAAGGCGATCGCCCGCGGGTTCTCTTCCCAGACGGCGAGCCAGAGCAGATCGCCAGCGTCACGAGCCGCCTCCGTCAAACACCGCTGCATCAGCGTTCCGGCAACCCCCTGCCCGTGCCAGCGCGCCTCGACATAGAACCGGATGATCTCAAGTGGCTTCGCCGCGCTCAGTTGATCCGGCGCTGTCCCGGCGGGTGGCGGACCAAAGCTCAGTCGCGCATAGCCTGCCGCCTCCCCATCGATCTCCGGAATCAGGAAATATGTGCCCGGTTCAGCAATTTCGGCCGCCTGAATTGGCGGCCCAAAACTCTGCGCCAGGTAGGTCGCCATATTCTCTTCCGTGTTGAACGGGGCAAATGCTTCACGAAAAGTCCGGGCGCCGATGGTCGCCAGCAGACTGGCATCTTCCGGCACCGCCTTCCTGATCGTCAGTCTACCCATTCTCTCGTCACCCCTCCACGATCTTCAAACCGCCTCAAAACACCCCCACCAAACTTCCGCATCAGGACCTGGTGATCTGCGCTCAGCGCCAGCCTCCGTGCCGTTTGAGCTGTTCCACGCCAACTGCCCTGAAGAAACGAATCGTTCGGTCCCAGCTTCCGGATGCCAATGTCTGTCCGTCCGGTGAGAAGGCCACCGAATAGACCTGACTGGTGTGGTCATCGATCCGGTACATCTCCCGCCCCGACTGCGGATCCCAGAGCCGGATCTTTTCATCATTGCTCGCCGACGCAATCCGGGTTCCATCCGGGCTGAAGGCGAGGGAGAAGATCTCGTTATAGTGGCCTCTCATCACTTGCCGCTGCTTGCCAGTGGCCACATCCCAGAGAATGATCATCTTATCCGCTCCGGCGCTGGCGAGGGTTTGTCCATCAGGTGAGAATTGCACTGACCAGACTTTGTCCTGGTGACCGTTGAGCCGTCGCTCGATCGCTCCCGTCTGGACATTGCGGATCAGTACCGGTGCATCCCATCCCCCTGTCGCCAGCTTTTTACCATCCGGCGAGAAGGCGACGGCAAAGACCTCCCGCGAATAATCTTTCATGACCTGGAGCTGCTCGCCAGTCCAGGGATCCCAGATCCGCACCGTCAAATCATCACTGGCCGTCGCCAACCAGCGTCCATCCGGCGAAAAGGCGAGTTGGTGGACCTGCTTCGTGTGGCCCTTCAGCTGGCGAACCTCCCGCCACGAGCCGGTCTCCCGGAGCCTGACCACGCCATCGGCCCCTGTCGTCGCGAGCAGCGCGGCCGGTGGACACCCGTCAATCAGCCCCGGACGAAGTGGTGAGAAGGCCACCTCGAGTACATTATCTTTCTGGTCACGCAGGGTGACCAGCGGCTTGCCGGTCGCCACATCCCAGATCTTGACCACTCCGACCTCGCTTCCGCTGGCCAGCCGCTTTCCATCCGGGGAGAAGGCTATTGTAAAGATGTTTTTGTCGTGGGCCTTGATCACCTTCGGCTCGAGCAGGACATCCAGATCCCAGACCTTCAGCGTGCGATCGCGAGATGAACTGAAGATACGTCTCTCGTCATTACTCAATATCAGTCGGGTCACATCGTTACTGTGGCCACGCAACTCCGTTACCAGACTATTGGTCTGGGCATCCCAGATCTTGACGGTCTGGTCATTACTTGCCGTCAGGTAGAGTCGGCGCTTCTCGTCATTGAGCGCCAGCAGATCGGTGATCCAGTCCTCGTGGGCCCGGAAAGTTGACAGCATCCGCAATGTCGGCAGCTCCCGCACCGTGACCTGCCCACTCTGCAGCCCGGCCACCAGCCGATCTTCGTTTGGCACCACCTGAAAGACCATCACCGCACCTTCCTGCTCGCTGGCGAGGCCGATCCTTCGCAAGTTGCGCAGATCCCACACGCTGAGATTCTTGGACTGTCCCTTGTTCTCGCCACCACTGATGGCGATCAACCGCTGCGCTCTCCAGTCGGCATAAACCTGACCAATCCGCCCTTCCAGGTCGAACTTCGCCAGCCGACGCTGCGACGGCAGGTCCCAGGCCGTAATCTGGTTGAACTCCTCCTTGACCAGGGTTAGCCCCCCCTGCTCTGCTTTGATCACTTCATCGAGTTTGACGGAGTTGAGCGGCAAGGTCACCCGCGGCCGATCATCAAAGATCCCGTTCAGCACCAACGACCCCTCGCGGGTCGCCCACGCATCAAACTGCGGCGAAAGCATCCGCACCGGAGTCGAGTCGGCGAGGTTGCGGCTCCACGCGACGCGGAGATCGAGTGTATCGAGATCCCAGACCTGCTTGAACTCATCGCTGTAAAGAATCAGCAGATCCTTTTCGGACCCGTTGTTCTCCAGCCGGGTATTGTGAACAAAGATGAGGGAGCGCAATGGCTGGTCGATCGCCCGGGTGAAGACCTCCTGACCGGTCTGGTTATCCCAGAGATGGAAGGTGCAGCCATCGAAGCGCAGCCGTGGATTGGGATCATCCATCACCTGCCGGCAGTCGACGGTTCCGATCAACCCCTTCTCGTCATAATCGAAGAAATAGACGATTTCATTGACGTGGGTGAGGGATAGTTTCTCACGATGCATTGACTGCCAGAGATGGCGCCACTCAAATCCAGGGAGCATCGCGGCCGACGGATACTCGTCCGCTCTGACCTCGTTCAACCGACTCTCAAATTGTCCCATGTCCCCGGCGACCAGCGCCTCCCGGGCCGACGCCATGCGGAGAGCGTAACGCTGCTGCCGCTCCTGACGATCCAGCTGCACCCGTCGGTATTCTCGATAGATTCCAACCGCGGCAACAATGGTGGCCACCAGCACGAGGCTGGAGACGAGCAGGGGGGTACGATACTTTCGCAACAGTTTGCGCAGCGAGTAGGCAAAGGCGCCCCGTCGGGCGAGGACCGGACGCTTCTCTCGATACCGGCGCAGATCATCGGCCAACTCGGCGACGGTTGAGTAACGCTCCGCCGGAACCTGGCGCATTGCCTTGAGGATGATCGAATCGAGGTCTCCAGCCAGACGCTTTCGCAACAGCGCCGGGGTCGCCTCCACGTTATTGTGGATCGACTGCGCAGTGGGCTCCTCTGCCTGGCCGTCCCGGCCCTCCCAGATCCGACTCGGCTCGATCACCTCATCAGAACAGATGGCCTGAAATGTCTCCAGCAGTGGACGCGCCTCCGTGGAGAATCTCCGCAGGGGATGGACGCCGGTCAGCAATTCGTAGAGCACGACACCCAGTGAATAGATATCACTCGATGGATCGACTTCCCGGCCCCTGACCTGCTCCGGACTGGCATACTCCGGGGTCATGGCCTGAAACTGGTCGCCAGAGACGCTCTGTCTGATCGAATTCAATGTCGGATCGAAGATCTTCGCAATGCCGAAATCGAGCAGCTTGACCTCCGGGCTGTCCGGACCGCGCGGATTGGTGACAAAGATGTTTCCCGGCTTGAGATCGCGGTGAATGATCTTCTGCTGGTGCGCATAGGCCACCGCGTCGCAGACCTGCTCGAAGAGCTCGAGCCGCGCCTGGATCGACAGCCGACGCTCATTGCAGTAAGTCGTCAGCGGCTGGCCGTCGATAAACTCCATCACAAAATATGACCAGCCATCCTCGGTCGTCCCGCCATCGAGCAATCGGGCAATGTGGGCGTGGCTGAGATCGGCCATGATCTGCCGCTCCTGGCGGAATCCGCGCAGAATCTCCTGGCGATCAAATCCGGGCCAGAGGAGCTTGATCGCGACCACGCTCGTATACTCCTGGTCGTCCCGCACTGCGCGGTAGACCGCGCCCATGCCCCCATGCCCAACCTCTTCGAGGAGCTTGTAGTTCCCAATCCGGCGCCCAATCAGAATCTCCTCAGCGATGCTCTGAAAAAGCTCGCGCTCCTCCGTCAGCGGAGTCTCGATAAAGTTGACCGCCTGGGGAAGGCAGCGGAGCATCTCGATCACCTCGCCCCGCAACGACAGGTCGTCGGAGCAGTACTGATCAAGCAGCCGCGCCCAGTCGACCGGATCGGCCTGGGAGAGTCTTTCGTAGAGCGATTTCAGGCGCGCCGCACGCGGATCGATCTCGCCGTCGACGCTCTCGATCCAGTCGCGACCATCTCGATCATCGCCAAATATGTCCTCGTTTCGCGGTTCGTCTGCCATAAGGATCAGGGTGTATGGAAATGATGGTGATTGCCGACCATCAATCACAGATATCATATTTTAGAATAGCGTATAGTATTGACAAAATGGTCCACCCTTGTAATATTTCTATCGGCCAACTGCACTGTTTTCTGTATAAAAAGTCATATTCCATAACTAAGTTCAATGCCAGTCTGCCAGTATTCCAGTTTGGTGGTGACAGCATGATGACTGGCCCCCTATTTCATCCAGACAGAAGCAGGAGCCAACGTGAATCAGAACCTGACTGTATTGCTCAATGCGGCACAGCTTGGCGATGAGTCTGCTCGCGAGGCGATCGTCCAGGTTGTCTATCGTGAACTTCATCGAATGGCCAGGTATTTCATTCGTCACGAGCGGGGCAACCATACCCTCCAGCCAACGGCGCTCGTCAACGAGGCTTACATGAAGCTTTTTGATGGACTGCCGATCGAACTGCAGAATCGCCAGCAGTTCTACCGGATTGCGGCCACCCAGATGCGCCGCATTCTGGTCGACCACGCCCGGCGGAAGAACGCGCAGAAGCGCTTTTCCGGGGAGCCGCCCAGTGACAAAGAGCCCCTGAGCGAGCCCCACTCGCTCACTCCGGAACAGCTTCTGTCCCTTGATCTCGCCCTCTCGGAGTTCAAGCGGCTCTATCCGCGCGCCGGATCGATCGTCGAACTGCGCTTCTTCTGCGGCATGACCGAGCACGAAACAGCCAGCATCCTCGACATCTCAGTCAGTACGCTGAAACGGGAATGGGGCTTCGCCAAGGTGTGGCTCTACAGCCGCCTGACGCGGGAATATTAGTCTTCCGGTAAACGGGTCTGGCGGGTCCGGCCCTCCATCCTTAACCTGCTCCATCCCCCAGCAACTGTCCTCAAAAAGCGAAACCTCCACCGTTCCCGATGGAGGTTTCGCTTTTTTGGGTTTAGAACAACCAGCTTAGAACCGGTAACGCAGGCTGAACTGAATCTGCCGCGGCGGAGTCCGCTGACTGGTGATCTTGCCGAAGTTGGCGTTGTTCATCGCTCCGACCGGATCGCCAAAATTGACGACGTTCGGAATGTTGAAGAACTCGGTCTTGAACTCGAGCGTGTTGCTCTCGGTGACCTGGAACTTCTTCTCGAGCGCGACGTCGATCGTCACGATTCCATCGGCATTGGTGATGAACGCTCCCGCGTTGCCAAATGTGAACTGGGCTGGCAGGGCGAAGGCCTTGGTGTTGAACCACTCATCCGGCGTCTTCGGACCGGCGTTTGGATCACCAACCAGGTTTGGCCGCTGATTGGAACGCCCGGTGTTGGCGATATCACGTCCACTGAGGACGTTGATCGGCGGTCCCGACTCGAAACGATTGATTCCCTGCAGCGCCCATCCACCCAGGAAGATATCGGCCGCCTTCGACCAGCTGCTGCCGTACTTGCGTCCCCGGCCAAAAGGCAACTCAAAGACGTACGAGAAGTTGAAGACATGGTTGATGTCCCAGCTTGAACGCGAGTAGTCGAGTCGGCGATTGAAGGGATTCTGCACCTTGACCTCAGCCAGTGACGACTGTCCGTCGAGCGACTTCTGCCAGGTGTAGTTGGTGTTGATGAGGATGCCATTGGAGTAACGCTTCTGAAGCGTCACCTGCAGGCTGTTGTATGATGCGTTGTAGGCGTTCGATCCACCGTCGAGATCGCCAAACTGCGGCAGCAGACGACGCGGATTGATCGGGCCCGGTCCGGGAGTGATCGCGTTGTTGAACGGTGAATAACCAACCTGCTTCCGGCTGCCCGATCCCACATAACCAATGTCGAGTGAAAGATCGTTCATCAGCTCACGCTGGATGAAGAAGTTCCACTGCATCGAGTAGGGGGAACGGTTCTCCGGATTCTGCGGCCAGCCGCCGATCGCCGCGGTGTTCGAGAAGCTCGGCCCGGCATCGGTGACCGAGAGATCGAGGACGCCGCGGTTCGGGCTGAAGACCTGCTGAATGGTGAATGGCCAGAACTTCCGCAGATCCTGCAACTCCTGAACGAAGGTTGAGTTGTAGAAGAGACCAAAGCCGGTGCGGATGACCGTCTTCGAATCGACCTTGTAGGCAATGCCAAGACGCGGGGCCCAGTCATTGTAGTCGTTCTGGATCAGCGAACGGCCGAAGCCGAAGGTGCGGGCGGGCTCATTCCGCTTGCCAGTCACCGGATCGATCTCCGGATTGGTGGTTGCCCACATCAGGTCGGCAACGACCTTGCCCGACGCGTCCTGGCGCACCCAGAGGTTGCCCAGACGGTTGGTCTTGTCATAGGGGCGGGTCGCCACCTGGTACATCAGTCCGAGATTGATCGTCAACTTGTTGTTGACCCGCCAGTCGTCGCTGATGTACGCAATTCCAAACTTGCCGATACTGTCGGTCGTCGTGTTGCCCTGACCGCGCCGAACCTCGGACGGATAGCCGAGCAGCGCATCGGCCATCGGGAATCCGGTGATGCCGCCGTCGAAGGTCAGACTGCCGTCCATCGGGTTGCCGGTGTCGGTGAAGAAGTTGCGATACTGGAACTGGCCGCCAAACTTGAGCGAATGGCGTCCAAGGATCGTCGTCATATTGGCGCGGGCCTGGTAGACCTTGTCGCCCATCTGCTCGGCTCCACCGCCGCCGGTCGAGTAGGCGCCAAAGGACATGTTGACCAGCGGATCGCCGAAGACCTGCTGCTGGAACATCTTCAGACCGGTGCGGGTCAGGAAGTCGGCGCGGGTGATCGGCTTGTCGAGGATACCGCCGCCGCCGAGCGGATTGTTGAAGCCATAACCGACATCGAGAGTGGTTGTCGGGCTGAAGACGTGGATCCAGTTCGCGCCGTAGTTGACGACATCGAACTGACTGTTGCGTGTGAAGGCCGGATTCGACTGCGGATCACGCAGATCGGCGTTCTGCCTGCTGTAACGGAAGTTGAAGCTGTCGCTCTGGGTCAGCGTATAGTCCCAGCGGAAGTTGTAGAGGTCACGATCGTTCGCCTGGCTGCGGTTGTTGACCAGGTTCTGGATCAGCCCGGGCCGGTTGGCGACCGGGACGACCGCTTCGAGCGCCTTTGGCACCGCCGGGTTGATCCGCGAAGTCGGAATGATGTTGCCATCAAAACAGGCCGTCTTGTCCGTCGCGTTGCACGCGCCGGTCTTGAGTGGATCCTTGATGAAGACCGGTGTGGCCTGGGTCAGCAGCGCCGAGAAGTCACCGCGCCGAAACGCGTCGGTCGGCACGCTGGCCACCAGCGCCGTTCCGCGCCGCCGCCGGAAGCCCTCCCACGAGAAGAACCAGAACATCTTGTCACGAAGATTGACCTTCGGGAGCATGACCGGACCACCGAGGGTCAATCCATACTGATTGAGCCGGAAGGGTGTGCGGCCAAGGTTGTTGCGATTGGCGAAGAACTCATTCGCGTCAAACTTGTCGTTGCGGAGATACTCATAGAGGGTTCCGTGCAGATCGCGCGTCCCGGACTTCATGACCATGCTGATGTTCGCGCCCATTGAACGGCCAAACTCAGCGCCGGTGTTGGTCGAGACTTTGAACTCCTGGATCGCGTCCATGGGCGGAGAGATGCCGGGAGAGTTCATCATCTGCATGTTCGAATCGACACCATCGAGGGTGAAGTTGTTGTCCTGCGGTCGTCCGCCATTGACCGAGAAGAGCCCCGTTCCAGATTGAGCAACTCCCTGCTGCTGGCTGCGCGTGACCGAGCTGGTCCCCGGCATGAGCAGGATCAGACGCGTGTAGTTGCGCTGGTTGACCGGCAACCGCTCGAGCGCTTTCGAGTTGACGATGCTGCCGACCGAGGCATCCTCAGTCTGCAGAGTCGGCACTCCGCCGGTCACGCCAATCGTCTCGGTCACCTGACCGACCTGCAGTGAAAAGTCGATCTTCAGGACCGTTCCCACTTGCAGGACGACGTTGGTGCGCACCTCTTTCTTGAACCCGTTCGCCTCGACCTCGATCGTGTAGTTTCCCGGGTTGAGAGGAGTGACACGATAGAGCCCCGCCTCGTTGGTGACAACTGAACGCTCGATACCGGTGCCTTCGTTGATGACCTTGACGCTGACATTGGCCGCGGCCGCGCCACCGGCGTCGGTCACGTCACCAACTATCGTCGCGGCCGTCTGCGCCTGGGCAGCTGTGGCTAAAAGTATCAGCGCAAGGATCGTGAGGATCAAACCTGATCCTGGTATGCTGATTCCGAATCGCATGGACTTTCCCCCTGAAGAATATCGTTGTTTAAAGTCTGCTCTGATAGCGCACCCAATCGATGCCCTGGCCAACTCCACGATCGAGGAGGCCTTGCGGATCGAAGGCTCATGACGGTTACCGGGTCGCGTCGCAGGCGTGGCGATCCGGGCGGTCCGTTAAACCTTCGCGTCTGCAGATCCGTCAGTCACTACTCACGGACAGATCGGCAACTGTTTATCTTGACTATCAGAAAGTGTCGAGCAGGAACCGACGCGGACACCTCGATGTTCTGCAGGGCCGGAGTATTCACTGCTTCATTCGATCAACGGAGAGTAAAGTTCGCTTCCCGTTCGTTCATTGAGCGGGTCGGCACATATCAATTTCCAGTGTGTAGATCGTTTTCCGTGCTGCACAATTCAACGATGCCGCTCATCGGACACAATGCACTTCGTTGAATTTGGAAAATATGTATTCTGGCGAACGCGAGGGTTTTACGGTATTCTTGCGCTGCTTGTCAAGATTATCCGATCACTCATCAAGTATTTTCAATGTTGTCAATGGAGGAATCTGGACGTGTTTTTTTCCTTGTCGAGAAAAGATGGCGCTGGCGCCGGTCGACCGGTAGCCCGGGCAGGTTCGTCTGGTGAGTGGCGGGGCGGGGTTGCCGCCAAACTGACGGGCGCTCTGCTGGCGGGGCTGTTGTTGAGCAGCAGCATCCCGACGGCGGTGCGCGGACAAGGC
>Ga0209972_10000992_pt1 | contig 26274 bp, 42 predicted proteins | sample NOAtaG_7_FD_187302 | JGI IMG/M metagenome (GOLD analysis project Ga0209972, IMG submission 187302) | Freshwater lake microbial communities from Lake Erie, under a cyanobacterial bloom - NOAA_Erie_Diel1S_2200h metaG (SPAdes) (version 2) | ecosystem: Environmental > Aquatic > Freshwater > Lake ...
AACAGTTGTGTACGCTGTACCTGTTTGTGTGTTCAAAGAAACACTCAAAGGTCCACCACCTGCAGAATCAGCGTGAGTATGTGCAGCATTAGCAAACGATGCAATAGTTGGTGTAGTTAAAGTTTTATTAGTAAGAGTTTGTGTATCAGTTGTGCCAACCACAGAACCAGTAACACCGTGAACACCACTTGATGCAGCAATGTGTTCTTGTGGTTCACGTAAATCGCGACCAGAGATAACGTGCTTAACAGCAGCACCAGCATCGTGAGAAACACCAGTAGTGCCATCTTGTGCACGCACAATAGTAAGAGTTGTACCTGATGCTGCAGTGACGTTAACAAGTTCTTCAGAAGCATTGTCATAGTCAAGAGCAAGAGTGTAAGGGTATGATGTTGGGAACCCTGAAACTGAAGCAACAGTGATACTTGTGGCAGAAGCATTAATGCTACCTGTCAAAGTAGTGTCTACCGCTGTAGACGAATAATAACGATTAACTGGCATTGACTACCTTCCATACCTTATACGAATTGGGAAATCTTCTTGTTGTCTTTTAGAAGCAACAGAAAGTCTTTGCTGATATAACTGGAACAATGCTCTTGTAACAGTTCCACCGGAACCAACCGGAGATTGTTGGTCAATTTGGTCCACTTCTGCTGCTTGTGAAGGTAAACGACCAACATCCATAAATGAAGCCATACGATACGCGGCCCCTAAAACAACAGGTTCTTTAGCATAACTTGGTAACAAAGTTACATCTTCAAAATCATCAGATGCAAGAAGCATCTCTTGTGGTTGACGCGAATAAACCACGTGAACAGTGCGACCTGGAACAATACCATCATATACTGAAATAGTTTTACCAGTATTAAAAGTACCAACATAGGCGTTTTTGTTTATAGAATATTGTCTGACAGGCAACCATTCTTGTGTTGGACCTGTTGTTTGCCACATCACTTGCAAAATTTCATCAGCCTCACTTGGTAGTTCATAAGTGTTCTGGCTTGAGATAAAACTAAAAGTTGTGTAATACACACCAAAAATGTCAGGGAACACACCAGACACAGAGTTGTTCAATTGTTTACGAATAATATCTTTAGGAAAAGATGGTGAGATAGTTACTCTGTCACCAATGTTATGTGGTGCTTTTTGTGTGGAACGAAACCCACGACCATAAGGTGCAAGAGTGGCAGTAGATGTTGCACGGTCAAAAGAATCAACCCACATTAGTTCATCCCCAACTTCAATCAAACCACGTGAAAGTGTTGAAGCATCAGCAACAACAAGTGTTGTTTGTGAATCTGTCATAGCAGCAGTTAAATAGGTTGCTTGGTCTTGACGTTGTGTATACCCAGATAGGGCAATAAGTGTATCGTCAACCAAATCAGAAAATGATGGCATTAGGAAGCAACCTCTCTTAGAGCAGGAATGGCCTCAAGGCCAGTAGTTCCCGCAAGTTCATTACAAACAGCATTCAAACCTTTATAATCAGCAGCACTACGACCCGCTTGTGCTTTCTTATTTAAAGCACCAAGTAAATCTAACCCGGTTGTGCCAGCCCACTTATTAGCAGCACCTGCTGCTTCTTGGTACACATCACGATTAGGATAAGATGCACCACCATTAGCAAGACGATTCAATTCATCAACTAGCGTTGAGCCAGCAAAACCATAAGTCATTATTTCTTCTTTCTCGCAACAGCAGCATTATCAACTAAATTTGGATATTTTCTTCCTGCAGCCTTAGCACGAGCCTTAGCACTTTTAATTTGTTCAGGTGTTAACTTCTTAGAAGTTTTATTAGGATTCTTCTTATCCCAAAATTCTTTCTTTTTCATTTGCAACTACAATCCCACGCCCTCAACGATTTGTTGATACGTGAATTAGGGTCCCTTGCAGTTTTAGCGGAAGTCAACTTAGACTTCATACCACACATACGACCACAGAAAGACTTACGTCTACCAGCAGCCTTTGGTGATTTCTTAGCCTCTGCTGCCTTGACAGGAGGTTTAAGATTCATACCTTGTGCTTTAGCACTAGCACGACCTTTAGCATTCAACCCACCTTTAGGGTTCTTGCCTTCTTTACGTTGCCAAGCAGCAGATTTAGCCATATTACTTAACTTTACCCATCTTCTTCATACTGGACATTTTCTTAGCCTTCTTCAAATCAGCACCAGTAATCTTCTTACGTGGTTCAGCAATAGCAGCCAAACCTTTTTGTTTCTTAGAATATTTACTGTACGGCATTATTTACCTTTCGGTTCGTTCTTGTATTCCCCAACTTCAACAAACTTAGGTTGAGGTCTGCGGGCAGGAGTTTTATCAGTTGCCTTAGCAGGTTTGTTCACAGCGGAACCACCAACACCGTAAGGGTTAACAGCACCATAGCATCCACATTCGTAACACATATTATATTCCCATCTTGTTCATAGCCTTCGCTACCTTTTTATTAGCAAGCCTGTGCGCCGGGGCCATCTTCTCCCCATTGTAAGGTTTACCAAGATTTTCACTAGCAGTAACAGCATCCTTCACTGCCTTCATACTTGTTCCAGCAGGTTGAATACCTTGTCTTCTTGCATCAGCATAAGCGTTCAACTCAGCATCCCATTTACGTTTAGGGACCTCACGCATATGTGCAGCATCACCAGGATGCAACTCTAACGTTGCGGCCTTGCAACCAAAACATCCTTCAACAAACTCAGGATGCGTTCTCAACTGATGAAGAGACATAGTTTTCCTCCAACCACTTCAAGTTATCTTGTAAGCGCCCGTCCTTTGGGTTAGCCTCAACAGCCATCTTTGCGTACTTTAAAGACTCATCTTTTTTACCAAGTTGCCAACCAGACACAGATAACAAATCGTAGCAACGCCAATCCCAAATAGACTGGTCATTCAAATAATGTGATGATGGTTCAAGTTCAAAAACTTTACTTGCAGAATCCCAACAACCTTGCCAGTTACCAACAGTGTAAGAGAACTGTGCAAAACTAAACCAAGGTTCTAACTCTGTAGGATTTTCTTTAATGGCCCGTTGAAACCATTTCAAAGCATTCTCGTTATTACCAAGTTCCTGTGAAGCCTGACCAGCGGCCCTGCACACGGCTGAGCGTTCAACATACCAACCACCAGCATTCAATGTTGCAAAAGCAGTCTCAATAACTTTGTCCCACTTTTTATGAAAAAAGTATTCACGTGTCAGATAAGCCCACATACGTGCATCGCGTGGGTCTTCGTGCACAGCAGCCTCAAGCATTGGTAAATAATAAGTTCTTGCTTTTGTGTCATCAGGTTTATGAAATACTGTCAAATCGTATTCTAAGGTTTTTTCTTCACCTTCAGCATAACGAAAAGTTACTTCGTGACAAGGTTTAATCCACCTGTATCCGTGACGTGCGTGTAACCTATTATTGTTACGCCACTTATTACCAGTAGACCACCAAACCCAACCACGACCAGTGTCAGGTTCCCAAGTTTGTCTAATGGTATGAAAGAAATCCGATTCAGGTACTTCATCCATATCAAGAGATAAACACACATCAATATCATCAGGAATCAAAGCAAGTGCTGCGTTGCGGGCATCATCAAATCTAAAAGGTTTAACACTTATCTTATGAACAATAACATTAGGCGCAGCCTGTAACAATGCAACAGTTTTATCTGTTGAACCAGTATCGGCAACAACTCTAAGGTCAGCGTCCTTAGTTCCTTCAAGCCAACGCATCACGTGCTTCTCTTCATTCAAAGCAATCGTGTATGCACAGATTTTTATTTGTTTCATATCGTCCCCAATATGTTGTTTTGTTACATTCCGCCAAGAAACAATGCTACAGGAAAAGCATCAGAACCAGCACCAGTAGCACCAGTTGCGCCTGTTGCGCCTGTTACACCCGTAGGTCCTGTTGGACCTGTAATAGATTCACCAGTAGCACCCGTTGGTCCGGTAGGACCTGGAACAGTTGAATCTGCTCCTGTTGGACCAGTTGGTCCTGTGTTACCTTGTGAACCTTGTGGACCTGTAGGTCCTGTTTCACCGGTTGCCCCAGTTACACCCTGAATACCTTGTGGTCCAGTAGGACCAGTCGCACCTGTGGAACCTGTTACACCTTGAATGCCTTGCGGACCTGTTTCACCCGTTGGGCCAGTAGGTCCAGTAGAACCTGTTGCTCCAGTTTGACCTGTTGCACCTGTCGGTCCAGTTGCACCAATCGGACCAGTAGCACCCACATCACCTTGCGGACCGGTAGGACCCGTATTACCAGTAACCCCAGTTGCTCCCGTAGCACCAGTATTACCAATTGAACCTGTAGGACCAGTAACGCCTTGAACACCTTGAACACCTGTAGCACCCGTTTCACCTGTGGCTCCTGTGGCACCGGTAGGACCGGTTGGGCCAGCAACAGTAGAGTCAGCACCAGTTGGACCGGTAGAACCCGTAGCCCCTGTAGAACCTGTAGAACCGGTAGGACCAGTAGAACCAGTATCACCGGTAGAACCGGTAGGACCTGTAGGTCCAGTAACTCCTGTAGCGCCAGTAGCACCAGTGCTACCAACAGCACCAGTAATACCTTGAGGACCTATAAGACCAAGTTCAACAATTTCAGTTTGGGTTGACTCAACATTAAGAACAGTAGTAGTAACCGGAATTTCAACAACTGCTGTAGAAAAAACTGTTGACATTAAGAAGTTACCCCTTCATAAACAGTGAAGCCACCTTCAAGTAAACGAGTTACAGTAGAATCAGGGGCAGTAACTTCAAGGTCATAAACATATTGACCAGCAGCCAACGCTGTAGTATCAGCAGCAGTAATACTTAAAGTAAACTTACCATTAGTTGTACCAACAGTGATACGACCATTGCTGCTACTTAAAGTAATAATAGATGCGGAAGAAGTTGGGGAATTACGAACAACCATATTGGCAGTGTAACCAGTAACATCAACATATGTGCCATCAATTTTCCATTGTGGTGCAAGACTGAAAGTTGAGCCTTGATACACTTTCATATTATATCTACCTGGTGTCATTTATTCCTCTGTAATATAGGCGCCGTAACCGGCAGCAATTAAACTTGTGCGTTCAGAATCAGAAATCAAAGTGGCGTGACCGCCCGGATAATAGTACAAAGCGGATTGTGTTTCATCAACGCTTGGTGTACGAATACTATAATAAGAACCATCAGTTCTTTGTAAAATACTATTAGCCCTATTCAACTTATAACGGTAAAACAATGCACCCATACCAGCAGGGCCTTCAGCAACAGTAGGTGGTGTGAAATAATATGCCATTGTTCTCCTTAAGGTGTAACCCCCACCCGAAGATGGGGGTCACAATTTTGCCTAAAACTAGGCGTTGTTGATGCTTGAGGTTGACTCAATGCGATACAAGGCTGCTTCGCGGTAGCGAGCAAATCCAAGAACGCCGTACCATCCGATTGGACGGAAACGCATTAACTTATCGGTCACAGGACCAATCACTACGTGTGGTTCTTCAGCAACTGCTTCAGCCAATGCTTGCTTTCCAGCAAGGATTGTGCGGAATACACGTGCACTTGAGCCACCGTCTGTAGCGTTGTACATACGTGGGGATTCTACGAACATTGCACCTTCGTAAACACCGATAGACCCTGGCCATAGATTGCCAGCACCTGATTCGTTGTAAACGTGTGCTTCGCGCCATCCACCTGCGCCTGTTTCAGCACGTAAGTCGTGTGAAACTTCTGGATGTATACCAACCCAGTATAGTTCACCAACACGTGGAACGGCTTTGTTTGCACGTAATTTAGCAATAGCCTTACGGATATTTGCTGAGGTGATTTGTGAAGCAGCACCACCGGTAACACCAGTAGTTGTTGAGCCACCACCTGAGTAAATTACGTTTGAACCTTGACGTAGCACTGTTTGTGCGAAACCGTCAATAGAATCTGCCATATTGAATGCGATGATGTCAGCGATTGCTGGGTCAACATCAGACAATGAGAACAGTTCTAATTTACGTGTTGCAATTGCAGCGTTACCGTATTCGTTAAGAGTTACGGTTACGTTGCTTGTGTTACCTAATGCAACTGAATCTGGGTCAGTTGTTTCGGTTAGAGTTCCGGTTACGGCAGACAAATCTGTGTATAATTGGAATACGACAGATGAACCTGGCATAGCCTGTTGTGCTGGACGCTTATCTGCAACATCGCGGATAAGTGGCATAGCACGTAATGCAAATTCAACATAACGGTCATAAGCGGTCTGTACTAAGGAAGTTCCTAAGGACGAGGTGCTTGTATCTGTATATTGATTAGGCAATTTAGTTCACCTTCTTTCAAGGTTGATAGTAGTTGCGGTTTAACGCCCGAGAGATTGACCGAAAAGAAGTTGGTCAAGTTCATCTTTGGTCTTCGCAGACATAACCTTTTGGTGTTGCGTTTGCTCACCTGAAGGGTTCTGTGCTGTTGAAGTCACATTGTTGATACGTTGATTATCTCTTACGGTTTCTTCATCTACAGACGGTTGAACAGGTTCTTCTTGTTTAATACCGAATACATCACTGTATTCGTTTAACCAAGCATCAATCTGTTCAGGTGTGTCCACATCACTAGGAATAAGTTTCGCTAGTTTATCTGATACACCTTTTGAGGCCAATACATCTTTGACGGAACGAGAACGCATATCGGAACGCAGTTTGTTCAGTTCAGCCTCAATGGCTTCACGTTCTTTTTGTGCTTTCCTTAAAGCCTTACGCAGTTCTGCGGGGCCATTATCTTGTTCTTCTATTTCGTCTTCGTATTCGTATTGGTTGGCCATTGCAGCCACTCCCTTTCATTAAGTTGTCGTACACCACATACACAAACAGGGGAATCTGTGTTGGCTTGTACTACCGGGCTTCGGTTACGCTTCTAAGTGCCGGTGCGCTTAGCAGGTTTTTAAATCTGGCCTGACATATTGCGTGATAGAGAACCTCTACCTACGCCTGCTTGGCCAGCAAATCTTGCTTGTTCTTGTTCAGAAAGTTTTTGTAATCTTTGTTTGTATTCAGCAGAACCAGCGCCACCAAACACTGCACTTGTTACCTCTGACATACCAACAGGTTGTCCACCAGGAGTGATTTGTGAAAGTTTCTCAGCAGTAGGTAACACTTGTGCTACTTGTTCAAAACCTTGACGGGCTTGTTCTTGAGATACACCAAGTTGACCTGTGTAAGTTTCAGCCATAGGTGTTGTAACTTGTAATCCTTGACGTGCTGCTTCAGCACCAAACTGTGCAGCCTTTTGTTGACGTGTAATGAACGGTAGTGCACGTTCAGGGTCAAGGGCATAAGCCAACATATCACCTGATTGTAAACCGTAAAGTCTACGTAAAGAGTCAGTGTAGAACGGGTCAGCGTTCTGAATGGATTGGTTTGCTATATCAACACGTGATTGTAGTTCTGATGGTGAAACATCATTACCAAGGAATTTAGCAAAATCTTCAGGTTGGTCATAGAAACCTGCAGGGAGTTGTGCATCGCGCATAACTTTTTTGTATGATGCTTCAGCGGAAATATATTCAGCAGGTGTTAAAGGTTGTAGCCCAGCCTTTTTACGGTTCTCATTACCAATGAAACGTTGTTTATATTCTGGGGTTTCTTTAAGTTTAATGGAAACAAGACGGTCAGTTAAACCTTGTTGTTTTAAATCAACAATAGTGTTAGCCAAAGAAGCCAAACCGTATTGTGCAAACAAATCTTGTAAATATGCAATGGAATCAATACGCTCTTCGGTATCATCAATAACTATTCTGTTACGAAGTCTTTCAGCCTCAGCCTCGGCTTCACGGCGAAGTCTTTCGGCCTCAGCAATAGCAGCAGCAGATGTTGTATCAGTCTTAGTAGTCTTATCAGTCTTAGTAATCTTAGTAGTTTTAGAAACAGATTTAGCAGCGTTGGCTTGAGCCTCAGCAAGACCTGCTTTACCACGAGCAAGATTTCTTATATCTTCAGCAGTTTGCGGTTGAGCAATAGTGCCTGAAGGTCTAGTAGAACCTTTTTTAACAGCCATTACGCCTCAAATCCTAAATCTCTCAAAACTTGCATACCAGTACCAAGAAGTTCATCTTGAGCATTCTTTGTATAACGCCAACGAGAATCCTTTTTCAACTCACGTTCAAACTGCCACAAAGGCATAACAGTAGGAGTACCTTGCTCATTAACACCAGTCAAAGCCTTAGCAATAGTAGGGTCATCAAGGTTAACAGCATTAGGGTCAAGTTCAAGAATAGAAGCCATAGATTGAATGTAAGGAGAAGCGGCCTGTTTAGTTGTCAAACCAGCATCAATCTGTGTAGCAAACCCACCATAACGAGACTTAGCAATATCACGAATAGTGTTTTGGAAAGTCTCTAAACTTTCACGACCTTCAAGAACAGCCTTAGTAGCGTTAGCATACCAGTCATCATTATACTTAATACCATAAGCGTTAGCGTATTCACGTAAATCATCAATGGCTTTAGCAGCCTCACCAGTTGTACCAGCAACACGGCCTTTACGTGCAACTTCTTCATTAAGAGTTGCAGCATCCCAACCTTGTTGAATAGATTGTGCAGCAAGATTTTTAGCCTGAGCATCAGATAAAGAAATACCATACCTGGTTGCTGTACGTTGAACACTGCGAACAATGTTTGCTAATGATTGTGCACTAGCAGCAACATCAGGATTATTTAAAGCATCAGTAGAAAGAATAACATCAACGTCAACACCTGCACGTTGTGCTTTAGCAATAGTAGATTCCCAATCATCTTGGGTTTTACCTGTAGCACCTGCTGCTTTAAGTAAACCAACAAGACGGTTATATTCAGCAGTTTTACCAGAGTATCTTAATTGGATTAAATAGTTGGCTGCTTCTGTACCAGATGCAAACTTTTTACCACCAATAGTAACTTCTGCCATTGGGTCAAGTCTTGTACCATAAACACCAGAATCACCAGCACCAAAATCTGAAGGTAGTTTATTTTTAGAACCTGTGCTACCAGTAGCAGAACCTTTAGGGTTAATAGGTCCTTGAACAGGACCAGTTGGTCCAGTAGAACCAGTTACTCTAGGCGCAGGTAAACCTGGTTTAGGGTCTTTTCTAATAGCCATTATTCTCCAAGTATTTCTTTAATGTCAGCCATAGGGTCCCCAACAAGGTACCTATTAGCAAAATCAGCAAAATAAGTATTACTTTGCGCTAAATCAAAAATGAAAGCCTCATACTGTAAACGAATCTGTTTACGTCTAGGACTATTAGCAGGTAACAAATTCCATTCTGTAAAAATAGAATCCCTACCATCACGCCAAACTCTTACAGTATCCCACAAAGATTGCTCAGGGGCACTCTTACTAATATCATTAATAAACTTCTCATTATCTAAAGCAACATTAATAAGATTCAAACCTTCAGTGAAAGTATCTGAAGTGTTACCAAAAGTTTCAACCCATTGAGGATTACGAACAGCCAAACCATCAGCCTCATTGTAAAGTTGGTCACGATACCAAGCACGAATATCAGAATTAGAATTAGCAGTTAAAGATTTACTTGGACGACCAGCAAGATACGCATCACGTTCTTTAGTGATACGGTCATACTCACGCCAACCATCTTCAATTCTGGCATCTGCTTCACGTTCAGCAAAAGTTTTAGTACCCTCAAATATTGGCACACCACCAACAGTACTAATTTTAAGATTAGCACTAGCAGCAGGTGAATAATCACCAGGAACAACAGGGTTCAAAACCATACCAACAACAGGTACACGTGAATCAGGGTTTTTACCAGTCCACTCTTGTAACCAATCGTAAGACTTTAATCTACCTGCAGCAATTTGTTCAGGTGCAACACTTGTTTTATATTTAGTACCAGTGATAAGATTACGAACTGCTTCTTCACCGTACATCATAATAAAATCCTGAGTTGCTGCTTGATAAGGTGCAACACCTGGTCTATCTGCTAACAACTGTGGGTTATTAACATAGTTTAATTCAAGTCTGTCAAATTCATCACGGTACATAATTGATGTTGGTTGGTCAGTTACACCAAAAGGACTAAATAACTTGCGAACAAGTCTCCAACCCATAAGGTTCAAAGTTAAATCAATAGATTTATTAATATCTGGTTCTGGACTATCAGGGTTGTTAAGTTCCCAATCCATACGTCTAGCAGTATGTATTGACCAAAGAGTTGATGCTACAGCATCTTTACGGAACTGAATATTTTCTTTATCAAAGATAACATCTTGACCAAGACCAGCAAGTTCAATAGCAGACTTCAAAGACCCAGCAATGAACACTTGCTCAGCAACATTAGAAACAACTGATGATAATACTTGAACACCACTTGTACCCTCAGTGTCTTTAGCGGCAGGAACAATACCACGTGGCACACCACCAAATATTAACTGGTTGTAAAGTTTTTCACCAACAGTATTCTTAATCTTTGTTTCAAGATTTGGAAAGTTTTGAACTGCTGTGTTTAAAGCAACTTGACCTAACCAGTTAGGTGAAGGTCCGTTAGTTAAAAAGTTTAATTGGTTAGCGTTCATTTTATAAACAAACGGTTGCGCTTTAGCAGGCTTATTAAAGAATGGTAAAACTAGATAAGCACTTTTGTTTTGTGCATCCGCTTCTTCATAAGAAATCTTGTTACCATCTTCATCAACAACCATACCTGCAGCCCAAGGTGAGGTACGTATTTGTTCAAGTAGAGCAAAGTTGTAAGGGTTAGCAAACCCTGCTTTAACCCAAAACTTAACAGAGTTAAACATTGCGTTAGGGAAACCAAGAAGGAAACGTGAATAGTATTGAACATTGTTCATACGTCTGATTGCGTAGAATGTGTCTTCAACTTGTTTCAAAGCATATTCTTGTGCAGCAGGTCTTATTTGGTTTTGCCACATATCTGAAGTAATTTCAATACCATTACGTTGAGCATTCTCAACTATAAGTTTAACGGCTTGATTACCATAATATGTTCCATAAGGACTACGGAATAATGATGACTCAGGCTTAGCAATTGCTCTGAAACCTGCGTTAATACCTTTTTGATAACCTAAAGCAATATCTGATAAAGATAACATTCCAGGTAAAGAATCAAGACTTATATCAAGTGTTGGAACTTCTTGACCTTTAAGAAGAGATTCTGCTTTCTTTGCTGTGAAGATTTCTCTATCGTCAATGATTTTCTTTTGGATAACTTTATCTGGAACAAGATTATCAACAACTGCTTTAGAGTCATTTAATATTTCAATTGCACCATTAGTTGAAAGGTCTGGTGTTCTGTCTTTTCTTGCTATTGCTCTTTCTGCAGCAAGACGGTAGAAGTCACTGAAGTTTCCACGTTGTTGTAAGTCACGCATCATATATTTAATAATGTCATTGTCTGACATTCCTGACATAATGCGTCCAACAATAGGGTCATTTTTCATAACCTGTATTTGTTGTGAGTATTCGCCCCAATACTTTTTAATAAGTTTAGGGTTAATGGTTGTTAAGTTTGGGTTTACTGGTGTTGTTGTGAAAGATTTACGTGATGTTCTTTCAAACACACCTGGTTGTGTTACGTTTGCTAGGGTTAATGATGGGTCTATTTCTTGGCGTAGTGCGCCACCACCGATTACATCTTCACCCATAACATCAAGTTGTTTGTAAGAATAAACTGGGTTTTTAACTTCTTGTCCTTTAAGAACAACATTTTCAGGAAGTAATTGTTCTGGGTCTACCCCACCAAGAAGATAACCACTTCTATCTCTTTGTATTGGAGATGTACCTACAACAGTTTTTACTCTTTTTACATCATCTGTGCGAACAAGTTGAACAGGAATATATTCAATACCTGCTTCTTTGGCAGCAGCAAGACGATGATTACCTTCACCTAATAATAATCTTAGATTGCCAGCATCATCAACAGTATATTCTAAAAATACTGGGTCAGTAAAACCTTTGCCTTCTTTAAGGTCTTTAACAATACTATCAATTCTTTCTTTACTTCCAGATTGTCCATATTGTGGTAAAGTTCTATCGTATTCTTTAAATTTATCAAGGAAGTCAGTTCTAACAAGGGCTATATTGTTAGGTTTTGTTTTATTAAAATACCCTTTTCTAAAGTTAGGGTTTTGTTCTAATACTAAATCAAAAGGACTTTTACTTGTAACACCAGAAGCATCAGAATCAATTACTCTTGCATTAAACTTTTCTTTACCATAAATCTGTGGCAAAGTAGCATCGTGCATACGACCAAGGATACGAACAAAAGGTTCAAACATAGAGTTCTTAGGAATATAACCAGGACGGATAAGAACCGCTGCAGAAAACGCACGTTCAAAAGCATCAGCACTAATAGAAAGTTTACTTAAATTAGCCTTAATACCTCTTAAAGATAAATTTCTACTGTTTCTAATATGAGCATTTAAAACATCTTCCATAACACGCATATCAAGCATAGGAATATTAGAAGCAAGTTTAACTTTAATGTTCTCATCAACAGCAGTTACCTCGGCACCATCGGTTTCTTTAGTGACAATACCGTTTTGTGTGTTTTGAATCTTTTCTCTAATGCCATCACGTTTATTAACAACGTTTTGCATAGGAGCATCAATATCAATATCGTCTACTTTTAAACCAATAGACTCAGCAATGTCATTAGCAATAGTTTTAACAGCATCACGTTCAATTTGTTTCAAAACAACTGCTCTACTTGCTTCATCTGCTGGGGCAGCCAACCAAGTTCTAATAGCATTAGCACGAAAATCAGCATACTTTGCTTGACGCAAAATAGGAGACATTTGTAATGTTGCAGATATTTCATCAATGCTGTCCATAGGACGTAAACCTGTAAGTTCAACATAACCACGTGGACGAAGACGTGTAGTTGTTAAAGTTAAAACACGGAAAGGTCTAAACTCTCCACCACCAATAAGAGTTTCACTTATTTGCTTAGAACCCTTACCAAGAAGACGTTCAGTTTTAAGACTTGTTTTAGCCTTATTTAATTGTTCAACAAAACTAAACTTTGAAGGTGCCCAAGAAACGTTACCTGCACCAATAGAAACTTTACTGTACCAGTCTTGCCATTCGTTAGTAAGATTACCATTACGTGCAATGATGTCATCAAGAACGTTTCTTAATTGGTCGCCTTCTGCAGCATCAACAATGTTATCTGGAACTAAAGGTTCTTCAGGTGTTAATTCTTTTTGTAAGTTAACACGTTGTTTAGAAAGATTAAGTGCATCTTCAAAAGAAGGAGCAGTTGCTCTAAGTCTATTAGCAGCAGCAACAGAACCAAGGTCAGCAAGGATAACATCTCTTGCTTCCTCAATACTTTTAGTTGCGGCACCAAGTTGTGAAAGAAGACGAGGATTACTTGAACGTGCAACAACAGGGTTAGATAATAATTCTAATGGGTCATTCTTTTTGTACATATCAAGAATATGAACACTGATACCGTTAGATGGAACAATTTCATCAATGTTTGCACCATTGTTTAATTGTGTTGCTATATCGTCAACACCTTTAAAAGCATCAGTTTCTAAAGTTGCAATAGTTTCAGCGGTAAGAGGAGCACGTGTTAAACCTGCTGCTTTACGTAAACCTTTAAAAACAAGACCTGTGCCAGCACTTGTTAAAAACTCTAAACCAACATCTGTTAAACCAGTAGCAAGTTGATAATAAGGACTATCTTGTGCTGCTTGGCGTTGCTTTTCATCCATAACATCATAGTCTGGATTAAGTAAAGGCATTAATTCGTAAGCCTTATCAAGGGCTTGTTGACCACCAACAGTTTCAATTGCTTTATTAGTTAAAGAGTTAAAACCTTTAAAAGTTTGTGCAAGGTTATATGCTGTTGCTTCACCATAAGAAATACGGTCAGTAGCCTTGTAGGCTTGTTTAACTTTCTCTGGTTCTTTACGTTGGGTATATGCTGCGGCAAGGTTAACTGTGCCAACAGGGTCACGAACAACAGTTTCAAATGCTTTATCTGCACCTTTAATGATAGAGCCAAGAGGTGAGTTAAAAACATCAGCAACTACTGGAACAACTTTTTTAGTTAAAGTGTTGCCAATTGCTGCACCGATACGATTAGAAGTTAAAAAGTCAGTTAGAGCACCCACGAAAAGTTATGCTCCTTCTGGTTTAGTTAAAGTTTCTAATAAGTCATTAAATTGGTCATCGGTCATATTAGGTGTTCTGGCTAAATCAAAAGCAACAGAACCTAACGGAAAACCTAAAACCTGAATTGCTGTATCAAAGCGTTCAGAAAACTGGCTCATTTATGCGATACTCTTCAAATACTGAATAAAATTACGGAAAGTGTTAGAGGCAGATGGGTCATTAGCCATTTGCTCAAGGGAAGGTAAGTATTGTACGAGACGTTGATTGTCTGCTTGTAATTGTTTATTGAAAGTTTGGTCAGGACTTGGACCAAGTGCTTCCATTCCTGGACCTGCACCCATCCCTGCACCAGCAGTAACTGGTTCATCGGGGCGTGCAGAAGGTTCATTTAAACCAATAACTGGTTGTGAGGCTGCGGCTGATGCGAGGCCCGAAGGCATACTTGATTGTTCAATACTCGGAGCCGCAGCCAAAGGGGCTGCTTCTTGTGTTGCCATAAGTGCTTGCCCCTCTCCATAAGGGAGACCTGAAACGTATTTGGCTGCTTGGGTACCACTTTGACCATTACCACCACGACCGTTAACATTCATAGGATTGTTTTGCGGTGCAGTTGGTCTCATTCCACCTCTAGCCATTATTATACGTCCTTAAATTAATTATTTACTTACCAGCGCGTTTTGGTGCTTTACCACCACGTGTACCAGATGGTTGTGCAGAGAACATAATCTTTGACATACCTGGTTTTGATGCAGTTGGAACACCAGATTTTTTAACTGGTTGTTCGTATGCTTTTCCAGCAGAACCTTGGTTTGCTGGCTTCTTGCCGCCTTTGAATGATTTCATTCTTTTTCCTTTTTAGCCCGCAGGGACCATTCTTGTCACACTAGAAGATAGTGTGGGTTTGCCGGAACCGGTTAACCCGGCCAGCAAATACTGTATTGGTGGTCTTCCACCTTGTCCCACTTGTCCTGGTGCCACACCACGTGGACCACCAGTTGCTGCACTTAAACCTGAAGCACCACCGGAGGGAGCCTCACCTGCGGAACCGGGGACGGGTTGTTCCATACCAGGGGCTGCAGCCTCAGCAGAAGGTGGCGGTGCTTGAGGGGCAAACGCTTCCGCGATTACCTGCTCTATAGGTTGACCTTTTTGTCTACCATTAATCACTGTTGCAATACGAGATAGTATTTCACCAGGGTCTTGACCCTGTGTTGCTAATGATGGAATTGCTTGCGCGTATCCACTTATTGCTGCAACAAGAGAATCACGAAGTTTTTCAATTTCAATCTTCTGTTCTTCCATTGTTACGTTTATTTCCCAAGGCATCTGACGGCGGAGGAAGTCGCGGGAAATTAATTGGTCTCCGCGCGCTTGGAGTCCGAATACCAAAGCCTGGTTGGGGTTTAATCCGGCCATCAGTCCATAGGTGATGTCAACCGTATAATCCCCATCAATGTCTTTCTTAGGGGTATAGGTGACTTCATACGGTGCGCCAGCATCTACGCCGCGTACCGTCTTCTCGTAGTTACCGAAAAGTTTTTCGTCCATCTCAAAGCAAAGTTCAAATACTTGTTTTAATGCTTCAGCCAAAACTTGTTGCGCTGTTTTAACTTGTGTGTCAAATCCACCCATAAGGGCTTCAACACCACGACCAGTAACAATAGAACCTTGGCTTACACCTTGACGGCCTTCAGGGTAACGTGCACCCATACGCATTTCTTGGTCAAGTGCAGCAGATTCTGTGAATAATCCAGGGGGCACATTTAAATCAACACGGCGAATCTTTTCTGGAGATGCGGAACGTATAGTTGCGTCAGGTCCCATTTCAAGGACGTTAACATCTGCTGGCAACGCAAAAGGTGCCTGAACAGATTTTTGTGCCGCCTCAAGTTGTAAAGTAGCGAAACGGGCACGTGCGACTTGTACCCACAAAATATCATCAAATTGTCCACGTTGTTGTTCATCAGAATCAATACCAGGACGAACAGCGAAAATAACATTCAGTTTACCAAGAGGGTTCTTGGCGCGTTGCAGAATGTAGTTACCGCGTTCTGGTAAGAATAGAACTGTTTCATCTTTGTCCATATAGCGCACAAGTTGTACTGGGCGCATAGAACCACGTTGTTCAAACTTACCCAAAATAACTGATTCGTATTCTGGGAAATCGTTTACTAAATCTTGTGCGGCTTTAACGTAAAGTTTTGTGTAAGACAACAGGCGACCAAAACGGTCAAACTCAGGATAAGAATTAAAAGGATTATCTAAACGAATACGTGGAGTATTGTTTTCGTAATCTGCTTCAACAATGAAAGGTAGGGCACCAAAGGTAACATAGCGGTCTGCACCGGTGAACATTTCAACTTGTAGACGTGAAGTGTCACGGTACCCGGCGGCAATCATTGTACGCTTATCAGCACGGCTACGTGCACGGTCTGATACAGCGTTTGTTGCTGAACAGTTAATAGCAGGAAGAGGTGCAATTACTTCAGCGATGTCGCGTGCGGCAACGTCAATAAAGTTAGCCACCATAGGTTTAGGATATTCGGCTGGGAATAGTCCTGGGAAAACGTTATTAATATTACCTTTACGAACTTCTAAAACATCCGACCAACGTGAATCACGATTTGCGTATCGTTGTTTTAGTTGCTGATAGGCATTAGCAATATCTTCAATCTTACGAGCCACTATCTACCTTTTCTTAAATTTTTAGCAAATCTTGGATTTAATCTAACAGTTCCACCAGGAGTACGTGGGGTTGTTGCTTCTTTAAGTTTTTCAGTATTACGTTTAATTGAAACTTTTTGCTGACCGTATCTGTCTTTACCTGCATCTTCAACTTTCATAAATTTTTGCCCCATATATCTTCTACCACTATCTGAAGCGGCTTGATTTTTACTAGGAGCATTTGCAGCCTTCAAAGATTTTTTCTCTACAGATTTTGCTGCGGCCTTTTTAATTGCTGGTACAGCAACTTTTGCTGCGGCTTTACGTGCAAGCCCTGCGCCACCAACCATAGAAGCAACCTGTGCTGTTGTTTTACCAATAGCCTTTGCTTGCTTAGCAACATAAGTTTTCTTTTGAGCAGGTGTCATTGCTTGAAATTTTTTAGTTTGAGCAGCAGATGCTTTTTGTACATCAGCAGAATTACCTTTACGGTCATATGCTCTTGATGTTCCTGTAGATGTTTTCTTTTTAGGCATTACCATATTAATCCTTTAGATAGGTTATTTCTTTTTCTTATTTTTAGAGGACTTTCTCATTACATTTCTTTTATCATCTTGGCGTGCTGACTCTTGAATTGCAAGAAATGCTTTTCTAGGATTAGCAATAGGTGCTACAACGCCTCTTTTACCATAATCTTTATTTTGATTAGTAAAAGTTGAATTTCTAGTAGAAACAGAACTAAAACCAGATTTACCCTGTGGTTTTACTTTTGTTAAAAGACTATATGGACCTTGTTTTGATGGAGTAGTAACAGTTGTTGTTTTTGTTTTTTTATTAGTAGAAATGTTGTCTTTTCTATTACCAGATTTTACATAATCAATAACATCACTTACGTTTTTACCAATTTTTTTCTTAGGTGTTATTTTCTTTTTAGGCATTGCCATTGTTAGTACCATCCTGAATTAACAGCACGCTGTTTACGTGCATACTCTTCCAAATCAACAACCTGTCGTTTGGCCAAATCAATTGGTGTAGCAAAAGGGTTACGTACCCAAGTCTTACCGTAAGAACCCTGCTGGTTCACATAATCCCTTAACTGGGTTTCAGCAAACCACAAAGCCATAGGACCATCCTGTTTATTCTTAGTACCAGGAGACCAAGTAATCAATTGTTCAATAAGTGCTTTAACGCCTTCTGACTCTGCACGCGGAAATTCAATAAGAGCATTCTTAGCCGGTTTGCCGTCTGGACCAAAACTGCCAAACAAAGTACCAAGAGAAGCAACACCATACTCAAGGTCCATCTTGTTATTGCCCGTATAATGTTGGACAAGACGGATACCTCTGGACTGTAGGAAAGCATTAATCTCTTCATCTTGCGTCAAAAACAATTGGAAAGCGTTCTTTTCAATAACCCAAACAGCAGGCTTATAACGCTCAGTCCACTGAAAAATTATTTCCCTGATACGCTGCGGAGTAGGTGCAGGCATACGAGAAGCATCAAGAAGATACCTACGTTTAGTGTTCCTATCACCAGAAATAGCAACCGTAAAGGTGTCACCCGACATAGCAGGGTCCATAGCACAAACGGTGTAGAAGCCTGAAGTGTCAGCAGGATAACCAGGAGCACCGGCAACAAGCGGACCACAACCTCTCATACCATTAGCAGCGGCACGAACAAGTTCAGCAGAAAAAACAGACTCAGACTCAACATCTTGCTGCTGATAAACCATCGCCCACGTCTTAGCATCCAAAACGCTACGACGTTGCTTTAGTCTAGTTCCATCCCATCTAGGGAAGAAACCGTCTTCATCAGGGTCCACAGGGTCGCCAGACCAAGGCCTATCAGAGCGAGGCCACAAAGTAACCCAATTCTCAGGATTCTCATCAAACTCCAAAACCGCCGGCATAGCCAAATACGTCCAAGGACTCTTACCCTCAGGGTACCTGTCATTAGTACGAAGTTCACGGTACATATCAATCGGGTCAACCCGAGTACCAACAATAAGCAACTTACCGGTAGGACCGATACGTGTTAAGACTTCCTGCTGAATCCAACGAATCTGTTTCTCGTATTCACCAGAGTTAGACAAAGTCACACAGTCATCAAGAATAATCAAGTCAGCGCGGGCACCATAAATCTGCCCACCAATACCCAAAGCCTGAAGAGTTGGGTCTTTTTCGCCGGACTCACGTTCAATATAAATCGCGTCCTGCGTCCACTTATCAGAAGTGGCTTTAAAACCGTCAGCCGGTGCAAACCTTCTCTGAAGGTCCACATAGAACGGGGAAGTCAAACGCTGCTTAACAGCGTAAAGAAATTCTTTAGCCATAGTCTGTGTCTTAGACACAACCTTGATACGCACATTAGGGTCAACACAAATACGATACGTAATATAATCAATTGACACTGTCATTGACTTGGCGTGCTCAGGAGGCATATTAACTAGCACATAGTTTTTAACACCCTGCTCAAAAAGCATAGAAGGATGCAACCAAGAAGGAGTCTTATCCTCAATAAGGTCAATAACGTTCTGCTGATGAGCAAACGTCTCAGACTTCATAAACTCTTTACGAAAATCCCTAAAAGACATTGCTTTGTCTTCATCAGAGATTTGACCACCCCTGGCCTTCAAGGCCCGGACAAGTTTAACTTCACGGTCAAAATCAGGGTCAGACTTAGTATAATAATAAAAAGTTTTAGAAGACTTACCAACAGCCTTACAGGCATCCTCAACACTAAAACCCTTGGCTATCATCTCAAGAAGCCTGGACTTAGACTCATTAGAATCAAGAGTCTTACCTGCTGCAAGTCTTAGATGGAGACTGTCCTGCTGTTTAGGCATAAGACTAGAAACTCCTCTAGGTATAGAACTGGCCCGTCATTCATATTTCATAAGGTTAAAAAATTTTTTAATTTTACCATCGGGAGCGAACCGAAGGTAGTGAGTGAGCGACCTCGCTTAACACTCGGTCGCGGCGCGAAGCCCCAAGCGGAGCGCCGCTTTCGGCCTGAAAGGCCTCAAGCCGGTAGAGGGGCGGGGCTTTAAAAAGCCCCTCTACTATATACAAGGCTGCAACAAACAAAAATGTTGCACACCCTCTTTGACCTGCGGAAACGTGAGCCTTTCTTGAGCCACCCAGGCTCAACATAGGCTCTATCTTAGCCGCCAAAAAACCACCCAACAAGGTTTAGAAAAAATATATGGGTAGAGAGTGGAGGGGTGTGTCGGCCGTATTGTTAAAACCCCCCGTCAAAGATTAGTGTAAACCTGTAGTTGAAGGTTAGGGTTGTGTTTTAGCCCCTAAATACTACTTTACATAACCTAAATTATCGGACAATCATATATTTGTAAGGGCGTTGACCTAGTTATAACGATGAAAGGGGTGACTGTCTTATGCGTATAGTTGCATATGTTTCCGAGGTATTTAGATAACCTTATGGTTATGTTATTAACGAGGGCTAACTTACCGTACCGTAACTTACCGTACCGTAGGTTACTGGGGCGTAGGTTAGGTGTCCGTTTTGTCTGTTATCAAATCGTTATCAAATCGTTATCATTTTGTTACCTATTTGACTTGACACCTCAGGGGGTGGGGTGTTATGTTTTAGTTGTGAGCCTGTAGGGGGCTCGGATTAGGGGCAATAAATGCAAAGATATTGGTCAGGTAGTAGCAAGGAAGAAAAGGAATTGTACGAGATTTTGCCTAAGGGGGTAAAGGCTCGTTTCAAGGCTGAGATAGAGACCACTAAAGTAACTTTTAATTCTTTGGTGCACGAATATCATAAGCCACGCGAAGAGGCTTATCAACTTTGGCGCAAAGAGTCAAGTGGGGCTTACAAGGCTATCAACGAAGAATATAACAAGGCGTGCAAAGAGATAGACGAAGAGATGAAAGTCTTACAAGATAAGAGACGCGCGCTATATGAACAATATGAAGAAAAGCAAAATGTTGTTCACGCTACAATTAGCAACTTTAAGCCTTATGTTGAGGCTTGTGATGTTGCTAAACCTAAGATTGAGGCACTTAAAGAGGCTGAGGCTTTGGCTTTGGCTCGCATTATGTCTAAGTATCAAAGAAAAGTAGTTCAGGCTTAGTTACTTGACGATAGCCCTCAAGGCGTGATAGTTTTGAGGGTGTTCGTCTAGTCATTAGGGACTAGAAATAGATTAGGGATAGGTAATGATTACAAAGGAAAGAACAGAGAAAGAGAAAGAAACACAAAGGGCGCAAGAGTTTCTATGTGCCGTATTTGCTAAGCAAGAAAGACCAATAGCGTACACAATTCTAAAGAGTGTGTCTGCCTCGGGTATGTCTCGCACTATGAAAGTGGTGACCTATGATGACGGGCGTGTCCTTGATATAACTTGGTGGGTGTCTTTGGTTTCTGGTGTTGGCACATTGACCGAGAAGAACGGGCAACGGGTGTTGCGTGTTGGTGGGTGTGGTATGGATATGGGCTTTCACCTTGTTCACTCTTTGGGTATTGCTTTATATGGTTTAGAGGGTGGCTACAAGATTAGCCAAGAGTGGCTCTAATTCGTTAAGTTTAGCCCCAATCGGTGAGCGTTGGGGTTATTCTTAATCGCTTAGGGTAGGCGATTAGTTAGGGAAAGGGTAAGTAAATGATTGCAGAAAAGAATTACGAGGGCGCGTGGGTTGTGTCCGATATTGTCGGGGGTTATTGGGTTAGCCGTAGGTATTACTATTACAGCAAGCGCGAGGCTTTGGCTATGTTTAGACGTGAGGTGTTGCGTAATGCGTAACGATATTAAAACTAAGCGCACGCGCCACGATTGGGAAACCCACGCCGTATTTTTTAATGATAAGAAGATTGGGCATATCATTAAAGAGGGTAGCAGGGACGGCTACCAATACACGCCTTCTCGCTCGTTGGGTGCGTCTTATATTGCTATCAGTGGCAATAGTAGCGCGTTTACTTTTGATGAGGCACTTGAGCATTTATGTGATAAGCATAGAGAGTTTTTGAGTGCTTTTAGTGGTGTTTATGCGTAACGACAGCGTAAGACTAACCCCGTTAGGTGAGTGGGTTTATGTGGGTGTTGTGTCGGTGTTGTGTGTTGGTATGGGTTACGCGATACTGAGGGCGTTCGCTGTAGTTGTAATCAAATTAGGGCAAGTCTTAGGGATAATCTAGAGAATTGTATGACACGAGGGCTGGCGTGCCCCTAACACGCTGGCTCTCACCTTATTTTAGGGACGGGACGGGTTGCTATGGGTGACGCAAGATTGAAAGAATATATTAAGATTGACAGGCGTGACGAGGGTTCGTGTTATGTAATCTATTGCCAACGTTGCGAGAGTGTAACTTATGCTGTGTCTGCGCGTGGTTATATGTTCTATAAAGAGGCTACGAGGCTGGCTCGTAAGCATAGGTGCGAATAATTGTTACCAAATTGTTATATAAATGTGCTTGACAGGCGTGAGGTTAGCGCATAAGAATAGGTTTCGTGGCCAATGGGTGGCTACGATTAAATGAAGGGCTAGGGATAGCAAATGAAAGTTAAAGTAACAGATATACACGAATATAAAGAGGCTGTAAAGTTAAGTTATCCAACGAGTGACAATATGAGTAAAGCCTTAAGTGGTCTTTACGATTTGCTTGATGAGTTGGAAATGGTCGGCTTCGTTTATTGTGATGATGTGCAATAATGAAAGTTAAACAAGCAATAGAAATACTACAAAAATACAACCTTGAAGAAGATATATTCTTTGATGTGTATTCTAAGGCAGACCTTGACTATCTTGGTGACGATATTAAGGCCAAGATTACTGATGAGATGATGACAACTATCTATGAAACTATGGATAATTGGGCTACGACAGATGATTTCAATGACGCTGTTCGTATTGTGTTAAGTGAAAATGGGATAGAGGAATAATGAAAATTAAACCTGTAATGCAGTACACCCTTAGTGACGGCAAAACTAAACAGGAATATGTTGGTATTGAGGTTGGTCAGTTAAAAGAATTGTTGGCTAAACTTGATATTGAATATATTGAGTTTGACGAGGACAGATAACAATGAACCAATATAAAGTGGTGCTCAAAATGATTGAGGACTATGAAACTATTGTTGAGGCTAACGATAGTGATGAGGCTTATCGTATCGCTAGTGATATGGATATTGACGAGTTTGATGAGACGGGTAAGATTACTTTAGATATGGTGGTGAGTGCGTGATGAAACTTAGTCCTGCACAAGATTACGAACAGAATAATCTTAGCCCTATGGTTGAGTATTATATTGACCCTGCTGTTGATTATTGTGACGATTGTAACGCGCCTATGGTGTGGTGCATATGCGAGGTGACAGCATAATGAATAATGATTTACCTAAGTTTATAGCAGACGAAAATGATGATTTATTTTGCGCTGTTTGCAAACGCAAAGGTGAGTGGACGGATTGTCCTAATCACCCTGACGACCACTATTCTCTTTATTGCTACAAGTGTGGCGTAGATGATAAGGATTGTGACAATTTTATGGTGGTGAGCGCATAATGTTTGACCCTATCACCTGCCACGGACAATCGTGGGGTAACTATTGTTTAGTGTGCGAGGACGAATTATTAGAACAACACGCTAACGAAAATAGTGTTGATGTTGAACGCGAATATGTAAAAGAGGAGGCGAAATGATAACACAACAATATAGTTGCGCTAAATGTTTAACAGATGTTGATGATGAAGATGTCATATGGGCTGATGTTTATGGCAATTTAACAACAATGGCTGGTTATCCTTATTGTCAAAGTTGTACACCGGAGGAACTTAATTATGACTACTGATGAACGCTTTGACAGGCTAGAAAATATGTTACGTTCAATCATCTTAAATCAACAAGTGTTATGGGACGCTCTTATGGAGATACCTGATGTGCCTAACGATACTAAACCGATACTGAAAAGGATAAAGTAATGGGTAAAACATATAGAGGGACGGCACGGGTGCACGTTACTGTTGAGGCTAATAGTAGCGAGGACGCTTATGTGTTGATTACTGACAGACTTGAGTCTGCTAATGATTACTTGGACGATTATGATGATGTTGATGTTCAAGAAATCTAACAAAGATATTTACGGGGTTTGCTATATGTGTAGCAAGTCTTGGTATTGTAGTTGTGATAACGAGTGTAATAAGGAGGAAACGAAATGAGTTTGTTGTTATGTGAAATGTGTGAAGTGAATACTAAAACATATTTAGAAGGTAAGTGGTGTGATGATTGTCGTGACGATTTTAAGACAAGTGAGGACGACAAGTGAATAAAGATGTGATGTTAGAGTTAATTCATAGTGAGTTGAACGCTCAGTATGATGACAAAACAAGTGCCGATTATGCTTTACTTGGCACATTGAAATCGTTAGTGACAGACGAGTCGTTAGAGAAACTTATTAAAAGAAATGGGTGGGATAAATGATTGTTGAATTACTTATCTCGTTTGGTGTTGTGCTGTTGGCGTTCCTTGTTTGGGGGCAACGAAGATGAAGCCCCCTAAACACATTGTTAAGTTAGGCAAAGAAGCAGTTATGTTATGGAAACTACAACAAGTATTGGGGAAACGAAATGCAGATGATAGCAAAAGATTTTTGGGACAACGCCCTGTGTGCTGAGATTGGTTCAGAGATTTTTTTCCCCGAAAGACACGAAGCCAATATGGCACAAATTGCGAAACGAATATGCAACAAGTGTGACATTAAACAGAAATGTTTAGAGTACGCATTGAAAGACCCTGACTTGAAAGGTGTGTGGGGTGGCACAACGGAACACCAACGTTACCGGATTAGGAATAGGAGTGGAAGATGGAGTTAAAGTTTATTCTTGGTATGCTCATAGTCGGAATAGGTTTTGCTTTAATGATACCTGTTGATGAGCCGTTAGAGGAAAACAAAATTGTTAAAGGATATGTGTCATCACCTGTTAAAAACTTGCACAGAGAACCATTGAGCGCAAGGGGTTACGCAAGGTCAATGGTATCAGCGAAAGAATACGAGGCGTTGGAAGAGTTGATTATGTTGGAGTCATCTTGGAATAGTGACGCACAAAATAAACGCTCAACAGCGTATGGTTTAGGTCAGTTACTTGACCAGACTTGGGAGCAGGTTGGTATTGAGAAGTCTGCTGATTATCGTATTCAACTTATTGCTTCACATAAGTATGTTATGGACAGGTATGGTTCTTGGGTTAAGGCGTTAGAGTTTAGGAAAGCCAATGGCTACTACTGAGATACGTTTATCTGACGGAACAAAACTTTACTTTGGTCGTGGTAAGTTTGATGATTGGTGTATCTATGTTGAGGGAAGAGACGGGACGATAGATTTTCCGTTGGACTCTTGGTACTTTGATGAGTTACAGAAACTTGGTTATGGTAAACAAATCTATGATGACTTCTGTTTAATCTATGATATTACTACTAAGAAACTTTGCCCTATTGTGGCTATGACTTGTAAGATGTTGGCTGTTAATCATAAAGATTGGCAGACTTTGGAGTTAATGTATAGTATTCTGTATATGGGTATGATTGCTGAGGAGAATAAGGAGAACGCTATTTTGGGTAAGCGTATTAAAAGATTGGGGATGTATCAGACTTTGATTGAGGGTGTACCTGCTGAGGTGTCTGCTAACTTTAGTCGTGGTATGAAGTGGCAGGATTTAGATAAGGAGTGTGCTAGTCGTGGCTTCTGATTTGTGGTTGGTTATACCAACAGGTTTAAGAACACAATACTTGCAAGACATATTCAAAGAGTGCGACATTGAACCAAGTAAACGTGTACTTGTTCGCACATTACCTGATGAAGATGTACCTAACGCAATCAACTTACAATACACAGGCGAGTTTAATATTCATAAATGGTGGAACACAGGAATAAATTATGCTGTTGAACGTGGCGCAGAATATGTTGCTGTTCTTAATGATGATGTTGCGTTAGCGAATAATCCTTTGCGCCGTATTGCAGAAGTAATGAAAGGGACAGGCGCAACGCTTGGTTATCCTTTTCCTTTTGAGGGTTGGGTGTGTGGTTACTGTTGGGTGCTTGATGTTAAAACAGATGTGAGACCTGATGAGAACTACAAATGGTGGTATGGTGATAGGGATATTGATATGCAAGCACGCAAAGGTAAAGGTGTTGTGCACGTTCCTGCTATGGTGCGCCATATTCACGGCAACGAACTAACACGTGACAACCAAGAACTTATGGCTATGACAATAGTTGATGAGGAATTATTTTTTAAGAAATGGAATCTACAAAAAGGTTAAGCCCAAGTACCTTTATATTTTATTAGATAATCATTCTCTAACACAAGGTTAATACGTCCGTGACGTTCCTCTGTGCCTTTAGCGTTATGGTCTGTTAGTTCAGGGAACATTATTTCAACAGGTTCGTGGCGACAGTATTCTAAATGCCATTCAACTTCGTATCTGATTGCATCTGCTTTACTTTGTGCAACAGGTATACCAACTTTATCTAATGTGGCACGTGAATA
>Ga0209972_10000996_pt1 | contig 26228 bp, 16 predicted proteins | sample NOAtaG_7_FD_187302 | JGI IMG/M metagenome (GOLD analysis project Ga0209972, IMG submission 187302) | Freshwater lake microbial communities from Lake Erie, under a cyanobacterial bloom - NOAA_Erie_Diel1S_2200h metaG (SPAdes) (version 2) | ecosystem: Environmental > Aquatic > Freshwater > Lake ...
TCTGTCCAGTTCCTGCCGGGGTACCACCGGAGACCATGGCTCCTGCTGCGTCCGCTGTTCCGCCAGAGGAACTGGACAGAAAGTCGGTGATGGCTTTGGCAACATCTTCGGCGCGGGCATGCCGCAGCTGGTAGACGTGCGCCTGCTGATCGCCGGCGGCGATGCCCGAGCCCAGCAGCAGGTCGCGCATGCGGCGGAGATAGCTGCCCGTATCAGTCACCACCACTCGGCCCGAACTGGTCAGTACTCGCACCTGTCCCAGAGCGCTCTGGAGCTGAGCGATTTCCTCAAGTGCCTGAGTGGAGTCCGGCCCGCGGAGCGGAATGGCAACTGTCGCCAGCTCGTTGCGTCCGAGTGAATCGAGGTGATGGATGGACACAAAGGGAATCATGTTACCCGGAATTTCGGCGGTGGCACTGACCAGCGTAAGTCGCTGCTGATCGCGGATCAGGATTCTGCCGGAGGCCAGCAGGGCGTCGTTGAGTATGTCGAGAGATTCAGTGGCATCCAGCAGGCGTTCTTCGTAGAACGAGAACAGCCCGTCAGTGGGAGCAGACAGGTGCAGTGTGAAGCCGAATTCCTGCGCATAGGCTCGCAGTACAGCCAGCCAGGGGGCATTCTGGAAGTTGAATTCCCAGCGATGTGCATCAATTGCCCTTGGCTGCGACAGACCGTTCAGGCTCGGATCGCCTGGCAGAGGATCCTGGCTGTAGCGTGCTGTTCCGCTGCGAACAGCGACCGGTCCGCCCAGCGGCGTGACGGCGTCCATGATTTCGCCGGATTGACTGGCCAGACGTTCATAGCCGGCCGTGCGAACGGGGAATGGAGCGGCGTTTGGCCGTGCGGAGGCTGGCAGCAGGCTGTGTCCGGCTCGCTGCGGTGTGCGAACCTGAACAGGCTGCCGCACGCCTTCCTGTGCTGTCAGAGTCTGTGTGAACAGCAGAACCAGGATCAGCGGGACTTGAAGTTGTGGTAGTCGTGGTGTCACTGGCCCTGCCCGAAGGTGTCTGCTGTATTCGCGGCTGGTCCCGGGGACCGGCAAATTATGCCGCTTCCCTTTGAAATCGACCGCTAGGGAAAACCCACTCAGTTTCGCTGATCGTCACAATCGGACCATTGATTTAAACAAAATGGAAAGAGTCCGGGTTTTTTACTGAAGTCAGCAGGCTTCACAGGGTGGTGGTGTGGTGCGTTGTCCGTCTGCAGCGTGCAATTGGGGTGAGTATTCAAAGTTCCGGTCGTGCGAATTGACAGAATGTTCATGATTTCTTGCGCAACGGTGACGTGGGTGTTTCTGGAAAACAACACGGCCCCGATTCTGAAAAAAATTTGTTGCGTTTTTGTAAGGGGGTTGGCGCCTGGTTTCAGGATTTGATTGCAGGTCTTGACGTCTCGTGATTTGTGATCAGCGTTTCTGTACAGCGTTCGTAACGGGTCGTTTTGTGTTCTGATGGTCCGGTGGATTTGCGGAAAATCTCCGGCTGGCTGCGGTGCCATGTGGAGACCGGGCGTGGGAGAGCGGCTGTGTTTGGAGTGATCCTTGCGAGTGAGCGCCTGCGCTGGAAACGCGGGTTCTGATGATCTGTCGGCTTTTTGCAGGACTCGTGTTGTGGGGGGGAACAGCGTCCTGTTGGGACCACATTTCGCTGTAGGGAAGCCTCAGAGGGGCGTTTCCATTTGGCATCCGACAGTGAGGTGACGACGTGAATAATTTGCTGGCGAGGACAGTTTTGAAGGGGCTGCTGGGTTGCGGTCTGGGAGTGCTGGGGGTCGGGTTGGGGGCATTGCCGGCTCAGGAGCCCATTGTTCCGATTGAGCCGCCTGCCGCCCCGGAGCAGTCCGAGGTTGCGGAACTGATGGACCTCGTGCGTGATGGTGCCTTTTCAGCGCCTGGGTATGCCCGGACGACGCTCGTGCGGACTCAGAAGAAGATTGGTGAGTGGCAGGTTGATCTGGGTGACGTGGATGTTGTGGTGGGCGAGTATCGTCCGCCGGGCTACCGGGGAAATGCGATCGATCTGAATGGCACGCGTTCAGGCTCGATTTACCAGGCTGTGCCTGTGCAGCCGGGTCTGCGGTATACCGTGAAATTCCTCGCCGCCGGTAAGTGGGCAGGCAACGACAATCGTCCGCGTGTGGTGACTGTGCGGCTGGGGAAGCAGAAAATGACGTTTTCAATCGCGAAACCTGCAGACTGGTCGCCGTCTGCAGTTGATTGGAAGTGGTATACGGCCGACCTTCTGGCTCAGGGAACGCAGGCGGCGCTGCGATTTACCTCGGAAACATCCCGTACTGCAGACGGTCCCATGATTGCGGCCGTGTCATTGTATGCTCCCCAGGGACCTCCGGGACCACTGAGCAGCGTTCCGGTACCGCTGCCGGCAGATCTGGAGAAGTACATTGCCAATCGGGAGCGGGCAATTGCTTTGGGGAAAGCGCTGTTCTGGGACATGCAGGTGGGCTCGGACGGTCGCACGGCCTGTGCCACCTGCCATTGGCATGCGGGGGCCGACCTGCGACTGAAGAACACGGTGCATCCGGGTGCTCCGGGCAGCAATTTCGGACCGCAGTATCCGCAGAGTGGATCGTTGTTTGCAGATGCGGTGAAGAAATTTCGCGGAGTGAACGGGACATTGAAGTCGGAGGACTTTCCGTTTCATAAGGTGCTGCAGCCGCTGGCTCCGGCGGATCGGCAGGGGCAGCCGTCAAAAGGCAATCCAGTACTCCGTGACACGCGCGAGGTGGCCGGGTCGCAGGGGGTGCTGACTGAGGATTTTATTGCTTTGGTTCGAGGTCGGTCTGCGGATCTCGGAAAACCGGTGCTGAATCCGGTGTTCAGCATGCATGGGGTCAATGTCCGGCAGGTTACCGGCAGAAATTCACCGACAACGATCAATGCGGTCTTTTTCGACCGTTTGTTCTGGGATGGCAGAGCCAATCGATATTTCAACGGAGTCAATCCGTTTGGGGATCTCGATCCGGAGGCTCGAGTGTACTTTGCAGAAGCGGATGGATCGATGAGCCGGGTTATGGTTCGGATTGACAATGCAGCTCTGGCGTCACAGGCGACTGGTCCGGTGATCAGTCCGGTGGAGATGTCGTGGGACGGTCGGCGGTTCTCGGAATTGGCGAGGAAACTGTTGCCTCTGAGACCTTTGGCACTGCAGAAGGTGTCGCCTGACGACAGTGTGCTGGGCTGCTTTTGTGATGAATCGGGGCATGGCTTGTGCGGCAAAAAGACCAGCTATTCGCAGCTGATTCGTGAAGCGTTCAAGCCGGAGTGGTGGTCAGGCCGTCGGCTTACTTCCGAGGGATTTACGCACATGGAAGCCAATTTTTCGCTGTACTGGGGATTGGCGATCATGATGTATGAGTCGACTCTGGTGTCTGATCAGGCGCCTTATGACCGCTGGGCAGCGGGGGATCGATCGGCTCTGTCGCCGCTGGCTAAGGAGGGGCTGAAGATCTTCATGAATGAGGGGCGCTGTATCGACTGTCACAGTGGTCCGGAGTTTGCGGGGGCTACGGTGAGTGAACTGCGGGGTGTTCTGTCGAATGACGGGGGTGTCGAGAGAATGCAGATGTCCACTGGCATCGCCGTATATGACGGGGGATTTTACAATATTGGAGTGCGCCCGACGTTTGAGGACATTGGTGTGGGTGCAGCACATCCTCTGTTTGGGCCGCTGTCGTACAGTCGGCAGGAGCAGCTGGGCAGGAATCCGGAACCGAAAGTTGTTGTGTCGCAGGACCAGCGACTGGCGGTGAATGGCGCGTTCAAGACGCCAACGCTGCGAAATGTCTCCCTGACCGGCCCCTACATGCACAACGGCGGCATGAAATCGTTGAGGGAAGTTGTGGAATTCTACGTGCGCGGAGGAGATTTTCCGGATCAGAATCGGCAGGATCTGGCGCCCGATATTCGTCCGCTGGAGGGTATGTACGGCAGTGAGTTCAAGGTGGACGCGCTGGTCGAGTTTATGGAGCATCTGACCGATGAGCGAGTGCGGAGGCAGAAAGCTCCGTTTGATCATCCTGAACTGGCGATCCCGAATGGCCATGCAGAAGAGTGTTATGATGAGGCGATGGATCAGTTGCTGGTGATTCCGGCGAATGGTCGGGACGGTGGAGAGGGACTGTGGACCTTTGAGCAGACTCTGCAGCGTGGCATGCAGTGGCGTTCCGGATCGGGCAGGTATCCTGAATCAAAGTACCCAACCGCTCCGGTAAACGATATTCCTCCGGCGAAGCTGATCCCTGGCGATCCTTTGCCTTTGCCGAAGTCCCCGGCTGAAGGTGCTGTGAAGCCGCCGATTTACTGGCGGGATTGAGAGACAGTGCTGGACGAAATGAGGAAGCGAAGCCGCTGGCATCTGCCAGCGGCTTTTTTTGTGCCGTGGATATGTCTGAAGATGGGAGCCGCTGGCTGGAATATCTGTGTGTGGAGTGGGGCTCACGCAGCCACCGGGGTGGGGATTCCCGTCAATGATCCTGAACATACAGCGCAAACCCAACTGAACAGATCGATCGTCAAGATCGTGCGAGACTGCATCATGGTTCGAGCACCGGGGGAAATGTCCGGTATCTTTGAAGCGGTTGTGTCGATTGTATCAGTTAAACGGGCCGGATAATCGCTGCGATTGACACACTTGCAACATGCGGCGGGCCCGCAGCGACTTTTCTGCTTTACGGCTTGCCGTTTGCTGCCACGTCCAAACAGGACACATTGTGCGCATCGCGGAGCGCGATTGTGCAGGAGAACAGCGTGTCGTGAAGAAAGCTTGCGTTCATGGGTACCCGGGTCGTGGTCGTTGTCAGGCATTTCTGCATCCGGACTGATGCAGAAGGGAGATGTCCTGACCGTGCGGCTGAGGCAGGGGTCGTCACCGGAGAACGAAATCCGGAAGGTGTCGATTTTTTGTCTGATGGTGAGTTGTTCCCCTTGGCACCAGAGACGGTAAAAGCATGGTTGTAGAATTTCATAAGAAGTCCGTGCCACAGGATGGCATGGGCAGGCTGCACGGAGGGATTGGCTCAGCGCTGGCAGACACAAACTGCCTCGCTGTGCGTGTAACGCGGTGGCGGCTTTGGCTGGCCCGCGTGAGTTCTCCTTTTGCCCTTGCTGCGGCATTGCTGGCGTCGTCCAGCCACGTTGTCGCTCAGGATACGGCGAAGGGAGCGGTTGATCCAGCGGAAGAACTGGTCTTTGCGCTGGAAGCACCGGCGGCAGAAGAGGCTGAGCCATTGGCTGCCGATGTCGGTGTGGACGCAAAAGCCGCCCGTCTGGGTCTTCCTCGAATGGCACCGGAAATTGCCGCGATGGGCGAACCGGAACCGGATCCGGTTTGGCTGCGTAATGTTCTGGTTGACGGATTCTTCGATGAATCTGATCTGTCGAATCCGGTGAATGTTGTAGCGGCTCCCGGTAAAGTGGGTCGCTGGACTGTGGACGTTGGCAATGTGGCGCTGCATGTCAACGATTTTAAGGTGCCGTATGATCGCGGCAATGCAGTGGACCTGAACGGTAATCGTTCCGGCTCGCTGTTTCAGGCGATCGAGACTGTGCCAGGATTCCGCTATCATGTTCGCTTCCTGATGTCTGGCAACTGGTCGACCTTCCCCTCGAAGGCTCGCACACTGGCCGTATATTTTGGCAGCGAAAAGAAGCTTTTCACCGTGAAGCGCCCCAGTCGATGGTCGAAGAGCAACATGCGGTGGGAAGAGCACGAACTGGTCTTTACCGCCGTGAGGCCTCTGACCGGCATCCGCTTCGCTTCAGAAACTGCCGGCATTCCGGACGGTCCTGTGGTAGCGAATGTCCGCGTATTGAAGGAAGCACTGGCTCCGGGACCGCTGGAGTCAATTAATGTTCCGCTGCCGGAGAACCTGGCAGACTTCATTAAAGACAAAGAAAAAGCAATTGCACTCGGGAAAGCTCTGTACTGGGATATGCAGGCGGGCAGTGATGGCCGCACAGCATGTGCTTCGTGCCATTACAACGCTGGTGCGGACATTCGCACGAAGAATCAGCTGCATCCGGGTGCGCCGGGCAGTACCTTCGGGCATCAGTCTGCTGCCAGCCTGAAACTGGGCGTTGCTTCAGTACAGTCGTTCAAAGGAGCGAATCAGGAACTGAAGCCTTCGGACTTCCCGTTCCATCGTTTCAAGGACCCGACTCGTCCTGGCAGCAGTTCCACCGATGGTGACAGCAAGAACCCGGTGGTCAGCGACTCCATGCAGGTCTTCGGATCTCAGGGTGTTGTGACTGAGGCATTTGTGTCGATTGTCATCGGAAATCCGATTGATAAGTGCAAGCATGTTGCTGACCTTGTGTTTAATATTCAGGGAAGCAATGCTCGTCAGGTGACCGGCCGAAATGCTCCGTCGACGATCAACGCCGTGTTCCACGATCGCCTGTTCTGGGACGGTCGTGCCAATCGCTACTTCAACGGAGTCAATCCGTTTGGCGAGTTGGACAAGGACGCGCGGGTGTATCAGCTGGCCGAGAGCGGACACCTGCAGAAGGTGAAGATCAGTCTGGATAATGCCGCTCTGGCATCTCAGGCTGTCGGTCCGGTATTGAGCGCTGTGGAGATGAGTGCTGAAGGTCGCGATTTCAGGGAACTGGGTCGTAAGCTGATGTCTCTGCAGCCACTGGGCCTGCAGAAAGTTCATGATGACGACAGCGTTCTTGGAATTTACTGCGATTCTGACGGCCGCGGCCTCGATGAAGAGACTGCCGGCTATGCACAACTGATCCGTGACGCATTCCATCGGCAGTGGTGGGGTGGCAAGCAGATTACTGAAGGCGGTTACACACACATGGAAGCCAACTTCTCCCTGTTCTGGGGATTGGCCATCATGATGTATGAGTCGACTCTGGTTTCTGATCAGACGCCATTCGATGCGTACGCGAAGGGTGACAGGAGTGCCCTGTCTGAAGGTGCTAAGAAGGGCTTCCGCATTTTCATGAACGAAGGCAAGTGTATTACCTGCCATCATGGTCCTGAGTTCGCGGGGGCGACTGTCAGCATGACTCGTGGGCAACTGTCCACGGACGGCGGCATCCACTACATGCCAATGGCGCGCGGTCTGGCGTTTTATGATGAAGGATTCTACAACATCGGCGTGCGTCCGACCACTGAGGATCTCGGGATCGGTGCTGCTCATCCGCTGTTTGGACCTCTGTCATACAGCCGTCAGGAGCAGGCCGGTGCAGACCCGGATCCGAAGCATGTTGTGACCTCCAGTGATCGCGTGGCTGTGGACGGTGCTTTCAAGACACCGACCCTCCGCAACGTTGAACTGACCGGTCCCTACATGCACACGGGCAGCATGAAGAACCTGACCGAAGTAGTTCAGTTCTATGTTCGCGGTGCAGACTTTGAGCATGCGAATCTGAAGGATCTGGACACTGATGTCAGCGGAATTCCTTCGCTCCACGGGCACCACCTCGGGATCGCAAACCTGGTTGAGTTTCTTGAGCACCTGACGGACCCGCGCGTGAAGTACCAGAAGGCGCCCTTCGACCATCCTGAACTGTTTTTGGTGAATGGCCACGACAGCGTAAAGTGGGACAACGCCCTCGACTCGCTGGTGGTTTTGCCGGAGACGGGACGTGATGGTGGCGAAGCACTGCAGACCTTCGAAGAAGCCTTGACCAACGGACTGGATCTCGAAAAAATCCCAGCCGTGGATCCGTCTGAAAACGACGACGAGTCGGATAGTGACGGCGATGCGGCTGACGAGGGCGATGCGGCCGACGGGAAGACTGACGCCGACGGTGCCGATGAGGTTGTACCTCGGGATTCAGCAGCTGCCGATGCCGACGGAAAGAGTGTCGTTCGCAAGGCGAAGGAACCTTTGCAGAAGGGTTCAAAGACCTCTGTTGCCAAGGGCCCCAAGATTCCGCTGTACCTGACGCCGGAAGATCTGGAAGCAGAAGCTGCGGCCGCTGAGGAAATTGCCGCTGAAGAGGCAATGACTGCTGAAGAGGCTGCCGCCGAAGAGGCCGTCGTTGAAGAGGTTGTGCTGGAGGAGGCTGCATACGAAGGTGCAGCTGAGGAACCAGCGGCTGAGGAACCAGCAACTGAGGAACCAGCGGCTGAGGAACCAGCAACTGAGGAACCAGCAACTGAGGAACCAGCGGCTGAGGAACCAGCGGCTGAGGAACCAGCGGCTGAGGAACCAGCAACTGAGGAACCAGCGGCAGAGGAACCAGCGGCTGAGGAACCAGCAACTGAGGAACCAGCGGCTGAGGAACCAGCAACTGAGGAACCAGCAGCTGAGGAGCCAGCAGCACCTCCGGAGAAGTGTAAAGAACCCCATCCGACCCCACTGCCAAAGCCCTACTGAGTCCCGGAGTGACTCTGTTGTGTCAGGCGTGAAGGAAGGACAATCAGTTTGGGAAGCGTAATCAGGGTGACGCGGACTGACTGACAGATATGCTGAGGCCGGCGGATTTCCGCCGGCCTCTTCTTTGTTTACGCAAAAGGGATCAGCGACTTGAGCCCGCAGTTTTGATTGCGGTTTTTGTCGGGCTTTGGTTGAGAACGAGATTCAGCAGGCTGTCCTGATAGCAGTTCCAGGCTGCCGATGAGGACATTGTGTCTGGAAATGCGAAGGTTATCACCTGACACTGCTGCTGACTGGCACAGTAATGTTCCAGAGTTCCGACTGCAGCATCCTGAGGGTACAGGAAGCGTGTGAAGCTCAGTGACTGGCTGACGCTGGCGGCCAGCGGTGCGGAGTCTGAGTCACTGCCCAGGGCACCTGCAGGGCTGCGGATGGTTCGAATGTGCAGGATTCGATCCGGATGCTCGTTTTGGATCAGCCGCCTCAGCAAGTCAGCTTCCGGGCAGTTGGCTGACAGTCCGTCTGATTCAGAGACAAACTGCCGGTTGATGATTTGTCCGAATGCATTAACCGACTTCCTGTTTGCTTCACCATCGGGATTCAGTGTTCTGATCACCAGCGCCTGAAAACCACCATAAATAAGGCTGTTATCGTGCAGGTGGCGGGCAAGTTTCTCTGTTAAATCCACCGCAGCCGGATCATTTCCGAGCGTGCTGCCGACGATTACAGTGCGGAATGTGCCGTCGCCTGTGATGCAGTACTGCAATGGCCTGCCACCGGCTGACAGTGCGCTGTTTTTCCAGTGGAATGCCGCAGGAGCCTGCATGGTGAGGCTCGGTAAATGCAGTCCGGCCGTCGGACTGCCGGCCGCGGTTGCCGCGGTATTCGGGGTGTTTCCGGCGATTTCGCGGGGGGCATCGAACACCGGTTCAGAGGTGGCTTCTTCTGTTGCCGTGATCTCTGTGAGTCTGCTTTGTGCTGCACGGATTTCGGTCGTGGGGCGCAGCGCAGCACACCCGGTCTGCAGCAGGGAGATGGCTGCAAGTGCAAGCCAGCCGGGCAGCGATTCACAGAATTTCAGGAGGAGCCGATTCATGGCGTGGTCTGTCAGATATCGATTCCAAGTCGACAGCAAAGTTCAAGGAATCGATCGTGCAGCTCGTTGCTGGAACTGTGCACGTGTTCCGCTTCCGTGATGACTCGCATGTCTTCGATCAGTGGAATCTGTGATCGTCGCAGTGCCAGTTCACACGCTCGATTCTGTCGCCCGTAGACGAACAGCAGTTTGTGTTCGTCGAGTTGTACTTCGAGCGGGAGGTTGGGGTTCAGTACAGCCAAACCACAGCATCCATCGTTGAGCAGCAGTTCTTCAAAGTCATAAAGAACACTTTGCAGTACCGGCAGATCAATTTGTTCGCGGTACATGTCGGAGTGCTGTCCTGGTGCTCGTTCGTGGCTGGTTTCGAGGACCACATCGACGACAGGTCCGAGGGGTTCCAGCAGCGACATAAAGACATCAAACAGATGTTCTTTACTGACGGAAGCCATCAGGACAGGGATTTTTGCTCCGGTTTCCTCGTCTGTGTAACACTCATGACGGTAACCGGTTCTGGGGATGACTTCGAGACTGTAGGCTGGTCTGATGGCATCGGTGAGCGTGAAATCACCGTACCGAGACACGCTCATGTGCTGTTCCAGTTGTTCTTCGGACAGGTGACGAAAGCTGCTGACATCGCCGGACGGAGTACCGTCGCGGTAGCCGGTTTTGAGGAAATTCTGCAGGAAACCCATGGTATTGGTTCTCACGGATGGCCGTGTGAGCGAGACGCCGAATTGACAGTTTTGAGCCTAGCACCGGAATTTTGAGAGTGTCGGGGGTTTCGGGGAAATCTGCGGAATTCGTGCATCGCGCTGAGTTTTCGTGCGTTGCCTGCAGTGGTTGTCGGCTGTGCGCGGGAGGGGGTGAGGCGGTATAATTGGGGCAATCGCTGAAATCGGGATTCGGATCCGTGAAAAGTACTGGAGCTGGGCCAGATGTCTGTATCGATTGTGAGGTGTGTACTGCAGCGGCTGTTGCCGGTTTTTTTTGTGTGCGTGGGCCGCAGTCCGGAGGGGGATTCGCTGGGTGATGAGCGCTGGTATCGGATAGAGTTTGAAGGTCAGCCTGCGGGGCATGAACTGCTGTTGTCAGAGGAGATCAGCGATCCTGTGTTGGGACGACTTCGTCGGTGTGAGCGCGAGACTGTGCTGCGTTTGAAGCGATTGGGAACGGATCTTTCAGTTCGGGCCAGGCTGTCAACGGTGGAGATGCAGGACGGGCGTTTGCTGCGCTGGAATCTGCGGCGGGCAGCGGCTGATGGGGTGCTTTTGCAGCGAAGTGGCGTCTGGCAGGACTCAATCGGGGCATTTGAGGTTCGGGATGGCACCGGTGGGGCTGCAGTCAAGTCACTGGTGGAGTGTCCACAGCAGCCCAGATCACCTTTGATTGCGGGCTGGCTGCGGACGGAGTTTCCTGAGGACGCCAGGATCTGGACCACATCTGTGTTTTTTCCGGAGAGCAGTGAATCTGCGGAGATGCAGTTTGAGCTGACGTCAAAAGTCCAGCGTACAGGTGACTCTGAAACAGGTACGTCAGCAGAGCTGATGTACGAATTTCGCCCGCTGGAGTTTCCTGAGGTGGAGCGATCGACGTTGATTTTTCGGAACGGTGAGTTTGAGGGATCAGACCAGCGTGTCCTGGGGGCTCGATTGTCGATTCGTCGGTCCGAGCCGGCCAAAGCACTGGGCTGTGAAAGCACAGAAGCTCTGGATCTGCAGTTGCGGACGATGATCCCGGTGACTGGCAGTGTGGAGTGGGGTGTTGATCGCACGATTCAGTTGAGCCTGCGGATTCCGCCGGAGCTGCGGGGAGTTCTGCAGTCTGCGGAGTTTCAGCGGGTGCAGGAAGGGGTGGACGGTGAGACGCGGGTCATGCTTTTGGATCCCGCCGGAAAGGCGGCTGCAGCTCGGGTTCGTATGAAGCCCGGTGATATCTTGGAATACCTTGGTTCCGGCAGGTGGATTGATTGCGCGAATGCAGAGGTTGCACGAGCAGCTGTGCTGGCTGCGGGCAATACCAGTGATCCGCAGGTGAAATGTGAGCGGTTGGAGGAGTATGTTCGCAGTCGGATGCAGTTTTCGGCTCTGTCGACACTTCAGCAGCCAGCCTCAGCAGTGCTGAAGTCGTGGCGTGGGGACTGCACGGAGCATGCTGTGCTGCTGGCGGCGCTGCTGAGGGCAGAGAAGATCGCATCACGGGTGGTCGTGGGTTTTGTATTTGTGCCGAGGGCCTCGGCTTTTGCCCCGCATATGTGGGTTGAGGCCTTTGTGGAGGGCAGCTGGCGACCGCTGGACTCGACGCTGTCGCCGGAGTCCTCGGCAGTGCCAAGAATCCGTGTCTCGCACTCTTCGCTGGCTGTCGATTCCACAGGCTGCGTCAGGGTCTTTGCAGACCTGCTGGATTTTCCTGGGCGGACTGAGATTTCCGTGGCGCGGGACAGTGCAGCGGAGTGAGTTTACTGCAGTCCCAGCAGTGTCAGGCTGTCACGGAAGATCATGGTTTCAAGGGCTTCCGCATCGAGTCGCGGCAGTCGGGTGCCTTCCAGTTGATCATTCAGGCGTCGCAGTCCACTCAGTGAATCGTTCACGGTGGTGAATGGGTAATCTGTGCCGAACAGCAGCTTGTGCCAGACTCCGTATTCCTGAACCAGCATGAGGCTGTTGTAAAGTTGCCACGGGCGGTAGTGCAGGGCGGAAACGTCGGCGTAGACATTTGGATGTTTGCGGATCACGGCTACACATTCGCCTTCGAACGGATGGCCGAGGTGAGCGAGGATCAGCCGCAGTTCCGGAAATCTGGTGGCGACGGTATCCAGCAGTGCAGGGAAGGTGAACTGCAACGGTGCCTGGGAAATGAATGTGGTGCCGGTATGCAGCAGGACCGGCAGGTGATGCAGGGAAGCGTACTGCCAGAGTTCATTCAGTCTTTCGTCGTCGGGACGAAAGCCTGCGTACATGGGCATCATTTTGATTCCTCGCAGACCCAGTTCCTGGTGACCGTACTGCAGTTCGCGCTGCCAGCCGGGTTGAGTTGGATCGAGTGACAGAAATCCGATCAGCTGTTCGGGGTGCTGGCTGACATACGCCGCGATGTCGCGGTCATCCACCCACAGTCCACTGAGTTTTGCCTTGCCACCGAAGACGACGGTACGGACATTGGGTGGAGAGGTCTCGCGATAGCTGCTGTAGTTGACGGTCAGGTCGACGTCCACGCCGGCCCGGGCACGTTTTGCCTGATTGCGAAAGTCTTCCTGGAAATGTTCCGGGTACCGCCAGTAATGGCTGTGAATGTCGATGATGGGCATGATGTGGTCTCCGGTTCAGGATGACTTGTCGGGGCTGCCTTCCACGGGTGCGAAAACAAATTTCAGCCACAGTGCGGCCGCGGTGAGCAGTACGAGGCAGTTGATGTAGAAGATCGGGTCCCACTGGGCCCGGCCACTGAGGTTGAGGCGTCCCAGAGCGTCTGCGAGAAGACCTACGAGCAGTTGCGAGGTCATGGCACCGAAGACGCCGGCGGAATTCATGAGTCCAAAAAGTGCTCCAGTGTGTCTTCCGCTGATGCCGATGGCGCAGGACCACCAGAGGGACTGTGTTGCCTGCGTGGCGAAGCAGGAGCCGCCGGTGAGCAGGACCGCGATTCGGTGATCTGAGCAGAGCAGTGCGGACGCCAGCAGTGCAGCGGCGGAGAGAAATGCGGTGGGGCCAGCAACTCGGCTGCGCGCCGGGTATTTTGAAATCTGCAGTCTGTCGACCATCCAGCCACCAAAGAATGTGCCGGCGGCAGCGCATGCGAGTACGACGGATGTCATCATCCCGGCATCGGCCGGCGTCAGGCCACGACCCTTTTCAAGGTAACGCGGGAACCAGGAGAAGTAGATGTAGCTGTTGAAGGAGGCACAAACCATGATGGCGCTCAGCATGCGGACACTGGGGCTGGCGAACACCAGTGCCCAGGGTACCGGGCCTGGATTGATCTGCGTCTGAGTTCCGGCGGCTATGAGTTGTTGTTCGAGTGGATCGACTGACGGGTGTTGGGACGGTTCATCGCGGAACCAGAACCAGAAGCCGGCGGCCCACACGAATCCTATGCTGCCGAATGCAGCGAAGGTCATGCGCCAGCCGATTCTGTCGATCAGAGCGGCGGCAAGCCACGGCGCGATGGCTCCGCCGGTCTGCGAGGCTGCCAGCAGGATTCCCTGCACACGTCCGCGTTCGTGAATTGGGAACCAGCGCGAGACGACTCGTGCAGCGTTTGGAAACGCACCCGCTTCACCCGCTCCGAACAGAAATCGTACGATGATCAGGGAAGTCAGTCCGTTGCAGAGACCAGTGAGAACAGTGAAGACGGACCACCAGAGTGAGATGCGTGTGAGTACCTTTCGAGCTCCCCATGTGTCTCCCCAGCGGCCTGTGGGAACTTCAAACAGGCCGTAGGCAAGAGTGAAGGCCATCAGCACGAAGCTGCCACCGGTATTGGAGATTTGCAGTTCTTCGCTGATTCGTCCGAGAGCAGCTGAGATGCAGATGCGATCGAGGTAGAGAATTCCGGACAGGGCACACAGCCATGCCAGTACAACGTATCGAATGTGGCCGGCTGGTTGACGGATTTGTGCGGGTTCAAAAGGGTTTTCCTGCGTTGAGGGCATCCGATTGTATTCCGGTAGTCAGGTGGGGAACGCGGGGATCTCGGCTGCGGCGTGAATTCCGTCAATGCATGCTGCCACAGCCGGGTGCTGCAGACAAGCCGTCAGTGGCAGGGATTTCCTGAAGTGCAGGAGGTTCCGGGTTTGTTTGCGGATTCCGCGTCTCAGGGGTAAACTTGCCAGTTGGCCCCAGCGGTTGTCAATGTTCAGAAGAATCTGAAAACCGCGGTTCAGGTTTTCATCAGTGCATGTCAGGGTACATCGCGTGTGGAGTCGTCAGATCCCGTTTCGAGTGGATATCGCCGGCATCATCGAGATCATGGGATCGTCGTTGTACAGCCGCCTGGATACTCCGATTCGTGAGTTGATTCAAAACTCTTACGACGCGATTCTGCGGCGTCGTGCCAGAGACCTGCAGTTTCGCGGACGGATTGATATCCACCAGGACGCTGCCGCAGGAACTCTGACGTTTACGGACGACGGAGTCGGACTGACAGCGGAAGAGGCAGAGCAGTATCTGGGCACGCTGGGAATCGGCATGACGGGGATCCTGAAGGGCCGTCGGTCCACGGCCGTGAAGAGCACGATTGTGGGTGATGGCGAGGGACTGGTGGGGCAGTTTGGGATTGGGTTGTTCAGCGCCTTTATGCTGGCCGATTTTCTGAAGGTGGAAAGTCGCAGCGAGGACAGTGACGAAGGGGTCTGCTGGGAAGCGGGGCCGGGCACTGAGATTCGTCTGTCATCTTCCGATCGGACGCAATTCGGTACCAGTGTGACGCTGCATCTGAAACCACAATTTCGCATGTGGTGCGAATCGCTCGAGTCACTTGAGGGGGCAATTCGCGAGTTTGCGGATTTTCTGCCGGTGCCGATTCATGTCAACGACCGTCCTGCCCGTGTGAATGTCATCAATGCACCGTGGTTTGAGGCGACGCCGGAGCCTGAGTCGCTGGAGCTGGCTTTGGCTGACTACTTCAACGAGGCACCTCTGGATGTGATCCCGATTCGCATGGAGCATCCTCTGACGATTGCCGGTGCGCTGTACATTTCGCCGCAGAGAACCCCGGGTTTTGCTGACGAGTCGACCGTTGCTGTGACTGTGCGTCGCATGGTGATTTCGCGTCGCGTTCGCGATCTGCTGCCGGCGTGGGGCAGTTTTTTTCGCGGCATTCTGGAACTGGAAGACGGGACTCCGGTGGCCAGTCGCGAGGACCTGGTTCGTGATGATAACTTCAGGGCGCTCCGCAGGACACTTGAGGAGCACTTGTATCAGCATCTGGAGGATCTGGCGGATCAGCCGGGTTCGCGTCTTGAGTCCATCGTCACCTGGCATCGCTATCATTTCGCCGGGGCGGCATTGTCCGAGGTGCGTCTGAGGTTTCTGTTGCGCAGGGTGTATCGGTTTCAGACGTCGAAGGGGCCACTGCTGCTGGATGAGATTCTGCAGCAGAGTGCTGCGGATCCGCTGTATGAGAACGATCTCGAAAGTGTGGTCTGGTACAACGCTGACCGGCGTCAGGAACGTTACCTTGATGAACTTTTCAGTCGGATCACTGTTCCCTGCGTGCACGCGGTTCGCAGCTTCGAAGAGAGTCTGCTGGCTGAGATGCTGGTTGATGAAGATGGCGGGGTGGAACTGCGACAGGCCACTCCTTCGGCTCGGAATTTCAACCGCATCGTTCTTGGGATGACGGATCCTGAAGATCTGGCCGCTGGCTGGCAGGATTATTTTTCCAGCACTGATGCGCGGGTCATGATAGCCTCGCTCGCGTCCGGTCCGCCGGTGGTTGCGTTTCTGAACGATCGTTATGAACTGGCTCGTACGTTCGAAGAACTGCGTCGGGAGGGTGATATCCCAACGGGCTTTCAGCGACTGATCGATGCTCACTTTCGGCAGGCGCCAACCGGTCGCAATGAAGTGGTTCTGAACCGTACGCACAGGCTGGTTCAGAATGCTCTGCGGAGCGGTGTGTCCAGTCCTCTGGCCAGTGTGCTGCGTGTCCTCGTGATGAATGCGCTGACCGCAGCCGGGGCTGTGCGCAGTGCTGGTGCTGCAGCGGTGCAGGCTGAGGATCTGGACTGGATCGCTGATGCGTTGCGGGGGCCGGGTGCCTGAGAATTGTCGGTGCTGCTGAGTTGGACCAGGCAATCAGTCGAAAAGGGACTTCTGGCGAATGGCAGGCTGTTGTTGTCCGGGCCATGGTGGCAGTGCGGGCAAAGCTGGATGCGATAAACTGATCTGTGCATGCATCAATGCAGCAAAGTCCGGCGCAAATCGATCATCCGGAGCGTGAGTGAAGACAAACGGCTGCAGTCCCTGCTGCAGCCAGCTGGCGATCACGGGACCCCATTCTGTCAGCCAGGGAAGAGTCTGCGATACCTGATTGCGTCCCACGATTCTCAGGAAGGGGTGTCGTCCGGTGACCGTGTGTCGCAATGGAGTTTTGGGTTTTCGAGATTGCGAGATGCGTTCCACGTCATCTGCCGGAGGGGCGGAATAAAGCGGGCGGGAATCAAAAATCACGAAGTCCAGTCCGCGGTGCGTCAGCAGATCGATCAGCCATTGCTCATGTCGCCCCAGATCAAACCATGCATGATGTCGCACTTCGACGGCCCACGGAAGATGTGTGGGCAACTGGTTGAGGAAGTCCTGCAGTGCCGGGGCCTCGGCCGGTGAGAAGTCGGGTGGCAACTGAATGAAGGATGGGCCAAGTACCTGGTAGCTGCTGAGCACCTCAGCTGCCGCTGTGAATCGAGACAACTCTGTCTCAGCGTTTCGGAGTCTGCAATCGTGTGTTATGGAACGACTGACTTTGAGGCAGAAGCGAAATCCGGGGGTGGCTGCGCTGCCCCATTCGTGAAAGCGGTCAAGGGGCGGCAATGCGTAAAAGGTGCTGTTGCCCTCGACGGTCCGAAATACCGACGAATACTGAGGCAGCCAGTCGCGGCGCGAGGCTGTGCGAGTGAACAGCGATCCTTTCCAGGATTCGCAGGCCCAGACAGGGCAACCGAGAAACAGTTCTGTCATGGGGAGAGATCACGCGGCTGCATCTTCGTCTTCCGGAAAAGGCAGCAGGGCGGGTGTGGAATCCCGGCCGGGTTTTCGCAGGGTTGCATAACCCGGAAGGTCATCGATCTGCCGCAGCGCAAATGTGGTGAGAAAAAGTTTTGTTGTGCCGTAAAGGAAGGGTCGTCCGAGTGAATCATCTTCTCCGGCGATTCGAATCAGACCTTTATCCATCAGCTGCCGAATCATCTCGGCTGACTGTACACCTCGAATGGCTTCCACATCGGCTCGTGTCACAGGCTGCTGGTAAGCGATGATGGTCAGGGTTTCCATCATCGGCGCGGAGAGTCGTGTGGCGGCCTGTCGGTTATGCAATCGATCGAGCCAGGGTGCCAGTGCGGCGCGGGTCATCAGGATGTAACCTGCGGCGGTCTGTTCGATACGGAAAGCCGAACGAGTGCGATCGTAACTTTCGTTCAGAAGTGCGACCATTTGCTGGACTTCGCGGCCATCGATCAGTCTTGCCGACTGAGCCAGTTTTCTGGCTGGGACTGCGCCTTCGGCGATCAGCAGAGCCGCTTCGAGTCGGGCGATGCGAAGAGTTCTGGTGAGGCTGCCGTCGACCTGCAGCTGTCCGGCCCCTGCGCTTCTCCGACTGGCCTGCGGAGCTCGCTGAAGCATCTTTTCCCGTTCCGTCCGGGCATTGCCGGCGGGGCTGAATGTCGGCTGGCTGCTGCGGCAGTTCCAGGGACCGGTTGTTGTGCGGTCGTGCATGAGTTGCCTCGAACTTGTCGGCCGGGTCGCTGTCTGGTCAGTCGAGTGGTTGTGTATTGCGTGCGGACTGATTTCGCCACTGACGAACCTGCTGCAGTACGTCCTCAACACAGCCGGATCGGGTGGGGCCGGTTGCTTCAAAGCGGTAGCGAACCAACTCTGTTTCACCGCGAAAGAATGCTGCGAAGCCGTGTGATGTGGTTGTTCCGGGCACGAACCAGAGTGTCCGTATGGCACCAAGTGCCTGGAGTTGTCGGATGGAGGCTTCCGTCGCGGTATCGACGTCGGCACCGGCTGGCTGATTCTGTGGAGTGTCGGTGGGTGAGTCATTCGAGCCGAGCTGCTGAAATGGGTCTCTGCCGATGGCTTCTGATGATTCGGGAGGAGTTGAAGTCAGCTTTTGGGGGGCCCCGGGTGTGGGTGAAGAATCGGGCAGCAGGTCATCGATGCCGCTGTCTTTTCGGGGGCGCCTGACGTCGTTTGATTCCTCCGGGTTGAATTCCGGAGCATCTGTGAGAGATTTGTCGAAACCTTCAAGCATCTCGATGTCGAGTTCATCGCCGGAGGCGTCACCGGGGGATTCTGAACCACGGGCAATGGTTTGCGACACACCTGAGGGTCCACCTGCAGGGCGTAACAGAGCGATTGCCGGCACGATAATCAGCGGCAGCGTCATCAGCAGTGTCGACAGCAGGCCACTTCGTGAGGAGTCCATTCCCGCCACTCCAGGACATGTTTTCACTGCCAGTCCATCGGCAGTTCCTGCCGGAGTTTATGTTCCGATGGAATTTCCGGCAATTGCAGTTTTTGGCTTCCCTGTGGACAGGTGTGGGCGATAAAAACGGTGCCTTTCGAGGGCATCGGCAGTTTCTGCCGGTTTTTCCGGATCTGGTATTGGTGCTGCAGGCTGAGCCGGGTCGAAATCACAAAATGTGAAGTCATCGAGGACTGGACTTTGGGTTCCACCTGGTGATCCTGAGTTATTCACTGAACACCGCCACGGAAATCCTCGATGGATTTAAAGGACTGCAGTTGAAAGTCATGTCGGGCTTCAGGATTCAGGTGACGAAGGATTCTGCCGGACAATTCGGGGGAGCGTAAAATGACTGCCACAGAGAGTTTTGGTGCCGGCAGGCCTCAGCGTCGCGTGTTTTTGGGTGCGATTGCGGCAGCGGGCGCGGCGTTTTTATCCGGTCAGCCGGTGGCGATGTCCTCCGATGAGACGGGGGCCGAGCATCCTTTGAAACCAGCCCTGCGGGTTGCGCGGGACGCACATCGTCGGGTCCTGCAGATGAGTGGATATGAGTGCATTTTTGCGAAAAAAGAGGTTGTTGATGATGACCTGATTTCGCAGAAGATGAAGCTGAAGATCCGGCATGAGCCATTCAGTGTCTACATGCTCTTCCAGGACCCCAGAGAGGGTCGTGAGGTCATTTTTGTGTCGGGTCAGAATGACAACAAACTGCTGGTTCATGAGACCGGGCTGGCCTCACTGATTGGCACGCTGTCACTGTCACCTGAAGATTCGCGGGTGAAGGCTGAGAATCGCTATCCGATTACCAAGGCCGGCATGGCCAACATGGTGCAGGCCGTGATTGAGCAGTGGGAAGTTGAGTCGAAGTACGGCGAGTGCGACGTGAAGTACTTTTCCGACGCAAAGATTGAGAAGTACGAAAAGTACAACTGTCGGGTGATTGAGAGCAGCCACCCTGAACCGCGACGACAGTTCCCTTTCCAGATCACTCGACTGTGGATCGACGAAAAGACACAGTTGCCGGTGCGAGTGCAGCAGTTTGGGTTTCCGAAGAAAAAGGACGCCAAACCTCCGGTAATCGAGGACTATCTGTTTACGGATGTCCAGCCGGATCTGCGACTGACGGACAGTGATTTTGACAAGGACAATCCGGCGTACAACTTTTGAGCTGTTGTGGTTCTATTTTCCGGCATCTTCGCTCAGCACGGCTTCCAGTTCCTTCAGCCCTTTGGCGGCGTCGATTTCGTAGAAGCCGGCGTGATAGTGTTTGACCTTTCCGTCAGCGCCGATGACGACCCAGAGGGGCAGCTGCCCGCGGGATTCACGGGGATCACCCAGTGTTTTCAGCAGTGTGCCATCGTCATATCCGATGGGGTAGCTGAGGTTCATGAACTCGGCAATTTTGCGTGCTGAACGGCGACCGCGTGCGACGTTCTCCGGGGTCTGCAGGTCTCCGTTGGTGCTGATGCCGACGACCTGCAGGTTCTGATTGCGACGTCGGTTGTTGAGAAATTCGAGGTAGCCAGTTTGTCCGTAGGGTTCCGAGAGTGGTGAGTCCTTGTAGTCCCAAAAGTGCAGAATGACGGTTTTGCCTTTGAGGCTGTCTGAGCTGAGGCTTCCACCGGCTGCGAGGTTCAGGGTGAAGCCGGGAGCGGGAGAGCTCATCAGTGTCGCGGCGCGTCCGGCGGCGGATTCAAGTCGTTTTTTCTGAATTTCGACGTCCGCCCGAATCTGCCGGGTGAGCCGTTCGAGGGCGGTTCCGGCTGCCAGTTTTGAGATTGCGTCGAGGGCGTCAGCGGCGTCGGTGACCTGCCTTTGCGAGAGTTCTGCCAGTTGTGCATCCGGGCGTCGGCCAAGTTTTGCCTGCAGTTGCAGCAGTGCATCGCGCGACTGTGCAATGGCCTGAGCCTGCTCGGCTGGCAGCGATTTGGTGGCAGAGCGTACCAGGGTCATCAGGAACTGATCACCCTGGCCCATGAAGATGTCGGCTTCGGCGCGGACGAGAATTCCGCTGGTGGCGTCAACCTGCAGACTTTGTCGGCGACCTCGCGGTTCTCGCGCTTCAAGCTGCCAGATCCGCAGATTTTCCTCTGTGCGAGCTTCGGTGGCGGTAAGCTGCCAGCCATTTTGATTCCACGAATGTCCTGGCTGAATCTCTGCGGGCAGAGCGACTTTGAGGGGCGGGAGTGCCAGGAACCAGGGTGTGCCGTCGTACGGGTAGAGCAGGTGTGGCTGCAGTTGATTCAGGGAAGTTTCCGGACCTGTGAGTCCGTAGCTGTCGGGCCAGGGACAACCCTGTCGCAGGTCGTCGGACAGGTGGAAGAAGCAGGAGGCGGGGGAATCAAACGTCTGGACTTCGAATCGGCGAAGCACCTGTCCATCACCATCACCAGGCTGAATCAGTGCTCCGGAGTATTCGTGGTGAACAATTCCGGGCTCGTCTGCGGCGCCGCCGGGGGCAGAGTTGGTGAGGGCCATGCAGCAGAGCAGGACTGCTGCCAGGCCGGCAGTTCGACGAGAAAATGGGTATCGCTGGGTGGGAGACATTAGGCGGGTCCGGCCGGTGGCAATTGGATTCAAGGCAGTCTGCAGGTCATTCTGCTGGTGGAATTTATAACGGGGGGCAGGGGGGTAACAGCCGGTGAGAATTGGAAAAATCGGAAGAAATGGACAAAACACGAGCGTTCAGTTGGTTTGAGAGCCGGGTGAGAACGTGTGTTTGCCCCGAAAATCCTCAAAAATACCTGAACAGATTCCTTCGACTGATGGAATTGAATTCGCGTTCCGGGCGATCTGAGCCTATGATTTACCCGATAATCAGTCCGCGTGTCCAGGTCTGGCAGGTGTTTTTTCGCACCTTGCTGGTGGCCTGCGTCGCACTGCCTCCTGTTGTTCGGCGAGGGTTGGATTTGTGGCAGAGAACCAGAATGTTGTCGGCGGATACGAACTGAAGAACTGCATTGCCTCCGGAAGCTCGACGCAGGTGTGGGAGGTTGTGGAGCAGGGGGGGACTGTGCCTCTTGCCATGAAGCTGCTGCTGCCGGATTCGCTGAAGAGTGCCGAGGCGAAGTCAGTGCTGAAGCACGAGTACAAAGTTGGTTCGCAGCTTGAGCACCCGGGATTTGTGCGGTTCCACAAACTGGAGATCAACCGGGATCACGGTTTTCTGCTGATGGATTATTTCCGCGCTCCCAGCCTCAAGGCCCAGTTGTCAGCCAACCTGCCGGAAACACAGTCGCGGTTGAAGAAGATTGTTGAAGCGGTCTGCCAGGCATTTGTTCATCTCAATGAAAAAGGCTGGCTGCATCGGGACATCAAGCCGGACAATATTTTGGTCAACAAGACTGGTGAAGTTCGGGTGATCGACTTCAGTCTGGCGTCCCGGCTGGCGACCGGCGTGATGAAACTGCTGGCTGGCAAGCAGAAAAACATTATGGGTACCAGAACCTATATTGCTCCGGAGATCATTCTGCGGCGTCCTCCTTCCGCTCAGTCCGACATTTACAGTCTGGGTGTAACGCTCTATGAAGTCGCCACCGGCAGTCCGCCATTTGCCGGTCTCAGCCCGAATGACCTGCTCAAAAAGCACCTCAGTGAGGAACCGGCACCACCATCGGCAGTCAACAAAAATTGTACTCCCGAACTGGACATGGTCCTGATGAAGATGCTGGCAAAGAAACCGAAGGATCGTCCTCAGGAAATGCGGGATGTGATGTCCCTGTTTCGCAACTGTCGGGTGTTTCTGGAAGATCCTGTGGAATTGCATGAGAAGAAAGTGCGTGAAGCCAAAGCCAACGAAAGTCTGAGCGTGGACAAGCGGCTGGACAGTCGAGCGGATGCGGATCGCGTGTCGCGAGGAATTGCAGCGCCGCTGAAGCCGACGAAAGCCAAACGCACGACGGCTCCGATCGGCGAGATGGCGCCTCCGAAAAAATCCGGTGCAGCCGCAGCGGCATCCCAGCCCGCCGCCCCCGCGGCTCAGATGCCCTACGGTATGCCGGGTATGATGCCCGGGATGATGCCAGGTATGATGCCGGGTATGATGCCGCAGATGATGCCGCAGATGATGCCAGGTATGATGCCGCAGATGATGCCCGGAATGATGTCGCCGGGCATGATGCCGCAGATGATGCCCGGTATGATGCCACAGCCGATGATGCCGCAGCCTGGGATGATGCCGGCAGTGGCCCCGCAGACGATGATGCCTCAGTCTGGTGTTCCGGCTGCGGCGCCTGTAGTTCCGGCAGCCCCGAATCCTGCTCCTGCACCACCCGTTTCTGCAGTGCAGCCGGTGGCACGGGCGGCGGCAGTTCCGCAGCCCGCCCCCGCTGCAGCTCCGCCGAGCCCCAAAAATGTGCATTTACCGCTCGAACGGCGACAGTCCGCTGCGGCCAAACCGACGGAGCAGGTCGCGGATCTGGAGGAGTGGAGTGAGCTGCCCGACATTGCCTGATTTGTTGAAAACTCACGGGAATCAGTGATTCTCCGGCAGGCTCCGTGTTTGCCGGTTGGGGCCAGCAGGTTAGAATCCCGGGTTCTGACCTGTGCTTTTCGGCTCTACTGACTGATACCGCTGGATGACCGCTGATGGCCGCCCTGCATCAATTGAATTTTGAAAAACCTCTGTACGAACTGGAAGAGCGACTGCTGAAGCTTGAAGCTCAGCAGGACCCCACTCCTGCAGAGAAAGAAATCATGCGACGTATGCGTGTGGAACTCACGCAGATGACGCGTGAGCGGTATGCAAATCTGGATCCGTGGCAGACGGTGCAGGTTTCGCGGCATCCGGATCGGCCTCAGACTCCTGACTACATCGAACTGGTGTTCGATGAATTTGTCGAGTTGCACGGCGACAAGTCGTTCGGTGATGATCGGGCGATCGTGACCGGTTTTGCTCGGCTGGCCGATCGCAAGGTGATGTTTGTTGGTCATCAGAAGGGGCGGAATCTGCGCGAGCGGAACGAATGCTGCTACGGATGTGCTCATCCGGAAGGCTATCGCAAGGCCATGCAGAAGATGGAGATGGCCAGTCGTTATGGATTGCCGATTATCTGCCTGATTGATACTCCGGGCGCCTACCCTGGAGTGGGTGCTGAGGAGCGTGGTCAGGCTTACAACATCGCGGTGAACCTGCGTGACATGTCGACCCTTGAGGTTCCGATTGTGTGTGTGGTCATCGGAGAGGGTGGCTCGGGCGGAGCGCTGGGGATTGGGATAGGCGACCACGTGGCGGTGCTTGAGCACGCCTATTACTCGGTCATCAGTCCTGAAGGTTGTGCCGGAATCCTCTGGAAGAGTGCGCAGCATGCTCCGAAGGCCGCCAAAGCCCTGAAATTCACCAGCCGTGATTTGTTGTCACTGGGTGTTGTGGATGAGGTTATTCCGGAACCGCTCGGTGGGGCTCATCGGGATCATTTTAAGATGGCTGCGACTCTGAAAAGTCGGCTGGTCGAAGCGCTGCAGAATCTTGAGCCACTGCCTGTGAACGATCTGCTGGAGCGTCGCTATCAGAAGTTTCGTCGTCTGGGCATGTTCTACGAGAATGGTCCTGAGAACTCCTGACGCTGGTGGGTGGCCTGCTGTGGCTGATCAGATCGCGGCTGCCTGTTTGCGTTCAGTGGCTGCTGCCAGTGCGGATTCCAGCAACAGGCAGGCCATGCCGGCCAGCAGCAGGTAACGCCAGTATTTCTGCTGGGATTCCAGTTCCTGAGCATCCATTTCCGCATTGTTGTCGGTGGTCTGTTTTTCGGCGTCATTGGTTCGCACGACAGCCACATCGGGAGCCATTCCGAGGGCCTGTAACTGACCTTCCGGCAGCGGCTCCGTGCGGCTCTCTGAGGCCGCTACAGTGACCAGCAGACTGGAGGCCCTGGGGCCATCCGGTGTTTCTTCTGTCAGGATCCAGCGCCCCGGTTCGTTCAGCAGAATTGTGGCATCCTGCGAGGACTGATCTGCGGCGGTTGTTCCGTCCGGTCGCTGCAATCGCCATTGTTTTTCCTGCGTGAGTTCTGTGATGTTGAGAGTTGTCCCGGCATCATGCAGTTGTGAAGCTGCCTCGGCAGGAAATGCGATGCGAACAACCTGCAGCAGCAGTGGCGGAAACCTGCTGGACAATGCCAGCTGGCTGTCATCGGGATTCCAGCCGGATGTGAGCAGAAAGATGCGGCCCCCGCTCGGCGTCCGGATTTCAAGGATTGCCGGGCTGCCTGAATCGAAGCGGGCCAGAATCTGTACGGAATTGTCCTGCGGCAGACCTTCGATCCTGCGGTAATGCCAGAAGCGGATCGAGGAAAAGTCGGAGAACCGTGCGTCGGCAAAGGGTGCGAGCAGTTGTGATTCAGAATTTGTAGCGGTCATGATCGCGTAATCTTTCACTTCAGCTTCCGTCCACTGCAGTCCAGCGGGCAGCAGACTGCTGATGGACGACGCCATCTCTGCCGATTTGATCGCTGCCAGAATGATGCCGCCCTGATCAGCAATCTGCTTCAGGGTCGGTGCCACGCTGGCGGGAATCGTGTCGGTGAGCAGTGCGAGTTTCGAATCAGCCGGAGGTGGAATCGGCATGCCGTCGGCGGTGACGAGGTCGAGCAATTCCAGAGGTTCTGCTTCCTGTCCGTCGAAGACTCGCTGCAGGTAATACCTCATGGACTCCTCATCATTGGCGTCAGTGGATCCTGCGTGCAGAATGCGTCGGGTTTTCTGCTGCTGCAGGGGAAGGTCAACCACATTGTCGAACGGATGCGGATCACCCAGCAGTTCGACACCGGCAATCTGTGGCTGATTTTCTGTAACTTCCGGCATTGCTGCGGTACGTCGCTGGCCGGGTGCAATATCCAGCGGAATCGGATTGCCAACAGGTTTTCCCTGACTGTCAAAGGGCTGCAGTGTGCATGCGCCCGAGGGGGCGTCACCGGAGGCGGTCACGCGAACTCGAACTCGGCCGGATTTCTGATCTTCGGCGAGGCTGAGGCCCCGGTTACCGGACTGTTCTGGTTTCACAGGACGCAGTTCGAGGCGTACGCCATCCGGCCAGGCTGACGATCGCAGTGCATCGAGCCGACTGCCTTCCTGGAAGTCGGTGATGACAATAACGGACGCGGCGTCGGACGACTCGCCGAGCCGTTCCCGGGATACTTCTTCAGCAGCCTCGAGCATTGCTGAATCGAGGTGCGTTGCTGTCCAGTCCGGCTGCCATTGCTGTTCAACTCGCTGCAGCAGAGCAGTTCGACTGGCGGGGTCTGTCTGACGCCATTCGTCGGCAGTCAGCAGCGTTCTGGTTGTCTGTGCAAAGCTTGAGACACTGAGCACGTCAGCGGGCTGAAGTGCTGCAGTTTGTTCGCGAAATTGAAGCAGCAGCGACTCAGCGATGCCATCACGACGCATGCTGGCACTGGAGTCCAGCAGGATGGCAATTCGTCGTCCAGCCGGAGCAGCAGAGTCCTGGGTGACGGAGATTCTCTGAAAGGGTCTGGAGAATGCGAGGGCGATCAGAGAAACGGCGAGTATTCGCAGGAGCATCAGTGGCCAGTTTTCGATGCGTGAACGACGCGTGGTTTTGGGAAGAGTGGGCGAGAGAAACCGTACGAGACTGAAG
>Ga0209972_10000998_pt1 | contig 26176 bp, 38 predicted proteins | sample NOAtaG_7_FD_187302 | JGI IMG/M metagenome (GOLD analysis project Ga0209972, IMG submission 187302) | Freshwater lake microbial communities from Lake Erie, under a cyanobacterial bloom - NOAA_Erie_Diel1S_2200h metaG (SPAdes) (version 2) | ecosystem: Environmental > Aquatic > Freshwater > Lake ...
CCGTTGGTTGATACTGAACTGATGCGCAAAATGGTCATTTAGAACCTCGGTTCTGTTTCGGGAGTACCGTCCCAGACGGTCAAGGCTTCTCGGTAGGCTTGCAGTTGGTCTTGGTAGCCGTCTATCTTCGTATGCTTGTATATTTCAAGCAGCAACGAGGCTTGTACCGCCGCAACTTCCTCGACCGTGGTGGTGATGTTGTTTTGTTCAAGTAGAGAAACCATACGGTTAGTATGGTTTGCTAAGGTCAAAGCAACTGGATGGTTTAGTAATCGAAGTCGGGTATTGATAGGATCGTCACCAAGCCTGACTCCACTTGCAGCTTCGGTAATCATCCAGTCATAACCGGAATCCTTGACTACTTTAAGAAAAGCTGGCATGTTTTCGTCACCAATCAACTTGGCAATGTCTACAAGTCGATACGTTTTTGGATCGACGTAATGGACTGTTTTTTGTTCAAGGCGGGCAAGTATTTCCTGGGGTGTGAGTTGTCTCCAGTTAGGTACTTCTTCGATCAGTGTTTGAATCGGTTTCATGCTGTCCTCGATTTGATGTTGGCTAATTCTTCTTTGAGGGCTGCAATTTCTGTCTCTTGTTTAACTTGAGTTCGGAATAGTTCAAGTCGATCGGCTTCACACTTTTCGGATCTAGCTTCTTGCTTGATGAGGTTGGTTTGTAGGTCTGTGATTGCTTTGGTGTTGTTTGATTCAAGTTTACGGTAGAACAAAGCAACAATAGACGAAAGTGTAGCAATCACAGTAAGTGCTCCTTTTACCCACCAATCACTCGGTTGTGTTCCGTCCATTTGTGTTCCTTACCATTCGTAAACAACAGTGAATTCTTTGTCAGTAGCTTCCGCAGCATTTGTTTTGATTTGTACAGCAGACAGACCAGCCGTGTATTCTGGGGGGATACTGATTGATCTGACTGTGTTGTTGAGTGTGAAGCTCAACGAAGTGTTAGTGCTACCTTGGTACATGGTTTCGTAAGAACCACCGTCACCAACTCTACCAGATAAGACCATTGATGTAGCCACTGACATAATTGGTGATTGTACTCGTACCAGCCGTGCTCCTCCTGGGAGGGAGACTGGTTCGCTGGTGGTAGCACCAGCTATGATTTTGATTTTCTGGTTTTGAATCATGGTACGTTTGGGCAGACTCCGTTAACACAAAGACCTCGAATTACGGCTTTCATACATTCTCGGTACGAGCCAACATCTTGTGGATTGTATTTAGCAATCTCTCGATCGATCGGTATTCTCCACAAGTTTAACCAATCTTTGCCACGACTACCAATTTCTCTGGTTGAAAAGCAGAGTTCAACCATTGCTGTAACAGCACCCTTTGCTTCTGGGAGGGTTGGAGGTAAATTGTTGATAGTCTTGAGAAGATTTGTTTGTAAGAGAAGTGTTGTTGATGGATCTTTGAGAGTTTCCACTCCGGCTTTGGATACTTGACGTATACTGTCGAAGTTTGGAATAGCTGGTGGGGTAGGAGGAGTAGGAGGGTTTGGTGGTGTCGGCCCTGTTCCTGGGGGTGTAGTAGGTATAGAACCTACTACTTCGATTGTATGGAACTTGTAGTCAATAGCTGCTGTTTTGTCAGCTACGATCAACCCAAACTGGTATTTTCCTGGACTCGGAATGGAGAAAAAGATACTCGTACCACAAGATGCTGACTGTGATTTGAGTTCTTCTGGTATGATCCAAACCTTGTTTTCACCAACTGCATCTTCATGTGATAGAAAAACCAGTGTACCGGCTAAAGCTGTACTTGGCCCCTTTATAGTTGCTTTCACAGAAGGGGTATCTTGCCCTAGTGCGACCTGGGCGAAGAAAACCAGCCAAACAAATAAAACGTAAGGAGCAGTCTTACTTGTTTGTGCAAATACCAGAGGGTTGAAAGTTTTCATGATGTCTGAGAAAGGTTGAGTTATTTTTTCTTGGGAGGTTCAGTTGTTGACTCAGCAGTTGCTGGTTTTGTCACGGGAGCTTTAACAGAACCAGTGTCAGACACAAGTTCGACACCCATGATAGACAAGTTGGGTGCTGTTGCAGCAGGAGGAACAGGTTGTTGTTCTTTCTTTCTGCGATTCTCGGCAATCAGTTTAATGATTTCAAGAATGATAGGGATAAGAACTTCCCAACCTTGGGTACTAGCTTGTGGTGCTTTTCCAAGAGCTAGAGAAACAGCTTCATCTGTTTCTTGTTCAGCAAGAGCATAAGCAGTTGCTTCGAGTTTGCCGACTAGAACGTCAAATCGGTCGACAACTGAAAGCAAGCCGACTTCGTCGTTTCCCTGGGGGAGAGTTGGTGGGCCAACCTTTTCGATAAGACAACCGGCAATCCATAGTGCTTTTTTGACAGTCTGGACGTTGATTCCGTTCTTGAGATCGGCAATCAAACCGAACACACAAGACAGAGAAATGTTGTTTGGGAATTGTGGAGCACAAGACATGACTAAATCCTTTGAGGAAGGGAGGGACAAAACGGAACAGTGAGCTGTGTAGGCTTCGATCCTACGTGGGGCCAAGACTAAGAGAAAGTGCAAAAACTTAATCTACCCGTCAGCTCAGAAAATTAACTTTCAACTTTTGCGTACTGGAGTTTACCAGTTACGTCTGGGGTGACAGCATCACTCGTGCAACCCAAAGCCCAACCGTTCGGCACTAGGATTTCCCTGGGGCCGATCGAAGTCGAACCTGTTACGGTTGTGGTGGTGTACCGGTGTACTGCGATAATGTTGTTGGCAGATCCAATAGCATCGGATGGATTGAACATTCGAATGGTATGAGTACCTGTTCCGAGGTTGTTGCCTGAAACGATGTATACTCCACCTTCGAGTGGGCCTGTGTTGGAGGACAGCACGTTTTGTGCTGGTGAGATTGGGATTGTACCTTTTATCATACATACTCCAAGTTGTCATTGAGCAGAGCATTGATAATCTCTGTGGTTTTGGGAATACCGTATCCCCAAGCAGGGTCGAAGCCAGGTTCACCCTTGTCTTGGGTGTAAACTTTGAAAAATTCTCGGACAGCTTCTACTCCACTAAAAGCTGGGTAGCCTTCTCGTCTCATGAGTTCAATGATGAGGGCAAACAATCCAGCTGCAAACGGTGTGGCCATGCTGGTTCCTGACATGCCGACGTAACCGTTCTGGGTAGAACAAGAAATGATGTCTTGTCCTGGGCAGACAAAATCCATTTCTCGGCCTCCGGAGGAGAAAGAGGCTCGCTGTCCATCTGATCGGTAAGCACCAATGCAGAGTGTTTCTGGGTATCTTCCTGGGTAGCCGATTGTGTTTGCTCGACCAGTAAAACCGGAGTTGCCGGCAGCAGCTACTACAACTACTCCGTTATGCCAAGCATGTTTGAGAGCATCTTGCATTGGTTGGTAGGGAGAAGATGATCCAAGAGACATACTGATGATGTCTGCTCCTGCACTTACAGCCCAGTTAATACCAGCAGCAATTCCGTCTGAGTTTCCACTACCTCTGTTTGAAAGGACTTTACCGACCAGTAGAGAGGCAGCAGGAGCCACTCCTATACCCTCTCTCCCTAAGACCGTTCCTGCACAATGGGTTCCGTGCCCATTGCCGTCTTTCCAGCTCTCACCCTGGATAAACGAACGCCCCTCTACTGGTTCTGGTAAAACATCATGAGGATTGCAGCCTGTATCGAGGACGGCAACTTTGATTCCTTTTCCAGATACTCGATTCCAGATCGGTTCAAAAGTGGCTTTTGGTAAATGCCAAAGTTCTCCTGGTGCTGCATACATTACAACATCGGAGATAAGATCGGGAGGTAAGTATACAGGAGGACTCATGATACAAAAAAAAAGGTTGGAACCTAGAACAAATACTAGGAACCAACCTTAAAGGAGTATCATGGTCTGATACTATTTTGTGGCGGTTCCCCGTAGATTATACGCAGTAACCGCAGAAAAGTCAAATAAAATTTTTATGATACCGCAAGTAAGTATCATGGTGTGATAGTTAAAGGTCTACCTTTGCAGCAACAACAGGTTTTAATGGAATCTCAAAGATGGTCGACACAGTGTATGACTCTAATTCCCTGGGGGTGGGTGTTACCCAGGGTTCTGGATCTTCAAGTGGTTCAAAGAGAGTAAAAATGTCTGTGACACGTGTTGGTGTTGTGTTACCTGCTCTTTCGGCTATTTGTAACTCAACTGGAGTCCAAGGACTCTTGGCTACTTTTCCTGTATAAGATTTAGCCATGTAGCCTTGCAAGAGAAGGTTAGACAAGTCGAATTGAGATTTCTTATCTCCCGAAACACACCACAACTTACCAACAAACCGTCCAGCAAACTTATCTGGTTCGATAAATTCGACACGTAAGTAGTCGTAGTTGAGTTCGAGCCACTTAGTAACCCACTTCATAACTGCTCTACCAGCCGGCGTGTTTTTTTCTGGGGTGTCGATTCCGTAGAGACGTAGGTGTCGTTCGACAAGTAAGTCACTGAATGGAGCACAACGTATGATGCAATTAAGTGTGTCACCGTCCATCACACGTAATGCAAAAGGCTTGTAGAGGGTCATTTGGCTTTCCTTATGATTGGGAACAAGAGGGAGTATCTATCAGGACTGTTGAGTTTGTGATGTTGAAGATGATTCACACGGATTGCATAACCCCACCAAGTTTTAGGTTGATAGAGTGTGTGGCAAGAGTAGTGTGCAAATTCGTACCACAAAAGCATACACAAAATTGTTGTGTGTGCTGTGTAAATTCCTACCGGCAAAGCTAGGAATATAAAGCTGTTTATGAAATACACGTTGATGATCCACAAGTCCGGCAGCCCTGTTTCTGGGGTGGGATCGTGGTGGTGTCTATCGTGTGTAAATCTAAAGGGTGTCCAGATCCATTCGTGCATCAAGTATCTGTGTGCAATGTACTCGTAGATCGGCCAACCAAATACTATTGCAGCACAGATAAAGTAATCACGAGTAGTGAGAGGTAAGGCAGATCGAAGGATGATAGCTAGTAGGGCAGCTAAAGCTATCAGTCCTCCTCTGCCGTACAAGAATTGTTTAAGTAGTTGTTTTAGTGTCATGATCGTCTGGGTGGATGTAGGTGTCGGGTTGGTCTTTGCTGTCTACTGCTTGCCACAAGGCAAATGTAAGACGAGCCATTGCATTGACTAAATGAGGTTCGTCTCGGTTGCCACGATTCCATTCGTTGATATGGTTCATGGCATGATTGAGATTATCTCGTTGTGGAATTTTCTTCCAGTTTGTATCACCATACTTTCTAGCACCAAATCCTAGACATTGAGCAAGCAGACGAAGAACAACTGGAGGAATACAATCGAATCTAGCGTCGAAATGGGATTGTCTACCACCTTGCTCATTGACGACAGTTTGGTTGTTACGACCTTCGAATGGATTGGGTTCAGGTATCCACTTATTTTCGATATCATCAAAGTGACCTTGTTCTGGATCAGGTTTGGTTTCCTGGGGTGGAGAAGGAGATGAAAGAGTTATAAACTTTTCGTTTGCTTTGGTGTTGTTAACACCTTGTTTATTTTCTTCGATAGCTTCAAGTTTGTACCACCAATTGGACGCGGCGGAAAACCAGGACTTGTATTCACGTTCTGTAACTTGCCATCGTGAGAAATTGTAAAGAACTTGGTCTCGAATGTTGAACTTGGGTGGTGGAATGGGTTGTTTTGTTGGCATTATTTTTGGTTCTTTATGAAAGTTCCCATGTCTAGTTTTTTGACTTCTTTTCGTGCTTTCAGAGTACAGCCAGCTTTGATAAGCAAAGCCATAGCTCCTACAGTGTTGTCAAAGTATTCGTTATCGTGCATCTTGTCGTCTTTTGTCCACTCAACGACGATACGATTTTCTTTGACGTTTGTTTTTGTTTCGGGTGATTCAGAACAAAGGTGATCTGCGTACTGCTGATGGTCGCCTGGATTTTCTGGGATGAATAGTTTGAGTGTACCTATTGTACCAGAACGAGATATGTAACCACGGTGTACAAGAGTCTTGATAGCATTGGTGTCAATCTTGAGTAGTTCGACAACCCTGTCTGTACTTGGAGTTGAGAAGCAATGAAAGTGCATTGTTCTGTCTCCGTGTACTTGTTCCATCATAGGACGATCTTTTACACCGTAGAACAGACCTTGTGTACCAAGGAGTAACGATCGGTGTCTGCTTTCACGTATTGCTCGAAGTATGTCGTCGGTTTGCCACATCGTATCAAAAGCAATATAACGATGTAGTAGTTCGTGACCATCTTCTCGTTTGTAAATAGTGTTAGCAAGTATTTCACCAAAGTCTCGAATAGCAGCATACATCATGTTACCAAAATCTTCTCTTTCAATGTCTGGATAGAGAGACTCAAGTTTCTTGATGATCTTACCTTTTTTCCAAATCACACCAGGTTGTGGTGGATAGGTTCCGTAATCAACAACGTATGGTCGGAGTTCTTGGTCAGATGCCATAGTCAAGTAGGTTAGTACGTCAGCGTTACAGTCAACGTGAGTTACTAGGTACTTACAATGGGCTGGCACCATTCTCCTGGGGAGGTGTGATATACGTGTCACTATCTGTTCGTGGGATGCTTTGAGGACTTCTTCATCAAGGTTCTTACGTTCGACCTTGCATTGACATTCAAAGTTGAAGGCTTCTTCGCCTTCTTCAAAATAGAATGTCATTGCATGGTGTACGGCTGATAGTTCGATTGGATCGTCTGTGTCCCACTCGTATGCGTACTCCCATGTAGCTTGAGCACCTTCGTGGAGAGCATCAAAGTTGGTCTTAACAAACTCTGCTGCTCTACGTTGTGCTTTTTCTCTGTCACCTTCTTTTCGACGATCGAAGTTGAGAAGGATTGCAGCATATTCTTCCCATAAGTCCATGTTTTTAGGCATGGTCTTAATCATAGGGTATAGTGCAACTTCCCACGATGGTTCGTTGAGAATGAAGTGAGTAGCTACGTCACCGTCTACGTTTGGTGTGATGGTCATAACTGCTCGAATTTTCTTCGAGTGACTACCGCCAAACAAGACAGATCGTTTGATTGTTCGAATGATTTTCTGGGAGACAGTTGGGCTGGTAGCTTCTTTGTCTGTTTGAATATCGTCGATCAATACAAAGTCTGGTCGAATAACTTTACCGGCTTCTGGCCCATAACGAATCTTACGAGAAATACCTCGAAGATTGTCTTTAGTACGAACTAGGATAACTGCACCGCTGCTTGGTTCTCCTGGGACGTGTGGGAATCGGATGCTGTCTTTTGACCAGTCGATATGAGTAGGTTCATCGTTTAGGGTTTGTCTGCTAGCTTTGAAGGCTTTACCTTCGGTAGCCTGAAAACATTTGAGAACTACCGGAAAGTATTTTTCTAGTTCAAAGTTACCAAGCAACTCTGTTTGAAGCTGATCCATGATGTCTTGAGACTTGTCGATTGCAGATGATACAATCAAAGCAAACTTAATGTCACCTGTTAAGATGCCAATAAGTAGCTGATTGACTGCACGAGAAGTCTTAGCAAATCCACGGGGTTCAGCTTGGACTAACTTACCACGGGACTGAACAATACGTTGAAAACGACGAATAGCAGCATTTTGTTCTTCTCCAAATGGCTTTTGACCGGTGCTGTTGGGAAATACAGTTTGGTGCATTTTGACGTAGTCTGACCGTAGTTCTTCCCTAGCTGCAAGTAATTCTGGGGTAAGTGTGCAGTTGGCTTCTACGTTGTGAACAAGAGACCGCATAAGTGCGGATCTTTTGTCGTTACGTTTGTCAACTGAGTTCTTCCTAGTAATAGCTTGCAGAGTTTCTTCTGGGGTGAGAAATTCTGGTATACGTTCGTCATCGTCGAACTCGTCGAACATGCTAAAGGTTTTCTTTGGCATGATAACCTTTCAGTGTACGAGGAGTTTGTGGGTTATGGTCGGTGGTCATGGATTTTGAAAGTGATGAGTATGAGAATGATAACAAACAAGCAAAGTAACCAGTGTTCTGTTGTCATTGGAAACCTAGATGTTCGAGACCTTCGGTTAGGTTCGGGTGTAGTGTAACTCGAAGAACTTTACGACCCATGCCAGAAGCTGAGTCATGCTTGTGAGCAAAGACTAGCCGGAGAGCAACAAGGTCTTGGAGTTCTCTGTTTACACGTTCAATTGACATTTCGAGTTTGTCGACCAGTTCGTCACGGCTGTGCGGTTGCTTCATAATGAGTTTGCAAATACGCATACGTGGTGATTTGAAGTCGATGATGTCTCGAACAACTTTGGCAACCAGTTGGTCTACCAAAGCATTGGGTCGATCAAGACCTAGAACAACTGGAGCACACATGTAGAGTTTGGTAAGCTGACCGATCAAACGAGCTGGTACTTCGATGATAGGTTCAGATGCAATCTCTCGTTGTCCGAATGTTTCTCGGTCAACTTTGGTACGAAGTGTTGCTGCAAGTTTTGCCCAGGTCTTGATGTTTTGTTGTTCTCTGAGACCTAGTTGTACGTTGCAAGGCTTGTCCATGAGCATATCAAGGAAACCCTTTGCAGCTGCAACCACCGGCATTTCTGGGGGGAGAGTTGAAGGATTATTGGCTACCATCATGGATCGTTCTAGCATACGATCTTCGATTAGTTCTCTGTCTCGGTCAGACAAGTCGAGTTCGAAGTCTAGGAATCGTTCACCCAAGAATGATTGGTCAGATCGACGAAGCACGTGAGTACCACAGAGAATCATGGTGCTGCGAATGTTTCGGTAGTCGTGTGAAATCATGTTCTTGTAGAACGTAGAACTGTCTTTGTCGTAGAAGTCTCGAAGTTCTGAGAAAATCTTTTCGACGTTTGGTTGTTTGAGTAGAGCATCGGCATCTTTGACGATCAGTGTCTTACCTGCAATGAGGGGAATCAATGATGCGTCAGCGTTACCTTTTTCGTCTTTCCAACCAGAAAACAAACCAGTAAACGTAGACTTGAGTACGACTTGCTGTGAACCACCAACTACTTTGGCAATGGTGGTTTTACCAGACGAAGGAGCACCAAAAAAACGTACCCACAACTGCTCGCCTTCTACCCTGGTGGAGTAGATGGAAGATAGAACTAGAAGTAGTCCTAGCTTCATAGGTTCGGTTGTGTGGAACACGTTTTCGTATCGTTTGACTAATTCGTCATAAGTCGTACAGGTACGGTCTGCTTCGACAGTCTCAATGGTACTCTTGACCACCACCACGTTTTCTGGGGAGGTATAAGGTTTGATCCATTCTTTGATCTTACCGAATGATCCACGACCGTAGTCTCGATAAGTGTCGTTGAGGTCGTAGCCTTCGGGTTTATCTTCGGGCCAGTCGATGTAGGAAATGGATTTTGGTTTGTACTGAGAAGCAGAGATATGTTTGAGAATTACTTGCTCAAATCCTGCTTTACCAGAAGTGTCGTTGTCGTAGCAGAACACAACGTGTTTTTCTGATAGGTACTCACACCAACCACCCTTCCATACACCAGCCCCAGGAACTGCTGTAGGAGAGATACCGTTAGATGCTATAATTGCTTTTGCAGCTAGACGATCCCAATGACCTTCGGCAATCCAAACGGTATCTTCTGTTGTTTCTTCCCAATTCATGAGCGTGTGCTCAATTCCTGGGGAGGCCATGATGATCCATTTATCAAACCATTCACCAGTCTTTTTGTCTTGTTTACGTACAAGAGCGACTTTGTAAAGGTTGTTGAGTTTACCGTTCTTAAAAGTTGGAATCAAGTACGTACCGTTAAGTTCGTTATACTTGACTCCAGCATCTTGTACACAAGAAATAGGTAGTTCACGAAGGTTGGCAATGAAGTGGGACGTACGAGTTACGTTGTCAAATAAACCGTAGAGTTCACGAAGAAACGTAATTGGATTGCCACTTTTCATGCAAACTTTGCAGTCCCACAAACCATTTTCTTGGTTGTAGAAGAAGTGTTTTTCTTTCTCACAAAACGGACAGTTTGTTACGAACTGGTTTCCATGTTGTTCTGGTTTGAAACCAGTATGAAATTCGAACAGGTGCACGGCTCTCTCCTGGGGTGTGTTAGCTTCTGTGGTGTTTGAGAATACGACGACGCATGTGGAACAGAGCTTCTCGATCCTCTTTGCTAGGACTGTTTAGCTCGTCATCAACAATGTTGCAAATTTCGTCCTTACGTTGTTGGAGTGGGATGCTGGTATTCAAAAGCAGTTCTTCTATTTCAAGAAGTGCTGCTTTGAGAATAATAACTTTTTCTTTCAAGGTTAATGGTTCACTCGGCATGGTATTTCCTGGGGAGTTAAAAGAGAAATTCTTTGGTTGGGTTAATGATGCCCTGGATGATGGGGTTGGTTTCATCAGACGGATGGTATTGAAGTTCCCAAGTAACGTCACAAGTAGGAATGAGTTTACGACCGGCATCGGAGATTGTACGACACTTTGCTTCGATAAGAACTGGAAGGGCTGGTGTGATACGTACTTCGGTGTCGAGACCGTCATGAATTTGTGAGTTCATTTGGCAATTAAATTTACGATAGAGTGGGTTTGCGTCCCAAGCTATCATAGCTTCTGTCATGATCCAACCTGCACTACCTTGGACGAAGAAGTTACAGGCTTTGAACGGTTCGTCTGGTGGAACATCTAGTCGATATCCCCCAAGTGTATGTACAGCAAACACAGAATACTTAGTGTATGTAATGCTTGCCATTTTGATTCGGGTTTTGGTAAACTCTGCAATACCAGGAAAGCGAGCATCAATCTTGGCACAATAGTTAGGAGCATCTTTCTTGCCATAATAAGTCTCATTGGTTTTCTTGTCTGTTGCACCGTAAATACGTGCAAAGTTACCGTTCTTGACACGTTGGTATACTTTGAGAACTTTCTGATCGGCCTCAGTCAGTTGACTCTTGAGTTTCTTTTTAGCACGATGGTAGGCTTCCATTTGATCGGGGAAAATGATTTCCATAATCATTTGGTGGACGGACTTACCTTCTTCGAAGGCTTGGATAAGCTCTTTGTTACCGACTGAGTATGCCCAGATTCGGAGTTCAATGTTGACCATGTCTGTGCAGATCCAGACATATCCTGGAGCAGGGCCAAACAAAGATCGGAGTAGCTTATCAGTATTCTGGTCATTCGGACTATTTGAACTTTGGCGAGTTTCTCTCGTTCCAGTGATATTGAGGGAGGAATGGGTTCGATTGTTCTCGTCAAGCCAGTTGATGTAGCTTGTGAGATCCGTACAGTGTTTTTGTTTTTTCTTGTACGAGGCGAGTTCTGCGAGTGGTTTGGCATTGTATTTTACGAAGTACGAGTCGAGAGCTTTTTGATCCATAGCAGGAACCGGCTTCTTGCCTTTGGTATAAAACTCTACGGGAATATCGAGACGTTTGTGGATCAAGTCGATCAAGTGTTGACGTTTGTTAGGATCAAATCGGTAGTCGATACCGGCTAGACGTTTGATAGCCCAACGATGTTCCTTCATTTCTTTCTCAAATTTGGTAATGAGGGCAGTTGCTTTAACTTTGTCAAAAGATTTGCCTGTCGTTTGCATATCGTATGCAATACGAATCAGCTTTTTACGAGTTTGGTATACGTCCCAAAGATTGTCTGTAAGTAGACTGTGTTTGAAAGCATCCCACAAAAGTAGAGTACGTTCAACGTCACGTACAGCATACTCACGACAAGCATCGAGTGCTAGCCAGTAATCCATCTTCCAGAACTCTGTACCGTTTTTGCGTATTCCTGGAAAGTGGTGGTGTCCTGCTTTGGCTACACAATATCCTTGCTTGCGAGCATCACGTACTGCTTCCTTGACACGATCTGCAAGTACATCTTCGTCAGCATCAGAGTAGTTGAAATACTTGACAGCAAGATTCTTGAGATTGTGTGTGTCACCAGAACAGATACAGTGAGAAGCAAGCAAAGTATCTTCGAGTTTATTCCAGAACAAGTCTGGAGAAATACCGATAGATGCTAGTGCTCGAATATCAAACTGAGCATTGTGGAAGATGATCTTGTTAGCTTGTTTGACTAGCTTGACAAAAGCATCAAGCTCGTCATCTTCCCAACTAACTTCACGAGTACGAGGATTGACGATACCTTCAAACACGTAGTTGTATTTACCGTCACAAGCTGTAATCATGAATGGTCGACATCCATGAAAAAAGTCTGTGCCGGTGGTTTCTGTATCGACTGCGAGTAACATAACAAATAGCTCCTTATTTTTTTGCTAGGGCATCGAGGCAACGGTCTCTCCACTGTGCAAGAAAAGCTTGATTAACTGGTCGATCTTCTGCTTCTCGACTAGCTTCCCAATCTTCTCCTGGGGGATGGAATTTGACTTTGACAGGTCTTGTAAATCTTTTGTTGATTGGTCGTACAAGACCTATGGGTTGGTCTGGGTACTCAAGACATCGGTAGGTTCCATCTGGGTAGATGAACTCAGCTATCGGTGCTTGAGTCGAAGTTTTCTTCTTCATCTGTGTACCTTACAGGTTTGAGTGTAAGTGGAAAATCTGGGGTGTTTGAGACTAGTTCGATATTAAGTCTGGTACGTTCTGCTAAATCTTTGTTGTCAAAGAAAATAGCAGCTGTAGGATCATCAACCCATACGGAAGTCATACAATGACTACACCCAGAATAGTACATACTGTGTGTACCAATCTGACGACAAATGATATATTCTTCTGACAAGAGAGTATTCCTTAAACAATGGGTTGGTTACGTTTGCCGTGTAAGTATCCGACGATATACATGGCTGTGTGGGTAAGTAAGAGTGCGGCTATTTCGTACATGGTGGTCTTTCAAAAGAGTAAACAAACAAACAAAAAAAGGATCGGGCAGTACTGGCTACCTGCTTCTGCACAAAGTGCTGTTTTTGAATACATTAAACTACCGACCCTAGGTTGGTTAGGCCAACAAGTCCACGACTATGGTAATGTCGTCTACCTATTCTGTTTGGGTTCCAGGGTACTATCTTTAAGTAAAACCAGTGGTGTACCAAAGCAAGGTTTGAGCAAACCGATCAAACCTTGAACGGGTGTCTAAGATAGACCCAAACAGTTAATCACAGATGATCGTAGCATACCAACCGTATACTCGGTAACGTCGGTTGTAACCGTAAGCTACACCTTGTTCTCGAATAGGTCGTTGTCCGTAGTAGCAACATCGTCGGACAGCATCTTCTGGGGAGGACGTTGAAAATCCTACTCCTTCTGCTCTGCCTCCACCAAATCCACCACCAACGTGGCAACATTGTTGCATTGCGGCTTGTCGTTCAGCTTTTGACTGAGCAAGACCTGACGCAAAGCTCTCGACAACAGACCGTACCGGCTGTACTTCCTGGAGGTATCGGACGGGTGCTGTTACAACTTCGACAGCTGTACCGACGACGTATCCGGTGGACTGCACGACTGTACCGACTGCTTGTTGAACCGGATAGCAGCGACCGTTGGAACAGGTAGACTGAGCAAATAGGTTAGTAGCCAAGAGGCAAACAAATGCACAAACGAACAGAAATGGTCTCATGGTAGAGAACTCCTTTGTAAAAACCAAACTGAACCAAGTCTTTGAATAACACACTCAAAGACAGAAAAACCAGTGGTGGCTCACTGGCAGAATCGGTACTGTAGCACACACAGGACTAACGGAAGGCTAGCCTTCGATTTGGTCGATTCGGATGATCTTCTCCATACGAGGATCATCGACGTTCTTGACTTGGACTTTGCCGGACTCAGCAAAGACTCCAGTGACCATCCAATTCATTTCCAGGTGCTTAACCGTTTGGTTAAGGGAAGGGACAGTAGCCTGTGCCTGTGATGGGGCAGCAGTCGGGGTAGGAGCTACAGGTGCTGTCGACCCTTGGGGCTTTGGGACGGATGGTGGAGCAACACTGTCGGTGGCTTCGATATGTTGTTCGGTTGTTGAAAGCCGAACAGACTTACCATCGTCCAACGTATTGCGAGCATCTTCCACGATTTGAAAGTGGAAGGCCATACCAGGTTGATTGAGGAACCAGTCACCAATCTCTGCTGGAGACTCGTGGTTGACACGGATTTCCCTGGGGAGACCGTATCGTTCCATATCACCTAGGAACATTTCGTAACGACCGGCAGCATCCATGTTGGCACTTGTAGCAAACCACCATTGCTTACGGAGGGTTTTGCCTTGGTGCTCTGGATGGTCGATAACCGAGAAGGTCATTTCTGCATAAGCTGTACCTTCCTTGGTTGTACCATCTGGATTCTTCCTGTCTTGCGACTTACTCAACTTGAACCCTGTTGGGATGCAAGTACCGTTAGCACCGATGGGCAACGGAATGTTTTGCAGTCGAGCTTCTGCTTGCTTGGCTTGCTCGATCCGTGTGGAGTTACGTCCAAAAAAGGACATGAATTCAGCTGATACTTCGGTTTTCTTTGTCATAATCAAAAATCTTTCTTAAAACACGTACACACATACAAAATTGAGAGCTACACGTTGTAACTCTTTGTGAGAGACAAACTACGCAGAAGCTTTTGTAATCTCCTTTCGATAAGCTTCTGGAAAATGTTTGGACAGATTCTTCCAGGCATCCTGGGGAGAACGGCCCATAGGGATAACAGGAGGCATATTCCATCGGTTCTTGGCTTGGTGGGCTGTAGACAGAGTGGTGTAGATAACTCGGTTATCTTCTTCTCTGGCTTTACCTTCCATTGCAATACCTTTAGCGGCTTCGGTGACACGGGTAATGTCGACTTGCAGATTGAGGAAGAAAATAAATCCTGCCCAAGCTGTAAGAGTCGATCTCATGCCTAGCCCCTTTTCACCGTCATCAAGGTTGATAACGTGACACAGGAAGTCTGGCCCCATTGTGTTGGGTAACGAGATTGTACCAACGTGTCCGATCAAGATGACGTTGACACCTTCGTTAGCTTTGTTGTTGCACAAGTCTAGGAATTGTTGCAACACTACCGGCGACTCTTTCCTGGAGCCACTACTGTAAGCATGAAAGTCTTTCGTGCTGTTTTGGTAGTGGGCTTGAAGGACGAAGTCAAAGATTTTGTTTTGCAACCCCTTGGTAGAGTCAATAAGGATTGTACCCTTAGTGACTTTGGTAACAGCTTGAACAAGTTGTTGGAATGAAGTAATGACGTAGTTCAGACTGTTGTCTGGAACTTGTCCCATTACTTCTAAGTCCTGGTAGCCGGTTTCACCGATTGACATACAGTGAATTGGGCCAGGGAACTGTAGGCCGAGGCTGGTTTTACCCATACCTTCACGACCATAAATAACACCAGTCATACCTCGCAAAATAAATCTCCAAAAGAGGAACGAAACGGAAACGGAACAGTTAGTTTTGGTCTGCCTTGGCTTCGGCAGCTTCTGGGGTGAACTTGCCTTGTGGGTATCGTTTCTCAAGCTTTGCTCGGTTGAGTGTACGATAGTACGACAAGGTGTGACCACAGGGTAGTGAATTGTTTGAGTCGATCTCGTAGTCAAGATGGTAGACTCGGTAGCCGTTGATGATAAGTGACATATCAATCAGGACTTGAGTCAATGAACCTTCGTGACCGTAGAAGATCAACTTCTTGGTTTTGTTGAGCATGAACTCGATTTTCTTGGCAATTGAGTTCGCCCAGAGAGCCATTTCGTTAACAACACCGTTGAACTCAAACACAGACATATCATCGAGTTTGTTTTCATACGAATTGTCCCAAGTAACAAGGTTCGGCTTGTGGGAACTGTTGATAAGCAGAGTTTGAAGTTGTGCTTGATAGTAGCACAGGTCACCAAGTTCTTGTCTTGCTTCCTGGATGATAGCTTGGCCTTTGTCTGGTGTTTCAAAGCCACCATACTCAAGAGCAAGCAGGTGTTCATTGAGTTCGTACACTTCACCGATAAAACCGTTGATACAATGGACAACATCAAGACGGTGAGCGAGTTGCTCAAATCGTTTACCAAATTCACCATAGTGGTTACAGTCTGATGGTGGTGTGTTTGGATCGAGTTCTACTCTTGCTGCTCGTGCAAAAGTCTTGTCACAAAACTCGTGGTAGGGGCTGAGGTACTTCATGTTAGTATTGACTTTCTTTTGAAATGGTTTCGTAAAAGGAGTAACAAAGTTTCAATGAAAATTCATTGTTTGCAACAACAGGGGTAGTTGGTGCAAGAAAGTAGATGTACTGGTAGGCTTGTCGTCTAACAGATTCAGCAAGTAACCAACACAGTTTGATACAGTTCGCATCGTCGTGTGTTAGAGCTGCTTGTCGAATCAAACGCATTTGATGTACAACCCATAGCGAGTGTGTCCAGTTTGACACAGATGCCTCACGCATTTCTGACGGTCGATACGTGTACTGATTGTTGAAGATCACAGCATCGAAGTTAGATAACCATTCTGTTTTGGCATGGTTTTTTAGATAGTTATCTTCAAAACCATAATGAGTTGTATTTAAGGAATCTGTTTGATCATGTTCAGATTTAATTGCTGCACACAATTTACCAATTTTGACAATCAAAGACGAAAATGGTGCGTTTTGGTTCAAATGGTATTCAAGTTTTTTGTGTAATTCTGTTTGCACAACAGTGTATGCAACTAGAATTTTATTAAGGTTCATTCTTCACCTTCTAGTTCTTTGAATAGAGACGGAACGGGAACGAGACTGTCGAGGTCGATCTGACCTGTCAAGTAGTTGTAAAAGTCTTTCTTGTATGAGTCTGTTCGAGCAGGGTCGAACAAACGTAGTGGTCGTTTGTGGAACAAGTGATTGTAGCAGTCAGGGTTGAGTGGATCAAACGAGTCTGACAACGTATACTCGTACATGTAACACAAACTGTCGATAATCGGATCAAGTACCTCCTTTCGATATCGGGTCACTTTTTCCTGGGGGTGGTAAAAGATATGCTGGTCTACCCAGAATATCTTGTTACGAGCAACAGGGTACTCTTTGTAAGGAGTGCAGTTGTTGTACAGACGTTCGATGTAGAACTTGTGTCGTTCACCAGCTTGTCTAGCAGGACAGTTCCATTGGACTTCTGGTATACGAAGGATGTCGTACACAACGTGGGTGCAAGGTTTTCCCGCCAACTCCATAGCATGAAGATACAGATTGAGTTGCAAGTCTGTATGGATTTCTTGCCGGTGTTGTAGTTTATCGTGACGACCTTTGCACTTGTGTTCTACAAGGATGTACTGTTCTGAGTTAGACAGACCCATTGGGTAGTCAGACGTAGTGTTACCGTTACGAGCACCAGCACCATCTATCTTGCCCATGAGGGAGATAGGAAAGTTCTTGGTACGGTAAGGTAGTTTGAATTGTTGTTCAGTTAGGATTGTGTAGAGAGACTTGTATCGGTCATCGTATAACTTCATCATTTCCTGGACGGAGTAGATGGTGGTCATATCGATTGACAGATACTTGCTTTCTTCCTCTTTGAGAACTTGCTGGACTGTTGCTTTTTGTTCGTCAGACAGATCACGGTATAGTTCCGGCCACTGTAGAGTTACTTCAAGCAGTTTGTGAAACATGTTACCCCAAATCAAGTTTTGGTTGAGTTGGGATGGTTCTTCAAGTCCAAGTCCATAGTAAAGGACAAAACTGAACGGGTCTTGTAGGTACTTCGACAGAAGGGATTGTGTTATTCCTCCGTCGATTGGGCCTCGCCATTTCCATTGCATGGTGGTGTTTCCTGGGGTGTTGGTTGAACTTGTAGGTTGGCTGGGTGGTTCTCTATGAAGTCAATGAAATTTTCGATAGACGGCCCTGTATACGGCTTTTGAACAGGAGGTAAAAGTTGAGCAATGTTTTGAATAGTTTGCTTCACCTTAGGTGATGCTGCACGGTCGTACAGAGATTGGAGAGTTTCCAGGTCTGTTAAGTCTGGTGACTCATTGATTTGAATGGTTTTGCCTTGAAGTTGAGGCAGGAGGTCGTCGTCTTTGTGTTTACACAAAGGCAGTCCGTCTGGGCAGTTATCGTAACCGACCATAATTTGGTCAGCAACGTAGTCAATCGGGTCTCGAACGGAAATGCTGGTAGGTACGGAACCGATGCAGTAGACTATGCTGGTTCCTACCAGACCAATGTCATTTTCTCTGAACCGGAACTCAGAGAAGCTGACGATGGTGTCTGGGTCGATGTAGATTCGATTATTGTCGATGGTGAGTAGTTGGATGAAGCCGGTCATTGTGAGAGTTCTCCTGGGGTGACGGAACGGATATAAGATTCGAGTTTGTGTGCTTCTCGTCTGCACTCAAGAAGTTTGTATTCTTCTTCGAGGAACTTGAACATGGGTACTCGAAACAGGGTATGTGTAGTGTATCGTTGAGATACTACTTGGTTTCGTCTAACGCTGGTTCCAACATAAACTACACCTTGAGGTTTGAATGAATCGAGAAGTTCGACAATATGATCGGAGCATAGTTGAACTTCTTTGGCAGAGGGTGGTCTGCCTTGGTTGATAACGTCGGCATACGTTCCTGGGGTGGAGAGGAAGTTGTTAGCTTCGTCTTGTTCAGTTGACAAGTATTCTGTACCGTCAGGTTTGTATAGTCGAACGATGTCTTTGGTTTCACAGCAGACTGTGTGTGTCATGCAGTAGGAAATGCTGTGACGGAGTTCTGAGATTATAAATTCCAGAACTCGTCCGGCACGTCCCGTAAAAGGTATCCCTGTGTTGGAGTCTGTTCGGTCGGGGGAGTCTCCGATGAACATGATTCTGGTTCGGGGAGTTCGTCCGTAGTCGTGGTGTCCGTCCCTTCGAACGGCCACGATTCTGCGTCCGGTGGCAAGTAGGCATCTGTTACATCTGCTCCAGTCGGCATGGCCTGTATGACTATCGTAGATGAGATTTGTGCCTGGTATCTTATACCGGACAGGATTTTGTTTAGCACTTCCAGACTGCATTTTCTGTCTCCGTTGAGGATAGCATGAAAGTTGGGAGGTTTGAAACCGATCTTCTCACAATACTGACGGAAGTTGCCAGGTGCGTGTCGATCAATCAAATCTTTTATTAAGTAACCTTCTCGCTGCTTCAGCAAGATTGTTGGGTTGAAATTCGGGTCGTTTGGCCTCGGAATAATCAAACTTTCCGATTCCGGGGTTACGTCCTTTAAGGACGGATTTGATGGTGTTGATGGTTCGTCGCTCATCTTCTTTTAGATCCGCTGACATGAAGTAAAGGATGATCCAGCCAGCCAAGACTAGATCGTTGTGTTTGTGGTAGTCTCGTTGCATACCTTTGTAACTCGTGTGTCCTGTACCGTAACCTTGCAGTTCGATTGCTATTTTTTCCTGGGGGAAGCAAAAGTCTAGTTCCCACTTGCAGGATAGGTGAACTGTGTGGTGGTGGACAATCGGGTAGGTGCTGTGAGATTTCCATATTTGGTGAAAGTTTTCTTCGAAGTTACTGTCGTAAATCCGTTGTTTCGGACGGTAAGCTTTTTTCATGTTCAAGTTGCTCTGGGGCAAACTGTACACCGAGTAGCAGTAACGATTTGCGAGCAGCCATAAGGTGTTGGAGACACTCTTGAAAAGTATCGGACATTAGAACGTAGTTGTCTGTTCTGATGTTGGGGCCGTACTTTTCTGGGGAGTCTGGGAATCCTTGCCTTCCGGTTACTACGTTAACGTGCTTGCTGTCGAATCCGATTGCAGTAAGCTGTGCAGCTAACTTGATGCAGAGTTCGATGTCGGTGAATAGCTTGTGTTCTGGAAATTGTTGTTGCATGATAGATCCTACGAGTTGAAACGAGAAATAAACGAAACGAGGGTTAAAGTTAGCCTGCACGAAAGTCACGCATAATTATACCGAGTCCTGCACTTTCTGGGGTGAGTAGTTGACAGGTGGATTGGGTTCGATTGAGCCATACGTCTGACCCTTCGTCACCACAACATTCTGATGCAAATGTTCTAGCTTGTTTGGGTGATAAGGCTCGAACTATGAATCCAGAAGCCATATCATAATCGAGGTCGACAGTGTCTTCGTTAAGACGGAGGAGGTAGAGTTTTGGCATGGTTAGTCAAGGTTTCCTGTGTCTATCGGGCCAACTGGTTTGTCGGATTCTTCTTTGGTGAAGTAGTGGATTCCGACTGGACAACGAGGTACACCGGATTCGGTAAGACCTTCAAATTCGACTTTGAGCCACTTACCGATGTAACTTTCTCGGTAGGTGAGGATTTGTTGACGTTTGGCACGAGTTGCTTTGAATGAACATTTGAACTCTTTGCCGTGAGAAGTAGCACATACGAACACACCTTCACGATTTGTTCCTGGGATGACATCAACAATTTCGAACTCTGAGTCTACAAAGGCTTTCATCTTGAGTAGACCAGCAGATCGTTTGTTGATTTCGTAAGGTGCGTTGGCATTACGAATCATCATACCTTCGAATCTAGCAGACTTGTATTCGTCAAACTGGTCTTGTAGTTCTTCGTCAGTAGGACAAATTTCGTAAAGAACAGTGTGAACCATCTTGAATGGACACTTACGGGAAAAGTATCGAACTTTTTGGAACGGATGGTTTACATCGGTACGAGCTTTGATGTAAAAATCTTCCATAATCTCGACGATACGTTGAGCTTCATAGATTCGTGCCGAAAAAGGTGCATCGGTGTCAATTACATCGAATACGTGGTACTCGATTTCTTGACAAGCAACAAGATCAGGTGTGTTACGCATTACATACGAGTAAATCGTTTGTAATGGTGTGTTGGGAATGATAAGTTCACCGTCAAGTTTGACACCTTCGGGTATCTTTGAGAGGTACAACTCTAGGTGAGGACAGCTAGTGAATAGCTGATTCTTCCTGGAGAGGAGTCCGTCTCTGGACATGATACATCGGATACCGTCTAGTTTGGGTTGGAGTGCTGTATGGTTGAATCTTGGGTTACGCTTGTACTCTTGTGCAAGCATAGGTAAGGATGGTTGACTGGTTGGAATGTCACGAGAGTAACCTTTTCGGTTAATCTGGTAGTCAACTCGGCTTTGGTACTCAGACAAAGTGCTGTCAGGTAAGGCTTGTGAGCCACCCTGATTTTTCTGGGTGATGTTGTTGTTTAGACATCGTCCCCAAGATAGCAGCAGTTGTTGTGATTCTTCATCATACTCGGCTGTCCACCAAGTGATGTCGTTGAAGTTGTTGAGACAGTAGAGGGTAGTTGAGTGTTTCATAGTATTGTGAGAGAGTATAAGAGTGAGAGAGTGGGGAGAAAAGTTACAGCACGTGTCGAATACTGCTCTTTTTGATGCAGGATTCGGGTGAAGCTTGTAGGTTATCGACAATGATGTTGCCGGTTGTTCCGTCTGTGTTTTGAAAAGTAATGTGAAAGTTGGGACTTCTAAAAAGCATAGGATCTCTTATGAACATATGTACTAGCAAAGTGATAAGCATAGCTGACATTGACGTACGGGTTTGGATGATGTCTCGCCTTTCTTCTCCTGGGTAGGTATCATTTTTCATGATTGTGTCTATAAACATGGGTGTTGTACACCATGCTTGTATGAGTGGTTGTAGTGGATGTTCACGGTACATCTGAACAAACACAACACCTAGTTCTTCAACAAGAGTTTGTACGTATTCTTGTTGTTGTTCAAGAGGGAGAGAAGCAAAGCGTTCTTCGGACATAGTGAGAGTTCTCCAAAGTGAGAAAAAACAGGGACAAAACACGGGTTAGTCGTTGAAAAGGTAGTACATGTCGGACTTGGTACGGGTGTGAGCAACAAAATCTACGTTCTTTTCTTGCTCAATTTGGTCTGGTGTTTCTGCACGGGAGGAAGGAATTGGTGGGTTGAGGAGTCCAACAACACGGGCTTCCAGACCTTTGGCTTTGTGAACTGTTGATAAAACAACGTGTTGGGTGCCTTTTGGGGGCTGTAACAGTCGTTTTAGCATTGGTTCAAAGTCGTCAATGGTAGTACAAGACTTGAGAACGTGTTTGATACAGTCAAACTTGTCTTTGTTGGCTTGTTTTGCCATTGCATTTCCCACTTCAAGAGTTCTTTGCTCGTACTGTGCTAGTTTGAGCAAAAGATCCTCCATTGAAGTAGCTTTTCGGTTGACAACGGTACTGATAAGGCTTTTGACTACAGTAGCACCGAGAGATTTGCATGGAATACCTTCTCGGACGTACTGTAGAGCAAGTTTTACCAGTGGTGCATTGTATCGACACACAATCATTGGGTTTTTGTCCTTTGAATCAGCATGGTTACTGAGTGATTCTAGGGTATTTCGAGTCCAAGTCATGAGTTCGTCAGGGGTAACACGGGCAATAATACCGTCTTTCTTGTTGTCTATAGTACGAATTTGTGCTGTTGGACGGATTTTATTGGCCTGTGCAGCTACGTTTGGAGGGAGTCGAAAGGACAGTCGAAGGGGTAATTCGGCTGCACAATACTCTCGGATACGTTCTATAGAGTGTGGATCAGCACCGTTCCAGCCGTTAATTGCCTGGTTATTGTCACCTACAAACACCAAATTCTTGGCAAGTTTGAGGCTTAAAGCCAGTCTAGCTGGGGATAAGTCCTGACATTCGTCAACAAAACCGATTTCGTGGGGTGGAGTCTTGAGTAGGAACAAAGCTAACCACACTTGCATCATGTAAGTGATGCCGATACGTCGATCGACTGTTTTCATTGCCCGAATAATTTCGGAACACTGAGAAAGCATGTCTGGGTGGATCTTGTATGGTGCAAGTTCACTGTATTTGGCTTGCAGGGCATACAAGTTTTCCTGGGTGAGATCGAGTAGTTCTTCTTGGAACTTCTCTACAAACCGTAAGGAGCTAATCCAGTCAAATCGACGTTTGTTTTGGCTCATGGTTTGGCCGGTAAGTTTCTCGACAATAGCTTCACCGGCTCGTTCGTTTACTGGAACAAACCCGTAGGCTTTTTGAATGACAGAATAACCCCAACCGTGGTGAGTTTTGACGTCGGTATCTTTGTGGATACGAGGTTTCAGGTCGTCAACGGTTGTGTTGTTAAAAGCCATGTAGATAGCTTTGTAACAATCTAGGCCAGCTACGGCCACGTCTGGTTTCCTGGGGAAGTTGTCTCTACACCATTGGTAGATTGCAGCTTGTTCAGGAGTATTCTGGAATCTGGTGAGCCACATGACAGGATTAGCTGTCTTGTAGTACAGGTAGGCATCGACGATGGTACTGGTTTTACCACAGCCCGGCCCTGCGTTAATTAGTAGGTTTGGCATTTGTGTTTTGTGAGAGTTGAAAAATGAAGTTGTGAGTGAGTCGTTTACTACTACGTTGAGCAGTAAACTTTTGAGTTGCAAAATCGATTTCTACTAGGTCAAACTTGATTCCTTTACGGTAAGGGTACATACTTCGGGTGAGAGTTACGTTGTGAAATCGTAGACGACCTGTAGTTGGGTCGGCGAGTTCTACACGTTCGTAGGTAAAGATTGAGTTAGGAGGGTTAGGTTGGGTTGTCATGATTGACGGTCTCGTCTTAGTGTGTCAAATTTTTCTTTCAATTCTCGGTTTTCTTCGATGGTTGCCTTGAGTTCGGCTCGAAGATCCTTGATGATTTCGACTGAGGCTTTGTTGGCTTTGTTTGCATCGTCTCTTACTTTGTTGAATTGTGAAACGAGTTCTTGGTAGTGTCCTTCTCGCTTACCAATGATTCCCTCAAGTCTAGCTTTTTCTTGATTCGATCTGTCAATACGAGCTTCCAGTAGTTCATTTTCTGCATTAAGTTGGTTGACAATTCTTTGAAGCAGAGTGTTCTTTTCGATTGTCTGTCGAAGTTCTTCACGAAGATCGTCAATGACAGTGTCGGTTTCACGAAGATCAATAACTTCGGGACAACTTATCTGTGTTTTGATTTGTTCGATTTCTTTAGACAACTCAGAGTTCAAAGTAGTGAGAGTTTCTATTTCTTTTTCAAGATTTGAAATCGTACTATGCATCATGTTGATTTCACAGATGTGTCCATTTGATATTACATCTCTATCACAAACTTCTTGTTTGAGTTCGTCGATTTTGTCGAGGTAGGCTTCGAGTTCGTCCTTATGACGAAGACCGATTTGTGTAAAAATATCAACAATATCGAGTAACTTGACGACGTCAGATGCATTTTCAAGGTTAATAAGCATAATCAGGATTTCCTTGTGAGAGTGTAAACAAATACTGTGAGAGAAACGGGGAGTGAACAGAGGACGAGGTAATCAAGAGTTACGAGTAGCTGGGTCACGGTCGAAGTCCTTTTCTGGGGAGGGCGGTGGTTGTATTTCAGGGAAACAAGTAGCACCGACTATGATTCCGATAATAAACGAGAAACCACAAGCACAGAGAATGGAGAGAATAAAGAGATAAAAGTTGAGAGTAATCATGAGAGTTAGACCTTTACGACACAGATTTGAGTGAGAGACTTGTAACGAATGTTGACAGACTGGATGCCAGACTTGGCAGCATCTTCTTTGTTGATGTAACGACCATCGTGAGGACTAGAAATGTCTTGGATTAGAAAGTCTTTACCAGCATCCCAGTCGGCTTGTACAGCTTTCTTAGATTTGTAGTCACGACCGTAAGCAGGAACGAGTGTAAGATACATAACGAGGTACTCCAAAAGAAACGAAACGAAAGAAACGGGTTAGACGATTGTGCATTCGGTGAGTAGGTTGTGAAGTTCGGTGTACTTGTACTCGTACTCGAACATGACCCAGAAAGGTTTGTATTGTTCGAGCATAGTCAAAGCATGTTCACGGGCAGCATGTCTTAAAAGAATACTATGGGACGAATCAGACAGATCACTGTAGAGTCTAAGAATAGATTCTTTTTGTCGGTACAGAATTTGATCGACTTCTGTGGTATCAACAACGTATGCTTTACCATCACCGTGAGGATAACGAATATAAGCAGCAGGAACAACTAACATGGTATCATCCTATGATATTAAACTGACGATTTGAAAAACATGGTACACGAACGAGATGCGTAAAAGTATCACTTTGTGATACCAGCTTGTGCTAACATCTCTGCTATGGTGGGTTTGGGTTGCACTACTTTCCTGGGGGTGGGTACTTGGAGAGCTTTTGGTGTTGCTGTCTTAGTACCGTAGTCTTTGGGTCTAGCACCTGACCGATTGTGATGTATGTCGATTAGGTACTTGCCACGAGGTTTACGAATGATACGAACCATAACGAGATTCCTTAAATAAGGGACGAAACAAAACGGGTCAGACGAATTTGACTTCAATATTGTGGGGACGAAGTAGGTCATTGAGTGGGCCGAGCAGTTCTTTCCTGGGGTGTGTGGAAAGTAGTTTGAGAATGTCGAGGGTTAGTTTGCTGTCAAGAAAAGACCTACGACATTCGACTGTGAATGGTGGAATATGTTGCTTGAGTTGTGAAGGAAACTTGGTTTTATCAGGAATCGATATACCCTTGGATAACAAAAGACAGCCAAGAACATCGTAATGTCCGTCTTTTTGCATATAGTGGGCAGGGTGGGCAAGTAGAATTGAGGGAATTTCGATTGTTTGCATGATAGGAAAGAAAACAGAAAACAAAACAGAAAACAGAAAACAGAAAACAAAAGAGAAAACAGAAAACCAAGTTGTCTCAAAATGAGACGCGGCGGAAAACGAAGTATCATACCGCGATAGTTCGGGGTACACGCTCCCCGCCAAAAGTATTTTACGCATTACATCGGCAAAAGTCAAGAGGCAAATTGAGAAAATAATAAAAATAAAAATAAAAATTTTTGTGGCGTTTATTAGTGAATCTAATGGCGGGATAAAATTAAAAATGGAAAGCTGGTTCCGACCGGCTCCCTTCGGGAAAACCTACCAAGAACCTATTGCACCCCTCCATAGGGGGGTGTTCTAGTGTCGTGGTACACCCCCTCCACCTGGGGGTATTAGTTGGACTACTGTCTCAAAATGAGAAATCAGTTTGGCTACTGTCTCATTCTCAAATTGAGATATTAGAAAACTTGATTCTCAAATTGAGATATTAGAAAACTTACTGTCTCATTCTCAGACTGAGAAAGTAGTAGGGCTTATTCTCAAATTGAGAATTTTACAAAAGGGCTTGCCAAGCTCTTGAGCTTGAGCTTGAGGGCAAGAGCTTGCTTGAGGGCAAGCCGAAAAGAGGAAACAAGAGCAAGCCGAAAAGAGGGCTTGAGCATACCAAGCAATCACAAGGGCAATCGGGCTTGCTCTTGCTGCGGGAAAGCTTTGAGCAGCAAGAGGGGCTTGGC
>Ga0209972_10000999_pt1 | contig 26135 bp, 22 predicted proteins | sample NOAtaG_7_FD_187302 | JGI IMG/M metagenome (GOLD analysis project Ga0209972, IMG submission 187302) | Freshwater lake microbial communities from Lake Erie, under a cyanobacterial bloom - NOAA_Erie_Diel1S_2200h metaG (SPAdes) (version 2) | ecosystem: Environmental > Aquatic > Freshwater > Lake ...
GACGAGGTGATCCACGAACTCGAGCGACCGGCGGATCAGGTCCTCGTGGCCGCGCGTGATCGGGTCGAACGTCCCGGCGTAGAGGCCGAGCCGCATCGCGGGGGCGGACGGGGTCACGAGGCGGAGGTCTGCACGCGGTAGAAGGTAATCGCCGTCTCGCCGTACCGGCGGGTGTCGCCGCCGGCGGGCATCGGGTCGTCCACGCGGTGTTCGATGGCGAGCACCGGGGCGAAAGGCCGGGCCAGCCAGGCCTCGGCAAGGGCCTCGCCCATGCCCAGTCCGTACGGCGGGTCGGCCAGCACCACGTCCCACGTCCCCTCGGCGGCGTCCCGCGCGACGCGCAGGGCATCGGCCCGGCGCACGATCGCGCGCGGTCCGGCCCCCAGCGCCTCGACGTTCCGGCGCAGGGCCGCCAGCGACCGGGGATTGAGCTCGACGAACTCGCACGTCGCGGCGCCGCGCGAGAGCGCCTCGAGGCCGAGCGCCCCGGACCCGGCGCACAGGTCCGCCATGCGTGCCCCCGAAACGCCGTCGCCGAGGATCGAGAACCACGCCTCGCGGACCCGGTCGGCCGTCGGCCGCACGCGGGCGTCGTCGGGGGGCACCAGGCGCCGGCTGCGCCACTCGCCGCCGATGATGCGCACGCGCCTCAGGCCGGCCGGATGTCCACCAGCTTGAGCTGCAGCCGCTCGGCGCCGTTCCAGGTGTCGAGTTCCACCTGATACGCGATGTCCACCGGCAAGCCGGCCACGAGTCCGGGGGCCTGCGCCGCCAGCCGGAAGCCGATCGCCTCGACCGACACCGCCCCGTCGCGGAGCGTCGCCTTGAGGTGCTCGCCCTTGAGAATCCGGGGCGCGGCGGCGAGCGTCGCGCCGCGCGTCACGAACACCGGCGTCGGGTTGGCCACCCCCCATGGCTCCCCGTGCCGCAGCAGTCGCGCGAGGTCGAGCGAGACGGCCGACAGCGGGAGCTCGAGGTCGGCCTTCAGCTCGGGCACGAGGTCGTCGTCGGAGAGCCGTGACCGGGCGACCTCGTCGAAGCGGCGCGCGAAGTCCGACAGCTGCGCGCGCGAGACGGTCACGCCGGCGGCCGCCCGGTGGCCACCGAACCGCTGCAGCAGGTCGCGGCATTCACCGAGCGCCCCGTGCAGGTCGAACGCCCCGATGGAGCGTCCGCTGCCCTTGCCGGTGTCCCCCTCCATGGCGACGAGGACCGCCGGGCGGCCGAACTCCTCGACGATGCGGCTGGCGACGATCCCCACGACGCCGGCATGCCATGCCCCGTACAGCACGAGCCCCCGCGCCCCCTCGGCCACGCGCCGCTCGGCCTGGGTGCGCGCCTCGTCGAGGGTGGCGCGATCGAGGGCCTGTCGCCGGATGTTCAGGGCCTCGAGGTCGCGGGCCATCACGTCGGCACGGCTTTCGTCGGTCTCGAGCAGCAGCTCGACGCCGCGCATCGCTGCGTCGAGGCGACCCGCCGCGTTCAGCCGCGGCGCGAGCGTGAAGGCGACGCGACCGGCCGACAGCGGCGTCCCCGCCAGCCCCGACGAACGCAGCAGCGCCTGCAGCCCGGCGCGCCGCGAGCGCGTCATCCAGTCGAGCCCGTGCCGCACCAGGGCCCGGTTGTCACCCCGCAGGGCGCCGACGTCCGCGATCGTCGCCAGCGCTACGAGATCGAGGTGGCGCATGGCCTTCCGGTCGTCCGCGCCGCGCGCGCGACAGAGCGCGCGCGCCAGCTGCAGGGCCACGCCGACGGCGACGAGGTCGGGATCGGCGTCGCTGGCCGCCGGATGCTTGGGGTTGAGCACCGCCACGCAGTCGGGCAACGGCCCGCCCGGCAGGTGGTGGTCGCTCACGATGACGTCGATGCCCGCCGCCGCGAGCGTCGCAATGGGGGCCGAGGCCGAAGTGCCGCAATCACACGTGAGCACGAGGCGCGCCCCCGCCGCCTGCGCCGCAGCCACGCCCGCCGGCCCGAGGTCGTAGCCGTCGGTCAGCCGGTGGGGGATGAACGGCGTCGCGCGCCCCCCCAGTTCGCGCAGCACCGACACCATGAGCGTCGTCGCGCAGATGCCGTCCACGTCGTAGTCGCCATGCACGAGCACGAGTTCGCCGACGTCAATGGCGCGCGAGAGGCGCGCGACCGCATCGGCCATGCCGGGGAGGGTCCCGGGCTCCCGCACCTGGGCGAGCGACGGCCGCAGCCAGCGCTTCGCGTCGTCGGGGGCGCCGAGCCCGCGCACGGCCAGGAGTGCGCAGAGCGCCGGCGGCAGGCGCAGTTCGGCCTCGAGGGTCGCGACCGCCGCGCGATCCGGCGCCGGCCGCACGAGCCAGCGCCGCGGGGGGCGCGGCGCAGCGCCGGGGGTCCCCGCGGCCCCCGTGGCGTGCGCCCGGGCCGCCACCGTCACGCCGACGCGTAGAGCAGCACGCCGCAGCCCTCGCACACCTCGATGCGGGTCGCGGCGAGCATCTCACGGTGCCGCTGCATCGGCATCGCCGTGTCGCACGCGCTGCACGCCGGGCCGCGCATCGGCACCACGGCCTCCTGCGGCCGCTTGCGGCGCACGCGATCGTACGGCGCGAGCAGGTCGGCGGCGACGTTCGCGGCCAGCGCCGCCCGCATCGTCCGCGCGGGGCCCAGCGACTCGGCCAGCGCGGCGACCTCGGTGTCGAGCGCGGCCAGGGCCGACGCGTGCGCCACCCCCGCCGCCGCGGACCGTGCAGCGAGCTGCTGCGCCCGGTGCGCGAGGTCGGTGGTGCGCTTGCGCGAGGTGGCCGACTCGTGCTCGAGGGCCGACACCGCGCGGCGCCCCTCCTCGACGCGCGCGACCGCGGCCGTGACCTCGGCCAGCCGCTCGGCCGCGTCCTGCACCGCGACGCGGCGGTCGAGCTCGACCCGGGCCGCCGCGAGGCGCAGCGCGATGTCGCGGTGCCGCTTCTGCTCGGCCTCCGCGGCGGCGCGCGCCTGGCTCGCCTGCTGCTCGAGGGCGACGCGATCGGCGTGCAGGGTCGCCCGTCGCGCCTCGAGGGCGGCGGCCCGCGTCTCGAGCTCGAGCAGGGCGGTGTCATGGGCCTGCAACTGGAGAAGGGCCGCTACCATCGGCGGTGCGGCGGACGTTCCGGAAGGGGTCACGACGAACGAATGCTGGTGGATTCGCGCTTGAGGCGCGCGATTTCGGCGAGCAGGGCCGTTTTCTCCCCGTCGTCCTCGGTCGCATGGAGCGCCTGTTGCAGCTGCCCCATCCGCGCCTTGAGCCGACGCTCCCTGAAGTATGTCATGGTGCGGTCCTTCGCGAGGTCGGGGTTGCCGACGGCCCCCTCGAGCGCCAGCAGGTCCTGCAGCAGGTCCACGGCCTCCGGCGACAGGCGCGCGGCGAGGTCCTCGACCGTCGCCTCGGGCTCGGCGACGAGGGCCAGGAACACTTCGCGTCCCGCCACCGACGCGAGGTCCTCGGGGACCACCGTCTCGGCGATCTCTTCCACGAACCGCCTCGCGTGCACCATGACGAGCAGCAGGTCCTGCACCTGCTTCGTGCCCGGCGCCGTGATGGTCGGGCGCCCGCGCACGGAGCGCCAGCCCGCATCGTCGCGCCCCCCGCGGCCCCGGCCGCCGCGCGTCCAGCGCTCGCGCCCACGCTCGTCCGGGAACTCGGCCTCCGGGGGCGGGGCGTCGCGGGGCGGCACCTCCCGCGCCGCCGGCCCCGGCGCGGCGCCGGGTCGGCGCGGCGGGGTGTCCAGCTCGCGCAGCAGCGCCGCACGATCCACCCCCGTGACATCCGCGAGCCGCGCGAGGTACAACTCGCGCGTCACGTCGTCGCGGCAGGCGCGGATCGTCGGGAGCAGCTTGTCCACCGCCTGCCGCTTCCGGTGCAGGTCGCCGAAGTACCCGTGCGCCGCGAGCAGCTGCACCTGCCGCTCGAAGAGGTCCACGGCTTCGTCGAGTCGCCGCGCCATGGCCGCCTGCGCCTCGGCGGGAGAACCGAACGCCGCGACGAACGAGTCGGGATCCTCACCCTCGGGGAAGGACACGACGCGCACCGCCACCCCGTGGCGGAGCAACTCGAGGCCGGACCGGAACGTCGCCTTCTGGCCGGCCGTGTCGGCGTCGTAGCACAGGAACACCGTGGGGGAGAGTCGCGCGAGCGCCTCGGCCTGCTCCTCGGTGAGGGCGGTCCCCATGGGGGCGACGGCCTCCTCGATGCCCGCGAGGTGCAGGCGGATCGCGTCGAAGTAGCCCTCGACGACGATCGCCCGCCCGTGCTTGCGGATCGCCGGCCGCGCGGCGTGCAGCAGGTAGAGGAGCTTCCCCTTGGAGAAGACCGGCGAGTCGGCGGAGTTCAGGTACTTCGGCTCGCCCGGCCCGAGCAGCCGCCCTCCGAACCCGACGTGATGCCCCTGCACGTCGAGGATCGGGATCATCAGGCGCTCCCGGAAGCGCGGCCGCGGTTCCTCCGCCTCGTCGCGCCGCACGAGCAGGCCGGACTCGAGCTGCCGCTCGACACCCATGCCGAGCGAAGCGAGGTGCTGGCGCATCGCCCCGATCTCGCGCGGCGCGTACCCGAGCCCGAAGCGCTCGCCCTCGGCGCGCCCGATCCCGCGGCCGGCGAGATACTCGCGCGCGACCGCCCCGCGCGGGTCCTCCCACAGGATGCGCGTGAACCACTCGGCGGCCGCCGCGTGCAGCTCCCAGTGCGGGGCGCGCCAGTCGGGCTCGTCGTCGCGTGCGCGGGAGACCTCCCGCACCTCGACGCCGACGCGCTCGCCGACCTGCTTGACCGCCTCGACGAACGAGAGCCCGAGGTGCTTCTGCAGGAACGTGAACACCGACCCGCTCTCGCCGCAGACGAAGCACTTGTAGCCCTTGCCCGGCTGCACGGAGAAGTTGGGACCCTTGCCTCCGTGGAACGGACACGGCCCCCGCCACGAGTTGCCGGTGCGCTTGAGCCGCACGTGCTCGCCCACGATCGCCACGATGTCGGCCGCGTCGGCGACCTGCTCGACGACCTCGTCGGGGATCATGCCGGAACGTAGCGACGACGGGTCAGTCGAGCGCGGCGATGGTCACGCCCGCCCCGCCCTCGTTCCACAGGCCGAGGCGAAACTCGCGCACGCGGACGTCCTTCCGCAGCAACTCGGCGACGCGCTCGCGCAGCACTCCCGTGCCCTTGCCGTGGATGATCCGCACGCTCTTGAGGTCGGCGCGCACGGCGTCGTCAATGGCCGGCAGCAGGATGTCGTCCACCTCGTCGGCCCGGGTGCCGCGGAGGTCCACCTCGGGACGGGCCTGGACGTCGGGGACCTCGGCGTAGGTGCCGGCGCGCTCCCGGGGCACTTCGCGCGTGCCGCGCCTGAGCGTACGCAGCGGCACCGTCAGCTTGATCGTCCCGACGACGACGACGGCGTCGTCCCCCCGGACGTCGAGGAGCGTCCCGAGCCGGCCTCCCAGCGTCCCCACCTCGACGGCGTCACCCACGGCCGGCGGTGCAGCGGTGCCGGTGGCCGCGGCGGCACCGGTGGCCGCGGCGGCACCGCGCTCGGCCGGTGCGCGCTCGTGCCGGTCGCGACGCGTCGGCTGCTCGAGCCGCTGCAGCGCCTCGCCCTGCGCCTGCGCGGCCTGCTCGACCTGGCGCCGCGCCGCCCGGGCGGCCTCGTCGAGCGCCGCCTGCTCGCGCATCGCCTCGCCGGCGCCCTTGAGCTCCCGCACGACCGCCTCGACCTGCGCGCGTGCTTCGAGCAGGTAGCGCCGCGCGTCGGCGCGGGCCTCGCGCTCGACCTGCTTCTCGCGCTCGCGCACCGCCCGCTCGCGTCCGGCGACGCTGCGCTCCCGGTCCTGCGCGCGCTGGAGCTGCTGCTCGAGTTCCCGTTCGCGGGCGCCGAGCCGCTCCGCGCGCGCCTCGAGATCCGCCAGCAGGACCATCGCATCGCGCTCGGCGGTGGGAATGCGCGCCTCGGCCGCGGCGAGCACGTCGTCCGGCAGCCCGAGCCGGCGGGCGATCGAGAGGCCGTAGGAGCGCCCCGGCACCCCCTTCAGGAACACGTACGTCGGCGCCAGCCGCTCGGCGTCGAAGCGCAGCGAGCCGTTGACCACGCCCGGGACCTCCAGCGCCAGCTGCTTGAGCTGGCCCAGATGCGTGCTGGCGAGCGTCCGCGTGCCGCGCCGCGTCAGCTCCTCGAGGATCGCCGCGCCCAGCGACGCCCCCTCGAGCGGGTCGGTCCCCGACCCCAGCTCGTCCACGAGGACGAGCGAGCCCGGCGTCGCGGAGGCGAGGATCTCGCGCAGGTTCTTGAGGTGGGCGCTGAAGGTCGAGAGCGAGGCCTCGAGCGACTGCTCGTCGCCGACGTCGGCGAAGATGTCGTCGTAGATGGCGATGCGGCTGCCGTCGGCCACGAGCGGCGGGATGCCCGTGGCGGCCATCGCCGAGGCGACGCCGACCGCCTTGAGCAGCACGGTCTTGCCGCCGGTGTTGGGGCCGGAGATCAGCAGCGTGCGTTCAGCCGGCTCGAGCACGAGATCGAGCGGCACGACGGGCTTGCCCTGCGCCACCAGCAGCGGGTGCCGACCGTCCCGCACGACGCAGCCGTCCCCGGGCGCCACCAGCGTCGCGTGTCCGCAGCGGAAGGCCGCGGCGAAGCCCGCGCGGGCGAAGAGCGTGTCCAGCCGCACCAGCGTCTCCCACGCCGCCGCGAGGGGCTCGGCCAGCGGCCGCAGGTCGTCGGTGAGAGCGGCGAGGATGCGCTCGACCTCCTCGCCTTCCTCGAGCTCGAGCTCACGGATGCGATTGCCGAACTCGACTGCCGCCGGCGGCTCGACGAACACCGTGGCCCCCGACCCCGACGCATCGTGCACGATGCCGCCGACCGCCACCCGTCCTTCGCGCCGCACGGGGATGACGTAGCGGCCGTTGCGCACCGTGACGCTCAGGTCGGGCGCCTGGTGCGAGGGCTCGAGCGACCGCATGATGCGTTCGAGCAGCCGGATCAGCTCGCCCTCGGCCCCGCGCAGGTCGCGCCGGATGCGCCGCAGGGCCGGGGACGCGTCGTCGCGGACCGTGCCGTCGTCGGCGAAGACCCGGGCGATCGCCCGCTCGCCGTCGGGATGCTCGCAGAGCGCTTCGGCGTCCGCGGCGAGCATCGCCCGCGCGGCCGCCGGGCGCTCGGGATCGCGCAGCGCGGCCCGCACGAGCCGCGACGAGCGGAGCAGGATGCCGACGTCGAGCAGCGCACGCGCCTCGAGGACGCTGCCGGGAATGCCGAGGCGGGTCAGCGCGGCCCCGCAGTCCGGGATGGGCTCGAGCCGAAAGGGAGATTCGGCCTCGACCAGGGCCCGCATGGCGGCCACGCGCGCGAGCTCGCGTTCGGCCAAGTCGCGCTCGACGACGGGCTGCAGGGCCCGCACGCGTGCGGCCCCGGGAGCGGACGACGCCCGGTCAGCGACGAGGCCGAGGACGCGGTCGAACTCGAGGACCTGCAGGGCGTGGCGGTTCACGCCCGGCTAGCCCTGCTTCGCGAGTTCCTCGCGGACGATCTGGCTGATGACGGCGCCATCGGCGATCCCCTTGAAGCGGGCCATGACCTTGCCCATGACGGCTCCGAGGTTGGTGGCGCCGGCGACGATCGCCTCGCGGGCCGCGGCGCGGATGTCGTCGGGATCCGCCTGCGGGGGCAGGTAGGCCTCGAGGATGGCCACCTCGGCGGCTTCCTTCGCGGCGAGTTCGTCGCGGCCGCCGGCACGGTAGGCCTCGACCGACTCCCGCCGCTTCTTGATGCCCTTCCGGACGACCTCGAGGGCGTCGTCGTCGGCGAGCGGGCGCGTGAGGTCGATCTCGCGCGCCTTGATGTCGGAGACGATGGTGGAAAGGAGGAGCGTGCGGTCCGCCTCCCGCGCCTTGCGCGCCCCGATCAGTTCCTGCTGCAGCCGGGCGAGCAGCGCGGACATGACCGACTCAGACGTGACGCGTGCGGCGGTTCTTGCGGATCGCCGCGTTCATCTTGCGCTTGCGGCGCTCGGACGGCTTCTCGTAGTGGCGATGCTTCCGCAGGTCGGCGAGGATGCCGGCCTTCTCGCACTTCTTCTTGAACCGCTTGAGGGCGCGCTCGAAGTTCTCGTCTTCGTGGATGATGATCTCGGACACGATCGATCGGCTGGGGGTGGGGAGTGGCCTAGCCCGTCAATCTACGGCGTGTCCGAGTGCAAAATCAACGGCGCAGACGCGCTAACTCCTTCCGCGCAAGGAGTTAGCCCGCTCGCACTCACCCAGGCATCACTTTTGTGACATTCAACCCGGCGGCCAGGTCAGCACCCGCCCCCCGAGCACGTGGGCATGCAGATGAAACACCGTCTGGCCGGCGTTCCCGTTGGTGTTGAGGACCACCCGGTAGCCGCTGTCCTCGATCCCCAGTTCGCGCGCCACCCGGGCCGCCATCAGCATCACCTGCCCCAGCATGCCGGCGTCGGTGGCCTCGGCGAGCGAGCGCACCGCGACCTTGGGGATGACCAGCACGTGGACTGGTGCCTGCGGATTCACGTCGTGGAAGGCGAGGCAGTGCTCGTCCTCGGCCACGATGCGCGCCGGAATCTGCCGATCGAGGATCTTCTGGAAGATGGTCATGCGGGTCGGGTGAGGGCGCGGGTGATCGCCAGCGCTGCGAGTCCGGCCGTCTCGAACCGGAGGACCGTCGGACCCAGCGATGCGGCACGGAAGCCGTGGGCGGCGAGCTTGGCGCGTTCCTCCGCGTCGAGCCCCCCTTCGGGCCCGAGCGCCAGCACGATCGGGCCGGGGGGAGCCGCCAGCCGGGCGGTCAGGGGTTCGCCCTCGCCGTCGAGCGTGACGCGGTTCGCCTCTGCCGGCAGGGCCGCCAGCGCGCGGTCGAGCGTCGCGTCGGGATACACGCTGGGGAGCCACGCGCCGTGCGATTGCGCGAGCGCCGAGAGCATGCGCGCGCGCACCTTCGCCTGGAACCCCGCCCCTTCGCCGCGCGGCTGCACGCTGCGCGAGCGGTGCCACAGCACGGGCCGCCAGCTGGTGACCCCGAGCTCGGTGGCCTTCTCGGCGAGCCAGAGCATGCGGTCACGATCGCCGATCGGCGCCAGCAGGTGCACGTCCGTCGGCGGCGGCACGTCGGTGACCGGACCCACCTCGACGGTCGCCGCGTTGCGCGCGAGCGCCACGAGCGTCGCCGTGGCGACGCGGCCGGCACCGTCGGTGAGGCGCAGCGGCGCGCCGTTGGCGAGCCGCCGCACCTTCATGTGGTGCGCGACGTCGTCGCCGAGGGTCAGAGTCTGCTGGGCGGCGAACCCCTCGGGGGCGACGAATGACGCTACGCCCGCGCGATCCGGCAGCTCCACCAGGGACGCTCGGTGTCTTCGGCGGTGACCCGCCAGCCCTTGGCCGCCAGCACGTCGAGGAGGCCGGCGCGTTCGTCGTGCAGGATGCCCGAGAGGATCGCCTCGCCGTCCGCCGCGAGCGCGTCGCGCATGGCCGGCAGCAGCTCCACGAGCACGCTCGAGATGATGTTCGCGATGATCACGCGCACCGGCGCGATCAGCGGCAGCGCGACGACGGCGTCGGCCTCGAGGACGGTCACCCGATCGCCGACGCCGTTCGCCGCGACGTTCGCCTCGGCGTCGGCGATCGCCTCGGGATCGAGCTCGACCGCCGCGACGCGCCCCGCGCCGAGCTTGGCCGCACCGATCGCGAGCACGGCGCTGCCGGCGCCGAGATCGGCGACACGGTCGCCGGGGCGGATGGTCGCCGGGAGCAGGCGCAGCACGCCGCGCGTGGTCGGGTGGTCCCCCGTGCCGAAGGCCATGCCGGGCTCGATCACGATGGTCGTCGCGGGATCGCGGTCGCCGACGAGCCACGGCGGTGTGACCGTGAGGACGCCGCAGTCGAAGGCGCGCACATGGTGTTTCCACGCCTCGGCCCAGTCCACGGGGGCCACCTCGCCCAAGGCGACCTCGGCCCGCGGATCCACGCGCTGCACGGCGGTCGCGGCCCATTCGGCCTCGGCGCGCGTCGGAAAGTGCGAGACCAGCGCGCCCCCGTCTTCGAGGACGCCCTGCGAGCCGGCGGCGAAGAGGGCGGCGCTCACGACGGCGGCGTCGCCGCTCGGGACGACACGAAGACTGGTCCACGGCGCCTGGGGGCTCACCCGCCCAGCGCTTCCTTCATGCGGGTCCAGATCCCCTTCTCGCGCACGGTGCCGGGCGCGGCCCGGAGCACCGCGAGCCGCTCGAGCAGTTCGCGCTCCTCGGCGGAGAGCTCGCCCACCGCCGGGGTGACGAGCTGCACCCGAACGTGCAGGTCGCCGACGCCGCTGGCGTTCACCCGCGGCAGCCCGCGCCCGCGCAGGTTGAAAACCTGCCCGCTCTGCGTGCCGGCCGGGACCTTGAGCGTGAGCGACCCCAGCACAGCGGGGACCTCGACCTCGGTGCCGAAGACCAGTTGCGGATAGGTGAGCGCGACCTCGGTGTAGAGGTCCTCGCCGTCGCGCTCGAAGCGCGCGTCGTCCTCGACCTCGAAGACCACGAGCACGTCGCCGCGGCCGCCGCCCCGCGCCCCGGCGTTGCCCTGTCCCCGCAGCGTCATGTACTGCCCGGTGGCGACCCCCGCGGGCACCCTGACGTTGATCGTTCGCTCGGCGCGTGCGCGGCCCTCGCCCTTGCACTTGCGGCAGGGCGAGCCGATCACGATGCCCTCGCCCGCGCAGGTGGGACACGGCGCCACCGAGACGAACTGGCCGAGGAAACTGCGCTGCGCCCGCCGCACCTCGCCGGCGCCCCCGCACGTGCCGCATCGCGACGGCTGCGAGCCGGGCTCGGCCCCGGTGCCCGTGCAGGCACCGCACGGGTCGAGCACCTTGACGGCGACCGGCTTCTCGACCCCCGTGGCCACCTCGTCGAGCGTGAGCTCGAGCGACACCTTGACGTCGCCGCCGGTGCGCGGCCCCGGCCCGCCGCGCTGGCCGAACATGTCGCCCAGTCCGCCGAAGCCGCCGAAGTCGCGCATGAAGATGTTGAGCGCCTCGGTCAGGTCCACGTGCTGCCACTGCCCGGCACCGGCCCCGCCCCCCGCCCCGCGCGTGAACGCCGCCTCCCCGTAGCGGTCGTACCGCTGCCGCTTCTCGGGATCGCGCAGGACGTCGTAGGCCTCGGTGATGAGCTTGAAGCGCTCCTCGGCCTCCTTCGACCCGCCGTTGCGGTCGGGATGCCACTGCATCGCCAGCTTCCGGTACGACTTCTTGATCTCGTCGTCGGTGGCGGTGCGCGGGACCTCGAGAAGGGCGTAGTAGTCGGCCATGGACGAAAAGTAAGGGCGAGGTCAACGGCGAGCCCGTCACCGGCGCGGGCCCCGTCGTCGCGCGCCGCGGGGCTGCGCCCCCTACTGGATGAGGTCGGTGACCAGCTGCGACGTGTGGCGCACCAGCGCGATCACCTTGTCGTAGGGCATGCGCGTGGGGCCGATGACGCCGATCACCCCCGAGACCGGGCCCGACCGGTACGCGGCGGTCACCACGGTGAAGGGTTGCAGCACCGGCTCGCCGTGTTCGGTCCCGATGGTGATCGTGATGCCGCTGCCCGAGGCGCGGCCACGCAGCGCGTCGGCGAGGCGCGCGCGCGTCTCGGTGAGGGCGATGACGCGCTTGAGCCCCTCGCCGCTGGCGAACTCCGGCTGGTCGGCGAGGACGCTGGCCTGGCCGAGCACGACCTCGTCGTCGTCGCGGGCCGCGCGATCGAAGAGCTGTTCCCCCTCCTCGACGAAGATGTTGAGCAGCCGGTCGTGCTCCCCGCTCGGGAGGGCGTCGCGCAGCCGCGCCCCGAGCGTGGTGCGGATCTCGCGCAGCGACAGGCCCGCCAGCCGTTCGTTGAGCACGCGCTCGACGGCCTGGATCGCGCGGTCGGCGAGGGGACCCTCGACCTCGACGAAGATCGTGCGCACGGCGCCGGCGCCGAGCGTGAGCGCCATCAGCAGCCGTTCGCTGGACAGCTTGAGCAGCTCGAGCCGCTTGAGCACGGCGCCGTCGAAGCGGGGGCCCAGCGCCACCCCCAGCTCCTGGGTGAGCACCCCCAGGGTCTGTGCGGCGCGACGCAGGATCCCCTCGACGGTGCCCTGGTCGCCGCCCGCGACGGTCTGTGCCAGGGTGGCGACCTCCCGGGCGCTGGGCGCGACATCGGTGATGGCGTCCACGTAGGCGCGGTACGCGCGCTCGGTGGGGATGCGCCCGCCTGAGGTGTGCGGCTGGAAGAGGAACCCCTTTTCCTCGAGGTCGCTCATGGTGTTGCGGATCGTCGCCGGCGAGACGCCCAGCCCGAAACGCCGCGAGATCGTGCGCGAGCCGGCCGGCTCGGCGGTCTCGATGTAGGTCTGGATCACCGCATCGAGGACGCGGCGTTCGCGCTCGTTCAGCTCGGTGGCGGGCATCACGGCGTAAGCTGTCAGGGGCTTCGACGGGCGGTCAATGCCGCCGCGAGCGCGTCCATGCGCAGCCACCCCTCAGGGGTCAGCCGCAGGCGGTCCCCGTCAACCTTGGCCCAGCCGGCGGCGATCCACGGGGCCACCACGGGAACATCGGCGGGCTCCAGCGCGAGGCCGTCGCGGGTCCGCAGGCCCAGGTACACGGCCTCGGCGGCACGCGCGCCGGCGTCGAGCGTCTCGCTCCCTTCGACCGGATCGCGGGGGGGATGCGCGGTCAGGGCCGTCCGCCACTGCGCCCACGCCCCGAGGTTCCAGCGTCGGACGGCGCCGTCGAAGCCGTGCGCGGAAGGGCCGAGCCCGAGGTACGGGACGCCCCGCCAATAGGCGGCGTTGTGGCGCGCGCGGCGCCCGGGCGTCGCGTAGTTCGACACCTCGTAGTGCTCGAACCCCGCCGCCGTGAGTGCCGCGTCGGTCGCGAGGAACTCGCGGGCGTAGCGATCGTCCGGGGTGCCGGCCACCTCGCCGCGAGCGTGCCACCGGCCGAGTGGCGTGGCGGGCTCGACCGTGAGCCCGTAGCACGACACGTGGGTCGGCCCGAGCGCCAGCGCGCTCGCGACGTCGCGGGACCAGTCGCGCGGCACGGCGTCGGGCACGGCGTTGGGCACGGCGTTGGGCACGGCGTCGGGCACGGCGAAGATGAGGTCGAGCGACACGTCGTCGAGGCCCGCCGCGTGCAGTGCTTCGACGGCGCGGGGGACGTCGTCGGCCTGGTGCGTCCGATGCATCCAGGCGAGGACCGCCGGGTCGAACGACTGCACGCCGAGCGACACCCTGGAGACGCCGGCAGCCCGCCACGCCCGTGCCGCCCCGAGCGTGACGTCCTCGGGATTGGCCTCGAGCGTGACCTCGGCACCGCCAACGGGCACGGCCCATCGCGTGACGGCCTCGAGGGCCCGGGCGACCCCTTCGGGCCCCAGCTTGCTGGGCGTACCGCCGCCGAGGTACAGCGTATCCACCGGCGCACTGCCCGGGGCGCCGAATCGGACCGCGAGCTCGGCGGTCAAGGCGTCGGCATAGTCGCGCCACGGCACGTCGCGACGGACCGCGATGGCGAAGTCGCAGTAGCTGCAGCGTCGGCTGCAGAAGGGGACGTGGACGTACACGTGGCGGGGCATGCCCGTCATGGCACCGCCGCCGGCGCCGGGGGACGCGTGCGCCACCACACGCACGCCGCCAGCAGCAGCCCGTGCAGCGCGAAGGCCGCGGCGACCGCGTGCGCATAACCGGCCGCGCCGAAGCGGGCACTCGCGAGCGTGCCGCCGACCGCAACCGCCGCGAGCACCGTGTTGAGCCAGACGGTATCGGCCACGTGGCCGCGGGCCTCGAGGACGCGCACCGCCGGCGCGACGGTACCCTGGATGGCCGCCGCAACGAGCAGCGGGACCGCCACGCTCGGCAGCGCCTCGAACCCCGGGCCGTAGGCCCCCGCCCACCACGGCGACGTGGCGGCGAGTGCCACACCGACCAGCCCACCGGCCAGCGCCGTCACCTGCAGGGCGCGGCGCAGGGTGGCACGCACGTCGGTCGCGCGCGCGATGACCGCGAACCACGCCTGCCCGAGCTGCCCCGGGACGAACAGCACGGCCGCCACGAGGGGCGTTACCGCGGCGATGCGCGCCATCTCCCCCGCCCCGTCGGGGCGATGCGACACCAGTGCCTGCGCGAGCCACAGCATCGGCCCGCCGAGCACCGCCGCCGCGATCGCCGCCCGCCGCTGCGGCTCGGGCGCGGAGGCACCGGCGGCCTCGGGTGAAGGAGGCAGCGCGCGCAGCGCCCGGACGGCGACGAGCACGCTGACGCCCTGCCCCAGCGCCAGCCCGAGGGCAGCCGCGAGTTCCCGCCCCTGCACCGCACCCCACGCGAGTCCGACGGATCCGGCCAGCGCGCCGGCCACCCGCATGGCCCCCAGCGCCCCGAACCGCGACGCGCCGATCAGCGCGTGCGCCATGACGAGCTGCGACACGGTCGCGAGCAGCAGGGCCCCGAGCGCCAGCACGGTCGCGCCACTGCGCAGCAGCGGTGCCGCGCCGACGAGCCGAGCGACGGCGAGGCCCGCCAGCGCGAGAAGACCGATCCCGATCGCCTCACCCATGGCGCGCGGGAGACCGGCGTGATGGCCCAACGAGTAGGAGCGGGCCACGTGCAGCGCCGGCGCGAACGCCGTGACCCCCGCGGCCGTGGCGGCGGTGGCGGTGACGAACCCGAGCACCCCGAACGCCTCGGGGCCCAGCTGCCGTGCGGCGAACACCAGCGCCGCCAACTGCACCGCCTGTGCGACGGCGGAACCCGCCGCCGTGACCAGCGTCGCCCCGCCGAGGGGCGGCCGCGTGGCGTCGCTCACAACTGCCGTCGGTACAGGCCCGTCGCGTCGAGCATGACGAGGCCCCGCACCTCGAGCCCCGAGACCGCCGTCACCGCGGCGCGCCAGTCGAGGCCGGTGGCATGGACGACCCCCTCGAGGTCGAGGGCCCGGCGACCGAGGGAGGCCCAGCACGCCGCCGCGTCGGCGTCCAGGTCGCTCGGCGCCTGCTCCGGGTCGCGGCGCGGGGTGGCGCCCACGAGTGCCAGGGCATCGTCGAGGGAGGCGATCACGTGCAGCCCGTCGCGGAGCAGCCGGTTGGTGCCGGCGCTCTGCGGTGAGTCGATCGGACCGGGCACGGCGGCGAGGGCACGCCCGAGTGCGTCGCCGAAGGCGACGGTGTGGTGGGCCCCGCTCGCGTGTCCGGCCTCGACGACGATCACGGCGTCGGCCAGCGCCGCGATGTACGCGTTGCGCCGCGGGAAGGCGAAGGTGCGCGCCGGTGTCCCAGGGGCCCATTCGGACAGCACCGCGCCGGTCGCGGCGATGCGATCCTGGAGCGCCCGGTGCCCGCGGGGATACGGGACGTCAACGCCGCCCCCCACCACCGCGACCGAGCAGCCCCCGGCGTCGAGCGCCCCCCGATGTGCGGCGGCATCAATGCCGCGGGCGAGCCCGCTGACCACCACCACACCGGCGCGAGCCAGCACCGCGCCGAGCTGTTCGGCGACACGGAGGCCGTACGACGTGGCCTCGCGGGTGCCGACGATCGCGACCGCCTTGGCGGAGGCCTCCGGAAGCGTGCCGCGCACCCAGACGGCGGCGGGCGGCGCCTCGAGCGCCGTGAGGCGCTCGGGGTACCCCGGCTCCTCGCGGGCATAGCGGGCGATCGGCGCCGGGGGGCTTCCGGCTGCGATCACGGCCGCGGGTCGAGCGCCGGCACCTCGGCCTGACGCAGCACCAGGAGCTGGCGCCACCAGGCGTCCTTCAGCTCCTCGAGCCCCGTCCGGCCGGCGGCCGAGATGGCGAAGCGACCGAAGGCCCCCGGGGTCTCGATGTCGGGGATGTACGGCTCGCCCATGAGGTCCATCTTGGTGAAGACGACGCAGTGCGGCTTCGCGGCCAGCGCCGGCGAGTAGCGGGCGATCTCGTCGCGCAGGGTGTCGTACTCCGCCTGCCAGTCCATCTCGTCGATCGGGATCATCACGGCGAGGAGCCGCGTGCGCTCGATGTGGCGCAGGAACTGGAGCCCCAAGCCCCTGCCTTCGTGCGCCCCCTCGATGATGCCGGGGATGTCGGCCACGACGAACGTGCGCGAGTCCGAGAGCGGCACCACGCCGAGGTTGGGCGAGAGTGTCGTGAAGGGATAGTCGGCGATCTTCGGGCGGGCCTTCGAGATGACGCTCAGGAGCGTGCTCTTGCCGGCGTTCGGCTTGCCGACGAGCCCCACGTCGGCGATGAGCTTGAGCTCGAGCTCGAGCTGCCGCGCCTGCCCTTCCTCGCCCGGCTGCCATTCGCGCGGCGCCTGGTGCGTGCTGGTGACGAAGAACGCGTTGCCCTTGCCGCCGCGCCCGCCCTTGGCGACGACGTGCTCCTCGCCGTCGGCGAGCACCTCGCAGAGGACCTCGCCCGACTCGAGGTCGCGGACGACCGTGCCGGGGGGCACCGGCAGGACGACGTCGTCGCCCGAGCGGCCGGTCTTGTTGCTCCCCATCCCGTGCTCGCCGCGCTCGGCCGCCCAGGCGTCACGGTAGGTGTAGTCGAGGAGCGTCGAGAGGTTGGCGTCACCGCGCACGAGGACGTCGCCGCCCTTGCCGCCGTCCCCGCCGTCGGGACCGCCCATGGGCACGAACTTCTCGCGCCGGAAGCTCTGCGCTCCCGATCCGCCGGTGCCGGCGGCGACCTTCACGGTGACTCGATCGATGAACATGTCGGTATCCCAGGCGCCCCCGCTTCCGGCGGCGCGCAATTCACGCGGCGTCCGAGCCCAGCCGGACTCGGCGCCACAACAAGCGGTACCGCCGCGCGGCATCGGCCGGCAGGCGGGGGTCGAGCAGGTCCAGCACCTCTTCCACCGCGTCGGCGGCGACGCCCGCGTTCACGGCGCCGTGCAGGTGGCTGTGCAACTGCCGGTCCTGCTCCTGCGCCGCACAGGCGGCCACCACGCACAGCTCGCGTCGGGCGAGGTCGAGCCCGTCGCGACTGAGCACCTTCCCGTACCCGTCCACGATCATCCACGCATCGAGGGCCGGATGCAGCTCGGCGATGTTGCGCCGAAGCCGTTCGTAGAACTCACCGTACACGACAGCGCAGGCCCGCTCGCCGTCGGCCGCCCAGGCCGGTGCCATGGCGAGCGCCGAACGCGGGTCGTCGGCGGGCGCCGAGGCGCCGCTGATCCGCCGCCATTCCCGCATGGCATTCAGCGCCCGCGGAAACCCGCAAAACAGGTACGACTGCAGCACCACCTCCTCGACCCATGCGACGGGCACGCCCGCGGTGTGCGCCGCCCGGAGGGCCTCGCGCGTGGACGCCTCGCTGCCGCCGGCGATGGCGGCCGCCACCAGCACGAGCTGGCGCGTGGCGTCGTCGAGCGCGTGAAGGATGACGGCCGGCCGGCGAGGATGCGTCATCCGCCTATTGCACCCAGTGTCGAAATCCCGCAGCGTCGGCCGGGGCCTGGTCGGCGGGTGCCACGTGTCCGACGACCTCGCCCCGCGTGTTCCGCACCGCCTTGACGAGGAACTCGGCCAGTCGTGGCGGCAGGTCAGGCGGGAGCACCGCGAGCTGCTGGAGCGCCACGAGCACCGCCGCATGCTGCGCCCGCTGCGCGCCATCCTCGACCTTGATGCAGAGCCCCCACCCGCGCGAGGGAATGGACACCGTGTGCACCCCCTCGGCGCCGACCTTGGCGATGACGGCCCCGTCGGTCTCCTCGAGCAGGACGGTGTCGAAGCGGTCGGTGCCGCCAAAGAGCATCGGGTGCGTGCGCACCGCCGCGAGGAGGCGGGTGGGGATCTCGTTTCCCTTGTCGGCCGCTGCGCCGAGACGGGCATATGCCTGCGCCATGTGCACGAGCGGCAGACCATACACCACCACCCCGCACCCGTCGATCGCGCCACGCAGCTTCTCGACCGGCACCCCCGTCCAGACCCCGACGGCCCGGGTGCAGGCGCGCTGCACCGCATGGTCGGCCCGCTCGTAGCCGGCCGTGGCCGCTCCGTGCGCGGTCGCGGCCGCGAGCATGGCCGCATGCTTGCCCGAGCAGTTGTTGTGCAGCCGGGTCAGCCGATCGCCGTGCTCCCGCGCCAGCCGCGCCCCCCGTGCGGACAGCGGCTCGTGCGGGCCGCACGCGAGGTCGCCCTCCTCGAGGCCCTGGTCGCGCAGCATGCGCGACACGACGGCCAGGTGCTCGGGCTCGCCCCCGTGCGACGCGCACGCGAGGGCGAGCTCCTCCGCCCCCCAGCCGAGGTCGTCGAAGCGGCCGCTCTCGAGCAACGGCATCACCTGGAAGAACTTGGCACACGACCGCCACCACGTGATGAGCCACGGGTCGCCCGCCTGCCCGACCAGCGTGCCGTCGATCGCGACCGCGACGCCATGGACCCGATGGCGGGACTCCACGGCGTCCCCGCGGGTGACGACGATGTCGAGCGCGAGCGGACGCATGCCGAAAGCTACGCGATCATCGGCGCGCCGCGCGGATCGCGCCGGCCAGCACGAGTCCGCCGCCGACGAGCGCGGCGGACGTCGGGGGCTCGCCGATGGCGGGCACCAGCCACGCCAGCAGGGTCGCGCCGATGGGTTCGCCCAGCACGGTGAGGTTCACCACGTACGCCGGCAGGTGCCGAAGCGCCCAGTTCAGCCCCGTGTGGCCCAGCAGCATCGGCCCCGCAGCGAGGGCGGCATAGAGGCCCAGTTCCCTCCCCGCCACCGGCCACACGGGTTCCTGGCGCACGAGCGCGGCCACGAGGAGGACGACGAAGCACGCCCCGTACACCAGCGCGGTGTAGGGCCAGAGGTCGAGCCGCGCCCGCAGGTGGCGGCCCGCGAGGTAGTAGAGCGCAGCCGTCACCGCGCCGAGCACGGCGAGCGCATTCCCGAGGGCAGGGTTCCGGCCCGATTCGGCCAAGCCGGCCAGCACTCCGTCGCCCAGACCGACGACGCCCGCCCCCACGACGGCGAGCGCCACCCCGGCCCACTGCCCCGCCGAGGGGCGCTCCCCCAGCCACCATGCGGAGCCCGCCGCGACGATCACCGGTTGCAGGTTGACCAGCACCACCGAGGCGGCCACGGACGTGAGTCCGATCGAGGCGATCCAGGCCCAGAAGTGGATCGCAAGTGCGACGCCGGCCGCCACGGCCACGAGCAGATCGTGCCGGGACAATCCGCGCCACTGCCGCCAGCCGCCCCCGGCGACCGCGAGCCCGCCGACGACCAGCACCGACAGGCCGAGGCGCCAGGTGGCGATGACGAGGGGGGGCGTTCCGGCCAATCGCACGATCGGCGCCGCGGTCGAGATGGCGAACACCGCGACGACAAGCACGAACGGGGCGAGGGTACCGGGGCGCGGCGTGTCGTTCACGCGACGGAGGATACCCGCTGCACCGGGGGGGCGGGTAGCTTTCGCGACATGTCGCGCCGCCCTGCCCTGACCCCCGAGCATCTCGTGACGCGCTTCGCCCATGCGCCGCGGGTGCGCGTCGCCGTCGTGGGCGACGCCATGCTCGACGTGTACCTGCGGGGCGACGTCGAGCGGATCAGTCCCGAGGCCCCCGTGCCGGTGCTGCGCGTCCGCGACCGCCGCGACGCGCTGGGCGGCGCGGCGAACGTGGTGCAGAACGTCCTCGCCCTGGGGAGCCGCTGCGAGCTGGTGGCGGCCATCGGACGCGACCGCACCGGCGAGCGGCTGGCGCAGTTGCTGGGCGACGCGGGGACGGAACCACGCGGCCTGGTCGCCACCGACCGCCCCACGACGACCAAGACCCGCCTCGTCGCCCGCAGCCAGCAGCTGCTGCGGTACGACGAGGAAGACGACGGCGACCTGGCGGGAGCCGACGTGGCGGCGGTGATCGCCGCCGTCGAATGCGCGGTCGCCGATGCCGACGCCCTCGTCTTCGAGGACTACAACAAGGGGGTCCTCGTGCCGGCGGTGATCGCGGCCGGCATGCACGCGGCGCGGGCGAAGGGGATCCCGGTCGTGGTGGATCCCAAGTTCCGCAATTTCTTCGCCTTCCAGGGGGCGACGGTGTTCAAGCCCAACCGCCGCGAGCTCGAGCAGGCGCTCGGGGCCACGGTGGACCTCGACCACCCCGACGCCATGCCCGAGGCGCTCGCTCGGCTCGGGGCCGAGCACCTGCTGCTGACGCTGTCCGAGCGGGGCATGGCGCTCTTCGGGCGGGACGGGACGACGGTGCGCATCCCGACCCGGGCGCGCGAAGTGTTCGACGTCGTCGGGGCGGGCGACACGGTGACGGCGTGGCTGGCGGTGATGCTGGCGTGCGGGGCGTCGGTGGCCGAGGCCGCGGAGGTGGCGAACTACGCGGCCGGGGTGCAGGTCGGGAAGTTCGGGGCGGCCAGCGTGGCTCCGGACGAGGTGCTGGCGGCGGTGGCGAGGGACCACGCGTGAGGGGGCGGGCGGCGCCGACGCGCGCCGTCCGGCTCGAGCCGCGTCGGGCGTCTCGGGTCGCGCGGTGGATCGCGCCGGTGATCGCAGCGTCGTGCGCCTCGGTGACGTCGCAGGCGCAGCCGGTACCGCAACCGGTCGGCGTCACCTCGCCCGGGATCCGCGCTGCGGATGTCGGCCCCGCACCCGGCCTCCCCGCGTACTGCGGACGTCCCGCTGCGCGGCGTGCCGCCCGCTACGGTGCCACCGGTGGGTTCGTGGCGGCGAACGCGGCGATGTACCTCGTGCTCAAGGACGCGTGGTGGTCGGGGGAACCCGCCGAGCGGTTCCGGTTCAACTACGACTGGGACGACGAGTGGCGGAACCAGGACAAGAACGGCCACGCGTGGGGCGGGTACCACCTCACGCGGCTCGGGACGTCCCTCGTGCACGGCGCCTGCGTGTCGCGCAAGACGGCCGCCGTCTGGGCGTGGGCGATCTCCAATGCGCTGCAGTTCCAGATCGAGATGCTCGATGCGACGCAGGCCGAGTTCGGGTTCTCGCCACCGGACATCCTGTTCAACGTGGCCGGCTCGTCGTGGGCGCTCGGGCAGGAGTTCGTCCCGGCCCTGCGGCACGTCACGCCGACCTTCTGGTACTGGCCAAGCCAGGCGCTGCAGCGGGTGTGGTCCGGGCAGGCGACGAATCCCTACCTGCACCCGACGATCGACTACGGCGGCCAGACGTACTGGCTGTCGTTCGACGTGGATTCGCTCGCGCCGTCACGCGTGGCGAAGTGGTGGCCCGGGTTTCTGCGCGTGTCCGCCGGCGTCGGCATCACCGACTGGGTGGACCCGGTCGGGGCACAAGCCCGGATCCCGGCACAGCGACGTTGGCTCCTGTCGCTCGATCTCGATCCGAGCAAGCTTCCGGGGGATCATCCGGCGTGGATGGCCGTGAAGCGGCAACTCAAGTACGTGCACTTCATGGGACCCACCCTGCAGCTCTCGCCTGAACTCGATGCATATCTCCTCGGACGTTAGCGCCGGGCGCTCGGCGCACCGTCGGCCGCGGTGGCCGACACGCGTGGGGCCGGCGGCGTCGCGCACGGTAGCATCGCGCACGGTAGCATCGCGCACGGTGGCGCGGCTCGGCCTGCTCGCCGTCCTCGCGTTCGCCGGTGGGAGCGCGGCCCCGGGGCCGCTCGCGGCCCAGGCGGGAACGGCGGGGCCCTCGCCCTACGTGCCGCTCGACGACGCCGCGTACGGCTTCGTGGACGCCCTGCAGGTGCGCGGATTCCTGCGCGACCTGCCGGTGCTGGAGCGCCCCTACACCGTCTCGCGCCTCCGCCAGTCGCTTGCGGTGCTCGATACGACCGTGCTGGGCCGCGTCCCGCGGACGTGGGTGCGGCGCCTGGCGCGCGCGATCGCGAAGTACGACGACGGCCGCGGTGCCTGGGACCGGCGGTCCGAGCAGCCGGCCGCACGGGGCGAGCCGCTGGCACCGGACGACTGGCGGGCCATGAGTCTGCACGTGAATGCCGGCGCGATGGGCACCGCCCAGACGAGCGGCATTCGTGAACTCATGCTCGCCGACACGGCGATGGGCGCGCATCCCGGCGTGAACATTCGCGCGTTCCTCGGCAGCGGTCCGCTGGTGGCGGCGTTCCGCTTCCGGGGTGACCAGGCCCTGACGGCCGACCCGGAGTACGCCGGCTTCGAGGGCGGGTTGCCGGGAAGCCAGCGCGGTGGCCCCGGGATCGCCGGCCGTGCGGAAGAGGCCTACGTGTCGCTGCAGTTGCCGCTGGTGGAGCTTTTCGGCGGCCGCGTGAGCCGCAACTGGGGGCCGCCGGCCTACGACGGACTGCTCCTCGGGCGCGCGGCCTGGAGCTACGACCACGTGCTGGCCAAGCTCGGGAACGATCGGCTGCGCTTCACGTGGCTGACGGCGCGGCTCACGGACTTCGGGCCCACGAGCCGTTGGTTCACCGCGCGCCGGGCGGCCGCGCGGTTGTGGGGGGTCGAGTTCGGCTTCTCCGAGTCGGTGCTCTATTCCGGCGCCGGCCGACAGCTCGAGTGGGGCCTCTCGAGCCCCTTCATCCCCGCGCTCAACGGCATGTACAACGACAACGAGGGGGCGAACCTCAACCTCGCCTTCGACCTCGCCGCCCCGACACGGGCGGGCCTCTTCACGGTGCAATCGTTCGTGGATGACGTGCAGCTGGACGGCACCACGCCCAAGCCACCGATGTACGGCGTGACGTTCGTCGCCGACGGCCTGCGGCTCGCGGGCGACCATCGCTGGTTCGCGAGCTACACCGAGGTGTCCAACCTCGTGTACCGGAACACGACGCCCTCGGACGTTTACACCCAGCAGTACGTGTCGCTCGGGCGCGGGTTCACCGATCATCGCGAGGCGCGGGTCGGGCTCGACCTGGCGCTGTTCGCCGACGCGACGCTGCGTCCCTACGCGGCGGCCCGGTGGCAGGGGACCGGCACGTACCGGAATCCCTTCCCGCCCGCAGCGGATTGGCCGCTGCTGCGCGACATCCTGCAGCCACCCGTCATGACGGTCGCGCGGCTGGGCGTGCAGTCCACGTGGGTCACGCGCGCAGGCCTCGAGGTCTCGGCCGACCTTGGCGTCAATCGCGTGATCACGGTGAACTACATTCCGGGGACGTCGCGCACGGCGCCGGAAGGCCGCGTCCGGGTGCAGTGGGAGCCCGGCGTGCTCGGCTGGCGCTGGAAGCTGGGGGCGGACGACCGGTAAGTTGTCCGCGGGGTGCCGTAGCTCAGCCGGTTAGAGCAAGCGACTCATAATCGCCAGGTCGTGGGTTCGAGTCCCACCGGCACCATGGAAGTCGCGTGCGGGGTGAGTCGGTCGGGGACGCGGGCCGCGCCTGCGCGCGGTGCGAACAGCTGGGCCGGCGACGGCCCCCATGGCGGGGGAACCAATTCAAGCTCCGTGATCCCAATGCTTTACCCCTTCCCTCGTCGCCCTTCATCGCGTACTTTTCGCTTCTTCCGGCGCCCAGCCGGACGAGGTGGTGACGGTCGCGTAGCTCAGCTGGTTAGAGCGCTGGTCTCACATACCAGAGGTCCGGGGTTCGAGTCCCTGCGCGACCACCACACCCCCCTCGCCTGCGCGGATCCGGGCGCAGCCGGTCGGTACTCTTCCGTCCCCGCTGGAATGCGATTCTCGAGCTGGCGAGCACTGTCGGTGGCGGTGCTCGCGTCTTTGTTTGTGGGGGCTGCCCCTGCGGCGGCCCAGCGCCCCACGGCCGAACAGGCGCAGATGCTGTTGCGCGCGCGGCCCGACCTTATCGAGCAACTCCGCAAGCGGGTGGCCGAGAGCGGCCTGTCTCCCGACCAGGTGCGGGCGCGGCTGCGGGCGGAGGGGTATCCCGAGACGCTCCTCGACCAGTATCTGCCCGGGGCGACCGGGACGCCGGATGCGCGCCTGCGGGACAGCGCCACGACCGCGCTCAAGTCGTTGGGGCTGGTGGATTCGCTCGACCTCATGGACGGCACCGGTCTGGTGGCGGCCGAGCTGGACAGCGCGACCGGCGCGCGGCGGGACACCCTGCTGCGGTTCCTGCGCGACACCTTGGGGCTCGACAGCGCCACCATCGCGCGGCGACTGCGCACGCCGAAGGACTCGCTGCGCTACCTGCGCGAGTTGTTCGAGGCGCGGCAGGAGGCCGACAGCGGGTTGCGCATCTTCGGCCTCGACGTCTTCCGCACCGGCGCCGCGCAGTTCCAGCCGAACCTCGCCGGGCCGGTGGATCCGAGTTACCGGCTGGGGCCGGGTGACCGCCTGGTGCTGCTCCTGACCGGCGACGTCGAACGGTCCTACGACCTCGAGGTCAATCGCGAGGGCTTCGTGTTCATCTCGGACGTCGGGCAGGTGTTCGTCGCCAACCTGACGCTCGGGCAGCTCGAAGACGTGCTCTACACCCGGCTGGGGCGCAGCTTCAGCGGCGTCCGCCGCGGGGCCGGCGCCACGACCCGCTTCAGCGTCTCCGTGAGCCGGTTGCGCACGCTGCAGGTCTTCGTCGTCGGCGACGTCGAGCGCCCGGGCTCGTATCGCATCTCCGCCGCGGGGACCGCCTTCACGGCGCTGCTCGCGGCGGGCGGGCCGTCGGTCAACGGGTCGCTGCGCGGCGTGCAGGTCAAGCGCGCCGGGAAGGTGGTCGCCACGCTCGACGGCTACGCCTACCTGCTCAAGGGCGACGCCACGAACGACGTGCGGCTCGACAACGGCGACGTCGTCTTCGTGCCGCCGCACGGGCCGCGCGTCCGCGTCACGGGGCGCATCGTGCGGCCCGGGACGTACGAGACGCGCGAGGGCGAGACCGTCGCCGACGCGATCGCCCTTGCCGGCGGATTCGCGTCGGCGGCCGAGCGCCGCAAGGTCACGATCGAGCGCATCGTTCCCCCGGCACAACGGCAGGCGCCGGGTCGCGACCGCGTCGTGCTCACGGCCGACGGCGAGCAGGCGGCGGCAGCCCTCAGGACCGCCGACGGCGACGTCGTGCGTATCGGGCAGGTGGCGGATCGAATCGCCAACCGGGTGACCGTCAAGGGCAACGTGTGGAACCCCGGCCCGATCGGGCTCGGGAGCGGGCTGACCGTCCGCGACGCGATCCGCGCGGCGGGGGGCCTGCGCCCGGACACGTACCTCGGCCGCGTGCTCGTCACGCGGATGCGACCGGATTCGTCGAAGGTGCAACTGCGCGCCGCGTTCACCGACACGACGGGCGGTGTGACCGAGGACTTCCCGCTCGCCCCGGACGACGAAATCCAGGTCTTCTCGCTCAACGACTTCCGTTCGCGCCGCTACGTGACGATCGCGGGAGCGGTCAGGAAGGGAGGGCGATTCCCGTATCGCGAGGGGATGACGCTGCGCGACCTGATTCTGCTCGGAGGGGGCCTCGACCAGAGTGCCTCGCTCGTCGAGGCGGAGATCGCCCGCCTGCCCGAATCGCGCGCCAACGGGGCCACCGCGACCACCACGCGGGTGCCGATGGACAGCAGCTACCTCTTCGAGCGTGCCCCCAGCGGCCGCTACGAGGGGCCGCCCGGGCTGCCGGCCGCGGCGAGCGGGGGCCGCGACGAGGTGCTTCGCCCGTACGACAACGTGCTCGTCTTCCGCCAGCCCGACTGGGAGCTGCAGCGCCTCGTCTGGATCACCGGCGAAGTGAAGTATCCCGGCCGCTATGCGCTCATCCAGAAGGTGGACCGGCTGGCCGACCTCGTCGCGCGCGCCGGCGGACTGACGACCGAGGCCTATCCGGAGGGCGTCCACTTCGCGCGCTCCCGCGATTCGATCGGCCGCGTGGCGGTGAACCTGCCGCGCGCCCTGCGCAATCGAGACGACGCGGACAACATCGTGCTGGTGGACGGCGACTCGATCGAGGTCCCGCGCTACACGCCGGTGGTGAGCGTCAAGGGCTTCGTCAACTCGCCGACGGCCGTCGCGTTGCGCGGCGGAGCGGACATCCTGTTCTACGTGCGCTCGGCCGGCGGGAGCGCCAAGCGGGGCGACGTGGCCCGTGCGTACGTGGTCCAGCCCAACGGCCTCGTCGAGACGATCCGCAAGTGGCCGTGGTGGGTGCCGCTGCCGGCCAACAAGCCGGTGCCCAAGGGCGGGGCAACGGTGATCGTCCCGGAGACCGACCCGAGCGACGCGCTGCGCACGCAGCAGACCTTCACGCAGATCCTGTCGGTCGTCAGCATCCTCACGCCGATCTTCGCCGT
>Ga0209972_10001004_pt1 | contig 26081 bp, 20 predicted proteins | sample NOAtaG_7_FD_187302 | JGI IMG/M metagenome (GOLD analysis project Ga0209972, IMG submission 187302) | Freshwater lake microbial communities from Lake Erie, under a cyanobacterial bloom - NOAA_Erie_Diel1S_2200h metaG (SPAdes) (version 2) | ecosystem: Environmental > Aquatic > Freshwater > Lake ...
TCCGCGCGACCGCCTTGCGCCGCGCTGCGCAGTGGCGATGATGCGCCGATGATTCCTCCGCGCAGCGCCGCAGCGTCGATCGCCACCCTCGCAATGCTCTCCGTCGCGGCATCGGCATCGGCGGGCGCGTTCCATCTCGAGCCCACGATCATCGATCCGTCGGTGCTCGGAAACCTCGCCGCGCAGGCGGGCGACGCGCCGACGGAGCCTGCGAAGCCGCAGGCGGCCGAATCGGAGAAGCGCGCCTACGGAAGCGCGGACACGCTCGACTTCGAGTTCGCGCTCGGACCTGCGTTCGATCTCGAGGAGACCACGCTCGGCGTGGTCGATGTCGGCGTGCACTGGTTCGTCGCCGACGGCGTGTCGTTCGGTGCGTTCGTCGAGGGCCTCGTCGTCGACGCGGAGAACAACGACTCGTGGGGCTTCGGTGCGGGCGTCGTCGCACGCTGGCACTTCGTGCGCGAGGAGAAGTATTCGATCTTCCTCGAAGGCGGCGCGGGCTTCGCGGGCTTCAGCGACGAGGTTCCTTCCGGCGGCACCAACTACGACTTCACGCCGCGCGCCGCGCTCGGCATGACCTACGAACTCGGCGATGGAGCGCGCCTCGTCGGCAAGGTCGGCTGGTTCCACATCTCGAACGGCCAGACGGGCCCGAACAATCCGGGCCTCGACAGCGTGTCGGTTGCGATCGGCCTCAGCTTCCCGCTCGGGCGCTGACCGTGCCCGTCACCGGTAGCCGTTCGGATTCGCCTGGTGCCAGCGCCACGCCGTCGCGACGATCTCGTCGAGCTCGGTGAACCGAGCCTTCCAGCCGAGGTCGCGTCGGATCGAGCTCGGATCGGCGTAGAGCGCCGGCGGATCGCCCGCGCGACGCTCGCCGAGCTTCGCGGGGATCGGATGCCCGGTCACGCGGCGGCAGCTCTCGAGCACCTCGCGTACCGAGTAGCCGCGGCCGATGCCGATGTTCCAGCACTTGAACTTCGCCGGCTCGAGCGCCGCGAGCGCCGCGACATGCGCGTCGACGAGGTCGACCACATGCACATAGTCGCGGATGCAGGTTCCGTCGGGCGTCGGGTAGTCCTCGCCGAAGATCGTGAGGTGCGCGCGCTTCCCGAGCGCGACCTCGAGGCAGATCGGAACGAGATGCGTCTCAGGCTTGTGGTCCTCGCCGATGCGGCCCTGTGGGTCGGCGCCGGCGACATTGAAGTAGCGCAGCGCCACCGCTGCGAGCGGCGTCGGATCCTTGAGCGCGGCGCACTCCGCGCGGAGCGCCTGCTCGAACTGCAGCTTTGCAGCGCCGTACGGGTTGATCGGCTGCTGCGGCGTCGACTCGGTGATCGGCATCGCGTCCTGCGGCGGCTCGCCGTAGGTCGCGGCGGTCGATGAGAACACGATGCGGCGGACGCCGCAGGCCCGCATCGCCTTCAGGAGCGACAGCCCGCCCGCGAAGTTCGTGGTGAAGTAGTCGAGGGGCTTCTCCATGCTCTCGCCGACATAGGTGAGCGCCGCGAAGTGGAGCACGACCTCGGTCTGCTGCGCCCGCATCGCGGCCGCCAGCGCGTCGGTGTCGAGGATGTCCGCCTCGACGAACCGGAAGCGGGACCCGCCCACCTTCGCAAGCACCTCGGCGGCCTGCCGATGCCCTCGGAAGAGGTTGTCGACGACCGTCACGGAGTGGCCGTCCTCGAGGAGTCGAAGCGCCGCGTGGGAGCCGATGTAGCCGCAACCGCCGGTGACGAGGATCTGCATGGTTTGCCTTGGTTCGGGCCCTGGGGCCGAATGGGTTTCGCTCGGAAACCCGGGTTTCTCATCGTACGGGGAATCACAGGCGCCCCGACCGGGGTTCTCTGCCCCGAGGGGGCAGAACGCCCCTTGTGCCCCCGAGGTTCGGCCAACGGGCACGGCGCCTTGAGGCGGATTCGCGGCTGCCGGCCGCACTTGCGGGCCGTTCCCGCGCCCCGTTTCGAAATCGCGGCTTTGGCTACAGACCCTCGCCTCGAAGGCCGATACCCAGTTCTAAGACATGCCGCCCCAATCGGTACAGGCGGCACGAACGCGACTTCGCGCACCAGAGATCGAACCATGCGCAGCACCGCCATCCTGATCGGCCCCCCCGCAGACTGTGACCTTCTCGAGCAGCAGCTCGCGCTCCTCGATGCCGGCGCACCGGCCGCCGCGAGCGGCCGCGCCCCGAAGGTGCTCGGCCGCGTCGAGATCGGCCACCGTCCGGCCGGCGCGCGCGCCGGTCACGGCGCGACGCCTGTCCTCGGACTGCTCGAGGACCTCGAGACGATCTGTGCGGTCGAGCGTCCCGAACTCGCATTGATCACGCTTCCCGCGCCCATGTGGGAACTTCTGCTTTCGATCCGCACCCGGCTTCGCCGCCTCGGCGTCGCCGACCGCTACATGCCCGGCCTCGACGACCAGATCGCAGGCGTCGGCCCGCGCACCGAGATCGACATCGACCTGCAGCGCCTCATCGGACGCGCCCCGCGCTCGGTCGACGAGAAGGCGATCCAGGCGGTCGTCGGCGGACGCACCGTCGTGGTCACCGGCGCGGGCGGCTCGATCGGCAGCGAGCTCTGCCGCATCGTCGCGCGCTTCAACCCGGGCAAGCTCGTCATGGTCGAGCGCAGCGAGAACGCGCTGTTCGAGATCGACCGCCAGATCGCACGCCGCCATCCGCAGCTCGCGCGCCGCGCGGCGCTCCACGATGTGGTCGACGCGCAGTCGACGCTTGAGCTCTTCCGCGAGGAGGAGCCGGACATCGTGTTCCACGCCGCGGCGCACAAGCATGTTCCGATGATGGAAGACCACCCCGCGCTCGCGGTCGACAACAATGTGTTCGGCACGCAGAGCGTGGTCGACGCGTCGGTCGCCGTCGGCGCCGAGCGATTCGTGATGGTTTCGAGCGACAAGGCCGTGAATCCGACCTCGGTCATGGGCACGACCAAGCGCCTCGCCGAGCTCTATGTCCAGCATGTGAACCGCACGAGCGCCACCGCGTGCTCGCTCGTCCGCTTCGGCAATGTCCTCGGCAGTTCGGGCTCCGTGCTCGAGACCTGGAAGCGCCAGATCGCCGACGGCGGTCCGCTCACCGTCACCGATCCGCGCATGACGCGCTACTTCATGACGATCCCCGAGGCGGCCGCGCTTGTCATCCAGGCCGCCGCGCTCACCGATCGCTCGGCCGCGAGCGGCGAGGTCTTCGTCCTCGACATGGGCGAGCCGTTCAAGATCGTCGACCTCGCGCGGCGCTTCATCGAGATGCACGGACTCACGGCCGTCTTCCCCGAGGACGGCGCCGCGGGCACCCGGCCGGGCGAGATGCGCATCTGCTATTCGGGCGTTCGGCCCGGCGAGAAGCTCTTCGAGGAACTCGCGCTCGACGCCGAGACGATCCGCGAGTCGCGCCACCCCGACATCCGCATCTGGGGCCTCGCGACGCCGGATCCCAAGTGGATCCAGTCGATGCTCGACCAGCTGACCCCGAGCCGCCGCAGCCGCGACGCAGCGAAGGTGTCGACGCTCGTGCGCGAACTCTGCCCGGAGCGTCACGATGGCCGCGCAACGGCCATCAGCGCAGCCTGAGCGCGCTGGACCCATCGGCCCCTTCACTGAAACTCACACGGACCGATCCTCACACGCGCTGAACCGTCTTGGACTGGGTCGCGGCGGTGGCCGCGGCCTCGAGCCGACGGATCAAGTCCTCCGTCGAGGCGATCGCCACCTCGAGGGCGCTGTTGCCCGTCACCTGGCGGATCGGATCCTGCCGACGGTCTTCCGTCAGCTTGTTCTCCACGATCAGGCGGTTCGCCTGCAGCTCGACGAGCAGCCCACGGGCCCCGGCCAGGGCTGCGGCGATCGCATCGGGCGACAGCCGGGCGAGGTCGTCCGAGCCGCCGAGATCGAGCGACAGGGCGCTTCCCGGGGACGCGGTGACGCCGGCCGAACCGCCCGAGGCGGCTGCCGAGGTCGTTCCCGTCAAGACATCGGGGTTGGAGTTGAAGCGAGCGCGACGCTCCATGAAGGGTAAATCATGGCAGGGAAGCGGGGCCGCGGCAAGTCAGGGCGGCCATCTTCGAGACGCCCGAGAACAAAATCGCTCCCCAGCGGGCCCCAGCCCGTGCCATACGGGACGCCCGCGGACCATTTCGCGGTCAGAGGGCTTCCGACTCGATGCTCGCGGCCTCTCCGGCGAGTTTCTTCTCGGCGTAGCGGCGGATCCAGTTCTCCCAGCTCTTGCCGCTTGCGGCATCCTTGCCGGTGAAGGCGAGGGTGTGGATCGCGGCGAGCGGAACGCGCACGCGCTCGTTCGAGTCGGCGGGGAGCACGCGGATCTCGTCCTTCGCGGGGTCGGCGGCGGGCGCGAGTCGCGCGTCGAACGCGAAGCCGACGATCGTGCGGCCATCGGTGGTCACGATCGTGACATCGCCGCGGAAGTCGACCGCGCGCGCCACGCCTTCGCGCAGCATGGCGGGGTCGGAGCCGTGGATCGTGTTCGCTGCGTCGCTCATCTGGTCCTGGTCTCGTCCACCATGGTCTCGTCCACCATGGTCTCGTCCGCCATGGTCTCGTGCGCCATGGTCTCGCTCATCATCCGCTGGCCGCGTCACTCATCGTCGACCGGCATCGGCGGATAGCACGAGCCCGTCTCGAGGTTGAGGAGGTGCCAGCCGTGGCGTCGGATCGCCCTCGCGAGAAGCCCGGGGAACTCCTGCTGCGTGCCCTGGAAGATGATCTCGAAGAGTTCTTCCTCGGCCACCTTCACCTCGGCCGACAGCACCGTGGCGCGGTTCGGCGACTCGGGGTCCAGCGCCAGCTCGACCCGCATGCCGGGGCCGTAGAGGAAGCGGCTGCCGTCCGCATCCGGCGCGGTGTTCATGCGCGCGAACGCAGCCACGACCTCCGAGCGGGTTCCGAGCGGAAGCATGCCGCCGCCGTCGCGCTTCGGTCGGATCTTGTGGATGGTGTAGCGCATGGCGGGTGCGGCTCGGCCGCGCGGAGAATATCCGAAGCCTCAGGCGGTCGCGCCCTTCGCCGCGCCAGAGCCCGGACCGGCGGCGAGCAGGCCCTCCGCGGTCTCGAGGAGCCGCACGAGGGAGATCGGCTTGAAGAGGTAGCTGCTGGCGCCGACCCCGAGCGCGAACTCGCGGTGGCGCTTGCCCTGGTTGGCGGTGACCATGATCACTGGAAGGGCGATGCCCTCCTCCTGGAGCTTCTCGAGGACGAGGAGCCCCGAACTCCGCGGCAGCATCATGTCGAGGACAAGGAGCTGCGGCTTCTCCTCGCGGATCAGGTGCAGGGCGCCGAGCCCGTCGGTCGCAGTCAGGACACGCGCCCCCTCGTGGCGAAACGCGAGTTCCATCGACTGCAGGATGTCCGGGTCGTCGTCGACGATGGCGATGGTTCGGTTCGCGAAGCGGTTCGGCATGCGTGCCTCACTGCACACGGTAGCGCGGGTCGATGGCGCGCGGCGCGCCTTCTGCGCGAAGAGCCGCAGGATCGACGGGGGCGCCGATCGGCTTCCCGAGTTCCTCGAGCAGGGCGGGGGTCATCCAGGGCAGCGCCTCGAGCTTGCGCGCGAGGCGGGCGGGCATCGGCTGCCCCTCGCGCTCGTGCTTCGGGCGCGAGTTCCAGCGGCGGTGGACCCAGAGGTACTGGTCGGGGCTCTCGCGGATCATCCACTCGATCGCCCGGTTGAAGCGGGCGCCGATGTAGAGCATCGGATCGTCGGCGTTCGCCCAGTCCGCGGGCTCGATGACATCGGTCACGCGCAGTTCGTAGCGGAACGCGCCGTCGAGCCGACGGGCGTATCCGCACACGACCGGCAGCTCGTAGCGCAGCGCAAGGAGGGGGATCGACTTGTAGGTCGAGGCGAGGCGCGAGAAGAACGGCACGAACAGCCCGTCCGGGCCGGCGTTCTGGTCGGCGATGAAGCCGACCTTCCCGCCCGACTCGATCACCTTCTGGATCTCGTCGGTCGCACCCCACTTGGTGATGACCTTCAGGCCCGTCTTCTGCCGAACGCCGAGCAGCCACTCGTTCAGGAAGCGGTTGTCGAGCGGCCGCGCGAGCGCGGTCATCTCGAAGCCCACGAGCGCGAGCACATAGCCGAGGATCTCCCAGTTGCCGACATGGCCCGTCACGAACAGGGCGGGACGGTCGCTCGTCAGGTGCTTCATCGCGCGGCCGACATTGCCGAGCTTCACGCGCTCGTGCCAGTTCTCGTGGCCGACCACGCGCGGCATGGCGAAGGCGTCGACCATGAAGAGCCCGAACATGTGGCCGATCGAGGTGTCGACGATCTGGCGCTGGAGGTCGAGCGGCATCGACGGAAACGCGCGGGCGACTCCGGTGCGCGCACGCTCGCGGCGACGCGCCGAGCAGCGCGCGTAGACGCGGCCGACGAGGCGCGCGGTCTCCATGTTCTGCTCGGGATCGAAGGGAGAAAACAACGCGGCGACCGTTCTGGCCGCCGCGTATTGAGCGAGTTCGATGGCAAGCGACACGGGGCGTGCGCCGCGGCCCGTCAGCGGTTGACGGTGCCGGTCAGCGCCTCGAACCGCGTCCAGTTGAGGACGGGGATCTCGGCATCGGCCGCGGTGCGGAAGAGGCTGTCGTACAGCTCGCGTGCGGCGCGCTGCTCGGTGTAGGCGAGCGTCTGCGCTTCGGTCGCGTCGGACGGCAGCGAGACCGGCATCGGGGGAACCACGCCGAGGACGAGGAAGTCGAGGTCGCCCGTGAGGGTGTCGCCTTCGACCACTTCGCCGCCCCATTCCTTGATGCGGCTCTTCACATAGTCGGCCTCGCCCGTGGTGGCCTTGCCGTCGCCGTTGGCGTCGAACTTGCCGTGGACGAGGAACTTGAAGGTGTACTCGGGGTTGAAGACCGCGTTCGCGAGGACATCGTCCTTCACGATCGGACGGCTGCCCGAGCCGCGGAGGACGCGGCAGGTCGAGGTGGTGTCGCCGACCTTGATGACCTGGATGCTGGCCTTGCCGCGCGAGCCGCTGTCGGCCGCCGCGACGATGCCCGCGGCGTCGTCGAAGACCTCGAAGGTCATGCCGGGGACCACGCGCTTGTTCGAGCCGATGTCGATGAAGAGGGTGCCGGTCTTCGCATCGATGTCGACGACGCGGGCGTCGACCATCGCAGCGGGGTTCGCAGCCTTGGTCGAGGTGGCCTCGACCTTGCGCTGCAGGGCGGCGATGCGCTGGTCGAGGACCGAACGCTCGGCGCGGAGGCCGTCGAGCTCGGTCTGGAGCGCGGCGGTCTCGCTCGCGTAGCGGGCTTCCATGTCGGCGCGGGTCTGGTCGAGCGAGGCCTTCGCGGCATCGAACTCGCCGCGGTAGCTCTCGGCTGCGGTCTTGTAGGTCTCGATCGAGGCGGAGATCTTCGCGACCGCGTCCTGGCGGTTCTTCTCGGCGTCGGCGAGCTTCGCCTTCAGGGCCTGGACTTCCTTGTCGAGGTCGGCCGACTTCGTCTTGAGGCTGTTCGCCTCCTGCGAGCGCGCGTCGCGCTCCTGCGAGAGCTTGCGCATGGCGTCGCGGACCGAGTCGTCCTTGCCGAGGCCGAGGTCCGAGCGCATCTGGTCGATGTCGGAGGCGCCGTCGCCGGCGACGAACTTGTTGACCTCCGCGCTCCGCTCCGACATGTAGGAGAAGAGGCTCTGGCTGCCGGCCTTGCCGCGCATGGCCTGGACATCGCTGCGGCCGAGTTCGGCCGTGGTGATGATCGCGTTCAGTTCGGCGCGCGCCTCGTTCTCCTTCTTCTCGGCCGCGTCCTTGCCGGTGTAGAGGATGATCGAGATGGCGAGCAGCGCGACGCTCAGCACGACGAAGACGACCAGTGCGACGATCACGCCAGTGGGGGTACGAGACGACATCTGCAGAGCTCCATGGGCCCAAGGCCCGAGACGCGGAGTATCGGGTCTTTCACCGCTTCCGTCAATCACAGGCTCTACGCAGGGGGAAGCGGCCGATTCGGGCCGGCCGCGTCAACCCACCGGAGATCGGTGGCGCCCCGCTCGGAAGAGGGCGATGGCGGCCGTCTGGGTGTTGAGGTGGGTGCGGCGGCCGATCGGGGTCAGCTCGCCCGCGCAGTGGAACCCGGCCGTCGGGATGCCGCCGAGGCGCCGGGAGACGAGCGCGGCGTCGTGCTCGCCGAGCCCGAAGAGGCGCGAACCGCGCAGCTGGCAGGCGAAGACGATCGCGGCCGCGGGGGGCTCGCGGAGCATCTCCTTGTCGAGCAGCATGTCGAGGTCCTCGTGCGCGGTCGTCGCGTCGCGCACCTGGAACTGGATGGTGGAGCCGACCGCGACCGGCTCGGCGAGCGCGATCACGCCGCGCTCCGCATCGAGGCCCTGCACGGTGCGGATGATGAAGTCGCCCCGTCCGAGCCGCGGCTTCGCGGCGTTCACGGCGATTCCGACGAGGAGTCCCTGCGAGAAGCTCGCGCGCTCGGCCTCGGGCAGCGACTCCGCCATCGCCTGCGCCGCGGCAAGCGCGGGTCTCCCGCCGAGCTCGAGGATCTGGCTGCCCTTCGTCTTCGTGACGACGAAAGGCGCGCCGATCGGCCTGCATCCGTGGCTCGCGATGCAGTCGATGGCGAGGTCGCCGAAGAGCGTGAGTCCGACGACTCCCATGTGCGCGATGCGCCGGTCGACGGCCAGCACATTGAGTCCGGCGTGGCTCGCGCCGCTTGCGATGCCGCCGATGATCTTCGCGCCGGCGGGCCCGGCCGCGCGATCGATCGCCGCAGCGGCCTGGCCTGCGTTGATCGAGAATGGATCCGCAAGCATGATCGTGCCGCAGTGGGGCATCACGCCGCGCGCGTCGCCTTCGTCGGGAGCAAGCGCGACGCGCTCGCGGATGAACGCGTCGCTCCACACGGTCGGCGGGCCGTCGGTCACATCGAACCAGAATGGCCGCGCGACGACGCCCGGGAGCGACAGCGCGATCGCGCTCATGCCGTGGCCCGCCTCGAGCTCGAGGTGATCGGAGATCACGCTGCGCGCGGTGCAGGCGAGGAGGTGCGCCGGGTGGAGCTCGGAGCGGAGAATGTCGATCGCGTCCGAGAACAGCGCGCGATGGTGGAAGGAGCCGAATACCACCAGCACATCGGGCCGCACCGGGGTGGCCGCGCGCAGTTCGGCGGCAATCTCGCGGGCCGCCTCGCGGCCATCGGTGTGCTCGGAACGGGCAGAGATGCCGGTCGGTGTACGGGTCTTGTTCACGCGCATGGGAGTATCCGCGGAGAATTCGCGCACGAAACGCGAATCTTTCCGACGACGGCGGGGATTCCGCCCTTGCAGGATGCAAACCTGCGTGTCCGAACCGCCGTCCGGGGCCGAGCCAAGCATCCAGTCGGCCTCGACTTGCAAAGAGGGGGGGATTTCGGCATGATTCCCGATTCACTTCGCGAGGTGCCGCCCGGCGCCCGCGTGTCAACCGCAAGCGACAGGAACGACCGTGCCAAACACCGACTCAGCCAAGAAGCGTGTTCGTCAGACCACCAAGCGCAACGCCCGCAACCTGTGGCGCAAGCGCCGCATCAAGAACGACACCGGCGACTTCCTCAAGGCCGTTGCCAGCGGCGACGCCGCGGCCGCCGAGAAGGAGATGCGCAAGGCCGCTCGCACGCTCGACAAGATCGCGTCCACGGGCACGATCCACAAGAACACCGCTGCGCGCCGCAAGAGCCGCATGGCTGCCAAGGTCGCCGCGATGAAGAAGAAGTGAGTCCCGCGTCGCGGCGCAGGTGCGCCGCGGTCGAGACCCGCGGTCGTCGATGACGCCCGCCGGCTGCGCCGAGCGCTTCCCGCATGGCCGAACGCCGATCCCAAAGCAACCGACCCGCCTTCGCCTTCGCGGCGCGAGGCGGGTCGTCGCTTTCCGACTTCGTCGCGCAGGGCTACTTCGAGGCGTCGCGTCGCCCGCTCGAGATCCTCTTCTTCCTGCTGCCCTTCGTCGCGCTGTACGAGTACGAGCTCGTGCGCGTCCTGCGTTCGCCCGAAGGCTTCGTCACCAACGGCGCCCATCTCGCGATCCTGCGGCTCTTCGATGCGCTCGGGTTCGACGCTGCGGCGCTGTCGCTGCCGGGCGTCCTCCTCGTCGCGATCCTCGTCGGGTGGCATGCGGCCCAGCGCGGGCCGTGGATCGTCGACCTCGGCGTCGTGGGCCGCATGTTCCTCGAGAGCGCGGCCCTTGCGGTGCCGCTCCTCGTCCTCGCGCAGATCGCGGTCCGCGCGCTGCCGCTTGCAGGAATCGACGATTTCGGCGCGCTGCCGCTCGGCGCGCGCATCGCCGTCTCGATCGGGGCAGGGCTCTACGAGGAACTCGTGTTCCGCCTGCTCCTGATCTGGCTGCTTCTCACGGTGCTCGTGGACTTCGTGAAGTTCAGCCGGCGGGTGGCCGTGCCGATCGCGGTCGGCCTCAGCGCGCTCGCGTTCACCGTCTACCACCCGCTCCACGACGCCGACGGCACCTTCATCGCCCAGCGCTTCGCGTTCTATCTCGTGGCGGGCGTCTACTTCGGCGTGCTGTTCCTGATGCGCGGCTTCGGCATCGTGGTGGCCACCCACGCGCTCTACGACATCGCGACCGCGCTGCTCGCGTCGCGCGCGGCCGACGCCGCGTAGGGACCCCGCGCGATGGGGCCGATGCCCCCGCACACAAACGGCGCGGGCTTGGTTACGCTCCTTCCATGCTCAAGGCACGGACCGCCAAGCCCTCTGCGAACTCCGCGCTCTCCGCGGCGGTGCTGCACGGCCTGCGGTCGGTGCAGACCGCCGTGAACGCGAATCAGACGATTTCGGAGGCGATCGACGAACTCCGCTCGCGCACGATCGAGCATCCCGTCGTCTATGTCTACGCGGTCGACGACGACGACCGGCTGATGGGCCAGGTGTCGATGCGGTCGCTTCTGCTCTCGCCGCCCACGGCGCGCATCCACGAGGTGATGACCAAGGATGTGGTTCCCGTCACGATGGACACCTCGTTCGACGAGGCGCTCGACAAGTTCGCGAAGTCGAAGCTCCTCGCGCTGCCGGTCGTCGACGACGAAGGGCACCTCGTCGGCGCGATCGATGTCGAGCAGTACACGCGCGAGAGCCTCGAGCGCGCCGAGCACGAGCGCGTGCGCCAGGTGTTCCAGACGCTCGGCCTCCACATCGAGCACGCAGCCGAACTGACGCCGTGGGAGAGCTTCCGCATGCGGATGCCGTGGCTCTCCTGCAACATCCTCGGCGGCATCCTCTGCGCGCTCATCGCTTGGCGCTTCGAGGAACTCCTCCAGTCGGTGGTGCTCCTCGCCTTCTTCCTGCCGCTCGTCCTGACCCTGAGCGAGAGCATCGCCATGCAGGCGCTCACCCTGACCGTCGGCAGCAGCCCGGACGGACGGCCCGCGCGGTCGCCATGGCGCATCCTCCGCAACGAGGCCTTCGCGGCCACGCTGCTGGCGTTGGTCTCGGGAGTCGTCGTGGCCCTCGTCAGCCTCCTCTGGGGCATCGGTCCCGAGGGCGGATTCACGATGTTCGCCTCGGTGTCGGCCAGCATGATCTTCGCGTCGATCGTCGGCGGGTCGGTCCCGATGATCCTCCACGCCATGCGGCTCGATCCGAGCGTGGCCGCGGGCCCGGTGACGCTCGTCATCGCCGACACCGCCACCACGCTCGCCTACCTGTCGCTCGGCCTCTTCCTGATGCCGTGAGGCGACCGGCGGGGTGCGAGCGGGTACACTCGTTCCGTGGCTCTTGCGCAGATCAAGCTCCTCTGTCTCGATGTCGACGGCGTCCTCACCGACGGCGGCATCGCCATCGACGACGCGGGTCACGAGACCAAGCGCTTCCATGTCCGCGACGGCGCCGCGCTGCGCATGTGGTCGCGGCTTGGCTACGAGACCGCGGTGATCACCGGCCGCAACGGCATGGCGCTGCGCCACCGCCTGCGCGAGCTCGGCGTGCGCCATGTGGTGTCCGGCTCGAAGGAGAAGGGCGCTGCGTTCGAGGCGCTCCTCGGCGAGGTGGGCATCGCGGCCGACGCGGTCGCGATGATCGGCGACGACCTGCCTGATCTGCCGATCCTGCGGCGCTGCGGGCTGCCGATCGCCGTGCGCGACGCCGCGCAGGAGGTCCTCGACATCGCGAAGTTCGTCACCGCGCGGCCCGGCGGATCGGGAGCGGTGCGAGAGGCGATCGAGCACATCCTGAAGGGGCAGGGGCGCTGGACCGAGGCCGTGCGCACCTTCGACCGTGAGTATTCCGACGCGCCGCCGGCCCGCGGCGGAGGGGCGCGATGAGTCTTTCGAGCGATGGCGGCGAGGGTGCGGTCGACCGCATCCGCAGGTTCCTGCGCGAGCGCCGCGGCTGGATGTTCGCCGTGCCTGCGACCGCGCTCGCCGCGCTCGTGATCGTCGCCGCGATCAACCTCGACAAGGGTTCCGCGCGCACGACGAAGAAGAGCCGCATCGACGACGCCGCCGAACTCCTTCCACCGCAGGTCGCCACCGCCGAGGAACTCGCGCGCGCATCGGGCGCATCGCCCGACCAGACCGCGGTGTCGCTTGCATCGGGCGCGTGGATCCAGGTCGCCGACGAGACGGGCCGGCTCGCGCAGCAGTACAACGCGACGAAGCTCGAGCCGCTTCCCGGCAGCCAGCTTTCGATGCGCGAGCCGCGCGCGATGATCTACCTGAAGGACGGCCGCGTGCTGACGCTCGCGTCGCGCAAGGGCGTCGCCTATGTGCCGCGCCGCGCGCTCGAGTCGGGCACGCTCGAAGAGGATGTCGAGGTGCGGCTCTTCAAGCCGAAGGCCGACGGCAGCGCGATCGACACCGACCGCGATGCGCCCGCCGTGGTGGTGACCGCCGACCAGGCGCAGTTCGACGGCATCCTCGGCGAGGTCCGCTGCGACCGCGCGGTGCGCGTGGTCACCGACGCGGGCAGCTTCGCCGGAGAAGGCCTGTCGCTCGTGCTCGACGCCGACGGCGACGGCCTCGAGCGCCTGATCGTCGACCGCGCGCTCGAGCCGATCCGCATCGACCGCGCCGCGCGCGCGCTTGCCGCGAAGAAGCCCGTGGATGCGCCGCCCGCGGGCGCCGCCGAGAAGGTCGTCGGCACGCAGCCCGATGGCGCGGCCGTCGCCGCAGCGCCCGCGTCGACCCAGCAGGGGAGCGCGGCGGGATCGCCCGGGTCCGCGCCCGCGGCCGAAAGCAAGCCCGCGAAGAACCCGTTCTACCGGCTCGTGATGCTCGGCGGCGTCGAGATCGTGCGCATCAAGGACGGCGTGCGCAGCACGATCACCGGCGACGAACTGGTCGCCGTCTTCAGCCTCGAGTCGCGCGGCCTCGACGACCTCGCCTTCATTCCGGCGTCTGCCTCGCGCGGCCCGAGCCATCTCGCCACGACCACTTTCGATTCGTTGGATTCCATGCCGTTCGTGAGCTCACTCCGCGCACCCGCCGCGCTCGCCATCGTTCCGCTCGCGCTCGCCTCGCTGCAGGATGCGCCTGCCGACAGCGTCACCGTCACCTTCGGCGGACGGCTCGTCATGCTGCCCGCGACGGATCCGGCCGACCAGCTCGCGTCGCAGGACGACATCCGCTTCGATGTGACCGGTCCGCGCGTCGAGGTGGTCGACGGACGCTCGTCGTCGCGCATCGTCTGCTCGCGGCTCCGCTACAGCGTGCGCGACGAGCGCGTCGAGGCGCACGGGCGCGAAGGCGCGCCGCTGACCGTGTCGAATCCGCGCATGACGCTCGAAGGCACCAGCTTCTGGGCCTCGCTGCGCGACGGCGAAGGCCGGCTCGAGGGCGGCGGTCGCATGGCGTTCGCCCGCGGCACGGCGCGTGCGGTGTCGATGCTCGAGTACGCGCCCGCAATCGTGCCCGATGCGGCCCGCATGCTCGTCTCCGCGGATCCCGCGGCGGTCGCGCTCGTCGTCGATCCGCCGGCGGCCGGAGGCGCGGAGAAGTTCCGCTTCGATCCGACCACGCAGGAACTCGAGATCACCTGGAAGGGCGGCGTCGATCTCCGCTTTGCGGGCGATGGCGACGACGCGAAGCTGTCGCTCGCCCGCTTCGGCGGCGGCGTCAATGTGTTCGGCCGCCAGTTCGAGATGGACGCCGACAGCCTCGAGGTCGCGTTCAGTCCGAGCGACGCCGAGCGGATCGACGCGATCATCGCCGACGGCGGTGCGCGCACCGGCGGCGTCAGCGTGCGCAGGCTCGGTGGCGACGGCGCGATGATGGCGAAGCGGCTCGAGCTCTTCCTCGGCGAAGACTCGAAGGGCGATTCGATTCCGCGGCGGCTCGTCGCCAAGCAGTCGATCGAGGCGCGCGACGCGAGCCAGACGATCTGGACCGAGGACCTGATGGTCACCTTCCGCGAGAAGCCCGCGGGCACGGAGCCGCCGCCTGCGCCGGATGCCGCCCGCGGCGGACTGCTCGCAGGTTCCGACGGCAATCTCGGCGATGTCGAGATCGATGTCGTCGAGGCGAAGGGCGGCGTGCAGGTCCTCCTCAAGGAGGGCGCGCGCGTGTTCGCCGACACGCTCGTCGGCGAGGCGACCAAGCGAAAGCTCCGGCTCACCGGCGAGAATGTCGCGATCGTCCGCTCGAATGTCGTGGCCGACAACCTGCGCGACCTGCGCTTCGACGATTCGACCCGCAGCGCGCGCAGCGAGGGGCCGGGGCGCTTCCGGGCGTTCCGCGATCCGATCGCGCTCGGCACGGGCAAGATCGAGCGTCCCGCGCCCGAGGTGGCGCCCACGCTCGAGGCGACCTGGAACGACGAGCTCGACTACACCGAGATCAGCGAATCCCGCGGAACGCTCGACCTCCGCGGCGATGTCAAGGTGCGCAGCAAGCCGAACGCGCAGACGAGCGACGCGGTCGACGCGCAGTCGCTGCTCCTCGAGCTCGGCGTCGATCCGAAGTCGCGCGACGCGGGCAAGGGCGGCTCGGCCGATGCGCTCGGCGGCGATGTCGGCGCCGCGCAGCGCTCGCTCGACCAGTTCATCGCCAAGGGCGGTGCGCGGATCGAGAGCCGCAACTGGGACACGCCCGCCCGCGAGGGCGATCCGCGGGTCTTCCGCGTGACGGGCGAGCACATCGAGTACGACATGCGCACGCGCGAGGGCCTCGTCGTGGGCGACGGCGGCATCCTCGTCAACATGCCGCCCACGGCCGAGTCGAGGGCCGCCGAGAAGGACCGGGCGCCCGGCGCGATCACGCTCGGCCGCGACGGCACGACGCGCTTCCGCTGGAAGCGTCGCATGGCGCTCGAGCGGCAGTACGACGATGTCTTCAAGATCACGATGGACAACGGCGTCGAGGTGCTCCACGCGGGCGCGCGCGCCGACGACACGCTCTCGATGCGGTGCGATGTCCTCGAGGCGACCGTGAAGCGGCCGCTCGACGCCGGTGCGAAGGGCGAGGGCTCGGAGAAGGGCTCGGAGAAGGGCTCGGAGAAGGGCTCGGAGAAGGGCGCCGACGAGCGCGGCGTCGATCTCGGCGGCCCGGCCGAACTCCTCGGCGTCAAGGGCACGGGCGGCGTCTTCATCCGCACCCCCGAGCAGGATGTCGAGTGCGGTTCGTTCGACTACTCGGTCACCACGGGCATCGCCACGCTGACCGCCGAGGAAGGCCGCACCGTCACCATCGCCGTGAAGGGCCAGCCTGCGCCGATCCGCGCGCAGCAGGTGATCTGGGATCTCCGCAACGGCCGCATCCAGGTGCTGAAGGCGTCGGGTACAGCGGGGCGGTAGGCGGTCTCTGACGAACGCCCCGCGATCCGTTAGCCTGTCGCGCGTGAACCTCACCTACGGAAGCTATCTCAAGATCCCCGAGCTTCTCGCGCTCCAGCAGCCGCTCTCGCGTCACCCGGGCACCGACCAGCCCGAGCACGACGAGATGCTCTTCATCGTGATCCACCAGGTCTACGAGCTCTGGTTCCGGCAGCAGCTGCACGAGGGCGACCATCTTGCCTCGGCGCTGGTCCGCGGCGACGCGGTGCAGGCGTGCGGCACCCTCAAGCGCATGCTCACCATCCTGAAGACGATGGTGCAGCAGATCGATGTCCTCGAGACGATGACCCCGGTCGAGTTCCTTTCGTTCCGCAGCTTCCTGGCGAACTCGAGCGGCTTCCAGAGCGCCCAGTTCCGCGAGTTCGAGTTCCTGCTCGGAAACAAGCACGCTCGTGTGCTGTCGCACAATCCCGAGGGGTCGCCCGAGCGCGCCGCGATCGAGGCGCGCTGGATCAAGCCGACGCTCTACGACGCCTTCGCCCGGTTCCTCGCGCGCCACGGCCACCCCGTGCCGCGGGAACTCCTCGAGCGCGATGTCACGCAGCCCGCGCAGGAATGGCCCGAATTCCAGAACACGCTGCTCGAGGTCTACCGCAAGCACCCGACCGAGCGGCAGGTGTGCGAGCTGCTCGTCGATCTCGACGAGGGGGTGCAGGAGTGGCGCTACCGCCATGTCAAGATGGTCGAGCGGACGATCGGCTTCAAGCAGGGGACGGGCGGTAGCCCGGGCGCCGCGTACCTGCGGACGACCCTGTTCGCGCCGCTCTTCCCCGATCTCTGGGCGATCCGCACGCGCCTCTGACCGCGAGTGCGGGGCGTGCGGCAGGAAGTCGCGCGGAACCTGCTCGCTTCGCATTCGGCGACCTCAAGAAGGCCGTCTTTGGTGACGAAATTCGGTATGCTCTCTGAAAGACAGTCCATGCTGTGACGGACGGTTCTTGGTAGGGCAGGACTCCGGGTCGTTTCGTCTCGTCGGACGAATGATGGCGATTCCGGAGGTCCACGGGTTGCCGACAGTGGCGCAACGGTCGTTGCAGGTCGACCGGGATCCAAATGTCGTTCAAGGACTACAAGGTCATCACCTCGCTTCCCGATCCGGCCGTGGTCACCGACCCGGTCGTGCGCGAGAAGATCGCGATGATTGGTCGGCCGTGGAAGATCCGCCACAAGGCGTCCGACATCGTCCTGCTGCTCGTGCCCGACGGCACCTTCATGATGGGTTCCCCCGCCGACGAGGCCGGCCGCGGCATCGACGAGAAGCAGCACAAGCGGGTGATCCGCCAGCCGTTCTATCTCGGCGAGAAGGCCGTGTCGCAGGCCGAGTGGGGCGCGATCCTCGGTCGGCGCGCCGCGACCCCCGATGATCTCGACCGGCCGATCGACACGATCAGCTGGAGCGACTGCAAGCACTTCGTCGAGACGGCGGGCGGCGAACTCCGCCTTCCTTCCGAGGCCGAGTGGGAGTACGCCTGCCGCGCAGGAACCAAGACGGCGTTCGCGTTCGGCAACAGCGTGACGCCATCGCAGGTCTACTACGGCGGCGGCGAGTTTCCCGCGCCGTACAAGCCCGTGAAGTGCGGCAGCATGCCCGCGAACGCGTGGGGATTCCGCGAGATGCACGGCAATGTCTGGGAGTGGTGCGAGGACATGTACGGCCCGTACCCCGATGAAGGAACCGAAGCGCCCGATCAGGTCGGCGATGGCGGCGGAGGCCGCGTGGCGCGCGGTGGATGCTGGTACTTCCTCGCGAGCACCTGCCGCAGCGCGTATCGCGGTAGCCTCGATCCGAAGTACGCGAACGACTTCTTCGGCGTGCGCGTGGCGAAGAGCCTCGATTGATTCCCTGATCTGTGCGGAAGTGCGTCGTCTCCCGTCGGGAGCGCTCGGGCGTGCGCTAGATTGGCTGCGTGCCTGTTCGGTTGAATCACATCCTCGGGGCGATCTGCGCGGCTGCGCTTTGCGCCGCCGTTGTGCGCGCGGACGATGCGCCGCGCATGTCGGTCAAGCGGCTGTTCGCGCCTGCGGCCGATGTCGAGCAGGGCGTCGTCACGCTTCCGCCGCCCGAGGCGACGCCCACGCGGTCGGAGTCCGTGGTGCTCGTCGGTTCGTTCGCGCCGGCGACCGAACGCTCGCGCGTCGTGCGATTCGAGTTCATGCATGCCGGCGGATCGCTGCGGCTGGTTCCGCTGGGCGTCGATGCGAGTCGCTGGCGCGGCAGGCTTCTGGTCGGCGGGCAGTCGATTCCGCTTCAGGGGAGCGAGGCGCTGGTTACGCGCGTATCCGAGGAGTTCGCGTCGCAGGCGGCGTTCGGGATCGAGGATGCGACGCGTGCGTTCGAACTCGACGCTCCGGCGGGTGCGTGCGTGGTCGAGTTCCGGAGCGAGGTGCCTGCGGGCACCGGGGCGGCGCTTGTCGTCGACGACCGCGGCGGCGCGCAGGCGGCGCCCGCGTTGATCGCGCACCTCGCGTCGCGCGTCAACCGGGCGGGAGGTGCGCTGGAGTTCGTGGTGCGCGGGGAATTGGCCGACCGGCGCGGTCTGCCGGGCGGGCAGGCGGTCGAGGTCGCGGCCGCAACGGTCGCTTGGAGCGATGGCGTCGTCGAGCAGGCGCAGGCGGTGAAGGGTGCGCGTGATGGTTCCGTCCGCGTGTCGTTCGCGCGGGCGCGCGCGGGCGACGCGATCGTGCGCATCGACGGCTTCGTGCCCGACGGGCGCGGTGCGCCGCGACAGCGCAGCCTCTTCCTGCTCGCGCGCGTCGCCGATGGCGCGATGCTCGGCGGCGCGGCGGTCGTCCACGCCGACGGCGCGAAGCCCGACTGGATCCACTGCGACTTCTCCGTCGCCGGCGCCGTTGCAGGCGAGACCGTGTTCGCCGCGGCCGAACTTTGGGCGGTCGCAGGCTCGGAGTCGCGCGTCCTCGGCTGGATCGGCGGGCTTTCCGAGATCGCGACCGATGGCGGCGATCGGTTCGTGCGGCTTGGATTCGACCGTCGGCAGATCGAGCTCGCGGAGGGCGAGACGCTTGTCTTCCGCAACATCCGCCTGCAGGAACGCGACGGCTTCGCGCCGCTCGATGTGCGCGCGGAGATCGTGCCCGATGCCAAGGCGCTGCCGGCCTCGGCTGCGTCCGCGGCACCGCTCGACGCCGCCGCGTGGGGCGGCGAGCCCGGGCTCGCGACGGTCGCGGTGCCGGAGGTCTCGTCGTTCGTCCCGCCGGTCGGTTCGCACGCGCTCGTCCTGTCGCACGGCTACTGCGCCGACGAGAACCCGTGGCCGCTCGCGCAGTTCGCGGGCGACGCGTGGCCGTACGAAAACCTCGAGACGAGTCTCTCGAACGATGCGTTCGCGGTCGACCTCGCGACGCGCGCCGCGCAGTTCAAGAGCTACGGCATCGTCGGGCACAGCCAGGGCGGCTGCGCGGCGCTGCATCTCTACACCTACTACTGGAGCGGGCTCGACTGGGCCGGCCCCGGACGGCTGATGCAGTGCGTCGGGGCGCCGCTCGAAGGCACGCCGCTCGCCGGCAACCTCGCGGCGCTCGGGGCGGCGCTCGGCATCCAGTGCGGATCGAACTACGACATCACGCCCGACGGCGCGGCCGTGTGGCTTGCGGGCATTCCGACGGCCGCGCGCGCGAAGCTGCACACCTACACGACCACCTTCACGAATGTGCCGTTCTTCTACGACTACTGCAACATCGTGACCGATGTGTTCCTCTCGGATCCCGAGGACGGCGTGGTCGAGAACGCCGCCGGGCACATCGTCGGCGCACAGAACATGGGGCTGACGACGGGCTGGTGCCATGTGAGCGGCATGCGCGACCCCGCGCAGACCGGCGACGCGAGCCGCAACGCGGTACTCAACGCACAGGGGGCGCGATGACGAGGATTGCATCCATCGCCGCGCTTGCGCTTGGCGTGGCTGCCGCCGCGTACGGCGATGGTCGCGCGGATTTGTGGTGCATCGCGCCCACGGCGATCGCCGACAACGGCGCGGTCGTCGGGTCGGTGACGGTGCCGCCGACGGCGGATGTGCGCACGATCGTCGGCGTGCGCGTGCGCGTGGCCGCGACGCATCCGTGGGTCGGGGATCTTTCGTTCCGCGTGCGGCATCCGTCGGGCGTCGAGGTCGTGCTCGTCGATCGGCCGGGCATGCCGTCGGTCGGGTTCCCAGGTCCGTGGGGCTGCGGGGGCGACAACATCGACTGTTGGTTCGACGACGCAGCGGCGGGTGCTGCCGAGACGACCTGTTCCGTGACCGCGGTGCCCGTCCTCGCGGGTTCGCTGCGGCCGACGGGCGCGCTCGCATCGCTCAGGGGCCTCGCGCCGCAGGGCGTGTGGAGCATCGTCGCCTCGGATGGGGTGGCGGGGGATGCCGGGCAACTCACGGCCGCGTGCATCGAGATCACGACGGCGCCAGACTGCAATGTGAACGGCGTCGACGACGCCGTCGACATCGCTGCGGGCACGAGCGCCGATGTAGACCAGGACGGCGTGCCCGACGAATGCGGGTGCGTCGCGGATCTTGACGGTGACGGCGCCGTGACCGGAGCCGATCTCGCGGCGATGCTCGGCGCGTGGGGGCCGTGCGGCGGGTGCGGCGGTGATCTCACCGGCGATGGGAATGTGCTCGCCGACGATCTCGCGGTGCTGCTCTCTTCGTGGGGTGCGTGCGGAGCGTCGTGAGGCGCGAGCCGCTTGCCTCGGCTCTCCCCGTCCGTCACAATGCCCCGATGTCGAGCGGGGCTGGCTCACCTGACGAACCCACCGCACCGCTGGAAGGCGGGCGCGGTGGCGCCTCCCACGATCCGGACGCGCCGAGCAGCGGGTTCAGCAGCCTTGGGTTCGAGAGCACCGCTCGCTCGGGCGACACGGTCGGCCCGTACAGACTCGTCTCGAGGCTCGGCGAGGGAGGCTTCGGCGAGGTGTGGATGGCCGAGCGGCGCGAGCCGTTCACGCAGCGCGTGGCGCTGAAGCTGATCAAGCCGGGCATGGACTCGCGCAGCGTCATCGCGCGCTTCGAGCAGGAGCGCCAGGCGCTCGCGGTGATGAGCCATCCGCACATCGCGAAGGTGCTCGATGGCGGCCTCACGAAGGAAGGCCGCCCGTACTTCGCGATGGAGTTCGTGAAGGGCGAGCCGATCACGGACTACTGCGACGCCAAGAGGCTCGGCGTGCGCGAACGGCTCGTGCTCTTCGTGCAGGCCTGCGAGGCCGTGCAGCACGCGCATCTGAAGGGCATCGTCCACCGCGACCTCAAGCCCACGAACATCCTCGCCTTCGATGTCGAGGGGGAGGGCCCGAGGCTCAAGGTGATCGACTTCGGCGTCGCGAAGGCGATGAGTCAGCCGCTGACCGACAAGACGATCTTCACCGAGAGCGGGCAGATGATCGGCACGCCCGAGTACATGAGCCCCGAGCAGGCCGACCCGAGCGCAAGCGACATCGACACGCGCAGCGACATCTACTCGCTCGGTGTCCTTCTCTACGAACTGGTGACGGGCGCGACGCCGTTCGACGGGAGGGCGCTGCGTGCGAACGCGTACTCGGAGATCCAGCGGATCATCCGCGAGGACGACCCCCCGACGCCGAGCGCGCGACTGACGAGGATCGCGACGAAGGACACCACGAAGGCGAGCGCGATCGAGAAGGCGCGCGGGGTCGCGCTGAAGGAACTCGCCAGGCAACTCCGGAGCGAGCTCGAGTGGATCCCCCTCAAGGCGATGCGCAAGGAGCCCGCGAAGCGCTACCAGAGCGCGATGCTCCTCGCCGACGATGTCCGCGCGTACCTCGATGGCAGGCCCATCACGGCCGCGCCCGAGTCGGCGGGGTACCGCGCACGGAAGTACATCCGCCGTAACAAGGGCCCCGTGCTGGCGGGCGTGCTCGTGACGGCGGCGCTCCTGGTCGGGCTCGGCGTGGCGCTCATCGGCTGGCGCGAGACGGAGCTGGCGCGGGACGCTGCCCTTGAGAGCGAAGCGAAGGCCAGGGACAGCGAGACCAAGGCGAGGTTGAGCGAAGCCCGGGCGACCGAACAGCTCGAACGCAGCAACGAACTGCTCGGGGTGATCGTCACCGGCAGCGCGCTGGACGCGGTGCGTCGCAACGACTGCGCCGGTGCCCGCTCAGAACTCTCGGTGCTGAAAGGCCTTGGTAGGGACCATCTGTTTGCCGCTGGCCTCGCGGCTGCGTGGGGCGAACAGTCGCTCGGCGGGCCGCTGCGCGGGCACGAGGGCGGGGTCCAAGCCGTCGCCTTCAGCGCCGACGGGAAGACGCTGGCGAGCGCAAGTGCGGACGGGACGATCTGCCTGTGGGATGCGTCGACGGGGACGCAGCTCGGCGATCCGCTGCGCGGGCATTCGGACGGCGTCTTAAGCGTCGCCTTCAGCCCGGACGGCAAGACGCTCGCGACCGCGAGCTTTGACAAGACCCTCCGCGTGTGGGATGTGTCGACGGGGGCGCAGCGCGGCGAATCGCTGCGCGGGCATGAGAAGGGAGTGGCGAGCGTCGCCTTCAGCCCCGACGGGAGGATGCTCGCGAGCGGAAGTCTCGACGGAACGGTTCGCCGGTGGGATGTGTCGACGGGAAAGCCACTCGGCGAACCGCTGCGCGGGGATGCGGATGGGATCTTCAGCGTTGCCTTCAGCCCCGACGGGAAGACGCTGGCGAGCGGCGGCTTCGACGGAACGCTGCGACTGTGGGACGCATCGACGGGTGCCCCGCTTGGCGAACCGCTGCAAGGACATGCACGAGATGTCCTGAGCGTGGCCTTCAGCCCCGATGGAAAGACGCTCGCGAGCGGGAGTTTCGACGGAACGCTGCGTCGGTGGGATCTGTCGACGGGAAAGCCGCTCGGCGAACCGCTGCGCGGGCATGAAAAGGAGGTCTGCGGCGTCGCGTTCAGCCCCGACGGGAAGACGCTCGTGAGCGGTGGACTCGACGGGACGCTGCGTCTGTGGAGCGTGTCGACGGGGTTGCCGCTGGGAGAGCCTCTGCGCGGGCATGAGTACGGCGTCTTCGGCGTTGCGTTCAGCCCCGACGGGAAGACGCTGGCGAGCGGGAGTAGAGACAAGACTGTCCGTCTGTGGGATGCGTCGACGGGGATGCCGCTGGGAGAGCCTCTGCGCGGGCATGAGTACGGCGTCTACAGCGTCGCGTTCGGCCCGCACGGGGAGACGCTGGCGAGCGGGGGTATGGACACGACGGTGCGCCTGTGGGATGTGTCGACGGGGCGGCCGCTGGGAGAGCCGCTGCGTGGTCATGACGAGGAGGTCTTGGCCGTGGCGCTCAGCCCCGATGGGAGGACGCTGGCGAGCGGGAGCATGGACCGAACGGTGCGCCTGTGGGATGTGTCGACCGGCGATCCGCGTGGCGAGCCGCTGCGCGGGCATGAAGGAGCGGTCGTCAGCGTGGCCTTCAGCCCGGACGGCAAGACGCTGGCGAGCGCAAGTAGGGACATGAGCGTCCGTCTCTGGGATGTGTCGACGGGGAAGCTGCGTGACGGACCGCTGCGCGGGCACGAACAAGAGGTTTCCAGCGTCGCCTTCAGTCCCGATGGGAAGACTCTGGCGAGCGGCGGTTTGGACCGAACGCTGCGTCTGTGGGATGTGTCGACGGGTCGGGCGCGCGGCGAACCGCTGCGCGGGCATGAGGCATGGATCTCCGATATCGCGTTCAGCGCCGACGGCAAGACGCTGGCGAGCGCGAGCGGAGACAGCACGCTGCGCCTCTGGGATGCGTCGACGGGCGAGCCGCTCGGCAAGCCGCTGCTCGGGCATCAGGCAACCATTGCGAGCGTGGCGTTCAGCGCCGACGGCAAGACGCTGGCGAGCGCGAGTTGGGACAAGACGGTGCGCCTGTGGGATGTGGCGACGGGGAGGCCGATCGGCGAACCATTGCGCGGGCATGCGAATCGGGTCGCCGCCGTCGCCTTTAGCCCCGACGGACAGTCTCTCGCAAGCGGCAGTCTGGATAGCACGGTGCGTCTCTGGAGCACCGTCCCGATGCGCGAGCGTGTGGCGTCGTACCGAGTCCGCATGGCCCAGGTCGAACAGGTGCGTGCGCAGCTTGCCGCCCGCATCGCTGCGGTCGGCGAATCGATCGAGGCGGTCGATGCGTTCGCGGCGGAGGTGCGAGCCGATCCGCGCTTCGTGGGAGAACTCCGTGTGCCGGCGCTGATCGTTGTCGGCGAAGTGAGTGTCGAACGCGAAACCGCGCGTGCAAGGTGATGGTGTGTCCGAGGTGATGGTGTGTCCGAGGTGATGGTGTGTCCAAGGTGACTCGATGCCCTCGATTCCAGACGACCAACTTCCGACCGGCGACATGCAGCCCTCGGCGCCGCAGGGACGCAGCGGGGTTTCCCGCGATCCGGACGCGGCGGATGGCTTTCGCACGCTTGAATCTGGAAGCACCGCGCGCGCCGGCGACACGGTCGGCCCGTACAAGCTGGTCGCGAAGATCGGCGAAGGCGGCTTCGGCGAGGTGTGGACCGCGGACCGGCGCGAGCCGTTCACGCAGCGGGTGGCGCTGAAGCTGATCAAGCCCGGCATGGACTCGCGGAGCGTGATCGCGCGCTTCGAGCAGGAGCGCCAGGCGCTCGCGGTGATGAATCATCCGAGCATCGCGAAGATGCTCGACGGCGGACTGACGAAGGAGGGGCGCCCGTACTTCGCGATGGAGTATGTCAAGGGCGAGCCTCTGACCGAATTCTGCGACGGACGGAGACTCGACATCAATGCGCGCCTCGCGCTCTTCGCGCAGGTATGCGAGGCGGTGCAGCACGCGCACCTCAAGGGCATCGTTCACCGCGACCTCAAGCCAACGAACATCCTCGCGTACGAGACCGAAGGTGAGGGCCCGAAGCTGAAGGTGATCGACTTCGGCGTGGCGAAGGCGATGAGCCAGCCGCTGACCGACAAGACGCTGTTCACCGAAACCGGCCAGATGATCGGCACGCCCGCCTACATGAGCCCCGAGCAGGCCGACCCGACCGCCGGCGACATCGACACGCGCAGCGACATCTACTCGCTCGGCGTCCTGCTCTACGAGCTCGTGACGGGCATGACGCCGTTCGACCAGAAGGCGCTGCGCGCGAAGGGCTACGGCGAGATGCAGCGCACGATCCGGGAGGACGACCCTCCGTCCCCGAGCGCGCGGATTGCGACGGCCGCGACCGGCGACGCGGAACTCGCGGGCCGGATCGAGAGGGCGCGGGGCGTCACGCTGCGGGATCTCGGGCGCGAACTCAAGAGCGAACTCGAGTGGATTCCGCTCAAGGCCATCCGCAAGCAGCCGCAGCATCGGTACCAGACGGCCCTCGATCTGCGGCGCGACATCGACAACTACCTCGAGGGGAGGCCGCTGGTCGCGGGCCCCGAGTCGCGCTGGTACCAGCTGCGCAAGTTCCTCGGGCAGGGGCCGCGCATCGTCGACAGCATGCTTTTTCTCTGCGGGTTTCTTGGATTTTCCTTCAGCTTCGGCGTGCTGTTCATGTCGATCGGCACGGTCATGAGCGCGTGGTCCCTGCTTCCGCTCGCGTTCGCAGCCCTCTGCGCCGCAGGCGTCCACGGCTTCGTGACGCGCGACCTGTTCGCGCGCAAGGTCGCGTCGTGGCAGCGGGTCTGCGAGTGGTCCGTGATCGTCGCCACGGGTGCCGCGATCGTCATGCTGCCGAGAGCGGTCTTCGGCGCATTCGCCATCGAGCATGCTGCTGCGATGGTCGCGATCCAAATCATGTTGACCTACATGATCCATCTGCCGCTCCTGAAGCTCGTCGACCGCGTTTCGTGGAAGGTCGCGCTGATCTCGTATCTCCTCACGAGCACGCTGACCTCGCTGGCCGCCTTCTACGCCATCGCGGGCGGCCTCACGATCGGGTACTTCCTCTTGCCGCCGAGTTGAAGCCCGGGCGCGCCGCCGAGCGCGCAGTGCGAGCGCTGAACCGTCGGGGTCGTCAGTCCTTGATGGGTGCCACTACTACTCGTAGCGCGGAGTCGGGTTGGCCGGAACGAAGGCGTTGCCGGTACGGGCGCGGAACCACCACTGGAAGTGGTGGCACCCATTTGGGCTGTCGACTTGGCGCGCAACCCGCTCGGGCTTTGCCCTCGAGAACGCCCTCGGCGAGCGCGGAGCGGGAGCGCTGAACCGTGGGGGTCGTCAGTCCTTGATGGGTGCCACTACTTCTCGTATGCGTCAATGCATGGGTGACACCTGTGTCACGACATGGGTGACAGATCGCCGGCGTGCGCCGACGATCCGCCTATGCCCTGGACGGACCA
>Ga0209972_10001008_pt1 | contig 25986 bp, 65 predicted proteins | sample NOAtaG_7_FD_187302 | JGI IMG/M metagenome (GOLD analysis project Ga0209972, IMG submission 187302) | Freshwater lake microbial communities from Lake Erie, under a cyanobacterial bloom - NOAA_Erie_Diel1S_2200h metaG (SPAdes) (version 2) | ecosystem: Environmental > Aquatic > Freshwater > Lake ...
CTCGGTTGGCAATCATATGCGTTTATTAAATGATAATATGTCGGCGAAAAGTTTTAACCCAAATATTCACTTCGGCATTACAAAGTATGGCGACAAGTTTCCATTCGCAACCGCATTTTTAATTGCGTTCGCAACAGAGATCGAAGCATCGCAAACAGAAGTAATACGCATGGCTTACGCTGACTCCACACTACGCAATATGGATAATTACAGCGACAACATGCGAACATGGTCTGATAGGATGAATTGTCCTGCAGTAGAATATGTGATCCAAAACACAGATATTGCCAAAGGTGTGGATGATGAATTTCGGACGGTATATCCAAATCAATCCTTCACATCCAAGAGATATGGCAAAGAGCGGTATATGCAAACACTCAATGATGCATTTGTCCAAGAGAAGGTTTCACATGAAACATTGACACGTGGATATAAATATAGTTCGGATAAAATTGGTTTGACGACCATGAAGAAATATATGTGTGATATTTTCTCATATGCTGAAGTGTACTCAGGAGAGTATTCTGTTACGTATTATGATAGAATTGACTGGTGATGGATGATGTTGGTTTTACAGACTTGTTTGATCTTTCTCAGCCAAGAAGTGATAGGGCGTTAATTGAGTCCCGCCTCAAAATATGTAATGGCTGTGAATTCTTCAACAAGCGTATGGTAAAATGTAAAAAGTGTGGTTGTTTCATGAAATTAAAGACAACCCTTGTACAGGCTAAGTGCCCGATAGGAAAATGGTGAAAAATGAGAGAACAAATCATCAAAGCAGTTATTGATGTTGTAGAAGAAGGAATGAGAGAGTCCGCACCAAGAGGTTTGGATGATGCTTCTTTAGATAATATTATTGCAGAGAATAGACCACATCTTCTGATTACCGCAGAAAAGATCGCAGATCGAGTAGTCAATGTCTGAAAATTTTAGAGATCCTTTTTGGCTAGAACAACAATATATCGATCTAAATAAGAGTATTGCGGAAATAGCCCTAGAGTGTGGAACTGATGAATATGCGGTTTCGTTTTATATAGAAATGTATGGATTAAAAACCAATTAATTTTTGGCTTTACACGAACAGTTTTCGCAACATTCCTGGCTAAATATTTTTAGTGCCAAACCATCATTTACTGGTTCTTCCCAAAACTTGTCTCTGCCCATATTGTCTGTGTTGTCTATTTTGTCTGATTCTTTCATATTCCCTCCCGAATTTTATTATACACTAAATCTGAAAAATTTTTTAAAAACCATTTTTATAAAAATCTGAATTTTTTGCTAAAGTGTATGATGCGTGATTATATAATATAAAAACAAAAAAAATAGTGAGCACGATCATGCCCACTACTTTATTAGTATGAGTTATCTAAATTTCCTCACCACTACTTTCATTTTTACCGATAACCCAACCGCCATGAATTCCGATAAGTGGAGCATCAACATTTACAGCAACACCGACAGGCAGTTGCTCCTCTAATCTTTGAATAAATGTTTTTACATTTTCGTTTGATGTGAAACTCATGCTTTTAGTTTCACCGCTTACTGTTGTTAGTCTTACTGGTATCATTTCGTTCTCCTTCTTTTATTGTAATCCCGTATTCAACATAGTGGCTTCTATCATAGTTAGCGAGAGTGCCACCATTTTCTAAGTGTGCTTTTCTGCGTAGTTGTTCTGGTGAATAGTTAGTCAAGACTACCCACACAGTCGCAAGGCTCTATACTATAGTCCTCGTTATCTCCAAAAAACACAAGACCTCTACCGCTACAAGTTGAGCAGTCTGCTACATAAACCGAGTTTATCATTTACTTATTTCCTTTCTCATTGGCGCAAGCATAACAGATTTTACCTACTTCGTCAATAACACCAAGCACGAACGCATCGACACCTGAATAGACGACTTCTACACTATCACAATACAAGCATTTCATTTTTAGTTATCCTCTCTAACCCAAGTGCTAAGAACATCATAGCCATTTGCTACAAGGCTATCAAGCAAGTTATTTATTTGATACTCATTTAGCATGAGTCTATTTTCTACGGCTACTAATGAGCCTTCTTTTTCTACTGTATAATCTAAAACTAACATTTAGTTTTCCTTTCTTTTCTGATACTGCGTATCCTATCATGTCCCACCGACATTTTGGGGGAGGCGTGTCGGCGTGTCGCCTGTGAGTTATATCACTTTTTAGAAGCCATAACCCTAATGTTTAGGTCTATACATTTATCGCATAGAGCAGGGATACTGCGTTTAGAGGCATAAGCGGATTGACCGCATGAGATACAAGATTTTTTTACCATTTTCTAACCTTTCTTTATAGGAGAATAATAACATAAAAATCTCAAAAAGTCAAGTCCTAACACGGCGTGTCGCAAGTGATTTAGACCACAAAATAAATAGGACAAATCGGACATTGCCTAGCCCCCGCAGTCGGGCGTGTCGTTATCAAAATGTTACGTTCTTTACGGCGTGTCGGCTTGCTTTTTTTATGCGAGTGTGTTAGACTTACGGAGTAAGAAAAAAGAAAGGTAAAACTATGAAAACAATTCTAAACCCTCATAAACCAACTATAATTGACTATCTGCCCGAAAGTCCTACCTCTACTTGTGCTAATTGTGAAAAAACTATTGAGCAATTTACTTGGTATGATGATGATTGCGGTTGGAGAACTGATAAAAATTGGCACTTCTCTACTTGGCATGAAGGAACCTCTCCTAATGTCCGATTTGCCCGTTTCCACTATGAATGTGAGCCAACTCACACAAACTAAATCGGCGTGTCGGCTTGAAAATGTCAGACCCCTCTGCTAAACTTGTAGGTATAAAGAAAGGAAAACTCATGAAAGCATACTCTATCGAAGACCTTCTCGTAGGTCAAACTTATCACCCTCGCTCACTTGCTCGCCGTTATCAAGGCGGAGAAATCAACTACGCCACAAAGCGAGATGATGTCTGGGTGGGCACAGACTATCAAGCCTATTCAATTCGCTTCAATGGTCATAAGTGGGCTACCATAGCCGTCAAGGTGTCTGACTTGTAAATGTCAGCCCCCTCTGATAAGATTAGATAAATAAGAAAGGAAAACTAATGACAACACTAAGAGAACTTGAGGATTTGGGATTTGCCCTTCAGGATAACATTTGCGTATTCTGCTCAATAACTACCGATAGACAAAATCGTTTTTGCCCTAAGTGTAAAGACTATAAAGGAGTTATCAACATTGTTCAGGCAGTAAATTACTACGGAAAGGAAATTCTTCCACTATGAAACTTGATGAATTCAAGAAACTGATCGAGGCGCAACGCCAAGAAATAAAATTGACAAACGCAGAGAAAATCGCTAAAATTGTATCAACAACTAAGAAAGGTAATAACTAAATGACTACAACTTACACAGACTATCCCTTCACTTCCTATGGAGTGAATTTTATTTCACGAGTTTATTCTCACTCAGAAATGGCAGAAATTATTTCTCGCCTGCCTGCTGGTGTCTTTGCTGACATGAATAAACAAGCAGTAGAGGAACTAATTGGAAACGCTTCCCTACTTTCTACCGCCGAACTAATTCAAGAATTAGAGCGAGTAAATGAGGGCGGAACTCATGCGTTTATTTTGTTAGGGGGAACTCTCTAATGATGACACGAAAAGACTATGTAAAGACTTCCGACATTTTGCGGGGATTCTCTGATGAGATTCATCCGCAGGTATTTGAAGATTTAGTGGAGGAATTCGCACAATATTTCGCTGCCGATAATGAGCGATTCGATAAAGCAAGATTCGAAAAGGCTTGCGGTGTTGATGAGATTGGATTGATTCCCGTATGAGTAGATTTCTAACAACACTTGTTCAACTTAGTTTGATTCTTTCAATTTATTTCATCATAAGAAATGCCAAGAAAGAAAACTAAATTCAAAACATGCGAGGTCTGCGGTAGAATATATGTCGCAGATCTCAAATGTTTTGCGTGTGCTGCTAAACAATAAAAATCGCCTAGGGAGTTATCCACAGGTTATCCACAATATAACTTACGTTACATGTGATTTTTCTCACAAAAATATTTTATAAAATGTCCGATTTATTAGCATTTTGGATTTGATATTTTTTGGAATATGTTATAGACTTACGGGGTAAGAAAATGAAAGAAGGTAAAAATGTTGAGTTATGCTGATGAAGTTAGAAACGATATTCGTGCTGAGTTTGGCGATAGTGCTATCTCTAAGTTTGATAAAAATGCTAAGAGTGAGATTAGCGAGGCTATCGCTGTTTATAACTCTATGACCAAAGATGAGCAAAATGCTATTGCTTATCTCAAAGATAATAATAGACAAGAGTTACACGCACTATATTTGCGAGTAAAAGAAAGGGCAGGTCTCTAAAATGGAGTTCACAATAACTGCTAAGTTCCAATCTAATGAGTTCGTAGCGCAAGATGTAATCAACGCTATTGAGTCATTCTTGCCATACATGGCAGACAATGTAAAAGTAGAAATCAAGGAGGGCTAACAATGCCAACTTATACAATAACCGCTTCATTTCATGTTGATGTAGACTTTGATTCACAACTATCTGAAGAAGAAAACTTAGAGTCAATGATTTCATTCTTTGATTCTTCTGTTGATGGTCACGGTGTTCATCTAATAAAAATTCTTGATGTTGAGGAGGACTAAAATGAATGGATATAAATTCAGAACTGCTCTTGCTAAGATTGCACCTGAGTATCAAATAGATGAAGATAATGATGGACAAATAGTTATCTACACAAATCTAAGAGATAATGGAAATGATGAGTATGTAGAGTTTGAGTTAGAAGAATAAAAAAATAAAATAAAAAGCGGTGTGTTGACTTGACATACCGCTCAAAAATCCTAGGCCCCGTTATCCACAGGTTTATCCACAGGTGTTTATGATGTGATTATTATCACTCCCAAAATTTTCCCGAAATTACGGCGTGTCGATTTGAAATTGTCAGTAGAAAATGATAGGCTGGAAGCCTGAAAATAAAGAAAGGAAAAACTGATGAAAAATGTTCTTATTTCTTATCGTGTTGATGCTGAAACTGACCTGAAGGCGGTTTCTCATGTTCGTGCTCTTATGTATTTGCTACCTGAGCACTATGTTGCTAATATGGAAGTGTTTGATGTTCTTGATGTTGTAGAGGAGGCTCAATAAAATGGGTTTGGATATGTATCTTCATGCTAAGAAGTATGTTGAAAAAATTGACTGGACTAAGTTACAGTCTAATGATGAATTGAAAATGGATAGCCCTGAAGTAATAAATCCACTTTGGACTGAAATTGTAAATGTTTCAGGAATGGAAGATGTCGCAACAGATATCTATGGCGTTCATGTTGAAGTTACCTGCGCTTATTGGCGCAAGGCTAATCAGATCCATTCTTGGTTTGTTAGGAATGTTCAGGGCGGTAACGATAACTGCGGTGAATACTATGTCTCTACTGAGAAATTGAAAGAATTGTTGAATACCTGCCAACAGGCTCTATTCAATAAAGACCCTAATCTACTGCCACCACAAGAAGGCTTTTTCTTTGGCGGTACTGATATTGACGAATGGTATTGGCAGGATATCAAGGACACCATAAAGAAATTGAAGCGTGTTCTTGAATTGTCCGATATGTCCAAATTGTCCTTTTACTACACTTCCTCGTGGTAATAGGGCGTGTCGAATTGAAAATGTCAGTAGGACATGATAGGCTCAGAGTATTGAAAGAAAGGAAATGAAAAATGGATAAATTGGAATACGCACTAAGGACTATTGCTAACTGCGACCTATGCTATGGCAGAGGTTATCATGGTTGGGCTAATGGAGAGGACTTTGACATGGAGGACTGCGAGTGTAATACTTATGGTCTAATCCTTGACGAAGATGGCTCAGTATTATTTGACAACGGCTTGCTAAGTGAGCCACAACTATTTACAACAATGGAGGCTAACTAATATGGGAAGCAATATGGCAACAGAAATGGCAGACGGGACACTTGATAGTCTTGGTATTCACCTTGATATTGAAACTCAGATAGGTATTCACTTATCGTCTAATCACTACCCTCCCGTTCCTAAATTCATGGTGGCTCCATGTATTGAGGCTATTGACGCAGTAAATGACGCAGGGCTTTGGGATTTGGAAATTCCTATGCCTGAAGGCGTGACCTATAAAGGTTTGACTACTGCCCCAGCATGGGCTATTATTGAGCAACACCACTTACAGGCTTGGCTAATTGAAAGAGAGGAAATCTAATGAAATTTGATGAAATGTTGGGAAGTGTTCTTCAGTTATTTCCTGAAGCACTATTCCATGATGATGAAACAGGCGAGGTAGTAATCTCAACAGGTTTCAGACTTGAAGGCGATAATCTTGTACCAATGGAAGGAATCTAAAATGGAATACAACTATGTCCTAACAACTTACTATGACGGAGAATTGGTATCAACTTTCCGTATTGGCGACTTCATGGAAGCGCATAATGCTTGGTCAAAATGCGTAGACCATGGAACTGCCAACGAATACGCAACCTATAATCTAACAGACCTCACAGGTAAAATGTATACCAAACATTTTTATCGTGACGGAAGGGTGACAGGCAAATAAATGTCTGATACAATGACAAGTATGGAATTGCGTTTTGCTGATTATCTTCTGCCAAATCAACTGGCAGAAGGTGATCTAATCAAGATAGAGCAACAATATCTAACCATAAAAACAATCATGGAAGTAAATAACGGATATCATTTGGTTTTGCTTGATGACTTTGATGATGAGGTTGAGCATTTTATTCTTGATGATGAAAAACTTGAATGGTATGTTTTTGTAGAGTAATCTGCAAAAACGCCTAGCAACTCGGACAAATCGGACATTTGATTTTTCTTTACGTATGTGGTAAGATTATCTCATGAGAAAAAAAACGGCTGAGGAATTACGCAGACTTATGGAATTACGCAGATCTAATGCTGCCACCCCATTACGCAGTAAAAAAGCCTACTCCCGAAAAGTAAAGCATAAAAACAAAACCCTTGCTTGACTTTTTATCTCAAAAATGTTATGCTTGAACTAAAGAAAGGATGAGCAATGAAACTAAAACGCTCTAATGATAGGAAGGTGGCAAATGCAGTCTCACCCAATGGAAAAACCCCAACAATCGCCAACACCTTCGGACTTCCTGCTGGTAAATCTTACTCGTGTCCTAATGCAACTTCCGTATGTTCTAAAGTGTGTTATGCGGGAAAACTTGAAAAAATCTACAAGGGAGTAAGAGATACTCTTCTCCATAATTGGACCCTGCTAAAAGACGCAGACCATGACACTATGGAAGGCCTAATCTCTGATATGATAAATGAGTTTAGGGCTGATTGTGTAAAGAAAGACGCACCTATGCTATTCCGCATTCACTGGGACGGAGATTTCTTCAATGATACTTATACACACGCATGGAAAAAAGTTATTCTAAATAATCCTGATATCCAATTCTGGGTATATACTCGTGTACCCTCTGCAGCAACTATTCTCAAGGGGATAGAAAACCTATCTCTTTATTTTAGCACTGATAGCGACAATAAGGATAAGGCAGTAGAGTTATCTACTCAAGGAATAAGATTAGCATATCTTGCCGATACCTTCGCAATTGGGCAGGAAGACATGAAAGCAATGATTGGCAAGCCTGGAGCCAAGTGCCCTGAAAATAAAAAGGCTATTGCCCTTATTGACAAAGACGGCTCTGCTTGTGTAAAATGTAGTCTATGTGTCTACAATAAAGCGGACATAGTATTCTCTGCTAAGAAAAGGTAGTCATGAAACTAATAATCCTATTACTAACTGCTGGCTTGCTATGGGTAATGTTCTATCCACCCCTAAAGTGATCTAAATCACAGTCTCAAAATGTGAGAAATATCAGAAATAACTTGACACGGCAGAAAATAAATGTCATAATAATAACATAACAACTAACAAAGGAGAAAGAAAAATGGCAGTATCAACAAGCACTTACAAGGTAGGCGACCTCTACACCTCACAGAAGTCAAAGGTGACAGGCACTATCACAGAAATCAAGCCAAACAAGGACGGCTCAAGCGTTCGTGTCAAACTTGATGTCAATGGAACACCTCGCTGGACTACTTGGACAGCAAAGTAATCTTAGCACTATCGCTAACGCCACCTGAGCAAGTGGAGGGATAAACTGCTCAACTTGATTTTCTAAGGTAGAAATGCTATCCTTAGATACAGACCCAAAACCCATAAGAAAGGAAAAAAAATGGCTCGTAATGGTAAATCCATAAATGTCAAGATTGCTACCGCAAAAGTAATCAAGGCATTAGAAGGAAAGTTAGCCCAACTCAAGAAAGATAAGGCTAATCAGAAAGTAAATGAGGATAAGTTCTCAAAGGCTCAAGAGAAGTGGCAGAAAGATGTTGCTAAACTTGCGCTTGCTCAAATCGCAAAGGCAGAAAACTTGCGAGCAAATGTTCGCTATAACGGAAGTCTAAACATTGACTTTGATTTGCCTAAGTCTGCTATCGCAGACCTACCTGCTGAACCTGAGAAAGATTTTGAGTCTTTCCATGAGTGGCAATACAAGGAAATGGTAGATGAAATTGAGAACGCTATCCGTATTCTCAAAATGACAGATGAGGAAGTAGTTTCTACCTCAACTTACAACACTATCGCAAGATACTTGTAAAATTACTCACCTGAGCAAGTGATAAAACTGCTCCACCTCCAACCCAAATAGAAAGGCAAATAATGTATAAACTAACTATTAGCAAAGGCAAGAAGGAAATGCTATCTTTTGTAGATAGAAACGCAGTTGCGGCTCATGCCCTTGTAAATAATGCGAATAAGACTCTAAAGGCAAACAGCCCTAAGTATTCTTATACATACGCATATATCAAACCATAAATAGAATTGTGGCGGTTTTGGATGTGTAATCGCAATTGCCCCGCCACAAACTTTTCTTTCCTGATAAGCCCCACTAAAAAATGAAGTGACGAAAGTCCTTGTGGGTATTCCTGGAAAGATCATCCTGAGCATGATGTAAAACTGCTCTAAAAAAATCGCCTAGGCAGTGTGATTTTTCACACATTCCAAAATATGAGATTATGTACGAACTGGGTTGTTTTTGTCAGAGGGTAGTGCTATGATTAGATTATCTAAGAAAGGATAAACAAATGATTAGTACCGCATTGGCTATTCAAGAGGCAACTGCTGAAGCCGTTCATGACGAAGGGGTTATGGACATGGCTGCGATGATTTATCACAACAGAAACGAAATGAGTTCAGATGAGTTTGTCAGGGCTATGTTTATGTATTCTGCTCATCTTTCAGCACTTACTGCTACCCTTGTCACTCATGCCTGCTTGACAGAAGGTCAAATAGATGAGATGATGGATACCATCAAAGAATTTGATAACTTAGGAAAGGATATCACAAATGGAAACGACTAACGAAATTGTAGCACCAATTCACTATAACCCTAATCAACTTGTAACCTATAAGGTTATTGATTTGGATTCACCAGAACAAACAGTTTCATATCCAACTGCCAAGGTAGTTGACATTGAATATGCATTGGAATTGGCTCGACGAACACAAAAAGCACTGGATAAGCAGTTTGCTCTTTCTCGTCAACTCGAAGGCGAACTCGTAGGCTGGATTGAAAACGAATCATCTGCAGAAGACATTGTCTCTGAGATTTGCAATATCTTTGGATTCAGTGCAACAAAAGAAATTCAGTTTGAGGCAACTGCAACAATTACAGGTACAGTATCTGTACCGTTGTCAGAACTTTCTGATTTTGACATTGATGATATTGATTTGACTGTTTATGCTGATTCACATTCACATGATGTTGAAGTCGATATTGAAGTAGATAACATTTCTCGTGTAGACTACTAAATAAATTTCCTGGCCTTCATGAAAGGGGCCAGGAACTATACGCATTGCTCCTCTTTCATCCTTTCTTTCAGGAGCATGCAAGGGACCTGAGCACGTCCACGTAAACTGCTCATTAATTTTTCTAGATCATTTACCTAGCCCGCAAAACTTGAAAAAGTCAAATTTTACGATGTGATTTACGACACGCCAAAATGTCCGTTTTGATAGTCCTATTTGCTTTTGTCGGAGGGGTGTGCTAAGATTGATACATCAAACAGAAAGGAAATAAAAATGGCTCATGAGTTAGAAACTCAAAACGGCGTTGCTTCTTTTGCTTCGTTCCGTGAACCTGCGTGGCATGGTCTTGGTACTGTGTTCACAGAAGAAAAAACAACAGCAGAAATGTTGTCTGCTGCTAATCTAAATAACTGGAATGTTCGTCTTGAAGATGTAAATATTCCATCTCACTTGTCTTCGGATAAGTCTTATCAATATGTCGTTCGTACTAATCCTACCGACAATACACAGACCGATGTTCTTGGTGTTGTAGGTGAGCGATATGTTCCACTTCAGAATGAAGACCTATTTTCATTCGGTGATAATATTCTTGATGGCGGAGGTCGTTGGGAAACTGCTGGCTCTATTCGTGGTGGTCGTGTTGTATTCGGCTCTCTTGCTCTTGAGCGTGAGACAATTCTTGACCCTAATGGTGTTGCGGATAAGGTAAAGACTTATCTTCTTATCAATACATCACACGATGGCTCAATCGCTATTCAAGCGTCAATCACACCCGTTCGTGTTGTTTGCGCTAATACTCTCAACCTTGCTTTGGGTCGTACCAAAAAGCGTGATGGTATCAAGCAATCTTTCAAGATTCGCCACACTCAGACCGCCAATGGTAAAGTTCAGATTGCTCGTGAGACTCTTGGTCTTGCTAACTCTTACATGGACGCTTTCGACATCATGGCTAAGGCTATGATTGAAAAAGAAATCACAGCGCAACAATTCAATGACATCATTCTTGCTGCTTATCCTAAGCCTGAAGATGAAAAGAAGGCTGCCGTCACTAAGTGGACTAACAAGGTTGATGTTATCAATGACATCTACACAGGCGAGTTCAATGGCATGATTGCTGGCACTGCGTGGGGTGCGTTCAATGCTCTAACTGAGCGTTTGGATTGGCATCGTTCTGCTCGTGGTGGTAATAATGAATCACTTCTTGCTGCTGCTTCTGGTTTTGACCCGATGATTACAGCAGAAAAGAATCGTCTGCTTGGCGTTGTTCGCAATGTCTTAGCGATTGCGTAAAAAGTAATCGCAACTCCTGAGCATGAGTATAAACTGCTCACTTTTTATTTTGCAATTGCAGATCATTAGTTGCAAAAAAAAATGCCTAGGCAAACGGACAAAACGGACATTGTATTTTTGTATTTTTTTTATTACGTAGCACTTGATTTTTTTGCTGGATTGTGGGACAATAAATACATGAGAGTAGACCTATTTGAAGAAAACGGTATTTGGGAAGCAGACGTATTTCCAAGTATTGGGAAAAGCATTAACTATTCTAACTATAAGACTGCAGGTGATGCTATTAATCATTTGTTGTCTGTATACCCTGCTGAGAGGCTGAATGTTGGTATTTTTAGCACGGCACATCATAATAAACTAACTAAGGAATTAAAATGACAATAGATGAACTAACAACCCATATATTTAACATGCGTAATGGTTTGAATGAAGACCTACGCAATCTTGCTGATGAAATGGAAACACTTGACCCCGAATCTAAAGCATGTAAGGAATTAGACTTTGAGTATAACTTTATCAATGGCCAGGTAGCGGCATTCAATTATGTATTAACTAAGATAGGCTTACAATGAGCAAATTGTACACAATAGATGAACTGGTTACTGAGATCTATGAGGATAATCTATCCCACTTTGAATTCATGGAAAATATGAACGGTGGGGATTGTGACTGTGCATTACATAATACTATGCATACCATTATAAGGTATTGGGAGTGACTTGACATCCCCCTGAGATTTTGCTAAAATTGTATTACGACCCAACAGAAAGGACCGCCCAATGCCAAATTGGTGCTATAACTCTCTAACTATAGAGGGTGACTCTGCTCTCATTGCAGATGTCAAGCGACAACTCAACAAGCCATTTGTTCAAACCCATGACTCATGGAATGCTACAACTGGAAATATGGAACTATCACAAACCGCATATTCTAATCCTATCTTTGCATTCCATAATATTTGGAATCATATTCAAGACGGCGTATCTGATGAAGAATATCTAAAGCAACCAGACCATAAGCAACCTCTGGAAGAAGCCTTTATGTTCAAGGGTAATCACTGGTACGATTGGAATGTTCGTAACTGGGGTACTAAGTGGGATGTTGCTATTCATGATGAGGATAAGTATCCTGATACAGAACTAATGGAAGAGACTAAGACTTCTCTTGCATACCGCTTCAACACTGCGTGGTCTCCACCTACTGAGGCTATAACTAAACTATCTGAACAGTATCCTGACCTTGACTTTGAACTATCTTATGAAGAAGAAACAGGATGGGGCGGTCTTGTCCAATTTGAGGCAGGCAACATAAATGAAATAGAATCATATGAAAGCAAGTGTCGTGACTGTGATGCTAATAATACTATGGAATACTGCGATAATGATTGTGGAGAAATCTGCAGTGAATGTAACTATCTTGGTGAAGCGGACCTTGACTATGTTGCAGAATGTGATGTCCATAAGGTATACTTAGATGACGCCCACGTACCCACTTATAGAAAGGAATAATAATGGAAGTGACCCCTACAACCTTAGACGCACGTCTACAAAAACTTGTCAATCTTGGTGTTGACGGTATTGATATTATGCATGGCGAACTCAAAATCAAAATGCTTGAGGCTGAAGCAGAGTTTGCAGAAGCACAGCGTATTGAGGAGGAAAATGATTACTCAGACGCCATGGAATCTATGGAACGTAAATATTGGGAGGGATATACCGACGCACTTGCACTTTGCTATGGTTTGACGTATGATATATCTTTCGCAATATCAGCAAAGGAGAAAGAATGATAAATATCGATAAGACAGATAAACTAACTCTAATCGGCCAGTTCGCTGTTGACAGTGGTCAGGCAATGATTGGCGACCCATGTTATTTAGATGAATGGAAGCCTTGGGATTCAGATTCTGATGTCCCATTTGACGAACGCAAAAATAGAAGTGGCGAATACGGATATCTCGGTGCCTGTAATGCAACTATCGAAAAGGGCTTTGGTCAACTCGGACTTGCAAGTTCTGTTGTTTTTTCAACTGGCTATGGCGATGGCCTATACCCTGTATTTGCTCATATCAATGAGGACGGGAGAGTAGGAATGATTGTTGTAGACTTTACTGGTGATTACCTGGAGGGTGTTGAAGATGATGAATGATTGGATCCAGTTGACGCTGCCCTTGGAATTTGATACAATTAATAAAAACCCTACTACAGAAAGGCCCTAACATGGGAGCACGTTGCACATTCGTATTTAAACAATCAGAGGACCACGCTGTGGCCTTGTACAGCCACTTCGGTGAGTATACAATGCATGAAGACCTTGCTGCTGCCCTGCAGCATGCGCTGCCACGTATCCAGATGAATGACGCTCCATATGCGACTCGTATGGCTATCAGTTATTTAATTCAGGATGAGGCCCTGTCAGAGACTGGCTTTGGTATCTATGCCTGCGACCCGTCGGACCAAGCATTTATGGATAATCCTATTACAATCGACTTTACAGACGGTATGGTTGGCAATGGAGAGAACTGGCACTCAATTGTAGATTTTATTAGATATCACGGTCTTGTGGCGTCTGCCACTTCCTAAAAGGGGGTTGGGTCCCCCCTTCATGGGGTGTGAGAGGTCCCCTTTCTTGCCTCTTGCACCCCCTCTACTTTTTTGGTACAATCGATATAAGGAGAACTATGGCTTACAGCGTACGACGACAACCGCAAAACACCAAGGAGATACAGGCTGCTGCACGGATTGCTAAGATTATCAATGAGGATATGGGCATAAATCTGGAGGCAGTAGGATATCACCTTGTTCGTAATCACCCACCTATTGTGTGGCACCGCCTTGAGGTTCTTGCCTTGACAGCAGGGGAAGAGTATGATAAACTTATGGTAGACTATTTAGGAGAACAACATGTCAGTAGCCTTTTCGGATAAGTGTGGTATTTTAGGTCAGTTCTGGTTTGAATTCAGACAAGACGAAAAACTCGAAGATTTTATTGAGTACAATGATGTAGGCTTACCTTTGGCATGGTTTATTGCTACAGGTGTGGTTCAGCCCCTACCAATGGCAGAAGACTACATTAACGAAACATTTAATCTATTTCTCGCTGCTCTTGAAGTAACCGAAGAAGAGGTTGAGGAGTTTGATAGTTTAGAAACTCTCCTCGCCTATGTAGAAATGAAAATCGCTAAGGAAGACTAAAAATCTCATAACCCCCTACTGGGGCGCCTAGGCACTGTATATAGACAAACCACAAAACCATAATTTTACGGTATTACGAACGATATCAAAAAATTCCCAGAAAGTTATTACGATCCAAACCATATTTTTCCCAAACCATCAAACCATGTTATAATAGTAATGATGTCTCCACATAACCATGCTAGATTTAATGGATCGAATATACATTCACCAAGTTCATATCATACTGGTCAAAACCAATTAGCCATTGCATTTGGTAATGGAGTATCTTATATAGGTAGGTTTGTATATACCTATAGTGGTTTGAAACTCTTTTATACCCGCCGCTTTTTTAAACGTGGCATCAAGGACATCACCCTTAACTTCAGCAATGTAGAGAAAGAGTATTACGAACCCCTTATGTAATACCGCCCGATCCTAGGGCGCCGCCGAAGGCGGGGAATTTAAAAAAGATTACGATCATACACCATATCCCCCCCCTATAATCAATAACAAACCATTGTTTTCTGGTTTTTAAAGCATATCAAACCATATTTCCTGGTTTTAAAACATATTACGAAATAATCTCAAATATCCCAGAATATTTGGCAATTTTCATCCAAAATAGATTACGAACCCTATTGACAAACCATGGTTTTGGATGTATAATGCCCAAACCTTGATATGATGGTTTGACAGATATGCGGATATATGGTATAAGCGGATATGATGGTTTGTTAGATATGATGGTTTGGGATATAGGGTTTGATAGGGATCTCTTTTTCCCGCCAAAGATTACGGCGCCATCGTTAAAAACGTTCCAATCCCCACTATCCTCCACTTCACTCCACTTTAACCCTATACATGAAAATATCAGTAAGATTTATCTGTGGATAACCTTGTGGATAACTATGCCAAAACCATCCATCACATGTATACTTTTACACACAAGTCTGTGGATAACTTGCATATCAAACCACTATACTGTACAATAGATTATATGAAAAAATATAACACAGCAATTGTAGATATCGACGACACCCTTGTATCTGGTTTTTGGCATGATGAGGCTATGACCCCTAACCTGGCGGTAGTAGATTTTGTAAAAAATAACATTGAAAATGTCATCATTGTAACGGGTAGACAAGATACTATGAGAGATGTCACAGTAACTCTTCTGGAGTCTCTTGGCATTAAATACGATGCCCTATTGATGAATCCAGAACATTACGAAAAGGCTAACGATTTCAAGGACGGTATTGCCAACAATCTCCAAGGCAAAATAGATCTTGCCATAGACGACAACCCAGATGTAAGGGCTATCTATGAATCATATGGTATTAAATCTATCGATCCAGTAGATTTGACCAATGATATTTTATGGTCTTCTCAGGTATCTTTTGGGGAGTAGCATGATCAACATTTTCGTACATGACTTTAAACCAAGACGAGAGACTAAAGGTAAGATTAAGGGTTATAGAAAACCTCGTAAGTCCAAACCTGTTATGAGGGTAGGCGGTAGAAGAGTTTCTGCAGCACCTACAAACCAAACCAAATATGATTTTCCTGTAGAGCGACGGTATAAAGAAGTCAACCCTTTATAGCCCTATTGACCAAACCAATCAACCTTCTCTTGGTTATCTTCTTGGCATTAAATGTCTCCGTATATCCCCCATATGGCATATCACCCTTATCCAGATAATGTCCATATCTCTCTCTTAGGGTTTGTAGTACTATAGATTCTACTCTTCTGGCTCCCGCCCGATTTTGGAAATACCAATAACAAACCAAGCCCCACCCCTTGGTCCTATGGGCTTTAAACCTTCTTCCAGTTATATCCCCTATCCCTACCTTTATAGCATCGTATTCTGGGTGATAAAGAATATATAAAATAGTGTGGTCCACGTCACAATTATACCCCTGCTATACTGGTAGTATGAAAAAAGCCAATGATGATATTTCTCAGTATAAACAGAAGAGATACCAGAAAAATAAGGATCGAATTCTGGATAAGCCACATCTTTCTAAACAGGAAAAATGGGAGTTACGAGAAAGATTACGAATAATCTCAGAGGCTTTTTCAAAAGACCCCCTATAATGAGGAATAATGTTATCTAAACAAAGCCAGATTGATATTATTGCAGAAATAATACACGATCATTTAAAAGGCAAGCATAAGGACAAGTTGTCCATAGATCTTGCCACACAGATCGTAGAGGAACTTTCCGAATATGCAGATTAAAAAGATAGAGTTAAGTATATTGTGTCATAAATGTGGGGTAATGTTTTATGTCTCTACAAATACACCAAACCTACTAGAACAATGTCCAAGGTGCTATAATAAATAGGCAGTATTTAGAATACTAAACCATATTGACCGTATAGGTCAGAGGGGGTTTGATATTTCTATTTACCGCCGAACTTTAAACCAAGGTGATATAATGAAAAATATGCCCAGAGAAAAATCGAAATGCCATTACTGCGAAAATGAAGCAGAATTTACCCAGCCAGAGAAGGGTACGGGCATAATTATTGACGTGTGTAAAAAACACTTTTTATTTATGTATATGGGGTAGATTGTGAATTGTGTATTTGGATATCCAAGAAGTGGCACTAATTTTTTAACTTTGTCATATAACAATGGGTCCAATGGCAAAGTTCACAATGTTCATGACTTAGAGTTATTTTCTGGAAATAGTTATGGCAATGTATTTTCTCCAATAAGAAATCCACTTGATAGCATTGTTTCTTTTTCAATTGCGTATAACTATAATGAAAATAATAAGACAATTGCTGATTTTAAAGATTTGCTATATCCTATAGAAGCATATAAAAATAATTACGCCTCAATATTAAAAAATAACAACATTATTTTTAAACTTGAAGATTTTAAAAATATTAATAAAATTGTTAAATTCATGTGCGACAAGACTGGGGATCATTTCTATGGTTCTGTAAATTTAGAAATAGTGAACCACCAATTAAAAGTAATTGAAACGTCTATGAAAAAAGACTATTTTAGAAAAAGTTTTGTTGATAATCCATTATACGATGAAGTATTTAAATATTACAAAGATTTCGATTTGACAGATTGTATAGAACTTTACAAAGAAGCAGAAGCCCTATCGGTTAAAATATGATTCTCTTGCCCTCATATCCAAGATCTGGAACACATTTCTTAGTTGAACATTTTCTTCAAAAAACTGGAATTGTTTTGAATAAGACTCACGTTGAATTGGTGGGTAATTATGATTTGGTTTTGACAATAGTACGAAATCCAAGAGATTGTATAGTATCAAGGCTTGCTATGGAACTGGAGTATGAGCCAAACCCAAAATCTATATATAATTTAATTTTAATATGTAAAAAAGAATATATTTCTTTTTTTAATTATGCTAAAAAACATGTAGATCTTATTTTTAAATATGAAGATTTAGATAATGTAGACAATATCATAAATTATCTTTGCAATAAATTAAATATAGAAAAAATATCAGATTCTTTTGTTGATAATATTCATGATAGACCAGGCACAAGATTTTTAAAAACATCAAAAACCTCAAAACATTATAATATGTGCAAGGAAATTATGAAAGATGTTGATTTAACAGAAGAAGAAAAAATATATAAAGAAATTCTTAATATCAGTATTTCTTTCGATAATTGACATATTGTTGGCAATAGGGTACAATTGATACATGAGCCAAAGACTTGTGATATGTGATTTGTGTAAAAAAGAAATAGAGTTGCGATGGGGAATATTTGCACATGATACACTTTCCAGACATATTAAAAAGGAACATTCATGAAAAAATATTATTTTGAAGATGTTAATAATGAAGATGAACTAATTGAAGTGCCATCTCATATCATTAAAGAGATAACACGAGACTATATACAGGGAACTTATTACTGGTCTGTTGGATTGCTATGTATAATTATAGGATTTTTGTTAGGAGTAATAGCATGAGTAGATCAGCAATTGAGTTTGCGGAGTTAGAGAAGTCTGTCATAGTTACACTTAAGACTAAATGCCCCGAAAAGTATATGCTTGTTGATAGACAAACAGGGGATGTTTTTGTTGCTAAAGAAACAGGTGAGTGGGAGTTAGTAAGGGGTGGACCACATAGGCATGGATAGATTAATAAGATTAATTTTCTCGTGGGAAAAACTTCGCCTTGCTATCTTTGCAGAGGTTGATTTTTATAACTCTATCTCACGAACACTTGACGATCCTGAGAGTATGAAGGTTGCTTCTGCTATGTGGTGCGAACCAGATGGCTGGCGTGGTTGGCATATAAAGGATGATGGAACATATCATTTTAATGATTTTCCAGAAAAATCTTTTGGAGATATATTCGATACAATTTACAACAAAGAGGAGTTAGTATAATGCCCTGTGGATGTGGATTTTCAACTGAATATCCTGAGTGCAACGGTACACATAAAGTTGTTAAGGCTGTAAAAGATAAGATTATTGCAGAAATTGAGGCTATTGATATAGAGGTTAGCCATTCAAATGCCCTTGGAATGAAGATGCTTGCGATAGAGGCTGTTAAGAAGGTCAAGGGTGTCTAATTGGGCCTGTCCCTGTAATGGCTGTAAAAAGGCTCAAAAAGTCATTATAGACCAGATCGTTGAAGACTATAAGTCTTGTCCGAATATTGTTGAGTATGATGAAAAACTATACTGTTCTACATGGTATAGACATGATGATTGTGAAAGAATAAGGCAGTTATTATATAATATTACGAAGAATGATTTATATACCCTGCCAGAAATGAGGCCTGCAGTTAAACAGGCTCTTGATGAAATGCTTGCTGATCCAAATACCGCAGAAATATTGCGAAGGCTTGAAGACGACGGTATTTGACAATCTACCTTGCCTTGTTCTATAATTAGTATACAACCTAAACAGAAAGGCAGTAAAATGAGCAGATCATTTGCAGAAGCAGTTATGTATAACGACACATATTCATCTATGTTTGGACAAGATATGGTAGAAGATCAGCCTACCTGGGGGATGTTTCAAGACTCCCCTCGTTTTCATGATGATTGGAACGAAGACGGTATAGAAGAAGATTACGAATAGTAGGTTTAAGGAGCAGTAGCCAAGTTGGTCAAGGCCCCGAACTCATAATTCGGTTATCGTAGGTTCAAGTCCTACCTGCTCTACAAGGCTCATCAGGAATTCGACCTCTCGATGAGTACAACTGCCCTGAAAATTACGCTGGTGGTAGTCGTTGAATAACCTGTGTCGAACAGGCCCAAGCAGACAGCATCTAAGGAGCAGAGCCAGTAGTTGATTCTTCCGTAGAAACGGACTTCGTGACTGGCACCCAAGCCCTTGTAGCCCAGTGGTAGAGGCACACGACTTAAAATTGTGCAAGCGTTGGTTCGAATCCAACCAGGGGTACGTAAGTTATTTAAAAGATAAGGTAAGTGTTGTAAATGCCGAAGGAAGTTGTAAGTAATTTCTCTAAGTCAGAAGAAAGATATCTGGCTATTGCTGCTAATCTGGCAAGATCATCACAGGTTAGAAGATACAAGCACGGAGCAATCATTGTTCGTGGCGGAAGAATTATATCTACTGGTATAAATAAGGTAAGGAACCATCCTCAAGTATTGAATAATAATAAAGAAGATATCATTGCAGATGCTCATATTCATGCCGAAGTTGATGCTATTAAAAAGGTTTCTGGGCTAAAGGGTGCAAAAATATACATTGCAAGAGTTAATAGATCTGGCCAAACAAGACTATCAAGACCTTGTGAATTTTGTTATGATGTAATTGTTAAGTCTGGCATCAGTAAGATAGTATATACATAACAATATACCCCTGTAACTCAGTGGATAGAGTAGCGGACTTCTAATCCGTTTGTCGTTGGTTCGAATCCAATCAGGGGTGCTAAAATAGGATCATGGAACTACAACATCAGTTAAAAGACATTTTGTTCAAAATAGGACAAGAAATTAAAGTTCATAAATTGCCAGATGGCCATTTAATTTTGGATATAGATTATGATAAATATACTGCAGAGATTATGGAGTTATTTAAAAACTTTTTATCCGAATAAAGATTTTAATGTAAAGGCAGATGCAACTCCAGAATGAGTATCTATTAGTTTTTGATCAACAAACCCCATAAAGGTTGGAACAGACATAATGTTATACTTTTTATTAAAAAAATCAAAATCAGCCTTATCCTTTTCTATATTTATTTTAGAATATTTTATTTCAGGATTATCTAAAATAAACTGATTTATTATTGGTTCCATTTTTTTGCATGGAACACACCAGTCTGCTGTGAAATGAATTAGTTCTTTTACTTGTTCCGTCTTGCCCATCGTTGTCTTTTTAATCTCTTTCTGTGCTTCTTCTTGGCCATGCGCTTGCGACGCTTCTTGACAACGGACCCCATTTTATTTTGTTTGGTCCTTGCCATTTATATTTAAAACATTAAAGCCAGTTTCTCTTTCTAACACGATATACTTATAATCAAATAATCCTAATCCATTTTCTAATTTTTTAAGAACTAAATCGATATTAAGTTCACCACAGGTATAAAGATCGAACTGAATTTCTCCAGGAGATGGCTCATCCCATATGTGTAATGCTATATGTGAAGTCTCTATCATAACTACACATGTTAAACCTCTGTTTCCCTCTTTGCTAACGTATGAGGCATATGGACCTTGGATGATTTTCATATCTATACTATTAACAAGATCTGTCATCCAATCTATAGCATCTTTTTCTATTTTGATTGGATTGATTGAGTATCCATTTACTAATAATTGATTATGTAGTGCCATTATTTTTTATCCTTCTTATATTCACCGAATTTGCCGAGGACTGCTTTTATTGTCCCATCTTTTCTAAGACGAACAATCATCCCATCTTTAATTTGAATAGGATTAAACTTGTCGTGTCTTTTAAATTTCCCAGACGACATTACCGCTACCACGGACTTTCTTGCTTTGTTTTTCTATTGAATTAAAGGTATCAGCAAATAAAGCCTTATCCTTTTCTGCATTCACGATACGACGTGACCATGCAAAGCCAGCATCCCCACCCCATGCTAACCACATAATGTACCCATTAGACGGATTAGATTGATTCGCCCAATCCTTCCCCTTTTTATCTACCTCATGACGAGAAAAATAAGAATACATTCTTTTAACTGTGCTTAGTGAAAGTGTTTCACCTCTTGCAAGTTGTCCTGCACGAGTCCACCCTACTGATGTACCTGCGCCTTTTGCTTTACCCTGCTCTTTGAATTTAATTGCTTTACGTGCTGCTGCACGAGCACCTGCTGGTGGAGAATACCCCTCAGCCTTGGATACTGAATCTGTTTCATAAACTACCGTGTCATCATCTTCCCAAAGATCGTCTGCTTTTTCTGCGGGAACACAATTGGGAACCATGCGTCCGCCATCACCAGGCTTCATCCCTCTTTGCACGTACCCATCCCAGCATGGGGCCTTTTTGTTTACATTGGCGCAGCAGTCTGACTTCATTTCACCAGATTGACATTGAGGACATTGGTCACAGGTTACATCTAATTCTTTACACATTGGACAACCACATCCTTCATATGCTTTTTCAACATCATCCTCTTCGTCTTCGTCATCCTCTTCATCATCAGAAGGACTGCCAGATACAGATTTATCCATTCCTATGTTTGATTCTAATGAAGGCATAACCATTACTTCTGATGCTTTTGCTCCAACAAAATACTCAGTCTCTTCAAGACCGCCTTCTTCCATTTCAAATAATTGTATTAATATTGCTGGCTCAGTGGGGCTTGCCTCAATGGAATATTCTGATCCTGGAGTTCCTAACATTCCTTCTGTCATAACATGAACAACACGACCAACATACATTTCTTCTTCATGTGGGGCCATAACCATGTCGCCCTCTTTGACCATTGCTTTGCCTATATTGCCCTCAGAGCGGTTTATAGCGTAAATCTGTGCTGCAGCCTCAGAACGAGTCTTATGACATCCCATAACCTCGTTGGTGCCTTCTTTTAGGGCTGGATATCCATCACAACCATATGACCCTTTAGCACCAATCTTGTACGGCATAAATTACTCCAAGTCGTAGACTGTAGAAGCCTGATTGCTTACAATCTTTCCTTCAAAATCAACTTTAATTAAATATTGAGCATCAATTCCAGATGGCAAAGAATAGGCATGCCACTTGGTGGTGTCTAATACAAAGCCTCTTCCAGATACTGGAGAAAACATTGTATAAACAGTTAGATCTTCCTCTTTTGACTCTTCGCCTTCATTAAAAATAAACATGTGGGCATCAGAGTCATCTAAAAAGAATATTACAGACAATAACTCATTGTTGAAATATTTTGGTTGTTCATAGTCAATATCTTCTTTGTTGTCTTTTTTGTTTAGTTTAATAGCATAAATATTAACAACATTATTTACATCTAATCTGTTGCGTTGTGCAAAAGACTTTAGCCAAGAAACTATCTGATCAGAAATATCATAAGTTGGAACACCAGATCCGAGAATTTCTACCTTTTCTATTAAAGGATCGTTTTCATCGGATATCCAATTTTGTAGATTTGAGATGTAAGCCTTAATTCTCAGCAAGTCTTCTTTATTGATAGACAGGTCATCAAAAATAATCATAGTTAAAGTATACCATACCTTCTGCTTGTAGACCTTAGCAGGCCTTTTCTATAAGTCTATTATACGTCCTTATTCTATGGCAGTTAGCACATACTACCTGACATTTTTCTATCTCTTTTTTGATAGATCTCCAGGAAAACCCATCATGTATCATTCTTGATATATTGTATTTTTTATCTTTTAAGTGATCAAAGTCTAAAACTATTGGATTGTTCTCTCCGCAGTCTGCACACCCATTAGACTGTTTTATTTCTGTCAGCCTTTTTTTATAAGCCTGCTTTTGCCTATGAAGTTCTTTGTCAGTCATAGATAGGATTATTATACCTACCAATTAAAATCCCTCACAGGAATTCAAGCACGAAGGCCGAATATAAAGGAAATGGTAACTATTCCATCCCAAGGTCCTGTGAGGGACTGACTATATCATATCACTATTTACTTGATTTTGATAGTTTTTGGTTTCTTTTCTTCGGGAATGTTTCTTTCCACAAAGACGCTAAGAATACCGTCTGCCATTTCAGCACGATCAACCTCCATATACTCTCCAAGAGCAAAGGTGCGTGTGAATTTTCTGGTTGCGATACCCTTATGTAGGACATTTGTGGAGTCCTCTTCGGTTTTCTCACCCTTGATAACTAAACTTCCATTATCCACAGAAACCTCTACCTCGTCCTTGCTAAAACCAGCAAGGGCTAAAGATAGTTTGTAAGTGTCCTCATCAAGTTTTACCACATCATATGGTGGATAAGATTGACGAGTTGCCTCACGATGGATATTTGAAAGACGGTCCAACTCACGGTTGAAACCAATAAAAAATGGATCCTTAAATAGATCCAATGCAAATGAACTTACCATTATTTCCTCCTTGTTAAGCGAGTTCAGTTTATACCCCCCTTTGGGCAGGTACACATTAATTATATCATAAGTTGTCTTGTGGTACAATTAAAGTTATGCATAAAAAAATATTTGTATCAATTGCTGCTTATCGTGGAGATGTTTTTTCAGTAGAAGAAACTATAAATAATCTAATATCAAAAGCAAGACATCCTGAAAGATTGAGATTTGGGGTTTGCATGCAAAATGACACATACCCAGAATTGAAGTCAAAATTTCCAAATACGACTATAGACATAGTTTGTGTAGACTTAGATCAAGTGTTTGGAGTAACCAGAGCAAGAAGTATACTTAAAAGTATGTGCGTTGAAGAAGATTATTTTTTGCAAATAGATTCTCATAGTGATGCCATCAAAGACTGGGATTTTTATGTAATTAAAGATTATGAAACAGTTGTTGAAAAAACAAATAATAAAAAAGTAATCTTGTCTTCTAAACACATGATGAAATATGATGTTTATGGTAAGGAGATAACCTATCATTATTACGATGACAAAGATATTCCAGTTTGGTTTCATAACCTAAACTGGTCCAATGGCATTCCAGTTGTAGATATAGCGCCCTACTATCATACCCTAAAGTCTGATTTTGATAAAAACAAAGTAGATCATTTACTTTGTACAAACTTTTTATCAGCACATTTTGTTTTTTCTGGAAAGCATTTTATTGATCATTTTCAAATGTCTACCTATATAACATTTTTTGGAGAGGAGCCAGAGTTTTCGTTGAGACTATTTTGTGATGGATATAATATATATAATTATTATGATAGAGCAATTATTATTCATGATAACACAAGATCATTTCATCATACGCAATATCACGAAATAGTAAATATTAAAAAAGAAAAATATGTTTTAGATTACTCTAAATATAATCCATACAAAGAAGTTGAAAATTTATTTAGATATGGGAAAAACCATTTTATTGATTTAACCAATAAAGAAAGAACAGTCAAAGACTTTTTTGATTTTCATTTAATTGCTGAAAAAAGAAGAATTTGGAATTTGCCAGAAGGATTTAGCGATCCTATTGACTATAATAAATACACAGACAAGCCTGGACATGATATATATTCTGAAGAATATTTAGAGAATCAAATCAAAGAAAGACAGTAAGTTTAAGGGCGGGAAGAAAATTATCTCCCCGCCCAAAAGTTAATTACTTAACTTGATGTGGCTTTCCGCCACCGCCACCCTTTACGGGCTTCTTTTCAGTTTTCTTTACAGGAGCCTTCTTTACCTTTACGGCACTTAAAACTTCTGCAATTTCCTCAACAGCAGGCATTCTTCCAAAAGCCTTGTCATTAGGATTGATTGCTCTCAATGCCACTGGTGCGATTGCAGCCAATAGTGAGTATGCAAGCGTCTTAGGATCTGTTACGCCAGACATATAAAGAGCAAGAGCAGCACCGAGAACAGATCTTCCATATGATGCAAGCATTGCTTTCATTTGTTCATTCATTATTTCCTCCTAGGATATGAACTTGGTTATGGCATCGTAGCCTAGCCATAAACCAATTATACCAGCAACCCCAGCAAATACTGGTGGTGCAGGTACTGGTAGTTTGAATGCAGCAAATATAACTCCGCATCCAAATCCTGTTAATGTAGATAATAATATTTCCTTCATTCCGCTCTCCTATGGTTCTCTGGATGATCTAATGGTGTTGGTACTGTCACTAATGTGCCACACTTTGCACACTCTCCATCGAGATAGTATAACCCTATCTCGTAATCTACAGGATCAAACTTAACCACTACTTTAAACAAGTCCGAACTACAACTCGGACACGTGCTCGTTGGAATACCTCTAGCGTTTATCATCTTTTGGCAACAAATCTTTAAGTGAATTATAATGCTTGATAAATTTTTTAATTAACTCATAGTGCATATCTTGTTTTGCAATATTTTCAAAACTATTAAAATAATTTACATCAGATTCAAGTTCATTAATAAAAATATTAATTTTTTCTTGGGCTTCTGATATGTAAGAATAGGCAGAGTCTCTACTATCATCTAAAAAGGCTATTAGGTGATCTTTTTCAATTTGTTCTTTTTTATTATTTATTTTTTTAATT
>Ga0209972_10001010_pt1 | contig 25979 bp, 28 predicted proteins | sample NOAtaG_7_FD_187302 | JGI IMG/M metagenome (GOLD analysis project Ga0209972, IMG submission 187302) | Freshwater lake microbial communities from Lake Erie, under a cyanobacterial bloom - NOAA_Erie_Diel1S_2200h metaG (SPAdes) (version 2) | ecosystem: Environmental > Aquatic > Freshwater > Lake ...
CTCTTGGTTGGCACCTGGTTGCCTCAATCGGTGGAGGAGACATGCCGGTTGTGGTTTCGATGCTGAACAGCTACTCGGGTTGGGCTGCGGCAGCTGCTGGATTCTTGCTCAGTAACGATCTGCTGATTATTACTGGTGCACTGGTCGGTTCCTCTGGTGCCTACCTCTCCTACATCATGTGTAAGGCGATGAACCGCTCCTTTATATCTGTTATTGCCGGAGGCTTTGGAATCGAAGCCCCATCTTCTGCTGACGAGGAGCAGGGCGAGCACACGGAGATTGATGCAGCCTCCGCGGCTGAACTTCTCAGTGGTGCATCCAGTGTTGTTATTACTCCTGGCTACGGAATGGCTGTTGCTCAGGCGCAGTATCCGGTGGCGGAGCTTGCCAAGAGACTTAGAGACAAGGGAGTCAACGTCCGCTTCGGTATTCACCCGGTAGCGGGAAGACTTCCAGGACACATGAACGTGCTGCTGGCGGAAGCCAAGGTTCCCTACGACATCGTGCTGGAGATGGACGAGATCAACGATGAACTTTCCCAGACCAGCGTTGTTCTGGTAATCGGAGCTAACGACACGGTTAACCCTGCCGCCACCGAGAATCCAGGCAGCCCAATTGCGGGAATGCCGGTTCTCAGGGTTTGGGAAGCTGAGAACGTTATTGTCTTTAAGAGATCAATGGCATCTGGGTATGCGGGGGTAGCAAACCCGCTGTTCTACAGGGAAAACACTCGGATGCTCTTTGGTGATGCAAAGGAAAGAGTCGAAGACATTCTCAAGGCTCTTTAGCAAAGCGATTAGAGAGGCGGTTGACAAGTGGAAAAGTTCAAGGGCTTCTTAGCGAAGCTTCCTCACCCTGTCCGCTGGATACTGACCATGACGGTTGGATCAATTCTTCTTATTCTCGGCCTGATCATGCTTGTAACGCCTGGGCCAGGGATACTTTTCATATTTTTTGGACTTTCGATTCTTGCCCTAGAGATCGAGTGGGCTAGAGAGCTAAATAAACAGGGCATACAGGGACTTGAGAAAATTGTTGCGCGCATCAAAGAATTTTTCAAAATAGGCAAAAAAGACAAGAGCTAGCTACTTTTCAACTGTGCAGTAAATCTTTCTCCAAGAAGCCATATGGACTGTTAGCCTCGAACTAACGAGGGGAGCCAAATGGCTAAGAAAGAAAGAACACCCGATCAATACATTTCTCGACTTCGGTCCTACAACGTAGTAGCAGGCTTTCTGCACCTGGCACAAGCAGCAGGTCTGACATTTGTCCTAACTCTGCTTGACACACAGATTCTGTTTCCAGTCACAATTGACTACCCGACAGGCCCTCCGGGAGTTCCGATTCCTCCAGAGAGAGTGGAACTGTTTGATATCAACATCGGTGCCGGTGTTATCGGATTCTTGGCACTGTCTGCGTTCTTCCACTTCCTGATTGCCTCCCCAATGTTCTTCAATAGATATAAGAACGGACTCAAGCAAAACCACAACTACTTCCGCTGGGTTGAGTATTCGCTTTCCTCATCGGTAATGATCTGGCTGATTGCTCAGCTAACAGGAGTATCGGATTTTGCAGGACTGGTCGGAATCTTTGCCGTCAATGCTTCAATGATCTTCTTTGGGGCGCTTCAGGAGAAGTATGAGACTCCAGGTAATGGCAAGGGTCTTCCATTCATTATGGGCAGCATTACCGGAATTGTTCCCTGGCTGATCATCATCGTCTACACCATCCAGCCGGGTAGCGAGTCTGCCGCTGAGATTCCAGGATTCGTCTATGGAATCATCGTGGCGCTATTCATCTTCTTCAACACCTTTGCCTTCAACCAGGCATTCCAATACAAGAAGATTGGACCTTGGAAGAACTACCTCTATGGAGAAGCTACCTACATCACCCTGAGCTTGGTGGCTAAGTCCATACTGGCTTGGCAGGTGTTTTCGGGAGCGATTATCCCGGCGATCGCCAGCACCTAGAGGGTTCAGTAGATTTCTCGGGCGAGTACTGCAAGTCCAGACCTTGGACTTGACGCGGGCTAAGGCCTTTCTAGCTCATTTGAATTATCGCCACGATCCGCACACCTCAGCTCCTGGCGAGGGATTGTAACAAGTTGATTTCAGCTTGAACCGATAGTGCCTTTGCGCGGAACAAGCCGTGTTAGTGTTCAGTAAGCAGTTCTCTGAATACTGAAAGTTGGTTCCTAGATGTCTGCCAAGGAGCTTGATGTAAGTCTTTCTGGCCTATTTGAGGGACTTGAGCACTCGACCAAGGCCGAAGTCTTGGACGCCTACAGCCATGACTCCTGGCCACTCCAAACCAAACTGGCCATGACTGGGGCTCACGAGTTTCGCCCGGACATCGTGGTTTTTGCAAAAAGCACTCAAGACGTTGTAAGGGTATTAAAGTCTGCCCAGACCTTTTCAATACCAGTTACTACCCGAGGGCTTGGGTCTTCCGTTACGGGACAACCTTTGCCTCAAAGGGGAGGGATTGTCTTGGACGTATCCGGGATAACGGGGCCAGCAGAAGTCTCAGCAGTTGACCTAACAGTCACCGTGGGTGCTGGCTGGAGAGGTGGCGATTTAGAAAACCTACTTAGAGAACAAGGTTTGACTCTTGGGAATTCTCCCCAGTCTCTTCACAGATCAACTATTGGAGGCTGGGTCGCAACAAGAGAATCAGGCCAACTCTCTTCCAGGTATGGAGGAATTGAAGATCTTGTTCTTGGCTTAGAAGTTGTACTCGCTGATGGCAGTGTTAGCACCATCGGTTCTATTCCTCGTGCAGCAATGGGTCCTGAGCTTGTTGGGGTGTTTATTGGAAGCGAGGGAACTCTAGGAATAATTACACGCGTATCTTTGCGTGTGAGTAAAGTCCCAGAACATTCCTTAAAGGATGCTTTTCATTTTTCGAATCTTGAATCTGCACTCGGCTTTATTCAAGAACTAGCTCAATCTGACACTAGACCAGCCCTCGTGCGTCTTTACGACGAGGAAGAAGCACAACACGTCCTAAAGAAACCTGACTACAAAGGTTTTCTTGCTCTCATCGAGACACAAGGCCCCAAAGTTATTGCCTCAGCTACTCACGATTGGTATCGACAACTTGCTGTGTCCAATAAGGGCACTCTGATCGGCCCAGAGCCGGTTGAGACTTGGATGGCTCGTCGATATGACTTTTCTGCTGTCGAAAATCTGCTTGCATCAACAGGTGGATACGCAGAAACAATTGAAGTAGCACACAGCTGGACGAGCATAGGCAACCTGTATAAGAGCCTAAAAGCTGGACTTGCCGGCTACGCAGATCACGTTTACGGCCACTTCTCTCATGTTTATCCGCAAGGCACATCTCTGTACATGATTCTTTTGGGCAAGAAAACAAGTGACGATGAAGCAGTCCGTGCTTTGCAGGACATTTGGCGTGTTGCGATGAAGATATCCGTCGAACAGGGCGCAGTTCTATCTCACCATCATGGCGCCGGCTTGGCTCGTCTTCCCTACATTCAGGATGCGCTCGGCTCTGGTCACAACCTTCTAACCAGAGTAAAGAATGGCCTTGATCCTGAGGGCATTCTCAATCCAGGAAAGCTTGGACTTTAGCATGTCAGGCTCGACTCGAAAAGTTCGTGAAATCTTAGTTCTCCCTCACACGCATCACGATGTGGGGTACACAGACACGCCCTCGGAATCTGAGATGCTGCATCTTGAGGCGCTGTCCACCGGTATCAATCTCTCGCTTGAAGACGCCAAGCCCGGACACGCACAGATGAAATGGACTGTTGAGGTTTCTCGACCCCTTCTTCGGCTGCTTGACTCTGACCCGAGAGCTATTGAACGAGTGCTAAAGGCGAATCAAAAAGGCCGTCTAGCCATTACAGGCGGGTATCTAAACATGACTCAGTTGGTGGGCCATGGGGGATATGACCGAATGCTCTCGCACATCAATCGCTTCCGATCTCTTGGATTGGTCGTCAATGCCGTTCAGCACGGTGACATCAATGGCCTGTCTTGGGGTCTTGTGTCGAGCATGGCTAGACATGGAATCCCAAATCTTCTCATGGCACTCAATCCAGATCATGGCCGCGCTCCAGTTACACAACCATCAGTCTTTTGGTGGAAAGGCTCAGACACTTCAAAAGTCTTGGTAATCCTTCACGCTCACTACATAACAGCAACAGAGTGGGGAATGTTGGATGGCAATCATCCGGATGAGACTGAAGTTTTCGAGTATTTGGAGGCTCTTGAGGCGCGAGCGGACTATAAGTTCCCCTTTGCGGTTGTGCATGCTGCTTTTGATAACAGGGCGCCATCAAAGGCGCTTGCTCACTCCGTTGACTTATGGAATCAGTCACATCCCGATCTACCGATGTCCATAGTGACGGTTGATGATGCAATAGCAAAGTATCGTCAACATCCCCTAGATGGACTGGCCGAATATTCTGGCGAGTGGGCAGATTGGTGGGCCCACGGGCATGGATCTTCTGCGACTGAAGTCTCGATTGCAAGGGAAGCAGCACGCTTGGCAAGATCGAGTCAGGCAGTTATTGGTTTAGCAAATGCCGAAGGGCTGAGACTACCCCGACCAGAAGAACGTGGGCAATGGTATGCACAGCCGTTTACTGCACATTCCCACGAGCAAATTGCATCAATTGCTGATTCGGTCTATGAACAGCTGTGTCTTTTCGAAGAGCACACCTGGGGGGCGGCAGAAGCAGTCAGGTCACCATACAGCCGCTTCTCAAGGGTTCACTGGCATTCGAAAGCAGGGTTTGCGTACAAGGCTTACGAGCACTCGCATGTGCTTTCATCACAGGCACTGGGTAGGGTTGCTGACGCTAGCGGTCCACCACCTCTGTACAGTACGGGTCGTCCTGCCAAAGAAATTCTGTTGGTCAATCCCTCCCCTCATCCACAAGAAGAAATCTTGCCAGTGGCATTTGACGGTAGCGAGTTGGAGGTTCACGCGAAGCTTGCACCATACGAAGTAAGAATGACTGACGCGCTTTCTTCATCAGACTATTCAATAGTTGAGCACAAAGGACCCTGCACTCTTGACCTCGGACAATTCACGGTTCGGTTCGATCCCGAGCGCGGAGGCATCACGAGTATTTTGGATAGAGGGGTCGAACTTGTAGATCAAAATTCATCAAATCCATTTGCAGCGATAGTTGATGAAGTGGTACAAGAGGGCTCAACCCATCCCGCCCTTGAGAATCGTCGTAATTTTCACCCATCGACCCCAGGCCCAGAATTCAGTTACTTTACGGCTACGGGAAGCCCCGACATAAAACAAAGGATTGGCTCGGGTTGGACGGACGTCACATACCAGGTGGCTCTCGGAGACACATTGACTGCCCAGGTTCGATTTAGTGTGGTAGGAAGTCACGTTCAGCTGGCCGTGACCGTTGACAAGCGAGAACGCTACGAAATTGAGAGCGTATTCGCTTCCTTCCCGTTTGCAATTTCCCACCCAAGATTCCTTGTAGAAACGGCAGATGCGGTTTTTCAAGCATTTGATGAGCAGTTACCGGACACTTGCAGAGATTGGTACAGCATCCAAAATGCCATTGGGTTACAAGGTGACGATAGAGGCATTCTCTGGGGCACCCTCGATGCACCTTTAGTTCAGCTGTCTGGATTTCACACCGGAACTTGGTCAAGAGATCGAAAAGCTGAGAAGAGTCACATTAATTCTTGGCTGTATAACAACCTGTACTTCACAAACTTTAGAGCCGCTCAGAGTGGCAGGGATGTCTTTAGATTTACTTTTGAATCAACTTCAGCTGTTAGTAAAAGCAACGTTTACGACTTTGGTCGGCGATTGTCGACGCCGATCATAGCTCGCGCTCTTGCAAGCAATTTGCGGGTGCACGAGATGGCACATCTCATGGTTCAGGAGCCCGAAGTTGAGGTTTCGAACCCCGTCCCTACGGCTGACGGAGAAACGCAGATTCGTCTCAACACAACTAGGTTAAATAAACCAGTTGTGCATGTGAGTTGGAGTCGCGGCTCTGTTCAGATTTCGGATGGGAATGTTCAAGCGGTTTTGCGAGCAGGAGAGTGGAACCGACTAGACACCAACAATCAAGGAGAGATCACCTTGACTCTCCGAGCAGAAGAAAGGAAAGGTAATGAGTAAAACAAAGTACCTTGAAACAAATGGGTTGAGGAGAGCGTGGAAGATCACTTCTGTTTTCGCCGCTGGCGCGCTCGTTCTCACTGCCTGCGCTGCAACTGAAACCACAACGGAAGAGGGAGCAACGGAGGTAACTGAGCTAGTTTGGGCCAATGATGCCGCGTGGCATCAAGAGGGCCAAGACGCGCTTGGGGCTGCATCTCTGGAGGCATTTGGTATCAATGTCACATCCGAGATTTTCCCAACCACCGATGCCTATCAGGCACAGATCAGATCATCCATCACAACAGAGGATGCCTATCCACTGTTTGACTGGTGGTTTGGCTACAGAATGCAAGATCTTGCCGAGCAGGGATTGCTTCAGGACATCTCAGACATCTGGGATGAAGCTATTGCCCGAGGAGAATATCCAGCCGATCTAAAGAATGTCTTTAGCTGGGATGGAGTTGCCTACGGTCTTCCAAAGTTGGTGAATTACTGGGGTGTGTTCTACAACAAGAACGTATTCAGCGAATATGGTCTTGAAGTTCCGGGCACCTGGGATGAACTAATTGCAGTTTGCGAGACTCTAAAGGCTAACGACGTGTATTGCTTTGGACAGCAAATATCCGACAGATCCTGGGCATCGTTCATCTGGTTCCAGGAAATTCTCGTAAGAACTGATCCAGCGGTGTACAACGGAGTTCTGGACGGATCTATTGCCTATGATGACCCACGAGTCGTCGAGGCAGTTGGAGTCTGGGCAGATTTTATTCAGCGTGGCTACATCACGCCAACTTCCTTGCTCAACTCTGATAACTCGAACCAGGAGTTTGCTAACGGTACCTACGCAATGCAGTTGATTGGTGACTGGACTGGCAATGGTTTGAATGATGCCGGACTAACCGCTGAAAATGACTACGGTTTCTTTGTGATGCCAGGCATGACAGAGGCGGGCAACCGCGCCCTGATTGTAGAGGCACGTGTTTCCGTTCTGCCAAAGGCCTCAAAGAATGCTGCTAAGGCTAAGGAATTTGCTAAGTACTTCCTTAGCGTCGAAGGCGCAACTGTATGGGCTAAGACTGCCGGAATCAACTCACCAAATCTGAAGGTAGCAGCGGACACCAGACCTACATTCCTTGTTGAACTTGGTGACAGGGTCTCAGCTGGCGACTTCGATTTGTACCAGAGATACTGGGAGGGAACACCTACCCCAGTAGTCGACGCCGTATACCCACTGTTGGGCAAGATTGCGGAAAACCCAGCAGACTACAAGTCGATCCTCGCTGAGGCACAAGCAGCGGCGATGGCGGCTTGGCCAGACCGCTAAACAACAATCGGTAGGGACTCGGAACGGAGAATCACCATGAGCCAAACAAGCCCACGGTTCTCTGTTCCGAGTCCTAAACGAAAAAAACACTCCTCGCAGGCGGCTGGCGGTCAATCGGGCACCCGCAGAAGTTTTCTTTACCGAATTGGCGATTACGCGTTTTTGTTTCCCGCGCTATTCCTAGTGGGCGCTCTTTTACTCGCATCGGGCATTTTTACACTGGTAATCAGTTTCACATCCTGGAATCTCATCGGGACTCCTGAGCCAGTTGGTTTAGAAAATTATGAAAAACTCCTGACTGATCCCACGACGAGAGTTTCACTCTTCAATACCGTCATCTGGGTTATTGGAAGCCTTGCGCTTCCAGTGGCTGGCGGTCTTTTACTTGCCGTTTTCTTGGAGACTGTTCCCTTACGCGGTCTTTGGAAGGCAATCATTTATTTACCAGTAGTCATTGCTCCAACTGTTACAGGGGTTATGTGGAAGCAAATCTACGGACTTACGGGGCCACTTAATGAAGCCCTAGTGTTTTTAGGTTTGGAGGGCTTGCAGCGAGAGTGGTTGACCGACACGCCTTTGAACACATTTGTCATGGTAATTACATCAACGTGGCGCACGATTGGGCCAGCAATGGTCCTATTCCTTATAGCACTTCAGACAATCCCACGAGAATCGATTGAGGCCGCACTCTTAGATGGCGCTGGATCTTTTCGAATGTTTTGGAGCGTGAAGCTTCCGCAGATTCGAGCAATTTTGGTTGTGGTAGTGACTATGGCTGTTGTGAATAGCTTTGCAACTTATGACTTTGTCTGGGTCATGACACAGGGAGGCCCTTACCAGTCATCGGAGACTCTGGCCGTGACCATTTACCGCCTTGCCTTTAGTCAATGGCAGGTTGGCTTCGCATCCGCACTTGCAGTGCTACTTAGTCTCGTGACCTTGGCATTTTCGATTATTTACATTTGGCGAGGAATTGAGCGTCAGGGCTCTACCACTCAGGGGGGGTCAAAGTGATCTCCAAAAAAGCGAGTAGGTGGTTTACCGCTTTCATTTTTTCCATTATTTCAATTTTTTGGATAGCCCCTCTTGCACTCGTGATCTCAGCCTCGACCAAGTCGCTAGAGCAGTTCATCGACGAGGGATTCTTCACTCTCACTGGAAGCATTGATCAGTTTTTACTCAATGCGCAGGCTGCTACAGAGGCAGCCAGATTGTGGTCTGGGTTTTTCAACTCGCTGCTATATGGCATTGTTGGATCAGGTGCGGCAGTGGTGATCTCTGCCCTAGCAAGCTATGCACTTGTTTGGCTGCGATTGAAAAGACCCTTCTTGCTGTTCATGCTTATCTACGCCGGAACAGTCCTACCATTCCAGATGTACATAATTCCGCTAAGTCAGGGGTTCAAGGAAGTTGGACTGCACAATACTCAAGTCGGCATGCTGCTTTTCTATACGACTATTTGCATCCCATTCTGTACTTTTGTTTTCCGTGGCTACTTTCTAAATGTAGGTAATGAGCTCCTGGAAGCGGCTCGAATCGATGGAGCGAGTCGACTCAAGGTCTTCACCAGCATCGTCGCCCCGCTGTCGATTAATCCTGCAATTCTGTTGTTCCTGACGCAGTTTTTGTGGATTTGGAATGATCTGCTCTTCGGTCAGGTACTTTCAACATCAAAGGACATCAGGCCCATCATGCCTGCGCTCGCGGCTCTGTCTGGCGATGTCAATCTTGCCACTCTTCCTGAGCGCATGAGTGCTGCGCTTGTTGCGTCTATCCCCGCCTTGCTGCTTTTCCTTCTATTGCGAAAGAGATTTATGCAAGGCCTTGAGTTGGGAGGACGCTAAAAAATCGAGTAGAAGCAAACCATCAAAACAACATTTTCGAAAGGATTAATAAACAGTGAACAGTTCAGTTGGAAAAAAGATTCGGCTGGGTCGACTAATAGACCCAAGTACCCAAAAGGGGATTGTGATTGCCTACTCACACTCATTCATTCTCGGTCCTCAAAACGGGATGGAGTCGAATTCAAAAATGGAAAGCGTTTTGGCAAGTTGTGAATCAGCCAACGCCATCATGCTGCCACCTGGGCTCATATCTAGATACTCATCAACATTTACCGGTCCCAGTAAACCTGGTCTCGTCGTACACCTAGACTGGACAAATTTCTCACAAAAAGTTTTCCCCTATGATCAGGGTGCTCAAATTGACGTTGCCACCATTGAGGAAGTAGTAGCTTCTGGTGCCGATGCCGTTATGACCTACCTTTTGCTTGGTTACGACGATGCCGAAAGAGATGCTGAAGAAATACGTCGAAATGCGAGAATCGCCCGTGAATGTGAAAAGTGGGGCGTGGGCCTAATCATCGAGCCAAGGTATGCGCAGGAACGCAAGTATCCAGAGAAGAAGACAAACCTCGAAATTATGTCCTACTACTGCCGAGTTTCATCAGATCTTGGAGCCGACATAGTCAAGTGCATTTGGCCCGGCTCAGCAGAGACTATGTCAAAGATTGTGCAGTCTTGCCCAGCTCCTATTTTGGTTGCAGGCGGAGCTCGCGACGAGAGCAAACCAGATGCCGCACTAAAGCTAGCCCAGGACGTAGTCGATTCTGGAGCAAGTGGCATGATAATCGGAAGAAATGTTTATCAATCGCCCGACCCAGGTAAGACTCTTGGTCAGCTAAACACAATTTTTGGAGCAAGCAATGTCTAATTCCGGCAATAGCGGTGCAATTTCCGTTAAAGAGCAAGTTGCTGAGGCGAGACAGGTTTTAGCAAGTGTTGAGGCGTCTACTGATGAAATTCTTCTAGTGTCCAAAAAAATCTTTGAACACTTGGAAGCCGGAGGCACCTTAATTACCTGCGGAAACGGCGGAAGCGCACTCGAAGCGCAACACTTCGCCGCTGAACTTATCAGTCATTTTCGACGCGATAGACGAGCGGTACCAGCAATTTCACTTCCGCTTGACTACGGAGTCCTAACTTCCATAGCAAATGACTTTAGTTTTGAGGAAGTTTTCTCTCGTCAGGTTGAAGCCCTTGCTCAACCAGGCGATGTCGTCGTTGGAATAAGTACCAGTGGTAACTCTGCTAACGTCGCTGCCGCACTCAAGGCGGCACGGGCAAACGGAGCCACGACACTGTCTCTGACTGGACGAAATGTTGGGGTTGTGGGTGAAGCCGCAGACTATCGGCTAAAAGTTGACTCCACAGAAACGGCTCGCGTGCAGGAGGGGCATCTGATGATTGTCCACCTAATCTGTGAGGATCTAGATGCCAGACTGGCAGGCTAAGTCCCACACCACCCTCGCTCTAGACATTGGAGGGACAAAGACTACAGCGGCCATAGGGTCAGTAGACGGAGAGATTTTCAATCGAGTGTCCGTTCCGACGCGTGCTCAAGAAGGTTTTGATGTCGCCTGGTCTGTTATCTCGCAACTCGCACACACTGTTTTTGTTGCCAACCGCGAGAGAGTTTCTTCTATAGCCGTGTCTATCGGGGGACCGGTAGATGCTGCACTGGGCAAGATACTCTCGCCACCTAATCTGCCTGGCTGGGATGAGATTCCGCTAAAGGAGATGCTTGAAAAGAAATTTGGCATACCTGTGAATGTAGAGCACGATGCAAAAGCCGGTGCACTTGCCGAGCTCTACTTTGGCGCCGCAAAAGACGTAAATAACTTTGTCTTCTTAACCGTAGGAACTGGAATTGGAGCGGGAGCAATCATTGACGGACGTTTGGCCAGAGGAAACAGAGATAATTTTGGTGAAGTCGGACATTGGCGACTTTCCGAGACAGGCCCAGCTCTGTATGGCAAACCTGGTTCGTGGGAGGGAACTGCCAGCGGCGCCGGAGTTTCAGCTATGGCAACAGATTCCGATCCGAAAAAGTGGCCAGCTGGTGTTGGAGCTAACCTGATTTTTGACGCAGCGCGAGCAGGGGATGAGTTAGCAATGGCAGTAGTTTCTCGATTTTCTGAAAGCTTGGGCCGGGGAATCGCTCTAATTGTTGACCTATTGGCACCTCAGCAAATTGTTTTAGGAAGCCTTGGCGTCAGGACTGCGGATTTGATATTGGACAGAGTTCAGTCAATTGTCGATGCAGAGTGCAGTTCGAGAAATCTTCCTTGCCCCGTGATTCCGTCGGGATTGGGTGAAGATTTGGGGATTCTGGCTCCACTTGCAGTTGCTCGAGCCCGAATCATTGAGGGGATGTTACCTTGACGGTTCTCTGCGTGAATCCAAACCCCGCGATAGACCGGGTAGCAGTCGTGAACTTTAGGCGAGGGGGGACTCTAAGGCCACTTCGAAGTTTCGAGTGGCCTGGTGGATCGGGAGTGCACGCGGGACTTGTTGCAAAACAATTGGGATCACAGGTTGAAGTGATTTCAGTAGTTGGCGGAGACTATGGCAAGAGATTCATTCAACTTGCCGAGGAGAATAAACTTATCATTCATCCAGTATGGAACTCAGTCGAAACTCGATCCACATTCACCCTAATTGACTCTGAGCAGGGAAACATTTGCGACATTGCAGAATATGGAGGGAAGGCAGATTCTTCAGTAGCTGAGTCCATCCTCGCTACCTTTGAAAGACACGTGAACAGCGCTAGCGTCTGTGTTCTTTCTGGAAGCTTGCTGTCGGATTTGGCTCCAAATCTTTACCAAAGTATGGTTCGCCTAGCGTCCACGAAAGATTTGCCTGTAATTGTTGACGCAACGGGAGAAGCACTTCTGGCAACCACTCGAGAACCAGTTTTCATGGTCAAGGCGAGTCTCGAAGAGCTTAGTCGAGACGGAGTACTGGGTAGCGAGGTCGATGCTGCCGCCGTACTGGGTCGGATATCAGAGTGGTTGAAGGCTGGAGTAAAAAATATTTGTGTTTCTCTTGGCTCTTCCGGGGCCCTATGGGCATTTGAACACGGCATGAAACTTTTATCTATCGTGGAAGCCGCACCATTCAACACGGTTGGTTGTGGTGATTCATTGGTCGGAGCGGTCGCTGCAGATCTAGATCAAGGCATGGACTTAGAGCATGCTCTAATTTCTGGTATTGCCGCGGCCACAGCCAATCTTGCCTATGATGCACCTGGATACTGCACTCGCGAAGATGTCACTAAGTTTCGAAAGCTAGTAAGAATCGAAAATGCGAATTTAGAGAAGATCTCCAGAGCTATTCAAGCGAGCCGTCCGAAATAGGATTAGCGAAACCAAGGTCCAGCAGGATTTTTGGCAAAGTTCTTCATCCAGTTAGCTTGGGTCTTAACCACTGACTCCCAAGATATTGCTTCGACCACAGACTTCATAACCGGGTTACGTCCATCAAAAAGCGCAACCGCAGGCCCAAGTTCACTCATGATTTTTCCAGCGTCTTTTGCTAGTGGACTTACCTTCAAGCCAGCTAATTCCGGGGTGATTATTAGGAGCATTCGATGCCAAACTCCAGCATCTATGTCTCCTCGCAGAAGTGCGGCTGGCACATCAGGAAACCCTACGTCCACAAGTTTCAGGGTCTCTAACTCGCCAAAGCGATGAATTGTCAGAAGTTTATGGTCGTGAGATCTGCGGTCAACGCCAATCTTTATCTTTTTTGAGTTCAGATCAACATTTGGTTTGCTTAGGACCACAATTGAATCTTTACTGTAGTAACTTCCGGAGCCCAACATGACTCGACCCCAAATTTGAGGCAGTGCCTCCAGTGCTGTTGAGGCTCCTTTAGATACGAAGGCGAGAGAAAAAGGAGACTTAATTGCTTTTTCTGCGCGTTCCCGAGCACCGACTACATATTCGATTTCTACGGGCAGTCCGATTTTTGCAAATTCATGTCTGAGTCCCTCACTGAGTCCATAGGTTTCTGGGGATCCTGGCGGTGTCAATACAGCTCTAATTTCAGGAAACCCCGAAAGGCCCCAAAGTTGTGCCAAATCCTTTTCTTGCAGGAACCGACCCATGTGGCCCCTTGCTTTTGTCTTCAGAGCACCCAAGTCTTCAAGAATTTGAAATGCTTTTTGCACGGTCCCAGAACCAACATTTGCTGAATCCTGCAAGAAGGTTGCAGTGGGTAGCCGCTCTCCCACGCTTGTGGCTAAAGCTTGTCTTGCTAATTCTCTTACCGCTCTTCGCTCTCCCGAAACTAAAATGCCGGATTCAATAGAGGACTGTTTTTTAGTCACTTTGCGAATTTCTCGCTCTTTGCTGCTTGCCAAAAAAGTCCCTCCAATCGATCCGCGCTATATTCACTGACATTTTCATTGAGTGACAGGCCGAATTAAGGGGCACAAATCTTTCAATTGACACAAATCTTAGTCAAATACCTATCTTGCCTGGAAGCTTCGATAGGAAGGGGGTCAAAATCCCTCTAGCCATGCTTGATGGTATATCCGCCATCAACAATGAGATTGGTCCCGGTGACAAAGGAAGCTAGGGGTGACGCGAGCCAAACAACGGCATTTGCAATTTCGGATGGCTGTCCTAGGCGACCCAGGTAGTGCAAACTGCGCGCAGATTCCATGAATTTTTCTGGGTTCTCAGCATTCTTTCTTCCAATTTCCGTGAAACCTCCTTCAACCCAGCCGGGGCTGACGCAATTCACTCGAATCCCAGCCGGGGCTAGTTCTCCCGCGTGGGCATAGGTCATGCTGATGATCGCTCCCTTGCTCGCAGTGTAGGGGCTTCCGTCTGCAGATCCAATGCTTGCAGCAACCGAGCCAATGTTTACAACATTTGCAAAATTTGTAGTTCTCAGATAAGGCAGGGCACTTCTCGTAGCGCGCATTGCGCCTATGACATTCACGTTCATTGAGTCAATCCAGTTCTGGTCACTCTTTTGGTCTAGAGGTCCTACCCTTAGAACCCCTGCAGCATTTACTAAGACCGATGGTGTCCCCAAGTCCTCTGCCACCTGTCGCACGGCACGATTTACTGATTCACTATCAGTAAGGTCGGTGTCAATGAAGAGACCCCTAATCAAAGTTGAACTGTTATTTATTTCACCTGAGTTTCTATCCAGGACTCCAACACTGGCCCCAGCATCAAGAAAGCGATTAGCGATGGCCGCACCAATTGAACCAGCTCCGCCAGTCACGATGACGACGCGACCTGTAAAGTCCAAAGAAATTGCCATGTATCTCCATTCAATAATCAGAATAATGCGTAACAGTCCCACTTTAGCCTGAACTGAGACCCTTATCAACTTCAAGAAACTTTGGGGTGAGCTAGGTCGTTGACCGCTTGCACTTGAGTTTCACACGAGCAAACTAGGAGCGTCGGAGTCAGTTAGACAAGCTTCGTCTACGACCGCATTTCTCTTGGCTAAAGCGCCAGTTGGAATTCAGTAGGCTCGCTTTCATGGATGAAGATTTAGAGACTTTGTCACCAAAAGAGCTGGTGGCTGAAGCCAAGAAGCTACGCGAGGCAATTCGCGCTCACCGTGATTCCGAACTTCATGACTTGTGCTGGTATCACCCGGAAATGTGGAATCTGCTTCCAGACACCAAGGACATTAAGCCTCAAGTTCCAAAACGAGAGCAATTTCTTAGGGGTTGCCAGATCTACCGAGACTCTCTGGACAATGACACTGCTCCAGAGAGTCAGTGTGACATTGATTTCAAGCAATAGTCGAACTGACGGAGAATGGTTGATTCGCACTACCACCCTCTTACCAGCAAAAATACAGGGCTCAGTAAGCCCAAAACAGTCTCTACGCCGTCTCTCTTCGCCATTTAGGCTGCTCTCTACCAACTTGTTTGGCGGTCGAGAGAATTCGATTGGAGAAGTGGGGAGCAATAAAATTGCTCTATGCAGCCAAGTGAGCTCATCGAAATTCTTCTGGGAAAGTTTGAAGACCTAGTAGTAAAGAAAACTTGGGGCGAATCTTCTCTCTTCTACAATCCTGGAAATGGAGCAGCTCATGGCTCCTACTTCCTAACACTAAAAGAGAAAAACGGTGCTAACGACAATTCCTCGCAACTTGATCGAGAGGGGGTATTTCGCGTCTCTTTTGGTGTTTCCCGAAAATCATTCGAAGAACTCTTTGGCAAAACACCAGTACGTCCAAGCAAGGGCGGCAATGTGAGTACAGGGCATGATTTCGCTCAACTAGACGTCCTCATGCCTCATCCGATTTACGCCTGGATGAATTGGGTGCAGATTTTGAACCCTTCCCACCAAACTTGGATCAATACTCAGCATCTAGTGCAGGAATCCTATGGGCTGTCGAGAGCAAGATTAGACAAGAGAAAAGCAAAGAAGCCTGAAGAGCAGTAGCAAGCTTCAAAAGCACAGTAAAAGAATGATTGAATCAAACTGGCGAAGAATGAAGGCTTCGAACGCTTACCCGCTATGGTTTGGTGTCTGCATTGGCGGGTTCAATTTTCAGGTATGCCAAAACTGCCTGGACCCGGCGATGAGCATCCTCTTGAACTGGCAACCCAAGCTTGGCCAGGATGTTAGAGACGTGCTTTTCGACCGATCCTTCCGTTATGAATAGTGCTTTGGCGATTCCAGCGTTGGATTTGCCTTGGGTCATTAGCGACAGTATTTCAATTTCCCGATCAGTTAGTTCGGCTAGATCTTCGCGCAAGGCCTCTCCGCTCAAGGCCTCCCTTACATCTCGATCACTAATCCGGATTCTGTTGCTTGTTCTCTTTGCCAGCTTCTCAAGTGATGGCAAAATGCCGTTGCTCAAGAGTGCGTTTATGACAAGCACTTGCAATTTCCCCAGACCCCATACGGCGGAAGCAGAGACAACGGGAAACAAGCTTGAAAGGACGAAATAAAGCGCGGTAATAAACGCCATTTCCGCAAATCCTAAGTTTTCAGTGATCTGAATTCCCCATGCCTCGATGTCGGCCCCACCGAGCTGGATACTTGATGTTCGGAGCAATTCTGCGATTGGTTGACCAGTGGCCAAAGCAATTAGCAAGTCCGGCGCTACTACAAGGAATGAACCAAAGTAGGCCAGGGTGAAGGCAGAAAAGGCAAAACCAACAAGTGCAATTACCAAGGCAGGGAAGGCATAAATGATTGCTAGCCAGCTTCTGGCCGACAAGAGCCTCTCCTTGACGCCATTCCAAGTGAAGAGGGGATAGCTAAACCAGTTTTCGATGATTCTGATTTCACTTCTGAGGAAGAGATTCCCCCTCTTGATTTCAAACTCTGCGATCCACTGCATAATCTGCAACAGACCAACCAGCAGGACAAAGAAGATTGGCACAAATATGGCGGTCCATCCAAAGGTAACCAAAACAAACAACAGCAGAGCGATTGGTAGACCAATCAGGAAGTAGACATGCTCAAATAAACGGTCCCTTAGGAACCTAAATAGTTTTCTCATGTAGCCATCTTGAGGTCTTTGAAGGGGTTCGTAGAAGGGTGCTAGCAGGTGTTTTGGAGCTGAAGATGCGAATTTTTAGCTGGAGTATGTGTCACCGGAAGGCAAGTTAGCTGGAGGTTGCCTGCTGAGGCCGCCGATAATGAAGGCGAGGATTTTTACCCCTAGGACGACTGAAAGAAAGAACCCCAGAACATCCGATGAGATCAGAGCCCATATAGCTAGTGGATAGATAGTTACGTGGGCAACGACATAGGTTGCTCTAAGAAAAAAGGACTGACTCGACCAAAAAGACCTTGTCGAGTGGCTGAGGTTGCTCACGAAACCCGCTGCTAGGTCGAAGGCCAGTGCGAAGAGAATTACATTCGCCCACCAAACAACATCATTTGTGGCAACTGCAACTATCCCAAGGAGTAAACCCCCAGCACCCGCAATAGCAAGGGTTCTCTTCTTAGGGTGTCTGCCCACTAGCCAGGCCCAGACAGGCGCGGCTTGATTAGCGCTAGTCAAGAGAACCTCAATTTCTGGAATTAGCTTTAGGACGGGAGATTATCCCGTAGAGCGGCCAAAGTGGAAAAAGTAGCAGAACCAGGTTCGGTAGCCACCACCAAAAGTCAAAGTAGCCAAGAACTGTCCAGTAGGCCAATGCCATGCCACCGGCAACGGAGGTGAGAACCAAGGACGTGATAATCAATGCCTCTTGGTTGACACGCTTTAAGGTGTTGCCAGCTATTCCAGTAAGAGCTGCAGCTAAGTCCAAAGGTAGGAATGACCAATTCCAAGCCTGCACCTCAGGCTTTTCATATCCTTCAAATAGTAATTCCGGAGGAAATATGCGAAAAATAATCAGCGACCAATACACGATGAAGCCAATATCGATGAACCAAACAACGAGCTTTTGAGTGTTGTTGAGAATCTTCAAGTTTGTTGCCACTTCCTGCTTTTTGATTGACCAGGCATTTGCGATTGTTCTTTAGCTCTCAAGATTAGGTAGAAGCTAATGAAGATTCCCAGCGGGAGGGCGAATAGGGAAATAATCAGAAGAGGCGGATTTCCTAATGCAAGGGGTACAGGGGAGATCTGTAGCAATTCAAAAAATGCAGCGGACTTTACTATGGTTGCCCAAGCAAAGTCAATCAGGGAGAGGGTACCCCATGCTATGACAACCGTCCGAGACCTGCCTTCATCTTTCCTGAGATGGTTGGCTAGTAAAACGGCGGTGATTGCGATAGTCACATCCATTACTCCTGAAACTAAACCCACTTCAGCTGGAAGGTCGCCGCTGAAGTAAGCAATAATCAAAAAAATGCCACCAATTCGATAAGCCTGGGTCAAAACCAAGGCTGAGGTTGGAATTTTCGACAACGCTGACTTAAAGCTTTCTACCTTCAGCGCCATAAAAATTAATACCGCAGCTGGGCCAAAAGCTAGAGTTCCGAAGGCTGTAAATCTCATCAACCCTTCGAGCTGGGAATAACTATCGTCAGGGTAGAAAGCAAACTGCCCCACGACAACTGAAATCGCAAACCAAATCAGTATTGCAACGCTTGCCACTCGAAACCTAGACCAGCAATAAACAGATATAGAAATTGCAGCAATCAGTCCGATTACCGTTGGCCCTAAAACGTAAATTAGATCCATTGGGCAGGCTTTTTAGAGTGTGAATAACAAACTCAAGCCAACACCGATTGTTGAAAGACTCATCACGACAGCACCTAACGGAATTAGTCTGACAAGCCCGCCAGGCTGTGCTTCCGGGGTCCTTGGTGCTCCGCCAAAGAATCCTCCTGAAATCAAAAGTGGTGCAACTACTAAGCCAATCCGCATCGCCCAAACCAATGAGTCATTGAAGAGCGAGTAATCCAAAACGATTTGGCCAATTATTGCAAGAGTAACCAGCACTCCCGCGTGAGCATGCCCCGCCCTGAAGTACTCCCGTTGAATCCCAGAGATATTCTCGGTTCCCGCCTGCTTCTTGAGAATGGAAAGCAGAAAGTGCCCTCCAAATGCAATTGTTGGTAGTGATATGAAGGCAAACGCCAACATCCATCTTGCTTCGTCGCTCATTTTTTCCTTTCTTAGTTGCTTATGCTCGGTGTTTTCCTCAGCCATAAATCTTCTGAAACCTGCTGCAGCAGAAACTCAGCGGTTGATTCGGCAGTGATTGAATTGCCTATCCCTTTACCATCTTGACTGGACCTGATTTTTTTGGAAGGACCCGACACTATGTCTGGAAGGCGAACAGAAACCCAGTCCGAAGAGCTGGAATTCAATGCAGCCTCCATGCGGTTCTTATCCTCAATTATCGGCTTTAGCCAGCGAAGAAATACTGGCAACACGACGCGGTTGAAGAACCATGTTCCACTATTGCCAGCACCAACGTTTGACATACAGACAATCCGCCTGACACCTTTCTTCTTCATCGCATCCAGCGTCGCCTTCACTGACTCAGATACGACCGTGGTGGGTGATCCTTGACCCTTGCCACCAATTCCCAGACAGTGGATGACTGCATCAACACCGTCAAGTGCAGCTTCAATATCTGGCATCGAAGAAGCACTTCCTTCGATTACTTTCAAATTCGGATTTCGAAGGGACAATTTTGAAGCGTCCCGAGTCAAGACCACAACTTGATTACCCTGTTTAAGGGCTAAGTCGACAACTAATGCTCCTGTGAGACCAGTGGCACCAAAAACAAGAATTTTCATACGTTGGGTTGATTCTTATCTGACGCTCCATGAGTATTGCGAATCGTCTCTTTCCGACTAGCTTCTGCATCCTTTAGATAGGGCCTAACAAGATCTTTGATTACTAGTTGCCATGGCTTGGGAGAAAGCCCAAATGTCCCATGAGCTGCTTTTGAACTAACCACATATGGTTTTGAGAATTGATATCGGCCTCGATTTAGCTCTCGAATCACTGGGTTGAAAAGACCCAAGATGTTCTCTAGGAAGATTCCCACTGGAGCTACCTTGTAGTCGGTTACTCCAAGCTCTTTAGCGATGTCTGCTACCACTTCGCGCTGAGTCTTTGGCTCATTGCTTGGAACGTGCCACGGCTTTCCCCAACTTCTGTCATCTTCGGCGAGTGTGATCATTAGCTTTGCGACATCATCTGGGTCGGTCCAGGTGTGAGGCTGATCAATTGCACCAAGCAGCTGAATGGCTTTTCCTGCTATCAGGTTTGGCACAACCCGGTCGCCCATTCGGCTCTGCTCGTTGGCGCAGATGTAGTCAGAGCCTCTGACTTCAGTAACTCTTAGTTTTCCAGCGTCATTGAGAGCCTTGTTTTCCTGCCAGACCTTTGCCCTAGCAACCCCGTTTGCCCAGGTTGCTTTGAGAGGCAAATCCTCGGTTAGGACTCCTTCATTCGGACCATAGCCATAGAGGTTTGAGCAGATAACCAAATCTGCCCCAGTTCGCATGGCAAATTCACTAACCGACGAGGAGATCTTTGGCCACTCAACCTCCCATGTGTTGTATGGGGGATTGGCGCAGTTATAAATGGTCTTTGCTGAACTAGCAACAGCCAGCAGGCTCTCCAGCGAAGACGCATCAGCTGTCTTTTCTTCCACGCCTGGAATCCCCAAGTTTGACTTTGATCTTGATACCACAATTACGCTTTTGCCTTTTTCAGCAAGCATTCGCGCCACTCGGCTTCCAACGGTCCCAACGCCGATGACAATGTGCAGATTACTCATTTGATGATCCCTTCTTTCTTACTTGCCGCGACTGAACAGCAGGCGCAGACCAAGTGCCATGAAAAAGAACTGGATTACCGTGGTGCCAAGAAATACAACAATAAATTCTGGCTCAATCCCAAAAATGCCACTCGCTGTCGCAAGAAGCGATAAAACTGCCAATAGACCAAAACCAACAACCCACTTCGGCATTGAATTGTCTTTCATCCAAGCGATGCAAAGCAGTAACACAGAGACAGCTGCGAAGAGTGCGACACCTAAAACTTCTCCTACAGTTCCACCGTAGGAATTCATCAAATCAAACGCAGTACTAATTGCAAATCTTTCCTGGTCTGTAGAAGCTGCCTCCCACGCTTTGGCCAACTCGGGTGCTGGGTAGAGCCAGCGGATGATCCCTAAAGAACGTGCGAGCGTCGAAATAAAAGCAAAGCCAATGATTAATCCGATCAGGCTCTTCATTGCCTTTCCGCTACTGAGCGTGGCAATCATGGCTACTGTGACAACAAAGAGAATTGACATCAGTAGGTACGCCGCGTAGCCGATTCGGACCGCTCCTTCTTGCTCCAAAAGTCTGGGAAGTGCTTCTGATGCTGGGTCATCTAAGGTTGCAGGCCAGCCAATTGCCTGTCCCAGAATGATGGTTGGTGCGAGAATCAGAAGTCCCTGAATAAAACTCAGAAGTCCCGTCAGTCTGAGTCTTTGTGTCGTGTTTTCTGCTGCACGGTAGGGGCTCATTTTAGCCTTTCTATGTTTATACAATAAACATAGTAGGATAATGTTTACATCGTCAACATTTAATACATGAAAAAGAAGTCATATCATCATGGCGATCTCGAGGATGCCCTTCTCAAGGTCGGGATGAAAGAAGCCAGGGCCTCAGGCGCTCGTAACCTCGGGGTTACCTATCTTGCGAAGAAAGTTCATGTTTCACCGATGGCTGTCTATCGACACTTCCCGAGTGGGGAGAGCCTAAAGTCCTCAATTTCCCAGCGCGCCAGAGAAGAGTTGGGCAGGCGCATGCAAGAGGCCGTTGAAAAAGAGACGGATGTCAAGCGCAGATTTATGGCCACCGGCCGGGCCTATATAAATTTTGCATTGGAAGAGCCGGGCTTATTTTCGGTGGCATTTGTTGACTGTGAGGCTCTACCAGCTCGCGAAGATAACCCGTCTGCAGAAAAGATTCTCAAAGATGCAATTCTGGATCTCTGTAATGAGGGTTATGTAAAGACATCTGATGTGCAGGATGTTGCCAATTTTGCCTGGTCCGTTGTGCACGGCTTTGCTCTGCTGGTAAGTGAAGGCGCTGCATCTATACCTTCATCAGATAAACGCTCAATAGAAAATCTTTTGGAGAAAGCTTGGCGAGGTATTGTTGGGCACAAATAGCTCAGCAATCGCACATTCAAACAAAACCCCTCTCACTAAAGCCTCCATAGGCTCTTAATAAAGGGAGTTGCTTGTGGAGAATGGGGGATTCTTACCCGTTGTCAGGTGGTTTTTCCACTTGAGTCGGATTGTAAAGTTGGACTATGGCAATGCAACTTGAGCTAATTGAGATCGGATCAAGAGCGAGAGAGTTTCTTGCCCTTGAGGTCTCTGAGAGCCAGCGCGGGCTCGTTGCAACCATGGCAGAGAGTTACTCCGATGCACTATTCCCGCCTGACTATGGGCTGGGTGAAGTAAAGCCATGGCTCAGAGGAATAACTCGAAATGGAGCGCCCGCGGGCTTCCTGATGTGTGCTGATCCGACTGAACGACAAAAAGATGCTTGGATCTGGCGTCTACTGGTAGATAAGAATCATCAAGGTTTTGGTGTTGGAACGTTCGCCGTGAACGAAGCGATAGCTCGCTATCTGAAAATGGACATTCGACGAATACTGGTGAGCTGGAAGCCACAGGCAAACAATCCATCAGGCTTCTATCAAAAGCTTGGCTTCAAAGAAACAGGCGAAATGGTGGATGGAGAAGTCGTCGCGGCGATCGATTTCTAGCTAGGCATAGCTGACTGCACAAACACTTGCACAAAAAGCAAAAACTCCCTCAATAAACGCCCCTACTAAGGCTCTAAATCAAGTGAGTTACTGGCGGAGAATGGGGGATTCGAACTGAAGATCTCAAAGTCCCCAAACTTCAGGATTTGAGTAAGGGCGAGATTATCGTTTTGAGCAACTGCTCGGAGCTCATCCCGCTAGCTAGCTCTCTATCGGAAGATAAAAGAATGCCCTCAACAACCACACCTATGGCATCGCATACCTCTTGACTAGTTCGCCCTGGTGCGATCCTTCCCTTCAGTAGCTTCAGCAGTTGACTGTCCCACCAATCTACAAAATCGTCGATCTGCTTTGAAACGTGTGGATCAAGACCAGCTAGATGCGCTGCAACTAGTTGTAGCCAAACTTTTCTATGTTTAGCACTAACTGACCAAAACAGAAATGCCCAGAGTTCATCCTTTTTGCCTTGCATAAACAGCAAGGCTTGCTCTTTGCTTTGGGTAAATGACTGGGCAAGCGCAGCATCAAGCAAGTCCTCACGAGTGGGGAAGTAGTGGGTAATCACTGTGGTTGATCTGCCGAGTTCCTCAGCAACTTTCCGAACAGTTACCTCCTTGACCCCGCCTACCTCAATAACTCTGAGGGTGGCTTCGATCACCTGCTCTGGCATGCCCATTGCTGTTTGCTCCAATCCCGATATTTGACAAGTATACAACATCTGTTGTATAACAGGTGTTGTATTTCTTGATAGGAGTAAAGCCAGTGCCGTCTGACCTCAGAAACAGCCTCTTCTTTGCCACCAGCAAGGTATTGACCAAGGTGTTGAACTTGGTTGGTGACCCGATTGGAAAGCTAGAGAGTAGCTCAGACATGGTTGCGTTCGCTGAATCCATGCGCAACAAGCCGGTTCACAAAAGCCTCACAGGAATACTCGTTTCTGCCGACTACCAAATCTGTAGTGAGGTGCTGAAGTCACCGAACTGGAGAACGCAGCCGGAGACGAACGGCTTTTTCGAAAAGCTATACATGGGTGTAATTGCAGACTCCGAGAAAGCAGACCCGTTTCTTGATTCGATTATTGCCAAGGACGGCGCTGAACATGCACGAATCAGGAAACTGATTCAACCAGCGTTCACGCATCGAGTCATGCAGATTTGGAAGTCTTCTGCAGAGAAGATTGCAAAAGATCTCGTAGAGCAAGTTGATGCCAATTCAGAGCTCGACTTCGTTGAGGCCTTGGCTAATCCATTGCCCCTCGCCATGATTTGTGAGATTTTGGGAGTCCCGCTTTCCGATCGGGACAAGTTCACAAATTGGGGAAGAACTCTGGCAATCATTGGCCTTGATGGACCCAGTTCCACCCAGGAACTAACAGAGCTAAAAAAAGCATCCGATGAGCTAACAACATACATCGCCAGTTTGCTTTCAGAAAGAAGAGTCAATTCGCAAGAAGATCTGCTTTCGGTGCTTGCTAATGCCGAAAGCGATGGTGACAAGTTGACTGATAGAGAGATTATTGCAACTGCTTCCTTCTTGCTAATTGCCGGCTTTGAGACCACCGTTAACCTCATAAGTGTGGGGACACTGTTGCTTCTTCAAAATCGCGATCAGCTCCGTGCTGTTGCAGATAATCCAGACCTGGTTCCGAATCTTGTCGAAGAGGCCTTGAGGATAGTCTCACCAGTTCAGTACACCGCTCGAACCTCCGACTCCGAGTTGGAGCTTTCCGATGGCACAAAAGTTCGACGCGGTCAGACGATTGCCCTTATTCTTACCGGCGCTAATCGAGACCCGGCAATGTTTGATAACCCCAATGAGTTCTTGATTCACCGAGAGAATGCACGCCGAAACATAGCCTTTGGCTACGGAGCACACCACTGCATTGGGGCTCAACTAGCAAGACTAGAAGCCGAAACCCTTTGGCGGGAACTGCTGGTGAAGTATCCAGAAATTGACTCCTGGCAGCAAACTGGAAGCGCAAAGTTTCGGCCTGGCAAGACAATCAGGGGCTTGGAGAAGATGCCGGTAACTCTTGGACAACAAACGAAGGGATAGCCAATTAAATCAGCTTCTGGTTCGCGACTGCCCATTTTCCATCTTCAGGTTTCAAACTTTTTTTCAGGGATATCAAACTCAGTCGTGATGATCACGATTCCTTGGATCACTCTTGAGGTTACAGACTCACCGGCTTTCGCTGGCTTGGTGGTTGCCGTGTCGGCGATCCCTTCTCTTCTGGTTGCGCCATTCGGGGGAGTTCTGATTGCACGATTTGGGAGTAAAGCGGTAAGCATTGTTGCGGACCTAATGTCTGCCCTTTCGGTATTTGCTTTTCCAATACTTGCGGTGACCGGGCATCTATCTGGTTTCTCGATTTTGCTTTTTGCACTTCTCGGAGCAGTTTTTGATCCATTGGGTTACACAGCTCGCAAGACCATGATTCAACCAACTGCAGAACTGGGCAGATTTGACGTTCAAAAGCTAAACGGAATTCACGAGGGTCTCCTGGGCTCCAGTTGGATTATTGGTCCAGCCCTAGGTGCCTGGCTGATTGCTCTAGTGGGTTCAGCAAATTCTTTTTGGGTGGTCAGCGTGTTTTTCTTGATCGCTGCACTGGCAATTGTTTTCTTGCGAGGTTCTGATTTGGAATCTTCTTCGAAGGCTGCAAAAAACAATGCAAAAAGTGGCTCTGACCTGACTTTAGGATTCCGAAGAATTTGGAATGATCGCTTCATTAGGACGCTGCTACTAGCGGTATTGGTACTTGCCGCCATCTACTTACCAACCGAGTCGATCGTTTTGCCAACCTACTTTGAGTCAATAAACAAACCCTTGGATCTCGGAATTGTCATCTCGGCTTTAGCTGCAGGGTCAACAATCACCTCGTTTGCCTATGGCTGGCTAGTTGCCAGAATCAGCAGCAAAGCTCTGATAAGGATTGCCTTCATTGGGGCATCTCTTGGGACTCTAGGAATGGCATTCCTACCTGGCTTTGGCTGGATGCTTTTGTTGGCTGTGATTCTTGGACTTTCGTGGGGGCCATTTAGTCCACTCTTGACTTCAAAGATTCAGTCGCGTTTTCCAAGTCATGAACATCCCATGGTCTTTAGTGCTCAAACAGCCGTGTTTTATGCCGCTCCGCCAATCGGTATGTTGCTCGTTGGATTCGGAGTTGAAGCATTTGGGCTTTCCTCTACATATCTGTTCTTGGCCATAACGATGCTTGTAGTCTCGGTTCTAGCGCTTGCATCTAAGCCAATTCGAACTGAAAGATAGACGGACTTCAAACAACTGGGTTTATTGATGAAGTGCACAAACACTTGCACAAAAAGCAAAAACTCCCTCAATAAACGCCTCTACTGAGGCTCTAAATCAAGGGAGTTGCTGGCGGAGAATGGGGGATTCGAGCTAACCCAATCCGGTTCCTGAATTGGACACTTCCGTTCTCGAGTCTTACTTTAGAGAGGGAGGTTTTTGATGAAGATTGCTGTCGCCGGTGGGACTGGACTAGTGGGTAAGTTTGC
>Ga0209972_10001014_pt1 | contig 25932 bp, 18 predicted proteins | sample NOAtaG_7_FD_187302 | JGI IMG/M metagenome (GOLD analysis project Ga0209972, IMG submission 187302) | Freshwater lake microbial communities from Lake Erie, under a cyanobacterial bloom - NOAA_Erie_Diel1S_2200h metaG (SPAdes) (version 2) | ecosystem: Environmental > Aquatic > Freshwater > Lake ...
TCGCGCCGCTGCCGTCGGACGACTGGGCGCTGGCGGACAGGGGGCTGAGGAGCAGGAGGAGAGCGAAGAGGGGGAAAGAAGAGCGCATGGTGGGCCTCGGGTTGCGACCGTACCACGACAGGCCGATCGCGCGAGAATGCGGCGCGCCAGGGCTCAGCGCGGAAAGAAGCTGGCCACGAGGGCGATCATTCCGAACGTGAGGAGGATGGTCGGCAGGCAGCAGCAAAAGATCATCAGCAGCCCCTGCGCGACCACCGGCCGCCAGAGCTCGGTGCGCTGCACCTTCCACATCGCGATGACCAACCAGACGAGGAGATAGAGCAAGAACGGCAGGGCAGGCAGGCCGGCGAGCTGGGGGGAGACCAGCGACAGCACGGCCGATGCCGGCGCGACGAATAGCAACAGCGCGCTCGTCGCCTGGAGGTAGAGGATCGCTCGCAGCACCTCGCGGTAGGTCGCTCCGCGCGCTCCGACCACCCAATGGGCCACCCACTGGAGGCCGGCGAGGATGACGTAGTACAGCGGGTAGAAGACGAAGTTGAAGACCGCGAGGCCGAGCTGACCGGCGGGCGAGTAGAACGCCTCGAGCCACCCGTCGGCGAGGAGCGGGTTGCCCCGCAGCGCCGGATTGTTGCGGAGCTCTGCCAGCTGGGCGTCGACGGTGAGCATGTTCCCGATCGCCGAGACGATGCCGGCCGCCGCGCCGAACGACATCGCGAAGAGGAACGGGGGAACGAGGCTCGACTCCCGCGAGCGCGCCGCAAAGAATTCCCACGGCTCGAGCAGCACGCCGATCGTCGTCTTGACGAACGCGCGCGGCAAGCCGAGCTCAGCACGCTTCTCGAGCGGGATCTCTCCGGACGCGAACTCCGCGCAGGCGGAACAGAACGGCTGCCCCTCGAGCCCCGGATGGAAGCAATCGCCGCAGGCGAAGTTCCCGCAGCGGCCGCACGCGAAGGCTGCCTGCCGTTCGGCATGGACCGCGCAGCGGGCTCCGTCCGGGACGTTGACGGGCAGATACGAGGCGGGCGGTAGCGTCACAGGGACCTCGCGAGGATGGGCTGAACGAACTCGGCGACGAGCGACGCGAAGCGCTCGGGGGCGTGCCAGTGCATCATGTGCCCGACGTCGTCCATGTGCGCCTCGCGGACGTCGGGGATCGCCGCGACGCGGGCCTCGTGATCCGCGTTGCGAAAGCCGCGCGTACCGCTGACGACGAGGGTCGGCACCGCGATCGACGCGAGCGCCTCGGAGAAGAGCGGCAGCAGGAACGGGAACGGGGCGCGGGTCTTGTGAAGCGGGTCGAACGCGAAGAAAAGGCCGCCATCCCGCTCGACGACGAGGTGCGGCACGATGCGCTCGGCGAGCGCGTCCGAGAGATCCGGATGCTGTACGCGCAGCCGCGCCGTGGCCTCGGCGAGCGACGCCATCGGCCGAAGCGCCTTCTGCCGGGTGCTGCGCACGCCGTCGATCCACTCGCGCAGGCGCTGCCCGTAGCCGTCGGAGGACACCGGCGGCCCGAGCCCCTCGGCAAGCACGAGCGCCGCGAGTCCAGGAGGCCGGCTGCCCGCGAAGAGCACGCTCGCCGCGCCGCCCATCGAGTGACCGACGAGCGCGTAGCGGTCGAGGCCGAGCGCCTCGGTCAGCTCGCTCAGATCGAGGACATAGTCGGGAAAGTGGTAGTAGCCCCCGCGCCCGGCCCACTCGGTCCGACCGAAGCCGCGAAACGAGAACGCGACGACGCGGAAGCCGCGATCGGCGAGCGCCCGCGCCACGAGGTCGAAGGTCCCGGCGGCATCGGCCCAGCCGTGCGCGATGAGCACCGTGGCCTCGCCCTGCCCCCACTCGAGCACATGATGCCGGAGGCCGTTCGCCTCGACGAAACGCTCACGCGGGCTCACGAGACAGCCCCGAAACGGCGGGGATCGAAGGCCGCTGCATCGTGGCGGAGCGGGCGCCCGAGGATCCGATCGGCCACGAGCTCGGCCGTAGCGGGTGCGAGCAAGACACCGTTGCGGAAATGCCCCGTCGCGAGCACGAGACCCGGCTCGGATTCGCCGATGAGCGGTCGTTCATCGCTCGAGGCGGGGCGAAAGTTCACCGCGTGCGTGACGAGCTCGGCCTCGGCGAGACCCGGTACGAGCGCGATCCCACGGGAGGCGACCGCGACCGCGCCGCCGAGCGTGACGGTGCGCGAGAAGCCCGCCTCCTCCATCGTCGCGCCGAGCACGACCCGGCCATCGCTGCGCGGCACGACGTACGCACCGCTACCGAAGATCACCCGATCGACCAGCGGTCGGCGCGCATCGAGGTGCACGAGCTGACCGCGCACTGGACGCACCGAGCGCGCGAGCGGCTCGGGCAAACCGCCGAGCTGTCCGGTCCACGCGCCCGCGGCGATCACCACCGCGTCGGCGCGCAGCGTCTCACCGGACCATCGCACGCCGACGACGCGGCCGGCTTCGCGGACGAGGCCCTCGACGGACGCGCCGCCGAGGAAACGTGCCCCGGCCCGCTCGGCCGCGAGGAGCAGCGCGCGAAGGAGTCGAGGCGGTTCCGTCTGCGCCTCGTGCGGCAGCACGCGGGCCGCGACGACCGCATGCGAGAGCGCGGGCTCGAGCCGGCGCGCCTCCACGCCGTTCACGAGCGTGCCCCCTCGCCGCGCCAGCTCTGCCGCCTCGGCAGCGTTCATCGCGAGCTCGAGCGCCCCGCTCTGCCGGTGACCGGTCTCGAGCCCGAGGGCACCGAGACGCGCCGCCCATCGCCCATGGGCCTCGAGCGAGGCGAGGCCGAACGAGAGCAGCGGCCCCTCGGCGTGCTCGATCCGCGGCGCGAGGATGCCCGCCGCGACCGTCGAGGCCTCCGCGCCCGGCACGCTCTTCTCGAGCACGGTGACCCGTGCGCCTGCCTGCGCGAGCTCCCACGCAACCGCAGAGCCGATCAGGCCCGCGCCGACGATCACGACCGACCGAGGCATGGGGGCGTTCTGCCTGCCGGCCGGCGGGCCGTCAAACCCGGCCCCACGGCCTGGTCACGCTCGCTTCGCCGAACCGTGGAGGCTACCCTCGCGGCTGCATGACCGAGCTCGCGATCCCTACCATCGACCTCGAGGACCTGAAGGACCCGGCCCGGCTTCCGCTCGCACTCGACGCGGTGAGGGTCGGCTTCGGCACCTATGGCCTCGTGTACGTGAAGGGGCACGGGGTGGATGACATCAGCCGCCTCTACGACCGCTTCGTCGAGGTCTGCGCGCAGCCGCGGAGCGTGAAGGAGCGCTACAACCGCGGCGATCTCTGGTACCAGCGCGGCTGGACGCCGCCCGAGACCGAGAAGGCCGTCGTCGCGAGCGGACAGCCCGACTTCAAGGAGTGCTGGTTCGCCGCGCCGGAGGACGGGGATCCCGAGAGCAAGGCGCTCTACCCGGAGATCTTCGCCGACAACGTGTGGCCCGACGAGGTGCTTGACTTCGCTGCGGGCTATCTGAAGGCGGGCCGCGAGCTGCATGCCGCCGGTCTGAAGCTGCTCGAGGCGGCTGCTCTCGCGCTCGAGCTCGCGCCGCAGACGCTCTCCGCCACGACCCGAGGGGGCGCGCACGTATTCCGCATGCTTCGCTATCTGCCGCTGAGCGAGGCGCAGACCCAGCAGAACATCCTCTGGGGTGAGGAGCACACCGACTTCAACCTCCTCACCCTTCTGCCGGGTGGCCGCTTTCATGCGCCCGATGGCGCGATCGCCAAGGCTCCCGACGATGGCAGCGGACTCTACCTGCGCACGCGGCCGAGCCCCGAGCATCCCGAAGGCATCAAGGTGCGCGGCACGGCCCCGGCGGGCTGCATCGTCGCGCAAGTCGGCCAGATGCTGGAGATCCTCACCGGCGGCACCTTCCTCGCGACCCCGCACGTGATCACCGCGCCGCACACGCCGGGCTGGTCACGCCTGAGCGCCGCACACTTCGTCCACGTGCATCCGGCGACCACGCTCTTTCCGCTGCCTGCGTTCCGGACGCCGGAGACGGTCCAGGCCTACCGCCCGCCGGTGCTCGCGGGCACCTACGCGATCAAGACGCTGGTGGACATCGGCCTCGCGCCACCGAGCGCCATCGAGCGGCTCGGCTACCGGCACTACGACCGCCTCGGCGCCATCCGGGCCACCGAAGCAGGCCGCTGATCGCCCCGGCCAGCGTGGCGTGTCACACCCGAAGATCGTGATCGCTCGACCGCATCTCTTCGGCATGACGCCAGACGACCTCGTCGAGGCGATGGCCGCGCGCGGGATCTCCTGCTCGATCACCGAAGCCCGGCGAATCTGCGGGCACCACATCTCGCTCGGCAAGGACGACGACGCGCTCGTGCGCCCGGTACGGCGCGCGCTCATGGCCGCGCTCGACGAGCACATCGAGCGACGCGGTCTCGAGGTCGTGGAGAAGGTCACCGACGACTTCGACGGCTTCACGAAGTACCTCTTTCGCCACCACGATGGTGCGCTCACCGAGGCGGTGCGGATCCCCCTCGAGAAGGAGGGCCGCTACACGGTCTGCCTCTCGTCGCAGGTGGGCTGCGCGATGCGCTGCGCCTTCTGCGCCACCGGCCGCCTGGGCCTCACGCGCTCGCTCGAGGCGTGGGAGATGGTCGCGGCCTTCCGCGCGGTACGCGCCGACACGCTGCGCGATCACCCGGGCCATCATGTGAGCGGCGCGGTCTTCCAGGGCCAGGGCGAGCCCTTCCACAACTACGACGAGGTGATCCGCGCCGCGAAGGTGCTCTCCGAGCCCTGCGGCGGCCGCATCGCGAAGGAGGCGATCACCATCTCCACAGTCGGCCTCGTGCCGCAGATCCGGCGCTACGCAGCGGAGAAGCACCCGTACCGGCTGATCGTCTCGCTGACGAGCGCCATCCCCGAGCGGCGTCTCAAGCTGCTGCCCGTCGCAGGCCGCTTCGAGATGCCCGAGGTGGCCGCGGCGCTCCGCGAACTCTTCGCCAGCGTGGGCAGCCGGCTCACCGTCGCGTGGGTACTGCTTCGTGGGCAGAACCACGGCGCCGACGAGGTCGCGGCGCTTCAGAAGTTCTTCGCCGGCATCCCGCTGCGGGTGAATCTCATCGACGTGAACGACGCGACCGGCAGCTTCGAGCGGGTCACCGAGCGCGAGCGTGTCGCCTTCGTCGAGAAGCTCCAGGCCGCCGGCATTGCGACCCGACAGCGCTACTCCGGAGGCCGGAGCAAGCATGCTGCCTGCGGCATGCTCGCCGCACAGCGGCTGGCCTCCGAGGCTTGAGCCTCAGCCAGACGCGAAGCTGCCGTAGAGCACGGCGAGATCACGCTTCATGGCCTCCCGCGACGCCGGGTCCAGGTACATCATGTGCCCCGAGGGATAGACGTACTCCACCACGTTCGCGCGAACGTGCGGCTCGTGACCGAGGTGACGCGCGGCATGCTCGCTGGCGCTGAACGGTGTCGCGAGGTCGTAGCGCCCGCTCTGGAAGACCACACGGAGGTGCGGGTTGTCGAGCATCGCGCGACGCAGATCCTTCATCACGCTGGGAAAGCCGCCCGTCCAGCCCTTGGCAGGCTCCCACTTCCAGGACTCGTTCATCTTCGCGTTGAAGATCCGGTAGTGGCGCTCCTCGTCGACCCCGAGTTCTTCGCGGAGATAGTGGAACATGAGCGCAGCGTAGGGACCGAGCGGAGCGCTGAACGACGGATCGTGAGCGAGTTCGCCGCCCGCCGGATCGAGATCGTGGCCGACGAAGCGCGCATCGAGCCGCCCGACGACGACGCCGCGTTCGCGGAGTAGTTCCTTGCAGAACTGCGGCTGCAGCACGTGGAGATCGCGCGAAAGGAGCCAAGGTATCGGCATGCCCGTCAGCGCGGAGAGCCGCTCGGCGATGCGTCGCCGCTCGGCCGCCGGCAGCGAGGCGCCTCGCAGCAAGGCCGACGCGTACTCCCCGAGCGCGAAGTTCCGCGCGTCGTCGATGAGCCGCGTGACCGCGCGCTCCCCCTTCGCGGCGACCCGGCCGTGGTACGCGGCCGTTGCCGCGTGCGCGGGCAGGAAGAGTACGCTCGGCAGCACGTTGCCCGGCGCAGGATCGATGGTGGCGAAGTCGAGCGCCGGCGACACGAGCACCACTGCGGACAGCGTCATGCCCGCGTCCTGCAGCACCGGTGCGAGCGCGCCGACCCGGGTACCACCGTAGCTCTCGCCAAGGATCACCTTCGGCGCATTCCATCGCCCGTGCAGCGTGACGAGCCGAGTCACGAGCTCCGCCATCGACTCGACATCGGTCGAGATGGACGCGAAGTCGGCGAGCGCCGCCTTGCCCACCGGCCGGCTCAGCCCCGTGCCCACCGGATCGACGAAGACCAGATCGCTGTACGGCAGGATCGACTCGGGGCTGTCGATGAGCTCGTAGGGTGGAGGCGGCGGGTGGCTTGGATCGTCGAAGCGCACCCGCCTCGGCCCGAGCATCCCGAGGTGCAGCCAGACCGACGAGCTGCCCGGGCCGCCGTTGAAGCAGAACGTGATCGGGCGGCGGCTCCGGTCCTTCACACCTTCGAGGAGATAGGCGGTGGTGAAGACCAGCGCGCGTGCCTCGTGCTGCTCGTTGCGGAGCAGGGTCGTGCGCGCTTCGGCCGTGTAGCGGAACTTCCTTCCGCCGATCGCAACAGACCGCTGGCTGCTCCACACGCGCTCCTTCGGCTCCGCCTCCTCGGGCTTCTTCTCGTCGGTCCTGGGGGTCGCGTCGGGCTTGGCGTCGGTGCTCACGGACACGATGCTGTCACGGCGCGGGGCGGCGCGGGGAAGGATGCGCCGCCCGAAACGCCACGAGGGCGACCCCGGCTGGGATCGCCCTCGCGCCGCTGACCTCGACCGAGGGTCAGTCGTTCCGGCAGGCGCCGTTCACGCAGGCCCGGGCCTCGCCGCAGTCGGCCGGCACGCGGCACTCCGGCATCGCGTCGATCGCCGCGAGGCATACGTTCCGACCCTCGCTGAGCGGGTCGGTACCGCAGCTGGTGAACTGCACATCGACCGTCGCGCAGTCGGCGGCGAAGTCGTCACAGAGGGTGCGGCAGACGCCCATGATGCAGGCTCGCGGGACGCTCTGGTCGCAGTCGACGTCGACGGTGCAGAAGGGCGTCGGCTCCCAGTCGGGCCGGCAGAAGTCATCTGCCGCGCAGAACGTGCTCGACGCGCAGGAACTCGGCGCGCCGCGGCAGTCGTCGAGGCAGCGTCCGTCGACGCAGTGGGTGCCCGCGCCGCACATCGCGGAGCTCGTGCACTCGCTCGCCGGGCGGCAGAAGCCGCGGAGGCAGCTGTCACCGTCGGCGCAGTCCGTGTCGGAACCACAGATCGCCGCGCATTCGTTGTTCACGCAGGCCGAGCCGGCTGCACACTCGCGATCGAACTGGCAGGTGTCGCCCAGGTCCTCGCAGCGCCCCTCGACGCAGACCTGGCTCGTCGAGCAGTCCGATGTCCCGCGGCATGCGCCGGGCTCCCGGGGAACGCAGGTGCCGCGGAAGTCGCACCAGAACGACGCCTCGCACGCGCTGTCACCCGTGCAGGCGCCAGAAGGAGCGCACGTTGCGTCGTTGCAGTACTCCGCGACGGGGCAGTCGCCGTTCGTGCGGCAGCTGGTCGGCCCCGCGACGCAGACGCTGTCCACGCAGCGGAATCCGCTGCTGCAGTCGACGTCCCGCGAGCACTCCGGGTAGACGCACCGGTCATCGGCGCCGCAGGAGCCGCCGGGACAGTCGAGGTCGGAATCGCAGTCGTCATGACCGCCGTCCCAGTAGACCGGGCATCCGGGGAGCAGGGCGGCGAGGGGAATCCCCAGAGCCAGAGCGTTCAGAATCGAGCGGGACGAGCGCATGCTTCGCATGGAGACGCCTCCTTGGGGCGGACGGAGGCCGCACTGCGAGGAGCGTGCCACGTGCGATCCCGCCTTGCATCCGCGTTTTTCGTAGCGGTCGCGCGGTTTGCGAGTGAACCCGGGTTCACGGGACGACCTCGCACCGAGTCTCGTGCTTCACGGCCCCTCGGAGTCTTCCGAGGGCGCGGCCTCCGAGGACGGCGCAGGATCGGGACGCGCCGAGAAGAGCGGCTCGGGATCCCGCGAGGCGCCGTCCACCCGGTACTCGAAGTGGAGATGGGCGCCATGGGCGAGACCGGTGTCCCCGACCGCCGCGATCACCTGGCCACGCTCGACCCGTTGCCCCGGCACCACAAAGGTCGCCAGGCAGTGCGCGTACAGCGTGAGGCTGCCGTCGCCGTGCACGATCACGACGGTGTTGCCGTAGCCCGACATCCCGTTGTCGCTGTAGACGACGAGGCCCCCGTTGGCAGCCAGGATCGCGGTCCCGGGAGCGGCGCCGATGTCCACCCCCTCGTGCCGGTGCGTACGCCGTCCCCGCCGGATGCGGCCGCGCTTGGTCCGCACGATGTCGCGAACGCGTCCGTGGTGCCGCCACATGCGGCCTCCCGCGACCGGCCACGCCAGCTCGCCGTCAGGCGGCGGCCCAGCGGCAGCGATCCATGCGTCCTCCGGGCGGCGCGTGATGGCGACCCGCGCCACATGCGGCGTGCGCAAGAGCCCAAGCCCGTCGGCCCGTGCTTCGGCGGCGGGGTCCATCGACGGGACGCGCCGAGGTCCCTCGCAGACCCGACGGCCGCGGTACCGGTGGCAGCCGGCGCCTTCGCTCTCGGCCCACACGATGCGGCCGACCACGCCCTCCGGGATGGCCACACCATCGAGCTCGGTCCCGCCGCAGCCAGCTTCCTCGCACGCGACCGCCCCGGCATCCGGAGCCGTGCTCGGCGGCGGAGAGGAGGCCTCCTGGGCAAGCACGATCGGACTGGCCGACAGCATCAGACCGATCGTCCAAGCGCGTGCAGCTCCGCCCGGGCGCATGGCTCAGAGCGGGAAGCAGCCGACGATGGGCGCGCAGGCGATGACACAGGCCATCCCCCCATTGCAGGTGCACACCCCGCCGGTGCAGCCGTTGCTGCGATCTGCATCGCACGTGCGGCCGCAGCGCCCGCAGTTGTCCACGTTCGTGCTGACGTTCGTGCAGATCCCATCGCAGCACGCCTCGGTGCCGCCGCACGTGCGCCCGCACGCCCCGCAGTTCGCGACCGTGTCGAGCGTGGTGCAGCGCCCGCCGCAGCACCGCTGGCTCGCGGAGCACGTCGCGCCGCCACAGAGGCAGCGGCCCCCGACGCAGGTCTCTCCGGCAGCGCACGCGGGCGAGCAGGTGGGCGCCGTGCAACTGCCAGCCTCGCAGCTCTCGCCCGTAGCGCAGCGCCGCCCGCACGCGCCGCAGTGGTTCGTGTTGCTGCTCGTATCGACGCAGCCTCCTCCGCAGCAGGCGAGGCCATCGCCGCACGCGGTAGCCGCCCCGCAGCGGCAGCTGCCATCCACGCAGGTCTCGCCCGCATCGCAGGCCGGCGAGCAGGTCGCCGCCATGCACACCCCTCCCACGCAAGAGGACCCCATCGCGCAACGGTTGCCGCAGGCTCCGCAGTGGTTCGGGTTCGTTGTCACATCGACGCAGGCCGTACCGCAACAGCTCTCGAGGTCGCCGCACGCAGGGAAGCAGGCGCTCGTCGGGGCATCGCGGGGTGCATCGGACATCACCGTCGCATCGAGCCCGCCGCCGTCGCGCCCCGCATCCAAGCGCCCGGCCCCCGTGTCGCCGCTCCCGCCCGAGGCGCAGCCCGCCGTCCATGCCCATACGCCCAGGATCAGCAGCCTACAGCTCGAACGGATGGTCATGGCACCTCGCGACAAACCAGTCGGTAGGCTATCGAAGCAAGCTCTCGCCGTCGAGAAGCGCTCTTTGAGCGCGCGCACGTTCGGGCTACGACTCCGCGCGTGTCCGTCCCGCCTAAGCTCCGCTTCCCTGCCCTCACGCCCGCCTTCCACGTCGTGCTGCACGAGCCGGAGATCCCGCCGAACACCGGCTCGGTGGCGCGCACCTGCGCAGCGACGACCAGCCCGCTTCACCTCATCGAGCCCCTTGGCTTTCGCATCGACGCGCACTCCGTCCGCCGCGCGGGCCTCGACTACTGGCACCTCGTCGATCTGCGAGTGCATCGCCACTGGCAGGCATTCCTCGATGCCGAACCGCAGCGCCGCTTGCACCTATTCTGCGCGAACGCGACCCGCAGCTTCCTCGAGGCGGACCTCGAGCCTGGCGACGCGCTCGTGTTCGGCAAGGAGTCCGTGGGCCTGCCTGCATGGCTCCTCGACGCGCACCCCGAGCGCGTGTGGGCGATTCCGACGAGCGGGGAGGTTCGATCCCTCAACCTCAGCAACGCGGTCGCCATCGTCCTCTACGAAGCGCTCCGGCGCTCCGGCGCGCTCGGGACCACCCAGGTTCGTTGACGCGGACCTGGCCCGAAACGACTGCGCCGTCCGACCCCGTTGGGGTGGACGGCGCAGCGCTCGCTCGGAAGGCCTCCGCCCCCAGCTCACCCGCTCACTCGCTCGAGTCGAGCACGAACGGGTAGTTGACGCCGACGATGCCGCCGCCATCGGGCGCCGGGAACGTCCAGCGACGTACCGCGGTCACGATGCACTGCTCGACTCGGGCGTTGCTCAGCGTGCTGCTGGCGACGCTCGCGGTCTGCACCGCGCCCGTGGCCGCGATGATGAAGCTGACCGTGACGCGACCGGCGAGATCGGGCCGCGCGGTGAGTTCCTGCTCGTAGCAGAAGCGGACCTCGTTGATGTGGCGGCGGATGACGCGCCGAATGACCTCGCGGGAGAGCGAGCCGCGCACGTCGGCCTCACCCGTGCGGATCCGCGGCACCGAGGCCGAGCGGCCGCTGAACCCGCCTGCGCCCGAGCCGTACCCCGAGCCCGAGCCCGTGCCCGCGCCATGGCCGATCGTGCCGATGTTGCCGAGGCCGATCGTGCCCTCGCCGGTGCCGCCGCCGCCGCGGCCCGTGCCGCGCAGGCCGAGACCGCCGAAGCCGAAGTTGCCGCCGATCTGATCGCCCATCAGGGCGCCCAGAGCGCTCATCGGGTCGGCACCGAGGGCGGTATCCGCCCCGTACGGCGAGGTCGGCGAATTCCAGGCACCCGCGAGCGACGCGAGCGCACCGATCGCGCCGGCGTTGCGGGCCGCCTCGCGCGCCGCCTCACGCGCCATGTGCGGATCGGGGTTGTCCTCGGGCCCCTCGATCCCGTAGCGGTTCGTGGTCTTCTCGTGGGACTCCTCGCCCATCGCGCCTTCATCGTCCTTGTGGCGCTTGCCGGTCCCGCCCTCGGTGTCGTCGGCGTTCTCGACGTTCTCGAGCCATTCCGGCGTCTCCTCCTCCACGGTCTCCGGCGGCTCGACCATGTAGTCGATGAGCCGGTTGCCGTCGTGGAGCAGATCCAGCGAGAGCGTCCGCGACGAGGGCGGCAGGAAGTAGAACATCAAGAGGAACGTCGCGTGGATGCCCAGCGAGACGATCGTCCAGATCTGCTGGCTCCAGTTCGGACCCTCCGCGCCCACGCCGATGCGCTTGCCGACCGAGGTCGCCTTGGTGACGAACTGGAAGCCCTTGTAACGGACCCGCGCGACCGCGTTCCGGGGAAGCACGTACTGCTGCGCGCCCGCCAGCTCGGAGCATGCCTGCAGCTTGCCGGCTGCAGCGAGCTCCGCGAACGTCTGGCTGGAGTCGCCGACGGTGACCTCGCCCTCGGCGCCCGACGGGATCACGACGCCGATGTTGCCGCCAGTCTCCACGACCACCGGCATCCGGTCGCCACCGAGGACGACGCTGTCGACGAGGTAATCGACCCGACCGTTGGCCGACGGCTCGCCGAGATAGAAGCTGCGCGGCGGCGACATGTGGGCGACGTGCAGGACGCTGTTGTCGCCCCACATGATCATCAGCTCGCCGGCACTCGCGGCGTCCTCGACGTCGGACGGATTCACCGGCGGCGCGCTCGCCGCGATGCCCCACCGGTACCTCTCCGGATCCTCGTCGTCCCCGTGGCCGTGACCCCCGTGGCCGTGACCATGATCGTCGTGGGCCTTGGCGACCGAGATCGGAGCGGCCGCGGGCGCTGCGAACGGGTTGGGAAGACCGCCGCCTGCGAAGGGATTCGCCACCGCTGCCGGCGCTGAGAACGGGTTCGCCGCCGGGGCGGCGGCAGCGACCTCAGCCCGCGAAGCCACCGCCGTGACCTCGTCTTCCGAAGCGTCGGCGGCTGCGATCTCCACCACCACGCGGCTGCCGCCGAGGACCACTTCGTCGCCGTTCTGCAGCTTGGTCTTGTTGACCTTCTTGCCGTTGACGATGGTGCCCGACGCCGACCCGAGGTCGATGATGAAGATCTCGTCGGGGCTGGTCACCTCGATGACCGCGTGCATCCGCGAGACGTTCTCGTCCTCGATCCGCAGGTGGCTCGAGGGGAGCTTGCCGACTTTGATGATGTCCTGGTTGAGCGTCTCGGTCCGGACCAGGGTCTCGCCCTGGTAGATCTGAAACGTCATCGATACTTTGGAGCTCGCCACTCTCGCCTCCCTGACTGCGCGGCCACGTCTGCCTGGCCTCGGCGGGTTCGACCGGTCTCGCCGGCGGGTTCGTACGTTGGTTTCTGGGTTCCTCGCCGAGGCGCTCTAGCTGCGCGGCGCCGCCGTCTGCGTCGCCGCTTCACACGACCCTCGCTCTGCCTGAGACAGCATCGCGAGGCGGGGGTTCCGGAAAAATCCGTCCGCGCCGCAGGGGCCTTCGAGGGGAGCCCTCGTGCGACCCTGCGGGAGCTCGTCGCTCAGAGGTTCTCGACGCTCTTCAGCATCTCCGGGACGAAATGCTCGCGCACGCGGATCAGCGACCCGCGCCGGCCTCGACGCCGCACGTTCAGGAGTTCGCCATCCGGGCGTACGAGATCGCCGGTGACGAGATCGTCCTCGAAATCGTAGGTGGTGGCTTCGCCATCCTGCGCGGCCGCCGAGGAGGTCGCGGCAAAGGAGATTCCGAGCGCAAGCAGCGCAGCGGCGAGGAAGGTCTTGAGGTGCGTCATGGCGTTGCTCCTGCTCAGAACTCGGTCCGTCGTCTGGACGCGGAACTCTACAAAGTCTCGGAGGGACGGGTCAATGGGGTCGGTGGCGGAGAGGGCCAGGCCACCGGTCGAATCACTCGGTGGGCGCCGGTCCGCCGCCACCCTCCGCGGGCGCGGGTGCAGCGGCATCGGCCGCGGGGGCAGCGCCCTCGGCGGCGGGCGGGGTCTCGCTGGCAGCGGGCGCAACACCCGCTGCGGCGGCCGCAGCGGCCGCCTCGCGCTCGAGCTCGGCCGCAGCGGCCGCGTTCGCCGCTTCCATCTCCGCCGCCATGCGCTGCATCTCGGCGATGTCGTGGAGCGTCTGAATCGCCTCCTCGATCTGCTGCAGCCGCCCCATCGCGCAGGCGCCGCCGCGGCGGGACCGACGGCGAGCGCGGGCGCGGGCGCGGGCGTCACCCTCGCGGACGATCTCGCAGCGGCGGGTCACCGTCTCGAGCGAGGCGGCGTACTCCGCACGCCCCGTCGCCCGCTCCACGAACTGGTTGTAGAAGCCGGTCGCGCGGTTGAGCGTCGGCTCGGTTCCGTCGCGGTAGTCCTGCCAGAGGAGGCCGATGTTGTAGTAGGCCTCGGGACGGGCGGCGTCGATCGCGATCGCGCGCTCGTAGGCGGCCTGCGCCTCGTCTGCGTTGTTGAGGCCCCGCCGCGCAGCGCCGAGCCCCAGCCATGCGTCGTAGGTGTTCGGCCGGAGCTCGGTCGCCCGCGTGAATGCCGCGGCGGCGTCGTCGTAGCCGCGGAAGCTCAGCGTGAGCTCACCGAAGTTCATGTAGGCCTCGAAGAAGTTCCCATCGAGCGCGAACGCCCGCTGGAACTTCGCGAGGGCATCGATGATGTTCCCCTGCCGGACGTTGATGAGACCCCAGGTGTTGTAGATGGGCGCGTAGTTCCCATCGATGAGCTGGGCCTGCCGGCAGACGACCTCGGCGAGGTCGAGCATCTGACGGTCGGAGCCCGCCGTGGCCGCCTCTCGGCGGCGGCGGCGCTCACGCTCCGATGCGTCGTCGTCGGAACCGCTGCCCGAGACCGCCGCGACGCCGCCTGCCACGCCCGTCCCCGAACCGCCCCCGCGGCGCACCGCCTGGTCGTAGTAGAGGAGTGCCATCTGGTTGAACGCAGGCAGGAAGCTCGAGTCGATCGCGAGCGCGCGCCGCAGGTTCTGAAGCGCGTCGGCCGCCTCCGCCGGGGTTCGCCGCTGGATGATCGCGAGGTTCGTGTAGCCCTCGGTGCACCGGGTGTCGTCCCGAACCGCCCGCTCGTACTCGGCCCGGGCGCCAGCCACGTTGCCCGCGCGATAGAGCTCGTTGCCGCGGGCCACACGCGCGCCACAGAAATGATCGTTCACCTCGAGCGCGCGGCCGTAGAACTCGCTCGCGCGATCCGCGTGCCCGCAGTCGTCGTGGGTCCGGCCGATCATGAAGAGCGCCTCGGTGAAGCGTCCCCCCTGCGAGCTGTTCGCGCGCTCGAAGCGAGAGACGACATCGCCGCACTCCGCCTCGGTCCACCCCTCGGTGCGCGCGGCGTTGTAGGCCGTGAGCGCCTCTTCCCAGTGGTTCTCGGCTTCCGCGGTGAGCTCGGTTCCGCCGGCGGTGACGACCGCCTCCTCGCCGCCCGCCGTGGTGCCGCCCGTCGAGCCGCCCCCGCCTTCCGAGCTGCCTCCGCCGCCGCAGCCCGCTCCGAGCGCAGCCCCCGCGAGGGCCAGGAGCACCACCAGACCGTTGTGGAAGATGTTCATGGTCGTGTTTCCTCTTCCTCTCAGGATTCGCTCGCGGCCGCGCCCGAGCTGCCGGACAGCGCACCGTCGCCGGTATCGGTCTCGATGGCCTCGTCGCGGCGAAGCTCGACCGCGCTCGGGGGCGCGATCTGGTCCTCGACGAACGACGCAGTTCCGCGAAGCTCGGCGGCGAGCGGGTAGCGCGCGCGGTCGAGGTTGTTGAGTTCTTCCTCGCACTGCTGCGACCACTCGTTGAACCAGCGGACGCGCGTCGCGAGGGTCAGGCAGAACTCGAAGGCGCCGAGGGCCATCGGGAGCGGCGCGCCGCGGCAGGACGGGGCGTCGCTGCCGTCGATGCAGCGGATGTCGTCCACAGTCTCCCAGCGGCCGTCCGGGCCGGGGTTGCTGCCGTTCAGCACGGCCTCGAGCTGGTCGAGGTAGATGCCCTCGAGTTCGTCGTCGTTCGCGATCTCGTCCGGCACCGGGGCCGAGCGCACGTCGTCGATGATTCGGCGGTACATCTCACCGACGCGGGCCGCAGCGGCGATCTGCCACTGCGGGATTTCGAGCGGGTCGAGGCGGTGGTAGGCGGTCTCTGCGGTGCGGAGCGCCTCGATCTTGCGCTGCAGCCACGGGAAGAGATCTTCCTGCGCCCAGCGGTTGACGTTGCTCAGCGTGGTCGCGCCGCTGAAGCGCGGGAAGTGGATCGCGCGGAAGTCGGCGAACGCGTACTCCGCCATGTAGAAGTAGCCCTCGGAAGCGGCGACCTTGGCGAGCGCGAGCCAGCGTGCCCGCTCGTCGTCGCTGCCTTCGGCGCGGCCGATCGCGTCCGGCGCGTTGTTCTCCCAGGCGCGCACGGCGGCCCGGAAGTGCTCCTCGGCGCGGTCACGCTCGTCGAGCTCCCACTCCGACCGGCCCATCTGCACGTGGGCGCGGATGACCTCGTGGGGCAGACCCGTCCGGCCGTACTCCCGAAGCCAGCGGCGGTAGTGGTCGAAGACCCGACCCCAGTCGTTCGCGCGCTCGTAGATCGAGCCGAGCGAGAACACGACCTGCGAGGTCTCCCGCGCGTGGGAGCGGCGGTAGTTGCGGGCGAACAGATCGGCGTCCGCCACGGCGGTGTCGGTCTCGCCGAGACCGAGGCGGAAGAAGACGGCGTTGACCAGACCGCTTCGCGCGACGGCGCAGCGACCGGGATCGGCGAGTTCTTCCTCGGTACAGGAGTCGCGGTACTCGATCTCGTTGTCCGCGCCCCGGGTCATGAAGTTCTGGAGCGGGATGGACGCGGTCGGGAACTCCCGCGCGAAGCGCTCGTACCACTCGGCCGCGTTCGAGTAGATCGCGAGCGCGTGGTAGTTGCTGCCGATCAGGTAGACGGCGCGCTGAGCGAGCGGGCTCTCCGGGAAGTTCCGGACGAGCACCTGACGGGCCTGAATCGCGCGGCCGAGGAGGCGAGCGGCTTCGTAGTTGATGGCCGCGTTGTAGAGGACCTCGTCGAGCCGGCCACACTCGCGGTGCTCGCGGGCGATGCCGATGTAGACCGTGGCCGCCTCGCGGTAGCGCCGGTTCGTCTGATGGTCCTCGGCGGTGAGGCGCAGGACGCCGCAGCGGAGGTTGTCGAGCACACCGCAGAGGTCCGGGTGGCTGTCGCGGTTTGCCGGCGTGTTGCAGTAGAGCGCGGAGAGCGGCTCGATGCTGCCCTCGATGTCGCCGAGGCACGAGGAGCGGCCCTCGCGCTGGCGGATCGACTCGAGCGAGTCGAGGTAGAGGTTCGCGGCGAACTCGGCGAGCTCGTGCGTCGGGTGGTTGAAGGCGATGTCGCGGAAGATGACCGCCGCCTCCTCGAAGTGGTTCGTCTCGTAGTAGATGCGGGCGCGGCGGTACTTGACCTGCGGGAGCTCGTCGCTCTCGCCGACGAAGCAGACGTAGCGCTGGAAGGCGCCGAGCATGCCCGACTCCATGTCCGAGAAGTCGCGGGGCGCACCGATCGTCGCGGCAGCCGCGGCGGCCCGCTCCTCGCACTCGCGCCGGCGGGCGCCGCGCAGACGGCGACAGTCCGTGGCGCTGGCGTCGTCGGTCTCGCGCCGCTCACGCTCGCGGCCGGCGTAGTTCTGCTGGTACAGGTTGTTGTAACAGAGGACGGCGGCGTACGCGGCGTCCGTCGTGTACTCGCCGGCGGGGTTGAGGTTCACGACACGGTCGAAAGCCGGACCGCAGCGCCCCCAGTCCTCCATCCGCCAGAGCAGCTCGGCCTGGAAGTAGCTGACGCGGTACAGCGTCGGCCAGTCCTCCCGCGAGATGTCGGGGAACTCGAGCGACTCCATGTCGGGGAAGTGCTCGATCGCCAGCCCGTAGAGCTGGGCCGAGAGGTTCATCGTGTTCCGGTCGTTCGTGCCGGGGGCGCTGTCCGTGCCGATGGCCTCGCGGTGCCAGGCGACTGCAAGCTCGAACAGGATCTGCGCCGTGGCCTGCCGGCAGGTGGTGAGCGACTCGGCGGAGTGCCCGCCGGCGTTGCTGAACACCTCCTCGAGGTCGACCAGGCGTTGCACCTCGGTGACCTGCTCGGGTTTGGGCCGGGACGAGATGATCGCGTTCGTGACCCGAGACTGCCAGTAGCAGAGCTGGTCGGAGTTCGGTCTCTCCGACATGAGCTCGTGGTAGACCTGGATGGTCTCGGGCCAGCTACCCGTGTCGTAGTAGAGTTCCGCGAGCGACTCGAGCATCTCGAAGGCTTGGTCTTCGTCGGTCGCGTACCTCCGGAAGAAGGCCAGCGCTTGGTTCGGTCTGCCGGTGCGCGCGTAGGGCAGCACGAGCTCGCGCCGAGCCTGGCGCGCGAGGTTGGCGACGTCACGGGCGTCCGGATTGTCGCGGGCGAACTCGATGACCCGCACGAACTGGGTCAGCGCGCCACGCATGTCCTCGAGGTTGTAGAGGACCCACGCCTGCTTGTAGAGGGCATAGCCGTAGACGGGGTTCCGGTCGGGCGGGGTCTCGAGGACCTTGTCGTAGAACTGACGCGCAGCGTCCATGTCCTGCTCTTCGTTGAAGTAGTACTCAGCGAAGGACAGCCACGCGTGGGGGACGAAGCGGCTCTCGGGGTAGTTCTTGATGAGGCGGAGGTAGACGAGCCGCGACTGCTCCTGGCGGTGCATCTCGTCGAGGCCGTAGGCGAGCGAGAAGAGCACCTCGTCCATCCGCGCGTAGTCGGGGTAGTGCTCGACGAGGCGCGCGTAGGTCCGGATGGCGTTCTCGCGCATCTCGGTGACGCGCCCCTCGGCCTCCTGCTGCTGCCGCTCGAGCTCGCTGCGGCGGTCGGCCGCGGCGGCGTGGATCGGCTCGTCGAGCGAACGAGCGGTGTTGTTCCAGTAGGTCTGCGCCTCGAAGTAGGTCTCGGCGAGCCGCAGCAGGTAGTCGGCGCCGCGCGGGTCGCCGTCGCGCATGCGGCCGATGATGCGCTCGTTCGTCGTGATCTCGCGCTGCAGCAGCTCCCACGCGCGCGGCGCGCCGGTGCCCGAGCCGATGCCGGCTTCGCGGGCGATGTCGACCTCGATGCCCGGTCGGGTCGCGCCGGTCCCAGACGCCTCCGCGCCGGTGCGGGCCGGGGCGGCGATCAGATGGCTCGCCGGCGCGGCGCCGGCCCGCGCGTTCGGAGCGGGCGCTCCGGACGGGCAGGTCTCGACGGTCGATCGGGCCTCGTTCGACACGCACGCCGCGCCCGTGTCGGCGGGGCTCGCCGTCGCGGTCGCGGTGCCGGTCTGCGCGCCGACGGCGAGCGGAAGGCCGCCGCCGAAGAGCGCACCGAGGAGGAGGAGAGACAGTCGCTTGCGATTCATCCGGGCCACCCTGTCGAGGAGAAAGTCGGGGGAACGTCTGCCTTCGTCGTGCTCAATCCAAGCCTGTCGCGGCTTGCCGGGGCGTCCCACACGGGACCGCCGCGGAGTGGAGGCGGTCGCCTCCGAGAACGGGCCCGCCCCCGCATCCGCCCGCAAGGAGGATGGAGGGCGAGCGGTCGGTCACCGGCCGCAGCGCGAGGTGACCTGCTGGCGGTAGAAGCCGAGCTCGTCGCGCCAGTACTCGCCGTCGAAGGGCCACATCATGTGCTCCTCGTCGACGACGACGTTCAGGCCGCCGGAGCGCTCGATCTCGGTCATCTGCTCCTGCGCCTCGGCCGAGAGTTCGCCGCGAAGGTAGGTGGCGATCTCGAGGTCGATCGTGTCGACCTGGGTAAGCAGATCGTTGAGCTCGTCGATCAGACGGTTGAAGCGCGTCCGGACGAGGTCGCCCGTGGAGTCGATCGCGAAGCTCTTGGCGACGAAGATGTCCTGCAGGATGCGGGCGCCGAGGGGCGAGTTGCGGAACTCGGCGGGCGTCTCGTTGAGGTGCGCCTCCTCGGTCTCGAGCAGGCGAACGTACTCGAGGTTGCGCAGGACCGTGCGGTCGGAGAGCGCAGTCGACACGATCGGGAGGATCTGCGGCGAGAGGGTCGAGTCCTCCGGGTGGTCGCGGAGCGCGACGAGGAACTCGAAGAAGCGCTGGTTGTCGCCGTCGAACGACTCGAGCGTGCTCATGAGCTCGCTCTGCACCGGGTCGTAGCGCTCGTGGAAGAGCGCGATCATCGCCTCGGCGTTGTCGATCTGGCAGGCGGTGAAGAAGATGACGGCCTTGAGGACGAGCGCCTCGGGGTAGTAGGCGTCGTTGAAGTACGGCGAGTAGAGCGTGTGGACGTTGCCCATCGAGCGGGCGTACTCGTCCGCGAGGAAGAACGCCCAGCTCTCCTCGAAGAGCGCGTCGAGCCAGTACTCGCTGTCCTGCGAGACGTTGTTCCAGGCCTCGACCGCGTTGCCGAGGAGCGCACCGTCGATCTCGCGCTCGCCGGTCTCGGCATCGACGCGGTTGGCCGCGGCGTAGTAGACGCGCGCGAGCGAGATCCACGCGAGGTTGCGCATGCGGCCCGTGTCCTCGACGCCGGTCGCGCCACCGTCGATCGCCTCGATGATGCTGCGGAAGGCGGCGACAGCCGGCCGGGCGCGGCGCAGGCGGACGTGGGAGATGCCCATGAAGAGGCGCGAGTCGATGAAGAAGCGCGAGCTGCTGTCGACCCGCTCGAAGAGCGCGATCGCCTCTTCGAATTCGTACGTCTGATACTTGAACCGGCCCATCAGATAGATGAGCTGGTTGTAGAGGTCGGCCTGGTCGGGCGTGTTGAACTGCTCGAGCATCTCGACGCCGTAGCGGCCGATCCGCTCGACGATGTTCGCCGACTCGGGGAGCTGCGAGGCGAGCTGGGCAAGCCACTGCAGCGTCTGCGCGAAGTAGGTGTGGTTCGCGTTCTGCGTGATCTCGTCGAAGATCGCGAGCGCGGACTGGTAGAAGCGCAGGTGGTAGAGCGCCTTGCCGAGGAAGAACTGCGCCTTCTCGACGTTGCCGGCGGCGTCGTCCGTCTCGCCACCGACGACGCGCTGGAACTGCACCGCGGCCTCGAGGTAGCGCTCCTGCTGGTACAAGCGGAGGGCGTTCGCGAGGGCCTCCGAGGGGGGACCTTCTGCTGCGGGCGCGACCGGCGCGCCGGTGTCCTCGATCGAGAAGGTCATGTCCTGCGCGCGGGCGGGTGCCGCCACGGTCGAGGCCGCTGCGCCGAGCAGCAGCGCGGCCAAGAGCGCCTTGGTCATCAGGGTCTCGGAGAGCAGGGAAGAACGCATCGAAGGCCTCGTGGGGCGGGTGTCTTTACGCGTCACGCGGCGGACCGAGCATGCATCGCGCTCGATCCGCACCAAAATTCACAAGCAATATCGACGGCTTATGAGTGATGGGGGCCGATGATACGGAGGGGCGCGGCAGGTTGTCAATAGGCACCTTGCGTGGTGCCGTGCCGACGCCGAGCGGGGATGGGTAAGGAACACTGCGCGCGCAGCCAGGTCGGGGCCAGGGCCCGCGGCGCGCGATCGGGGCGGCGGGCAGCCGGGGGCGATCGCGGGGCGCCGGACAGGCCATGCGCGGGATGCGGGCCGACCGACCAAGTCGGTCTTGACACCCCGCGAACGAGCAGCGTAGGGTCGGGCCCGCGTTTCGCCGGGCTTGGCGGAGCGGCATCGCAACGAGAGTCGCCGAGAGCGACACACGTGACAGCCCGGGACGGCGGCTCGACGCCGCCCTCGGCAGACAGGAGTCGGAATGGGTCGCGCGCACAAGAAGTCGATGGCCATGGCGGCGGTGATGGCTGCCAGCTTCGGCCTCCTCCCCCTCGCGAGCGGCTGCGCCGCCAACGGCGTGGGCGAACCGTGCATCCCCGAGGCGATCCCGGGCAACGGGTTCACGGAGACCGAGGTCTACGTCGAGACCAGCGCGGTGCAGTGCCGGACGCGGGTCTGCATCGTCTACAACCTCCGAGGCGATCCGGAGAACCTGCAGTCCGAGGGCTGCCCGGGCGCGATGGGCCCGGCGACCTGCGTCGAGGATCGCTTCGGGATCGAGCCGGGCGTCAGCATCCCGCCCGACAACGTGAACCGCGTCTTCTGCAGCTGCCGCTGCCGCGCGGGCGAGGGCAACCCGAACCTCCCGATCTGCGCCTGCTCGGACGGCTACCACTGCGCCGACGAGGGCTACTGCGTACCGCACGAGGCCGACCCGGCGTTCTGCTCGCCCGATTACACGAGCAACTGCGAAGTCTCGGGCTGCGATCTGACGACGAACCGCTGCAACTTCTGAGCGTCGTACGGGCCCCGGTGGTGGGGCTCGGAAACCGGGGCCGCGTCGCGTTGCGATGCGGCCTCGTCGTTTTCTGGGGGCAACGCGGAGGGGCTGGGTGCGATGGCGGGCCCATGTCCGACCTGCCGCCGCGCTCCGCGCATCCCCACAGCCGCGATCCGCGGCATCGACTCGGGGCCCGCGCGGAGGACGCAGCGCTCGAGGACTACCGGCGCCGCGGCTTCGCGCTGGTCGAGCGCAACGTCCGGCTGGGGCGGCTGGAGATCGATCTGGTGGTGCGGCGAGGGACCGCGATCGCGCTCGTCGAGGTGCGCTCCCGAAAGGCCACGAACGCGGTGCACCCGGCGCTCACGGTGCAGGGACGGAAGGCGGATCGCATGCGGCGCGCGGCCCGCGCCTGGCTGGCGAGCCGCGGCACGCCGGGGACGATCCGGATCGACGTGGTCGCGGCGACCGAGGGCGCACTCGGAGAATTCGAGCTGGAGGTCTACGAGAACGTGCTCTCAGACTGACGACTCAGGTCTGCCGGATCGCGTCGACGGGGCGGAGGCGGCTTCCGACGATCGCGGGGTAGACCGTCGCGACGAGGCAGACGACGACGGCGGAGACGCCGACGGTGACGAAGTCGAGGACCTCGACGTGAACGGGGAGGCTGTCGATGTAATAGACCTCGGGGTTCATCGCGATGCCGAAGTGCTCGGCGAAGAAGCAGACCTCGTAGCCGAGGCCGCAGCCCGAGAGGGCGCCGAGCAGGCCGATGAGCAGGCCCTGCACGAGGAACATCCGGACGACCTGCCCGTCCTCGGCGCCCATCGCCTTGAGGATGCCGACCTCCTTGCCCTTCTCCTGCACCATCAGCATCAGCGCGCCGACGACGCAGAAGCTCGCCACGAGGATCGCGAGGAGCAGCATGATGAACATCGCGAGCTTCTCGAGCTGCAGCGCGCCGAAGAGGTTGCGGTTCACCTCCTGCCAGGAGCGGACCCGGAGCTCCGAGCGGCCAACGACCTCGGCGATGGCCCGGGCGCGCTCCTCGGCGTGCTCCCAGTCATCGACGCGGATCTGCAGGCCGGTGATCGCCCCGCCAAGGCCGAGGAAGCGCTGGGCGGTCGCGAGGTCGGTGTAGACGAACTGCATGTCGTACTCGAACATGCCGCTGTAGAAGATGCCGGCGACGCGGAAGGGGCGGCTCCGCGGCATCGGCCCGGTCGGCCCGAGCTCGCCGTTCGGCGAGACGACGTTCACCTCGTCGCCGAGGTGAAGGCGAAGGCTGCGCGCCAGCTCCGCGCCGACGATCAGGCCCGGGAGCAGATCGAGCGCGCGCTCGCGCCGACGCCGCTCATCCGGCGCCTCAGGCAGGAGGAACTCGTCGAGCTCTGCGATCCGGGCGGCGCGGGCGCGCTCCTCTTCCGGGAGCTCGGGCGCGGGCTCGGCGAGCGGCAGGCTCAGCTCGGTCTCGCCCAGTTCGCGATCGATCGTCTCGAGGAGCGCGTCGATCTCGCGGGCGAGGCCGGCGGGCTCGTCGTCGCGACGACCGAGCTCGGGCGCGACGGGCGAGGAGGTCGTCGGAGCACCGGCGTCGGGCGGTCCCGCGTCCGGCGAACCAGCGTCCGCGGCGTCGGACACGGGCACGGGCTCGAGACGCTCGAGCAGGCTCCCCGACATCTCGTCGGGGCGGAGATCGAGCAGACGCTCGGGGTGCGCGAGGTACTCGATCCGGCCGTGACGCAGGGTGCTGGGCAGGTCGGTGACGATCGTGTCGGGATCGATGCCGCGGATGCGCGCGCCGCCGAGGTTCGAAGCGCTCGTGATCATCACCTCGCCCTCGATGAACGGGCTCGCGCCGAGTACCCCGGGCACCGCTCGGACGCGCGACAGGACCGGATCCCAGCCCTCCCAGCTCCCGTACTCGCGATCGACGACGACGTGCGCGCTGTTGCCGAGGATCTTCTGCTGGAGATCGTCGCGGAAGCCGCCCATCACCGAGAGCGTCGTCGTGAGCGTGCAGCTCGAGAAGCTCACCGCGAGGATCGAGAGGCTGCTGATGACGGTGAGAAAGCCGCTCTTGCGAGCGCGGAGCAGACGTGCAGCGACGAGGGGCTCGAAGGCGGAACGCTCGATGGCGTCGAGCAAGATCGGGATGGCGCGGAAGAACGCGCGGAGAAGAAAGACCCCGGTGATGGAGAGGGCCACCGCGGTGAGGGTGGCGTCGCCATCCTCGGGCGCCTCGAAGGGGAGCGTGTACAGCGCGAAGAGGAACGCCGCGAGCACGAGTGCGTCGACGCCGAGAAAGAGCCGCGAGCGCAGCCCGTCCGGCAGAAGGAACCAGGTGCTCAGCGCGACGACGAGCTGCACCGCGAGCGCGGCGCCGAGGACGAGGGCCGCAAGCCACGCCAGAGCGAGCGTCCCCTGCGCGGAGGCGATCGTACGAAAGGTGTCCACCCAGAGCGCGAAGCCGCTCTCTTCGAAGAACGTGCCGAGCTCGAAGGCCGCGCGCTCGTGCTGCGAGAGCAAGACCAGCACGGCGAGGATGCACTCGGCGAGCAGCGCCGCGGCGGCCGCGTGGACCCCGACGAGGTAGCGCACCCGGCCGGCCGCGCCGCTCGCGACCCGCCGAAGCCGACGCGCGAGCGCGAGGGCCGGCACACCGAGCACGGCAGCCGCGGCAGCGAAGGTGATCGAGAGCCAGAAGGGCTCGTCCGTCGGCGGCGCATCGCCGAAGGAGGCGGACGCGTCGAAGAACCCGTGCAGGGTCCAGAGCAGGGGTCCCGCGGCCAGATGGAGCAGCACACCGAGCGGGTACGCGATGGCCGCCCCGCCGATGCGGAGCTCGCGGGCGGCCACGGGACCCTCGGGCCGGAGATCGGCGAGCAGGCGCGCGGCGCCGAGGACGGCAGCGATCGCGGTGAAGCCCGCGAGGAGCGGATCATGGCGGGCAGCGGCGCCGAGTCCGAGCCCGAGCCCGAGCGCGAGCAGCGCCGGACCCCGCCACGGGGCGGTGGACCAGCACCCGGCGAGCGCGCGGCTCACGGGGCGCCGTGCTCCGCCGGCCGCATCGCGGGGAAGAAGAGCACGTCACGGATCGAGGGCTGACCGGTGAGCAGCATGACGACGCGGTCGACCCCGAGGCCAAATCCGGCGGCCGGCGGCATCCCGTGGCGCAGCGCGCGCACGTAGTCCGCGTCCATGTCCATCGCCTCCTCGTCACCGCGCGAACGGCGGTCGAGCTGGCCGAGGAAGCGCTGCTCCTGGTCGTCGGGATCGTTGAGCTCGGAGAAGGCGTTGGCGATCTCCTTGCCGTCGACGAAGAGTTCGAAGCGGTCGGTCACCGAGGGGTCGGCGTCGTTCGCGCGGGCGAGCGGCGAGACCTCGGTGGGGTGGCGGGTCACGAAGACGGGGATGGAGCGCGCGCCGTCCGCGGTGCGGTAGAGGAGCGTGAGGTGCGGCTCGACGAGCAGCTCGTAGAGGACGAAGAGGCGCTCGCCGTGGTTCTTGCAGTGGTCGAGCATCTTCTTGTGCTCGTGCGAGAGCGCCGGACGGGCGGATGCGATGGCGGCGGTGAGACGGTCCGGATCGCGCACCACCTCGGCGTCGAGGAGACCGTCGAATGGCGTCGCGGGCAGGCCGCGCTGCACCGCGGTCTCGACCGCACAGCGCTCGGCGATGGCGCCTCGCATGTCGATGCGGGCAAAGGGCTGCGCGAGGGAGAAGGTCCGCTCGCTCCACCACTTCTCGCAGCCGGCGAGGTGGGGAACGTCGCGGCGGAACCGCTCCTCGAGGGCTGCGTCGATGGCCCGCAGCATCGCCTCGGCGGCGTCCATCAGGTCCTCGTAGGTCGCATGCGCCTGGTAGAACTCGAGCATCGTGAACTCGGGGTTGTGGCGGGTGCTCACCCCTTCGTTCCGGAAGCAGCGGCCGATCTCGTAGACGCGCTCGAGGCCGCCGACGAGAAGGCGCTTCAGGTAGAGCTCCGGCGCGATGCGGAGGAAGAGGTCCATGTCGAGGACGTTGTGGTGCGTCGTGAAAGGCTTGGCGGTCGCGCCGCCGCGCACGGTGTGCAGCAGCGGGGTCTCGACCTCGAGGAAGCCGCGCTCGTCGAGGAAGCGGCGGATGGCACGCACCACCTCGGCCCGCGCGCGAAAGACGTGGGCGACCTCCGGGTTGGCGAAGAGGTCCACGTAGCGCTCGCGGTAGCGCTTCTCGACGTCGGTGAGGCCGTGCCACTTCTCGGGCGGCGGCAGCATCGCCTTGGCGAGGTGGCGGTAGCGCTCGGCGCGCACCGCGGGCTGCCCGGTGCGGGTGCGGACGAGCGGGCCGTGGACCGCGACATGATCGGCGAGGTCGAGCTTCTCGAACTGCTCGCGGTCGGGCGAGGGCAGCCCGGGCTCCCCGTTCTTTCCCGGCTTGCCGCGCACGAGCGCCTGCAGGTCGCCGAGCGGCGTGCGGACCACGAGGAAGGGGCCGCGC
>Ga0209972_10001017_pt1 | contig 25833 bp, 23 predicted proteins | sample NOAtaG_7_FD_187302 | JGI IMG/M metagenome (GOLD analysis project Ga0209972, IMG submission 187302) | Freshwater lake microbial communities from Lake Erie, under a cyanobacterial bloom - NOAA_Erie_Diel1S_2200h metaG (SPAdes) (version 2) | ecosystem: Environmental > Aquatic > Freshwater > Lake ...
AGTCGCGTGTGGGCGGGGTGGGGTGACGCGACGCGAGGGATTTTTCTCACGGAGACACGGAGGCACGGAGATCAGGGGAAGGCGGGAGTCACTCGCGTGGAGGAGAGAGGGAGAGGGAGAGGGAGAGAAAGAGGGAGAGAAAGAGAAAGAGAAAGAGAATGAGAAGGAGAGAGAAGAGAAGAGAAGAGAAGAAGAATTCAACCTGCTCTCTTTCTATGCATGCTTGTGAGGCCGATGGGTGGAAGACTTGGGTTCGAGAGCTTGGGTTCGAAAGCTTGGGTTCGAGAGCTTGGGTTCGAAACCTCGGCCTCCGTGTTCTCCGTGGCTCCGTGAGAAAAATTCCGCAATCAACTCCCGCCTACAGCTGGGCAAATCGTTCGCCCGCGGCGAGGCGCGCGGCCAGCGCGCTGCGGCTTGGCTTCATGCGCGCGGCTTCGTCCGCCGGCATCGCGTAGAACGCGTCGGGCACGAGGTGGCGCTCGAGCGTGTCGCCGAGGATCGTCGCCAACGCGCGCGGCGGCGACGATGCGAGATCGACGAATGCGACCGGCCGCATCCCCCACTTCAGGTCGGGAAGACCGACCACGCACGCGGCGCGCACGAACGGCAGTTCGCAGAGCGCGCGCTCGATTTGCTCAGGATGAATGTTCTTCCCGCCCGAGATGAACATCGCGTCGAGGCGACCGACGACATGGAGGCGGCCCGCCGCGTCGAGGAAACCGGCGTCGCGCGTCGCGAGCGGGCGGGCGAGCGGCACAAGCGAATCGCGGACAAACTCGCCGCGCGCGAGCATCGGGCCGTCGACAAGGATCTCACCGCTCGCCGCGTCGATCGTGATCGACACGCCCGGAAGCGCCGCGCCCGCAAGCGTGGCGGCGTCGCCGTGCGCAAGCGCGCCGGTCGCGACCTGCGAGCAAGTCTCCGTCATTCCATAGGTCGCGAACAGCGGCACGCCGCGCGCGATCGCCGCGTCGCGCAGCGCCTGCGCGCTCGGTCCGCCGCCGAGCATCACGGCCTTGAGCGATGAGGGCACGGGCGCGCGATCCTCGAGTAGCCGCGCAAGCTGCGCGGCGACGAGCGACACATGCGTCGAGCCCTCGAGGTCGCGCCATGCGCGCGGCGGTGCGCCGAATCGCACCGCACCGCCGAGGAACCGCGCGCGCATCAGGATCATCACGCCGCCGACATGCGACGGCGCGAGCGACGCATGCCACAGATCGCCTGCGCCAAACGGGATGACCTGCGCGCCTGCCCGCGCGCTCGCCTCCATGGCCTCGAGCGAAAGATCGACGAGACGCGGCTCGCCGCTCGAACCGCTCGTCGGCAGCACCACGCCCGTCGCGGGCTCGCAGCGCACGGCGTCGAGCCGTGCGAGGATCCGTGCACGCGCGGCGGGCGGAAGCGACTTCGCAAGCGGCACGACGCGCGCCCCCTGCGCCCATGCGCGCTCGAACGCACCGCGCGGATCAACGCCGGGCTCGACCTCGACGACGATGAATCCGCCACGCCCGCCCGTGGTCACGACCATGCCTCCACGAATGGCGCGGGAAGCGGATCGCACGCGAGGAAGCCGGCGACCGGAATCGCGGGCGCGCAGGAATCCTCGGCGAGAAGCGATGCGGTTCCGAGCCCGTGCGCGCAGCGACCGTTCGGCAGCGACGCCGCGAGATGCGCGGCGAGGCGCAGCGCGTAGGAACTCTCGTACGCGGTCGAGAGCACCGCGTGCGCACCGCGCGCCTCGGCCTCGCGCGCGATCGCGCGTACGCGCGACAACGGACCGAGCGCCGACAACCGCAGCACCCACGCCGCCACGCAGTCCTCGCGCGCGAGTTCATCGCGCAGCGCGTGCGCTGCAGGCGAACCGTCGACCACCGTCTCGTCGAGCGCGACCGCGATGCCGGTGCGCGCCGAAAGCGCCGCAAGCCGCGACGGATCCTTCAGCGGATCCTCGAGGTACTCGAAGCGCTCGGCATCGAATCCATGCACGCGCGCAACGCACTCGGCTTCGGTCAGCATGCGGTTGCCGTCGAGGCGCAGGCGCGCATCAGGCACAAGCTCGAGCACGCGGCCGATGAGCGCGCGATCGGCTTCCTCGCTGGCGCGGCCGATCTTCAGCTTCACCGTGCGATGCGCGCGCAGCATGTGCGCCGCCGCATCGTCGATCTCCTCGACGCCGCCTGAGAAGAACGCAGCCACGGCGACGGGTCCAGAGGGGCGCGTACCGAAACCCTCCGAGGTCTCGATCGCGCACGACGCCGCGAACGCGGCGCTCGGCGGCATCGCCTCGAACTCGATCTCGCCGTCCGACCAGCGCTCGATCGCCTCGACGCTCTCGTCGAGCCCCTCGCGGTGAAGCCCGGCGAGCGGCGCACATTCGCCGAAGCCGGCATGCGGGCCGTCGGCGATGCGCAGGAACGCGATCTCGCGCGCGGCGCAGCCCACGATCCGCTGCGCCTCCGCGCGCACGGGGAGCGATACGCGCAGGATCTCCACACCGAGCATGTCGTCGCTCATCGATTCCCCCAGTCGAACGACATGCCCGCGGCGAAGGCGATGCCGTAGAGGTAAAGCGTCGCGCCGAACATGGCGAGGTTGCGGTTGAGCGCGGCGCCGTCGCGGCCGCGCGCGATGGCGACCGACGCTGGAATCGCCACGCAGACGAGCGTCGCGAGCAGGATGCCGCGCGGCAGGCCGTAGAACTCGGCCGCGATGATCGGAAGCGCGAACGCGACCGCGTGCATCGTGCAGATCAGCGCGCGCATGAATCCCGCGCCGAAACGCACCGCGAGCGTCTTCTTGCCGTTCGCGGCGTCGCCCACGCGGTCGCGCAGGTTGTTGGTCGCAAGCAGGCAGACGGCGATCGCGCCGGGCGCGAGGCCGCAGGTGAGCGCGACCGGCGTCCACGCGCCGTCGCACGCGGCGCGCGTGCCCGCGACCGCAAGCGGTCCGAAGAAGCCGAACACGAAGAGGTCGCCGAGCCCGCGATACGCAAGCGACATCGGCGGCGCCGTGTATCCGACCGCGCAGATCGCACCCGCGACGCCGATCGCCGCGAACGCGGCGCCCGCGTGCCATGCGAGATACGCAGCGGGCACGGCGGCGAGCACGAGCACGAGCGCAAGCGCCACGCCCATCGCGCGCGGCGTCACGAGTCCGCTCGCCACCGCGCGCTGCGGCCCGAGCCGCTCGCCCGAGTCGGTGCCGCGCAATCCGTCGAAGAGGTCGTTCGCGAAGTTGCTCGCGATCTGCAGCAGGATCGCGCCCACGAGCGCGGCCGCGACCGGAAGCCACGCGAACACGCCGTCATGCCACGCGAGCGCGGCGCCCATCAGAACGGGGCAGAACGATGCACCGAGCGTCTTCGGGCGAAGCGCGGCGATCCATGTCCGTGCCGCCGTCGCGCTCACGGCGCGAACTTCCGGAAGTCCGCCTTGCGCTTCTCGAGCTGCGCGTTCTTGCCTTCCTTCGCCTCGTCGGTCATGTAGTAGAGCATCGTGGCGATGCCGGCGAGCTCCTGGAGCCCCGCCTGGCCGTCGCAATCGGCGTTGAGCGCGGCCTTGAGCGCGCGGATCGCGGTCGGCGAGTTCGCGAGCATCTCGCGGCACCACTGCACGGTGACTTCCTCGAGCTCGGTCACGCTCACCACCGTGTTGACGAGGCCCATCTCCTTCGCTTCCTGCGCCGAATAGCTGCGGCAGAGGAACCACATCTCGCGCGCCTTCTTCTGGCCGACGATGCGCGCCATGTAGCTTGCGCCATAGCCGCCGTCGAAGCTGCCCATGCGCGGGCCGACCTGCCCGAAACGCGCGTTTTCCGCGGCGATCGTGAGGTCGCACATCATGTGCAGCACATGCCCGCCGCCGATCGACCAGCCCGCCACCATCGCGACGACGGGCTTCGGGCAGGTGCGGATCTCGCGCTGGAACTCGAGCACATTCAGCATCTCGCTGCCGGCCTCGGAGCGGTAGCCCGAGTGGCCGCGCACGCGCTGGTCGCCGCCCGCGCAGAACGCGCGCTCGCCCTCGCCGCAGAGGATGACCGCGCCGATCTCCTTGTCGAGCTTCGCGTCGAGCAGCGCCGCGCGCATCTCCTCGACCGTGCGCGGCGTGAACGAATTGCGCACCTCGGGGCGGTTGATCGTGATCTTCGCGATGCGCTCGGCCTTGTGGTACTTCACCTCGGCGAAGCCCTGCCCCGCCGGCGCGGGCTTCCAGTCGAGCGCAGGGCGGATCTTCTCGGTGGTCTCGGTCGTCGGCTTCGCGGTTGGGTAGGCGGTCGTCATGGTTGGGCGCTGGGTTGGGTCGCTGGATCGGTCGGGAGGGATTCTTCGATGACGCGCGCGCAGGCCTCGGGCGCCTCGAGCGGAAGCACATGGCCTGCGCCTGCGACGAGCTCCGTGCGGAGGAGAGGCGCGAGCGCCTTTGCGCGCGCGGCGTACGCAGCATATCGCTCGTCGAGCGCGCCCGCGACGAAGGTGGTGCGCGGCGCGAGCGCAGGAATCGCGCTCCAGCGCGGGGCTCCGCGGCCGGGCGAGCACGCCGCGACGCAGCGTGCCCAGAACGCGGCCTCGCCTTGCGCGCGGCGAAGGCGTGTTGCGGAGAACGACGCATGCCGCGCGAACGGCGCGAAGATCGGGAGCCGGTACCAGCGCTCGACGAACGCGTCGAGTCCGTCGCGCAGGATCTCCGCGGCGCGCGCGTCATCGTCCGCGGCGCGGCGCGCGCGTTCGGCCTCGTCGTCGAGCCCGGGGCTTGCACCAAGCAGCACGAGCCGCGGCGCAAGATCGGGCCGCGTGGCCGCAAGCTCGAGCGCGATCCGGCCGCCCATCGAGTAGCCGACGAGCAGATCGCACGGCGCGCCCTCGAGGCGCACGGCCAGCGCGCGCGCGGCGTCCGCGACCGACGCGCAGCCGAGTTCGACGAGCGGCACGCAGTCGCAAGCGATTCCAGGCGAAAGCCGCGCAAGGACATCGGCCCAATCGGCGGGCGAACCGAGGAAGCCGTGCACGAGCGCGACGCGCTTCATCAGCGGAATTCCCGCGCGAGCGCGTCGACCGCGGCCTTCGCGACGCGCGCGCGGCAGGCCTCGCTCGACTCACGCGCGCACGACACCTCGATCACCGTCGCGCCGCCGCGCTTGAGCGCCTTCGCGACCGACTTCTTCATCGCGGCGCGCGTCGTGGGCGATTCCGCGGCAAGCCCGAGCGCCTTCGCGACGGGCGCGAACGACAGTCCGTGCGGCGTCGTGAAGAGCGCCTCGAACACATCGGAGTGCTTCGCGATCGGCAGGTAGCGGAAGATGCCGCCCCCGTCGTTGTTGAGCACCACGATCACGAGCGGCGTCTCGACCATGGCGGCGAGCGACAGGCTGCTGAGGTCATGGAGCGCGCTCACATCGCCGACGAACGCCACGACGGGCTCGCCCGTTCCGATCGCGTGGCCTGCGGCGCTTGCGATCAGCCCGTCGATCCCGCTTGCGCCGCGGTTCGCGCCCGCGTGCCAGTCGCGCGGAGGATGGATCGCAAGGAAATCCGCGTCGCGGATCGGCATCGACGAACCGTAGAAGAGCGTGCCGTGCGTGCGCGCGTCGCCGCACGCGGCGGTCGCATCGGCGATCGCGGTCGGCTCGCACAGCGCGGTCTCGGCGACGAGCGCCTTCGCGGCCGCGCGCGTGGCGCACGCAAGCGCGCGCGTCCATCCCGCGTGAGGCTTCAGCCGCTTCGCGGCGGTGAACTCGACCGGGCCCGCGTACACCGCATCCGCGCGGTGCGCGGCGTCGACGCGCGGGTCGCCCGCACCGAACACCGTCACGCCCGAGGGCTGCGCGGCGATCCACGCGTTGAGGCGCTTCGACACGACCGCGTCGCCCACCACCGCGAGCGCCTTCGCGCGCAGCGCCTCGCGCAGCGCGGGGTTTCCGTCGCCTTCCGTCGCCGCGCGCAGCACGAGATCGGCGCCCGCCGTGCCCGCACCCGCGAGGTCGCTCGTCACATCGGCAAGCACCGTGCCGCGCCACGCCGCGAGCGACCGACGCGTGGCCGGCGCGGCACGGCCCGCGATCACGACCGCGCCGTCAATCTCGACCGGGCTCGCAAGCGGCGGCATCGCGAGACGCCACGGCGCATGGTCCTTCGTCCAGCGCGCGATTCCCCACAGCCAGCCGATGTCCCACGGCCGAGCCTCGGGCGCGAGCGGCTCGCGGAACTGCCAGTTGAGATGCACCGCGCCGCCCTGCGCGCCCGCGTGGCCGCACGCGCGCGCGAAGGCCTCGTCGACCGTCGACAGCACGAACTCGGCGGGAATCTCGGTGCTCGGGCACGGCATGTCGAACGACCAGCGCGCGGCACCCGCAAGCAGGTTCGCCTGCGGAATCGCCTGGTTCGCGCCGCAGTCGCGCAGCTCGGGCGGTCGGTCGGCGGCGAACACCAGGAGCGGCGTGCGCGTCATGCGCGCCTCGACCATCGCGGGCAGCGCGTTCGCGACCGCCGTGCCGCTCGTCATGACCGCGACCGCAGGCACGCCCGTCGACTTCGCGATGCCGAGCGCCATGAACGCGCCCCCCCGCTCGTCGTGCGCGACATGGACGCGGATCCCGGCGTGGCGGCCGAACGCGACGGCAAGCGGCGCGCTCCGCGAGCCGGGACTCACGACCGCATGGCGCACGCCGAGGCGAAAGCACTCCTCGGCCGCGAGCATCGTCCATGCGAGGTTGATGTTGGGCGCATCGCGCATGCGCGGAAGGTATCAGGTGGCGAGGCGCTCGAACGCGAGCAGCTTGTGGCCGGTTTCGCGCCATTCCTCGGCGGGATCCGAACCTTCCACGATGCCTGCGCCGGCGAAGGCGGTCAGCGTGTCGCCTTCGATGCGCGCGGAACGGATCGCGACCGCGATCTCCGCACCGTCGCGCGACGCAACGCCGATCGGGCCCGCATAGAGACCGCGGTCGAACGGCTCGAACTCGCGCAGCGCCACGATCGCGTCGGCGACCGGAGCGCCCGCGACCGCGGGCGTCGGATGAAGAAGCCGGACGAGATCTGCGTCGGTCGTGCCCGCCCGCAGGTCCGCGTGGACGCGCGTCGCGAGGTGCTGCACATACGCGAGGCGCAGGAGCCGCGGCTCGGGATCAAGCCGCAGCGACGCGGCGCAGCTTGCGAGCGCCTCGCGCACGCGCTCGACCACGAACTCCTGCTCGCGCCGGTCCTTCGCGCTCGCAAGCAGCGATTCGCCGAGCAGCCGGTCGGCCACGCCGTCGACGCCGCGCGGCCGCGTGCCCGCCACCGCCTCGCTGCGCGCGATGCGGCCGCTGCGCGAGACAAGACGCTCGGGCGTCACGCCGAGGAACGCGCGGCCGGCGCCCGCCTCGAGCAGGAAGCGGAACCCGCGCGATTCGCGCGCAGAGAGCCGAGAAAGGACCGCGACCGGATCGAGCGCGCCGCTCGCGACATAGCGCCGCGTGCGCGCGAGCACGACCTTGCGCAGCGCGCCCGAGCGGATCTTCGCGAGACCGCTCTGCACCGCCTGCGTCCACTCCGCCTCGCCGCCGCCGTCGGAATCGCGCACGAGCGCCGGCTCGATCACGCACACATCGCGCGGCGACGCCAGCACCTCGAGGTCGGCGAGCACCTGCGCGCGGTCCGTGTCATGCGCGAGGTGCACCGCAAGCGTGGTCGTCTCCTGCTCGCGGCGGAGCTCGATCGCCGGAAGCGCGCAGCCGACTCCGCCGTACGGCTCCCACGCGGCGTCGCGCGCGCGCGCGGGATCGAACGGAAGCGCCACGAACCACGCGGCCGCGCGCGTATCGACGCCGCCGATCGCGACCTGCTCGAGCTCGGCGTGCGCGCCGAAGGCGGCCGTGGCCGCGACGCCCACCGAGGCGAACTCGAGCTTCGTGCTCCGGTCGCGGAAGTACCGCCGCGCGCCTGGAGGCGCGAGCCTGAGCCACGCGAAGAAGTCGGGCGCCTCTCCCACCGCACCGGCCGCCGTCTCAAGCCGAACGAAGGTGCCGGGCCTGACCTCGCCCACCATGCGCACCCGCTGCGCGAGTTCGCGCGCGTGACGCGCGAGCGAGCCGGGTGCACCGTCGTGCGGTGCGAGGCGTGAGGTCGAGCCCGTTGACATCGAACGAACAGCGTAGGGCAGCATGGCGCTTCTGTCTGCGCTGTTTTTGCGGACGAAGCAGCGAGATGCCGCTTACAGGCCGTTCTGCGCGCTCGATGCGGCCTGCGCGGGCGACGCCTTCGGCAGTTCGACGGTCAGATCCCGTTCGACGGACAGATCCTCGAGCAATTCGTGGATCGCCATCCCGACCGCGGCCGAAAGCGCCTCCGCCACCTTCCCGGGCTCGGCGGCAGCGATCGGTGCGGTGCCCGAACCGACCATCTGGTCGACGAGCTTCGGTGCGCCCGCCCGACGGTCGAGGAGGTAGGCGCGCACGCGAACCACGGCCTTCGGCGCGTCCGGCTCGGAGAAGTCCGCGTAGAACGCCTCGATCACGCCTTCGATCGAGAAGTCGAAGCGCATCGCGACGCCTTCGACGCCGACCATCTCGCACCGCCCGGACTGCTCGAGCGCGCGCGCGAGCGCATCGGACATCATGTCGGAGGGATTCGCGATGAACCCTGCGTACGGATCCTGCCGCCAGGTGCCGTCGGTGTTGCGGTAGAGGAACGACTTGCCGTCGTACGGCGGAATCGCGCCGAAGCGCGTCACCATAAGCGAGCCGAGCTTCTCGCCCGCAAGCGGCACCTGCGGCGGAGGCGCGATCAGGTAGCTCGCGCTCGGCTGGAATCCACGGTCGAAGAGCGAGCAGCCCGAGAGGCCAAGCGCGCAGACGAGCGCGAGCGCGCGGACAGGTGACGGCGATCGTTCGGCATGACGCGGCATGGATGGCTCCGGCGCGGATGCGTGCGGGCGGTGCGGGACGAGGTTCATCGCTTGCCTCCGGGATTCGGCTGGCCCGGCGCGAGACGCGGCGGCGCATCGCCGAAGATCGTCTGTCCGAGGTCGTTCTTGGCGCTCGAGCTGAGTTCCTCGAGATTCTCCGCAGTCTGCCGCAGCGCCTCGATCAGCTGTCGCAGTTCGTAGCTCTCGCTCGCGAGGAACTCCTGCATCTGGCGCCCGATCGCGCGGTACTCGGCCACGGTGGCGGGCAGTTCGCCCGAGGTCTTCTCGAGACCGTCGAGGATTCCCGCGAGTTTCGGCGAGGCGAGGATCCCGTCGAGGCGCTCGGCCGCCTCGCGCGCGGCCTTCATCAGCTTCGGAACCTCTGCGATGCTCGCGCGCAGGTCGCCCGAGCCGTCGCCGATGAGTCCGCGCACATCGGCGGTGATCGCGGAGATGTCCGCGATGGTCTTCTCGATCGCGGGGTCCGCGAGCATCTTCTGCACGCGCTCGTTCGAGGTGCGCAGCTCGCCGATGAACGCCCTCGCGTCGGCGAGCATCGGATCGACGCGGCGGTTCACGACGCCGTCGATGTCTTCGATGGTGCGCTGCAGCGACGAGCCGATCGAGGCGAAGTCGACCTGCGAGAGGTTCGTCGCGATGACGCCGATCCGGTCGATGAGCTGGTCGAGGTTGCTCGGCGCGCTCGGCACATACGGATACGCCGGCGTGTAGCGCGGCTTGACGGCCACGAACTGCGTCGGATCGTTGAGATCGAGGTCGACGAAGAGGCCGCCCGTGAGGCCCGCCGAGGTCAGGCGCGCGCGCAGGCCGCGCGCGACGCCGTTCTCGAGGTCGTCGGTGAAGAGCTCGGTCTGCTCCGGGCCGAACACATCGAGCCTGACCTTCATGCGGATCACGACCGGACTCGCGAAGTCGAAGCTCGCGTCGTCGGTTCCTTCCTCGTTGTAGTAGCGGTCGGCGAACGCGATCGCGGTCACCTCGCCGATCGGCACGCCGCGGTACTTCACGGGGCTGCCGAGCTGCAGCCCGTTCACCGAATCGGTCGTCGAGGTCTCGATCGTGGCGGTCTCCTTGAACATCGAGCCCGACCCGAGCGCGATGACGCTGCCGAGGCCGAGCGCGACCGACACGAGCACGAAGACGCCGACCTTGAACTCCTTCGAGGCGCTCATCGACGGGCTCCTGCGCGGCGCGGGCCGCGCGACGGGCGTGGGATGCGGATCATGGCGGAAGTCTGCTGCATGGTCATGATTCCTGGGTTGGAACGCGGTTGAGGAAGCGGCGCACCCACTCGTCGTCGGAGTGGTCGCGCAGTTCGGCCGGCGCGCCGAGCGCGACCAGCCTCTTGCGCGCGCCGTCGAGCATCGCGAAGCGCTGGCCGATCGCGAAGATGCTCGCAAGCTCGTGCGAGATGATGACGAAGGTCGTGCCGAGCATGCGGTTGAGCGCCTCGATCATCGCGTCGAGGTCCGCGCTCGTCACGGGGTCGAGGCCCGCGCTCGGCTCGTCGAGGAAGATGATCGGCGGGTCGAGGGCGAGCGCGCGCGCGATCGCGGCGCGCTTCTGCATGCCGCCCGAGATCTCCGCGGGCTGCTTGTGCGCGTGGGCGCCGAGACCGACGAGGCCGAGCTTCGCGCGGGCGATGTCGTCCATCACATCGCCGGGAAGTTCGGTGAATTCCTCGAGCGGGAGCCGCACATTCTCGAGGAGCGTCTTTCCGCCGAAGAGCGCGCCGAGCTGGTACATCACGCCGAAGCGGCGACGCACGCCGCGGATCGCGTCGTCGTCGGCCGTGACGATGTCGACGCCGTCGATCGTGATCGAGCCCGCGAGCGGCTTCCGCAGCGTCGTCAGGCACGAAAGCAGCGTGGTCTTGCCGCAGCCCGAGCCGCCGCCGATGAAGAGGATCTCGCCCTTCAGGATGTCGAGGTCGATTCCCTCGATGATCGGCCGGTCGTAGCCGATCGACACCCCGCGCAGCGCGATCGCGGTCTCGCGCGCGGTCGGTGTCGATGTGTGTGCGGCCGAAGCGGTCATGTGCGGGCGCTAGATCCCAAGGGTGTAGAAGAACGAGCCGAGGATGCTGTCGGCGATGATGATGGCGACGATGCCCGCGACGACGGCGCGCGTGGTGCTGAGGCCGACGGCCCCGGGCCCCTGCCCCGTGCGCAGGCCCGACAGGCAGCCGATCGTGGCGACGAGGATCGCGAACACGGCGGCCTTGACGAGTCCCTGCAGGAAGCCGCCGACGGTGAGCGCCTGGCGCACCTCGTCGGTGTACTGCGTGAGCGTGAAGCCCTCGGGCGCGAGGATCATGTAGCCGCCCGCGACGCCGAGGATCGACGCCCAGATCGAGAGGAGCGGCGTGACGAGCGTGGTCGCGATCAGCCGGGGGATGACGAGGAACCGCACGGGATCGATGCCGAAGGTCCGCATGGCGTCGAGTTCCTGCGTCACCTTCATGGTGCCGATCTCCGCCGCGAACGCGCTGCCCGAGCGGCCGGCGAGGATGATCGCGGTGATGAGCGGCCCGAGCTCGCGCACGACCGACACCGCCACGACATCGGCGACCTGCAGCTTCGCGCCGTACTTCGCCATCGGGTCGAAGGTCTGGAACGCGATGATCGCGCCGATGAGGAAGCCGAGCAGGCCGACCACCGCGATCGCGTCGGTGCCGTGGCGCGCCATCGCGGCGATGGTGTCGCCGACGCGCAGGTGCCGCGGATGGCGCACGAGATGCGCGCCCACGAGCGTGATCTCGCCGACGAACCGCACGAGGTCGAGCACGCTGTTGCGCACGGCGAGCGACGCGGCGCCCACCTCGCGCACGACGCCGGGCGCCTTCGCAGGCTCCTGCGGTTCCTGTCCACGCAGCGCGAGGTCGAGAAGCAGCCGACGGTCCTTGTCGGCGCCCGTGACCTCGAAGCCGACGCCCGCGCCCTTCGCGAGCCGGAAGAGGAACACCGCCAGCGACACGCCCGACGCGTCGAGATGCGTCACCTTCGAAAGATCGAGCGCGATCGCGCCGCCGACACGCGCGGGAAGGCGGCGCGCGAGCGTCTCGCGCACGCGGCCGATGGATTCGCCGTCGAGCGCGCCCTCGGGCGCGACGACCACGCGACCGGCCTCTTCCGAGACGGTCAGCGGCGCATCCGTGCCCGCGCTTCGTCGCGCCATTCAGCGTCCCGCCTGCTTCGCCGCCTCGTAGACCGCCATGGCGCGCGGCATGAGCGCGTTGAGCCGCGCGGCGCGCTTCTCGTCGCTCGGGTGCGTCGAGAGGAACTCGACCGGCTTCTCGCCGCCGAGCGCGGACATCTTGTTCCAGAAGGTGACGGCCGCGCGCGGGTCGTACCCCGCGTCCGCCGCGATCATGATGCCGATCTGGTCCGCCTCGGCCTCTTCGTTGCGGCTGAACGCGGTCTCGCCGAGCGCGCCGTAGCCGGCCAGCACGCCGTCGACGAGCTCGGGGTTCACCTGTCCGGTCTCGTTGAGGATGCCCGCCGCGATCTCGACCGCCATGGCGCGCGACACGCGCTCGCCGCCGTGCCGGGCGATCGCGTGCGCGGCCTCGTGGCCCATCACGATCGCGAGTTCGTCGTCGCTGGTCGCCACCTTGAGAAGGCCCATGTTCACGCCGCTCTTGCCGCCGGGCAGCATCCAGGCGTTGACCTCGGGCGTGTCGATCAGCGCGAACTGCCACTGGAAGCCCTCGACCGCCTGCGGGTAGCGGCGGGTCGAGGCTTCGGCCACACGCTGCCCGACGCGCTGGACGCGCGCGAAGTCGGGCCCGGAGGCGATCGTCTTGGCGCCGGCCAGCATCTCCGCGAACGCGGATTCGCCCAGCTGGTTCTCTTCCGACGGCGACAGGAGCAGCATCTGGCTGCGGCCCGTCTCGGGCGCGGTCTGGCAGCCGCCGAGCGCCCCCGGGAGCAACGCGGCCACGGCCAGCGCGATCGGCGCGAAGGTGCGTCCCCGAGCCACTCTTCCATGCAGGCAGCAGTTTGTGAACATTTCGGCACCTCCAAGGGCTCGATTTGCCCGTGCGGCGGCAGTCTACCGACGAAGGCGGCGCATCGCGGCGCGCGGACGACCGGCCCGTTCGGAGAATTCTCCGTGCCAAGCAAGCCTCCCCGCTTCGGCACGCGCACGCTACGCTTCCCGCCATGCAACCCCGCTCCATCGCCCGCCGCGGCAACTGCCTCGTCACCGGACTCATCGGCATCGGTGTCCTCGGACTCCTCTTCCTCATCGGAGGCGTGATCCTGATCGCGATCCAGGGACCGAAGGCTTCCGCAGGCTTCAAGCCGCTGAGCGACTTCAGTTCGAAGGGCGAGTTCCTCGAGGCCCCGGGAACCGTCGAGACCACGCTGGCCGCAGGCAACCTGGTCGTGGTGCTGTCCTCGGGCAACCCGGCGATGTTCCCTCCCGAGAAGACGCCCAAGACGCCAATCCCGGCTCCGCCGCTCGGCGTGACCTACACGGTCACGGTCACCGGTTCCGATGGCAAGGCCATCGAGTTCAAGTCCAACAACGAGACGCGCGACCTGGCTGATCCGTTCTACCTCCTGGGAACGGCAGAGATCCCCGCAGACGGAAGCTACAAGATCGAGGTCAAGGCATCCGACGACAAGACGCCCGCGGGGATCGTCATCGCCTCGATGGCGTCGGCAGACTTCGACACGATGAAGTCGGCGGTCTTCCCGCTCTTCTGGAGCTTCATCGGCTGCGGCGGCGCCTGCTGCGGCGGCCTGATCGGCCTCCTCGGACTCATTGGCGCGATGATCGCCAAGAAGGTCTCGGCTCCGCCGGCCGATCCGCTCGCGCTCTGACGCGGCGCAGCACCGGGCATCAGTACGACGGGTCGTACACCTTGCCGCGCAGCCACGCGTCGATGTCGCGCGGGCGCTCGACGCGCGCGAAGCCGCGCTCGAAGATCAGTTCCGCAACCTCGACCGCAACCTCGACCGCAGACTGGTGGATGCGCTCGAGCGGCGGGTAGATGAGGCCCACCGAGAGCTCCGCCTCGGTCGTGCGCGCGGAGAGCGACTCCGCGGCCTTGAGGAACATCTCGTCGGTCACGCGGCGCGCCTCGGTGGCGTACACCGCCATGCCGACCGCGGGATAGATGTAGACATTGTTGCCCTGCCCCGGCACGAGGATGCGGCCGTTCAGTTCGACCGGCTGGAACGGCGAACCCGACGCGAAGATCGCGCCGCCGTCGGTCCAGATCCACGCCTGCTCGGCGGTGCACTCCGACTTCGAGGTCGGGTTCGAGTACGGGAAGATCACGGGCCGCTCGCAGTAGGCGCGCATCGCCTCGACGACCTCCTGCGTGAAGCTCTGCGGCTGCGTGCTCGTGCCGATCAGCACGGTCGGCTTGAGCGCGCGCACGGCCTCGGGCAGCGTCTTGTGCAGTTCGCCGTCGCGCACGAAGGCAACCTGGTGCGGCTGGATGCCCGGGTTGTCCTTCACGACGACACCCTTCGAGTTCATCAGCCAGATGCGCGCGCGTGCATCCTGCTCGGACACGCCGCGCTGCATCATGGCTTGGACGACGAGGTCGGCGATCCCCGTCGCGGCGCTGCCGGCGCCGAAGAAGAGGTAGCGGTGGTCGACGAGCGTGTTGCCGAGCGCGCGGCACGCGGCGAAGAGCCCCGCCACCGCGATCGACGCCGTGCCCTGGATGTCGTCGTTGAAGCACGACACGCGGTCGCGGTAGCGCGCAAGCAGCGGGATCGCCGTCGTGTTGTGGAAATCCTCGAACTGGATGCACGAGCGCGGATACACCTCCTGCACCGCCATCACGAACTCCTCGACGAAGGAGTCGTACTCCGCGCCGCGCAGGCGCTGCTGCCGCAGGCCCGGGTAGAGCTCGTCGTTCAGGAAGCTCTCGTTGTTCGTGCCGACATCGAGCACGACGGGCATGCAGCGCGCGGGCGGCACGCCGCCGATCGCGGTGTAGAGCGCAAGCTTTCCGACCGGAATGCCCATGCCGCAGACGCCGAGGTCGCCGAGGCCGAGGATGCGCTCGCCGTCGGTCACGCAGATGATGCGCACATCGGTCTCGGGCCAGTTGCGCAGGATTTCCGCGATGCGCCCGCGGTGCTTGAGCGACACATACAGGCCCTTCGGGCGCCGCATGATGTGGCCGAACTTCTGGCACGCCTCGCCGACGGTCGGCGTGTAGACGATCGGCATGTGCTTCGGCGCGTCGGCGCGGAGCAGCTGGTAGAAGAGGCGCTCGTTGCGGTCCTGCAGTTCCGAGAGATAGATGTAGCGCTCGAGGTCGTTGGCGCGGCGCTCGAGCTGCGCGAGCGCGCGCTTCTGCTGCGTGGCGCTGTCGTCGACCGCGTCCGGGTAGAGACCCGTGAGGCCAAGCAGCTCGCGCTCGGCCTCGCTGAAGGCGGTGCCCTTGTTCAGTCGCGGGTTGTAGAGGATCTCGTGGGCGTCCTTACGCATCAAGTGTCTCGCGCATCGCCGTTCGTCACCGCATCTCGCGCCAGCCACCCATCCGCGATGGATCGGCCGCATCGAACACGAGCGAACCTTCCGCGACGATGAACGCCCGGCCTGCGATGCGCGGCCGGACGCCTCCGTCGGAGAGTGCAGCGTACCGCGCCTCGAACACGCTGCCGATGGCCGATTCCTGCACCCACGGAACGCCTGCGGCCAGTTCGCCGCGCGCCGCGAGCGTTGCGAGAAGCGCGCTCGTGCCCGTGCCGCAGGGCGACCGGTCGAAGGTGCCGTTCGGGCAGAGGACGAAGTTCGCGGCCCGCGCCCCTGCGCGCGAGGGCAGGAACGACAGCAGCACATGGTCGATCAGCCCGCCGTTCTCGGCGCCGCCCCGCAGGCCGGCGCGGCGGATTCCCTCGAGGATCGCCCCTGCGTACGACAGTTCCTCGGCATGCGTGCGCATCGCGCGGCCGGCCTTCGCGCCGGGCGAAAGCCCGTCGTGGCGCACGATGAAGAACCAGTTGCCGCCCCACGCGATGTCGCCGCGCACGAGGCCGCCCTGCGCGAGCACGGTCTCGACCTCGCGCGCGTGCATGCGCGACGGCACATTGTCGAACGCGAAGCGCCCGTCGTCGAGCGACAAGACGACGACATCGCCCACGCGCGTCTCGATCGTCGCGCTCGCGGGCAGGTCGAACCCGATGTGCCGCAGCGTGCGCGCGAGGCCGATCGTGGCGTGACCGCACATGCCGAGCGGCGCGCTTGCGTTCCAGAAGAGGACCCCGCACGAGGCGCCCGGCTTCGACGGGCGGCAGACGAGCGCGCACACCGTCGCGTCGGCCGCGCGCGGATTCGCGGCGAGCGCGAGGCACTCGGGCGGGATCGCGAGGCGTCCGTCCACCGACCAGTGCGCGAGAAGCTCGGGAAGCGTGAGGTGGAAGAGCCCGCCGTCGGGTGCCAGCAGCACGCGGGTCGGCTCGCCTTCGGTGTGGCTGTCGACGAATCGCTCGATCTTCACGCCCGCAGGATACTGCGCCCATGCATCGAACGCCGCGCTACGCTGCGCGGATGCAATCATCGAACGATGTCGGCTCGCCGTTCCGCGGCGTCATCCCCGCGGTTGTTTCCCCGTTCCGCGACGATGGTTCGCTGTGGGCCACGCGCCTCGGCGACCTCGCGCGGCGCATGCTCGCGGCGGGCTGCACGGGCACGGTGTGGCCGGGGTCGCTCGGCGAGGGGCAGGCGCTTTCGTTCGACGAGCGCGTCGATGGATGGAAGGCGATCGCCGCCGCGAGCGAAGGCCGCGGCAACGCGTTCGCGACGATCTCCGCCGCGTCGACGCGCGAAGCCGTGCGCCAGGTCGAGACGGCCGCCGAGATCGGCATGCGCGGCTGCATGATTTTGCCGCCGTATGTCCACAAGGGCCCGTGGCACGAGTACCGCGCGCACTTCGAGGCGATGCTCAAGGCCGCTCCCCTGCCGATGATGCTCTACAACAATCCGCCCGCGTACATCGTCGATGTGAGCGCGGAGCAGGTGTTCGATCTTGCCGAGAAGCACGCGAACCTCGTCGCGGTGAAGGACTCGACCGGCGACGCGCGCAAGCTGACCGCGCTCGTCGCGGGCAGCCGCGGCCGCACGCGCAAGGTCGGCGCCCTCGTCGGGCTCGACGACTGCGCTGTCGAGGGCGCGCGCATGGGCTGCTGCGGCTGGATCGCCGGCCTTGCGAACGCGCTTCCCGAGGAAAGCGTGCGGCTCTTCACGCTCGCGCAGTCGACGCGCGCCGAGGACATCGAGGCGTGCGACGCGCTGTACGCGTGGTTCCTGCCGCTTCTCAGGCTCGACACCGTGCCCGACTTCGTGCAGTTGATCAAGCTCGTGATGGCCGAGACCGGCACGGGCGACGAGCGCGTGCGCGCACCGCGGCAGCCGGTTGAGGGCGAGGCACGCGCACGGGCTCTGGCGGTGATCCGCGCGGCGCTCGCGAAGCGGGTGTGACGGTCGTTGAAGAGGGCGAAGCCCGAGCGTTGACCGTCATGGTCGACAGCCAAAATGGGTGCCACTGCTTCTAGCAGTGCGGAGTCGGACACCCCGATTTCAAGCCTTACGCCGGCATGGGCACGAAACCACTACTGGAAGTAGTGCCACCCATTTTGGCTGTCGACTCGCGCGGTTGTTGGCTCGGGCTTCGCCCTCGAAGCCACTCACCCCTGCACGCACAGCGCCTTCGAGAACCGCTTCGCCGCCGCGGGCAACCCGACCGCGGTGAACCGCGCGTCGCCCGTCGCGGGGAACGGCCCGCCGTGGACCATCGCGGGGCTGACCGCGACGCCCGTCGGCATGGTTTCCGTCAGCAGTCGACCGACCTTGAACCGCAGCACGCCGAACAGCGTCGCACGCACCGCGTCATCCGCGGCATCGGCAACGACCGTCGACGCCAGTTGCCCATCGAGCGCACGCGCGAAGTCGACGAGCTGCGCATCGCCTTCGACCGCGACCACCGTGCCGAGCGGACCGAACGCCTCCTGCATGAACGCGCCGCGCGTGCGCCGTACGAGCGCCGCATCGGCGACCGCGAGCGTGGGCTCGAAGCGGAATCCAGGCGTCTGCGCGCGGCCGCCGCACGCGATCCGCGCGCCCGCGGCGCGCAGCGCGTCGACCGACTGCGCAAGATGCACGCGGATCGATTCGGTCAAGAGCACCGCGGGCGCAGCCTTGCCGAGCACATCGGTCGCGCGCGCGGCCACGCGCGCGGCCGCCGCTTCGCCCGCCACGAAGATCACGCCCGGCTTCGTGCAGAACTGCCCGCCGCCGAGCAGCACCGAGGCCGTCCACGCATCGGCGATCGCCTCGGCGCGCGCGGCCGCGGCGTGCGACGCGACGAACACGGGATTCACGCCCGCCATCTCGCAGCTCGCGGGCTTCCCGAGCCGGTCGCACGCGGCCTTCAGCCGAAGCCCCGCCGCCCGCGATCCCGTGAAGCCGAGCGCAGCGACGCCCGCATGCGCCAGCATCGCCTCGCCATCATCGGGGGAACAGTCGAAGAAGAGCTGCACCGCCGACGAGGGCAGCTTCGCCGCGTCGCGCGCCGCGCAGCAGTGCGCGAACAGCCGCGCCGTCGTGTTCGGGTGCCCCGGATGCGCCTTCGCGATCACGGGGTTGCGCGCCGCGATCGCCGCGGCGAAGTCGCCGCCCGAGACGCCGTTGAACGCAAGCGGGAAGTTCGACGGCCCGATGCACACGACCGCGCCGCCGGGCGGGACGAGCGTCGAGCGCAGCTTGTGCTTCTCGTCGACCGCGACGGTGCGCCACGATTCGTCGCGCAGACAGCCCGCCGCCTCGCGCAGCTGGAAGGTCATGCGGTTGAACTCGACCTCCGACAGCCGCGGCGCGAGCGGCAGCGCCGTCTCCTCGTGCGCGAGCTGCGCGATGCCCGCGCGGTCGTTCTCGAGCCGCGTGGCGTAGTCCTCGAGGAAGTCCGCCAGCACGGTGCCGGGCGCGTCGGCGAGCGCATCGACCGCGTCGAATGCCGTATCGGCGATCGCCTCGAGATCGGCGCGCGAACTCCGCCCGAAGTCCGCGCCGAATGCCTCGCCCGTCGCGGGATTCACCGCGCGCATGTCAGGCGCCCCGCTCACCGGCGAGCGTCGGGCGACCGTCCTTCCAGACGATCTTCACATCGGACTCGCCGCGCAGGAAGCTCTCGAGCCAGTTGCCGATCGCCTCGATGCGCCAGTCGCCTTGCTCGAAGAGCGGCTGCGGCTCGGGCGTCATCCGCGACATCCACCAGCGCGAGATGTCGCCGCGCGTCGCGACCATGGTGGGCGCGAGGCCCATCGCGATGCAGCGCGCGCCGAGGATCGCCACGATCGCGTCGATCGCGGCGCGGTCTTCGCCGGTCTCCTCGGTGATCTTGCCGTGCGCAAGCTTCTCGGGCGGCATCTTTCCGCCTTCGTCGACCGCCTGTGCGATCCGGTCGCCGTACTTCTGCACGAAGCGCTTGGGCAGGCCGCGGACCGACGACAGCTGCTGCACGCTCACGGGCCGCTGGCGCACGATCTCGGCGAGCGTCTCGTCGGGCATCACGACGCGGTGCGGCAGGTCTTCCTTGCGCGCGATCTCGTCGCGGAGGCGCGTCATGAGCCGCAGGGTCGGGATCTGCGCGGGCTTCATCGGCCAGCTCTTGAGCGTGCGGCGGACCTGCGATTCCTCGTCGAAGCGCGCGGGGATCTTTCCGCTCAGCTCGCACTCGCGCATCGCCCACGCAAGCGAGCCGCGGCGCTCGAGGTCGGTGCGCAGCCGCTCCCACACGAGCGGCAGGTACCGCACATCGTCGGCCGCATAGCGGAGCTGCGACGCAGACAGCGGGCGCGCGTCCCAGTTCGTGAAGGTGTGCCCCTTCGAGAGCTTGTGGCCCGCGAAGCGCTCGACGAGCTTCTCGAGGCCGGCGGGCCACGGCATCTCGGCGAACGCGGCCGCGACCTGCACATCGAGGGTGTTCGCGGGCTCCTTGCCGAGCAGCCGGCGCACCGGCTCGAGATCCTGCGTTCCCGCGTGGACGATCGTCAGCAGCGACGGATCCGCGACAAGCTCGAAGATCGGCTTGAGGTCGGGTAGCGCCACGGAGTCGACAAGCACCACGCGCTCGGTGGTCGCAAGCTGCACGAGGCAGATCTTCGGCCAGTAGCTCTCCTCGCCGATGAACTCGGTGTCGTAGGCGAAGACGCCCTTCTCGCGCACATGCGCGAGCTCGGCCGCGAGCTCCTCGGCGCTCGTCACGAGGCGCGCGTCGCCGCGCGGCACGAGCGAATGCTCGAGATGCGGCGTATTCGCCGAATCATCGTCCTGCGACGCGGCATGGTGCCGTTCGCGCTTCTTGCGTCGGTAGTTGAGGTTCATCGCGCCGCCGTCGCCTGTCCAGAAGTGCGGGCGCGCACGCTCTCGATCACCGAACGCGCGACATGGTCGAGCTGCTCCTGGGTGAGGTCGGGGTAGATCGGAAGCGCGATCGTCTCGCGGGCCGCTGCCTCCGCGTGCGGGAAGATGCCCTTCGTGTAGTGCAGGTACTTGAAGCACTCCTGCAGGTGAAGGGGCACCGGGTAGTAGATCTCGGTGCCGATCTTGCGGTCGGCGAGGTCCTGGCGCACGGCGTCGCGGATCTCGGCGGGCACGCGGATCGTGTACTGGTTGTAGATGTGGCGCGCGCCCTGCGGCGCCGCCTTCGGATAGCGCAGCGCGAGCCCGCCCGACGACAGCGGCGAGCCGGAGTCCTTCGCCCCCGCTGCCGCGAACGACCCGTCGTAGAACGCGGCGTTCTTCTGACGGCCCGCGCTCCACGCGTCGAGGTGGCGCATCTTCACGAGGAGCACCGCGGCCTGCAGCGCGTCGAGGCGCGAGTTCATGCCGACCTCGGCGTGGTAGTACTTCGGCTCCATGCCGTGATTGCGGAGACGCATCATGCGCTGGGCGAGCGCCTCGTCGTTCGTGGTGATGATGCCGCCGTCGCCGAAGCCGCCGAGGTTCTTCGACGGGAAGTAGCTGAAGGTGCCGATCGCGCCGCGCGAACCGACGCGCTTGCCGTGGATGTCCTCGGTGCCGATCGCCTGCGCGGCGTCCTCGACCACGGGCACGCCGTGCTCCTTGCCGATCTCGAGCATCGCGTCGAGGTCGCACGCCTGTCCGAAGAGGTGGACGGGCACGATCGCCTTGATGTTCTTGTGGCAGCGGAACGCCATCCGAGTCGACTCGGGGCAGATGTTGTAGGTCGCCGGGTCGCAGTCGACGAAGACGGGCTGGGCGCCGAGGCGATGCACGCTGCCGGCGGTCGCGAAGAATGTGTAGCTCGGACAGAGGACGGCGTCGCCGGCCTTGATGCCGAGCGCCTGGAGCGCGAGCAGGATGGCGTCGGAGCCGTTCGCGCAGCCGATCGCGTACTTCGCCTGGCAGTAGCCGGCGGTCATGCACTCGAGCTCGCCGATCTTCGGCCCGCCGATGAAGTACTGGCTCTCGATCACTTCCTTGACGACAGGCTCGATCTCCGAGCGGATGGTCGCGTACTGCGCCTTGAGGTCGAGAAGCGGGACAGTCACGGCGGCAGCGGTCGCGGTCGTCAAGATGGACTCCTGTTCCTCCGGGATACCGGAGACCCGCCATTGTGCAGGAATCCCGCGAGGCGCGAAAGGCACTTGGCGCCTTATCGCGGGTCAGCGACCCGCAACGGACCGTGCCCCGTGCCGGTCGAGCCAAATCCACCCGATCCACGAGCGGTGTCCGTAAGTGCTTCTACTTCCTTGACTTGCGCGTGTTCGACCCGCGCGATCACCATCTGGGCGATGCGGGTGCCAGGCTCGACCACGAAGGGCGTCTTCCCGAGGTTGATGAGCGGCACCTTGACCTCGCCGCGGTAGTCGGCGTCGATCGTCCCGGGTGCGTTCGGCATCGAGATCCCGTGCTTGGTCGCGAGCCCGGAGCGCGGCCGCACCTGCGCCTCGAAGCCGGGCGGCAGCGCCATGGCGAAACCGCACGGGATCAGCGCGATGGCGCCGGGCTCGATGGTGACCGGCGCGTCGAGATCGGCAGCGAGGTCGAGACCTGCAGCGAGCTCGGTCTGATACGCAGGCAGCACGGCGCTCGGCCGAAGGCGCTTGATCTCGAGGGCGATGCCGATGGGAGTGGCGGTCATGGGTGGAAAGGTAGCGCCTGCTGACACGCGCCACACGCGAAAAAGCCCGCAGGGCGCCGGTGTTGGCCGACGCCCCGCGGTTTCCCCAGTGGTCTGTGCGAGCCGAGGTACCGGCTCAGGCACGCCGTCGGCGCGAACCGACGACACCTGCCAGACCAAGCAGCGCGAACGCGCCGGGAGCGGGAATCTGGCTGAACTCCTGGCGGATGAACGACGCGGATGCGAAGTGGTTCTCCTCCGCCGCGAAGAACTTGAAGTCCTTGTTCACCTCGAGCGCGCGGAATCCATCGGGATTCTGCTCGCAGAAGTCGCGGTAGTCGACGCGCTGCGTGTCGCGCGGCGGACCGTAGAAGTCGTAGATCGACAGCTGACCGAGGTAGCTGTTGGTGTCGAGGTCGAGGACGGTCTCGTCGACGCGGGCGTACGAACCGGTGCCCGAGGTGTCGCCGTTGAAGGTCGCCCTCATGTCGCAGATCCGCAGGCCCCACTCGTAGGCATCCGGGTTGACCTCGACCGTGTACTGGAGGTTCGCCTCGGAGATGCTGTCATCGCCGGGGCTGGTATCGCCCCAGCCACCCGCGAGGTCGAAGCCGACATTGCGGAAGCCGTGGCCGTTCCCGTTGAGCGACATGAAGCCGATCAGCGTGATGTCCTCCAGTGCAAAGTGCGCCGAGCTGAACGACTCGAACACGAACTTCTTGTCGTCGATGTAGACGGTGCGGTCGCTGCCTGCCGCGAACAGTTCGGTGAACGAGAGGGTGTCGCCGTTCCCGAGCGTCCAGCTCGCCTGCGCGGCCTGCGCTGCGAGGATGGTGGCGCCCGCGGTCATGAGGAACGCCGACTGCTTGGTAAATCGCATCGTTTCTTCTCCTTCGTCTTTCTTCGAATCGCCGCGCGTGGTGCGATGACTTCGCAACGAGCGAAGCCGGGCACCGACGGCACGGCGTCGAGCGGAGGAGATAGAAGCGATGACGGCCACGCCTATCAAGCGCGGTGGCCGTGAATCAAGGTCGAACGCGGACACTTCCCCGCTGCGGCGACAGCGTGGTCCACGAGGAAAGTTCCCGTGTCGAGATCAGCCGAGCTTGGCGACCGCCGCGAGCACCTCGGCGGCATGGCCTTCGACCTTCACTCGGTCGAAGCGCGCGGCGACGGTGCCGTCCTTGGCGACGACATAGGTCGTGCGGACGATGCCCATGTACTTCTTGCCGTACATGTTCTTCTCCTGCCACACGCCGAAGGCCGCGGCGACCGGAGGCACGCCGTCCTTGCCGGGAACATCGGCGAGCAGCGTGAGGCCGAGCTTGTACTTCGCGTCGAAGGCCTTGTGGCTGTCGACCGAGTCGGGGCTCACGCCGAGGATCTCGCAACCGACCTTCGCGAACTTCGGACGGTTGTCGCGGAACGCGCATGCCTCGACGGTGCAGCCCGGGGTGTCGTCGGCCGGGTAGAAGTAGAGGACGAAGGGCTTGCCCTTGAGGCTCGCGAGGGTGACGGTCTTGCCTGCGGCGTTGACCGCGCTGAACGCGGGCGCGGACGAGCCGACTTCGATGAGGCCGGTGGCCTTGGCGGCCGCCTTCGGCGCGGGCTTCTTCGCGGGCTTCTTCGCGACGGGCTTGGCCGCGAGCGTGATCGCCTTCTTGGCAGGCTTGGCGGGCTTCTTGGTGGCGGCCTTCGTCGTGGCGGCCTTCGTCACGGCCGTCTTCACGGCCTTCTTCGTCGTCTTCTTCGTCGACTTCTTCGTCGTCTTCTTGGTCGACTGCTTCTTGGTGGTGGTTGGCATGGTGCGCGGGGTTCGCGCGCAAGGCGCGGTGGATTCAGCCTGCGGTGCGGCGCGTGCGAAAGGCCACTTCAGTTTTTCTCACGGAGGCACGGAGGCACAGAGAAGAAAAGAAAAGAGAAGCGAAGAGAAGAGAAGAGAAGAGAAGAGAAGAACCGGCGAGCAAGAGACTTTGCCTGCGGGCGACACGACAGAATTGGAGGGCCAGCCCTCCGTGCCTTTGTGCCTCTGTGAGAAAATCCCTCGCCGACCGAGCGCCACCGCGCGGCCAGCCGAAGACGCGTCACGCATCTTCACGCCGATAGTCGAGATCCGGCCTAGGGCTCGGGTGCGACTCGACCCACGGCGTGTTGAAGCAGCCGACCCAGCGCGTCGGCGCGACCTGGACGAGCGCGTACTCGTCGCGATCGGGCGCGAGCGTGGGCACGACGCCCTTCGGCGGATCGGGCCACCACGGCACGAGGTCGCCGGCAAAGCCAGGCAACTTGAACTGCGCCGGGTCGCGCACCACTTCCTCGACCGTCGTCAGGCGATGCTTGCGCGTCGTCAAGAGCGGAATCGAGTTGAAGAGGCCACGCGTGTACGGATGCAGCGGGTTGTCGAAGAGCTCGAACACCCGCGCGTACTCGACCACGCGGCCTGCGTACATCACGCACACGACATCCGCGTTCTCTGCGACGACGCCGAGGTTGTGGGTGATCAGCATGATGCCCATCCCCCGCGTCCGCTGCAGTTCGCGCAACAGCTCGAGGATCTGCGCCTGGATCGTCACATCGAGCGCGGTCGTGGGCTCGTCGGCGAGCAGGAGCTTCGGCTGGCAAGCGAGCGCCATCGCGATCATCACGCGCTGGCGCATGCCGCCCGAGAACTGGTGCGGATACGCGCGCATGCGGTCCTCGGCCTTCGGGATGCCGACATCCTTCATCGCCTGGATCGCGAGCTTCCACGCCTCGTCCTGCCCGACCTTCTGGTGCAGGAGGATCGCCTCCATGATCTGGTCGCCGATCGTGTAGACCGGGTTGAGGCTCGTCATCGGCTCCTGGAAGATCATCGCGATCTTGCCGCCGCGCACCTTGAGCATCTGCGACTCGGAGTACGAGAGGATGTCCTCGCCCTCGAACAGGATCGAGCCGCGGTCGAAGCGCCCGGGCGGGCGCGGGATGAGCTGCATGGTGCTCATCGCCGTCACGCTCTTGCCGCAGCCCGACTCGCCCACGACCGCAAGCGTCTGGTTCGGGTGCACGGTCATCGACACACCGGCGACGGCCTGGACGCGCGGGCCGGAGCCGTTGTCGAAGCTGACGGCGAGGTCTGCGACCGAAAGGATCGGCTTCGTCGGCGCCGCGGCCGCTGCGCCGGAGGACTGGGCTTGGTGCGCTGGGTGCGTCATCAGTGCGCCGCCTTCCTGAGCTTCGGGTCGATCGCGTCGCGGAGCGCCTCGCCGAGCAGGTTGTAGGAGAGGACCGAAAGGAAGATCGCGAGGCCGGGGAACACCGCGAGCCACCAGACGAAGGTGCCGGTCGATGCGGTCGCGCTCGAGAGCAGCTTGCCCCACGAGGCCTGGCCGTCAGGGCCGAGGCCGAGGAAGGAGAGCGTCGCCTCGACCGAGATCGCCGCGGCGATCGCGAACGACGCGTCGACGAGGACGGGCGTCACGCCGTTCGGCAGCATGTGGCGGAAGAGGATCGCGCGCAGCGGCAGGCCCGTGGCCTGCGCGCCCTGCACGAAATCCTGCTTGCGAAGCTTCAGGAACTCGGCGCGCGTGAACCGCGCGGCCCCTGTCCACGAGAAACACCCGATGATCGCCATCATCACATAGGTGTCGCGCGGCAGCACGCCGGCGGCGACGATGAGCAGGAACAGCACCGGCACCGCCATGAAGATCTCGACCACGCGGAACAGCAACAGGTCGATCCACCCGCCGAAATAGCCCATGATCGCGCCGATCGTCACGCCGATGAGGAGCGAGATGCCGGTCGACACCAAGCCGATCGAGATCGACAGCCGGCACGCCC
>Ga0209972_10001020_pt1 | contig 25770 bp, 18 predicted proteins | sample NOAtaG_7_FD_187302 | JGI IMG/M metagenome (GOLD analysis project Ga0209972, IMG submission 187302) | Freshwater lake microbial communities from Lake Erie, under a cyanobacterial bloom - NOAA_Erie_Diel1S_2200h metaG (SPAdes) (version 2) | ecosystem: Environmental > Aquatic > Freshwater > Lake ...
GCCCGAGCACCACATGCCCGAGTCGACAGCCCAAATGGGTGCCACCACTTCCAGTGGTGGTTTCGCGCGCGTACCGGCAGGCGCGTCGGTCGGGGCTATCCGACTCCGCACTGCTAGAAGTAGTGGCACCCGTTTGGACTGACGACCCGGACGGTTCAGCGCTCGCGCTGCGCGCTCGTCCGAGCACCTCGGCCCGTCACACGCGCACCGACGGCTCTAGCGCGCGCACTTGCTCGACCATCGGCGTGAGGTCCTGCAGTCGCCCGTCGGCGACATCGTAGATCCAGCCGTGCACATTCACCTCGTGCCGTGCGGCCTGCAGCACGGGCGACTCGCGGACATGCACCACCTGCACCGCGACATTGAGCTCGCACAGGCGGTGGTTCTGCTCCGCGGGCGTCGTCAGGCGCTCGAGATCCGCCTTGTAGTGCTTGGCGATGTCGCGCACATGCCGGATCCAGTGATCGACGATGCGGCCTTCGCTCGGCTCGAGGGCGGCCTTGATGCCGCCGCAGCCGTAGTGACCGCACACGATGATGTCGGTCACCTTCAGCGCATGCAGCGCGTAGTCAAGCACCGCGAGGCAGTTGAGGTCGCTGTGCACCACCAGGTTCGCCACATTGCGGTGGACGAACACCTCGCCCGGCGGAAGGCCGATGATCTCGTTCGCGGGCACGCGGCTGTCGGCGCAGCCGATCCAGAGGTAGCGCGGCGACTGCTGCGAGGCGAGTCCCTTGAAGAAGCCAGGCTCCGCCCGCTCCATGCGCGCGGCCCACGCGCGGTTGTTGGCGAGAAGTCGGGACAGGTCGGACATCGGCGACCATCGTACCGCGCCGCTCGAATCGAAGGAACACGCGCGCGACGCCGATTCGCATGATCCAACCGTTGCGATCGCCCGCGTTCGGTTACATATGCAGGCTCCATGCGTTCGAGCCTGCGATGGATCGCGCTCGGCACGGCGGGCCTGGTGGCCGCGCTGGCGTTGTCGTACGGCATGGGCTGGCTGCGGCCGGCCGCACCGCGCGCGGTCGTTCCGATGCGGCAGTCCGTCTATGTGTGGCAGCGCGATTGGAGCGACGCCGTGCAGCGCGCCGTGCTCGAGCGTGCGCCGTCGTTCGATGCGGGCCTCGTCGCGCTCGGTGCCGAGATCGCGTGGAAGGACGGCGTGCCGCAGCATGTGCTGGTGCCGATCGAGCGCGCGCTGCTCGCGGGTGCAGCGCGGCCGAGCGGCATCGCGCTGCGCATCGGTCCGTGCCCGAAGCACCTGCTGCGTGACGACGCCACCATCGCATACATCGTCGGCGTGGCCCGCGACATGCTCGCGGCTGCACGCGCCGCAGGCTGGGAACCCTCGGAACTGCAGCTCGACTTCGACAGCGCCACCAGCCGCCTCGACGACTATCGCCGCTGGGTCGAGATCATCGCCGCCGACGCGAGTCCCGTGCCGGTGACCATCACGGTGCTCCCCGCGTGGATGTCGAGTCGTGCGTTTGGCCCGCTCGTCGCGTCGACCGCGGGATTCGTGCTGCAGGTCCACTCGGTCGAGAAGGCGGAGCTCGAGTCCGAGTCGCCGAGCCTCTGCGACGCGGCGTCGGCCGTGTCATGGACCGAGCACGCCGCGCACTTCGGGGTCCCGTTTCGCGTGGCGCTGCCGACCTACGGCTATCTCGCGGTGCTCGACGACGACGGCACGCTCCGTGGGCTTGTGGCGGAGACGGGTTCGCCGCTGCTTTCGGCGGGCGCGCGTGCGCGTCTGGTCAGTGCCGAGCCGCAGGCCATGGCGGCGCTCGTCGCCCATTGGTCGCGCAGCCGCCCCGCCCTGATGGAGGGAATCGTCTGGTACCGCATGCCCGTCGACGGCGACCGCCTGAACTGGGCGTGGCCGACGCTTGCACGCGTGATGGCGGGCGAGATGCCTGCGGCGCAGCTCGAAGTTCGCGCCGTGCCTGTCGATGACGCGACGGTCGAGCTGGTGGTCGAGAACCGCGGCGACCTCGACGCACCGGCGCCCGATGCGCTCGAAGTGTCGTGGACCGGCGGCGCGTCGGTCGTCGGCGCCGATGGACTCGCAGGCATGCAGTGGCGCCACCACGGCGCCGAAGCGGTTCGATTCGAACGCGCGGCCGAAGAGGCCGCACTGCGCGTCGCACCGCGCGGGAGCAGGATTCTGGGTTGGATCAGGCTGTCCACGGCAGCGGAGGTCAAGGTCGATGTCGTCGAAGATCGGTAATCCCCGGCTCTCCTCTCCCACGCGCTGCGGCGTCGCCCGCGCGGGGCTCGCGGCCACCATCGTCGCGATCGCGGTCTCGTGCGGGGAGTTCTTCCCCAACGCGTTCCTCGTGACGGGCGACGAGATCGTGCTCAAGGCTGCGCCGTTCGGGTTCGAGGCGCTCGTCGCACCCCGTGTTCCTGCGAAGGTGGGGACGCTCGTGCCGCTCGCTGCCGCGAACTACGCCTTCGTCGACAAGCTGTCCGACGACGGTGCGGATCTCATGGCCGCGCAGGCGACGCCGGGAGCGCCGCTCGTCGAGTTCGACCTCTACAAGCAGGCGCGCGAGTGCTTCCTTGCCAAGAACCATGCCGGCGCGCGTGCCGCGTGGGAGCGCATCCTCGCGCTTCCGCCCGCAGAGAGACGCTGGCGAAGCACCTGGGCGGCGTACATGCTCGGCCGGTCCTGGCATCCGCACGACCCCGCGCGTGCCGCGCAGCACTACGCGCAGGTGCGCGAACTCGCGGCACAGGGCTTTGCCGACACCCTCGGCCTCGCCGTCGCGAGCATCGGCTGGGAGGCGCGGCTTGCGTACGAGCGGCGCGATCTCGGCCGCGCCATGACGCTCTACCTCGAGCAGGCCGCCGCCAAGGACCCGACGGCGATCATGTCGCTGTGGCGATGCTGCAACAAGCTGCATGCGCTCGACGACGCCGCGCTCGAGGAGCTCGCGCGCGAGCCGCGTTGCTGCGCGGTCATCACGGCATGGCTCGTGTCGGAAAACCGCTTCGACTCGGGCGACGGCCCCGGCTTGCGCGTGGATCCCGCGATCACGCGTCCCGCGGGGCTCGACGCGCGCTGGATCGCCGCGATCGAGAAGGTGGGCGCCGGCGAAGTGCCGTTCGCCGATCTCGTTGCGTGGGCCGCCTACCAGTCGGGGAAGTTCGAGGTCGCGCGCCGCTGGGCCGCGCGCGCGGGTGCGTCGGCGCCGAACGCGGCCTGGATCACGGCAAAGCTCGCGATTCGCGACGGCCGCATCGACGAGGCGGCGACGATCCTCGCGCAGGCGGTGCGGGCGATGCCGCCCGCCGGCGATCGGTACGCATCCTTCACGGACGGCCGTCCCCAGGCGCCTGCCGACAAGGCTCTCGCGGCCGGCGAGGCGGGTGTGCTTCTCCTCACCGCGCGCCAGTACACCGAGGCGATCGACATCTTCATGCTCGGAGACCATTGGATCGAGGCGGCGTATGTCGCCGAGCGCGTGCTCACGACGGAGGAGCTCGTGGCGCATGTGGACGCCCGCGAGATGCGTCGAGGCGGCGCCTCCATCGACGACGCCGCGCAGTATCTCGAACGACAGCTCCGCGCACTCCTCGGCCGCAGGCTCGCGCGCGAGGGTTCCTACGCCCGCGCGCAGCGCTACCTGCCTTCGACGATCGTGCCGTCGGTCGCGCGGCTCGAGACATGCCTCGCAGAGGGGCGCTCGCCGTCGCGCCCGGCGGAAGAGCGCGCCGCCGCGCTCACCGAGGCTGCGCGCATCATGCGGCACCGCGGCATGGAGATCGTGGGCACCGAGCTCGGCCCCGACGACGCGCGGACGAACGGCGGATTCGAGCTCGAGGACATGCTCGCGTTGCGCGAAGGAATGGAGGGCGCGCATCTCGTGGCCGTGCGGGACGAGGAGTCGCGTCGCGCGTCGGCCACGGCGGTCAAGCCGTGGCGACGATTCCACTACCGCCACCTCGCGGGCGATCTCGCGTGGGAGGCCGCACAGCTGCTGCCCGATGGCGAGCAGCGAACCGCAGCGCTTCTCTGCGAAGCGGGCTCGTGGCTGAGGATCGGCGATCCGAAGGCAGCCGACCGCTTCTACAAGGCGATGGTGCGGCGCTGCGGCGCCACGCCGCTCGGCATCGAGGCGGACAAGTTGCGGTGGTTCCCCACGCTCGACGACAAGCATCTCGCGTTTCCCGACCGCATCGCCCGTCCGCTGCCCGAGGACGAGAGTCCGTTCGAGGGCGAGAGGCCGTTCGAGGACGAGAAGCCCTTCGAGGAGGGGTAGGCCGGCCCGCGGGAGCTGTGTTTCGCGCGATCCGCCCGCGGCTCACGAAGCCGTCAGCGCTGGCACGGGGACATCGAGCGCGTCGGCGACGGACCGCACGACGAGCACCTCGGTGTCGGTCGCGGTGCCGTCGGCCATCGCGGTGAGCGCACACGCCTCGAGCAGGCGTTCGCGCTCGATGTAGCGGCACTTCGAGAGCCGGCGCACGGCTTCGTTCAGCGAATCGAGCGTGAGTTCCGATGCGGACGGCAGCGTCATCCGCTGGAGCCCGAGGTGCGCGACGCCGCGGCGGTAGGCGTCGGCGTTCACCGACGCGTCATGCTGCGTGACGGCGATGATCGCAAGCACGATGCACGCCTGCTGCTCCATCTCGGCGATCGTCGAGTGCGCGGGGCTCGGACCCTCGACGAAGCGGCGCTCGACATGGCGCTCGAGGCTCTTCGTGAGCGCCCACTCGCGCAGATCGATGCGCTTGTCGCTGCGCATCACCTGGCCGAGCGTGGCGCGGAAGCGCGAGTATCCCGGGCGTCCGAGGTCGGCCAGCGCGGGCGCCGCGAGATCCGCGAGCGCCAGCTGGCCCACGCTCGACTGCCGCGCGACGAGTTCGGCGAGCGACCGGTAGGCCGCCGCCGCGTCGGGGTCGGTGCTCGCCACGAGCGCATCGGCATCGGCGCTGGCATCGGGATCGCGGGCGATCAGGTAGCAGATCGCGCGTGCGCCATCGGCGCGGTGCGCGGCGCTCGTCAACTCGCGCGGCAGCCGCCCGACCCAGTCGTGGGCAAGCGCGATCGTCTCGGGCTCGAGCGTTCCCGCGAGGCCGACGGCGGCGAGGCCTGCAGTCTGCGGCATCCGCTGCGAGGCGTCGGCCCGAGCGGCGCGCGGCCGAGGGGCCGGCGCGCCGGTCGCCGCATCCGCAGCCGCGGTCTTCACCGCGCCCATCGCCGAAAGACGCTTGATGCGCTCGTCGATGGGCGGGTGCGTCGCGAAGAGCGTGTTCAGCGAGGTCGCGAAGAGGAAGTGGTTCAGTTCGCTCGCGGCGGGGCTCTCAAGCCGCCCCGAGTAGTGGTCGCGGATCTTCGCGAGCGCCCCCGCGATGCCGTCCGGATTGCGCGTGTACTGCACCGCGGCCGCGTCGGCGAGGAACTCGCGCTGCCGGCTGATCGCAGCCTGGATCAGCCGCCCGAACAGCATGCCGAGCGAGCCGACGCCCCAGATCGCAAGGCCGAGCACAATCATGGCCGCGCCGATCGCCGGCGCCGGGTTGTTCTTGCCGCCGCGCGAACGCGCGAGGGCGGGGCCGATGTGGCGGAACAGCACCCAGCCGATGATGCCGACGGCCATGATGCCTGCGATGACCGCCGTGGTGCGCGCGTTGATGCGCGTGTCGCCGTGGAAGATGTGGCTGTACTCGTGGGCGATGACGCCCTGGATCTCGTCGCGGCTCAGGTTGTCCATCAGGCCGCGCGTCACGCCGATCACCGAACGGCTCGGATCGGGGCCGGCCGCGAACGCGTTGATCGACCGGTCCTCCATCACATAGACGGGCGGCACCGGCACGCCGCTCGCGATCGACATCTCCTCGACGATGTTGAGGAGCTGGCGCTCGCCCGGATCGAAGGTCGTCGGCGGGATGCGCCTACCACCGAGCATCTGCGCGATCTTCTCGCCACCCTGCGAAAGCTGCGACAACTTGAACAGCGTCACCACCGTCACCACGCCGCCGACCCCGAGGAAGACGCCGATCGCGATTCGCGGGTCGGACCACGCCTGCGCGCCGATCCTCGCCGAGAGCGCGAGCGCCAGCACCGCCCACAGCGACACCATCGTCGCGATCACGCCCGTGACGAAGAAGAAGACGAGCCGCCCCGTCTGCTTGCGCGCGTTGTCCTGACTCGTGAAGAAGTCGGTCGACATCGAGTTCCCTCGGAATGCTTGCGGCGTGTGCGATCAGAACTTGACCGAGACGGCGCCGCGCTCGTCGGCCGTCGCCTCGAAGAGACCCATCTCGCGGATGCCGAACATCCCGGCGACGAGGTTGGACGGGAAGACCACGATCGACTCGTTCAGGCGCATCACGCTGTCGTTGAACGCCTGACGGGCGAACGCGATGCGGTTCTCGGTGCTCGCGAGTTCTTCCTGCAGCTGGAGCGCGTTCTGGTTGGCCTTCAGCTCGGGGTACGCCTCGACGAGGCCGATGAGGCGGTTGAGCGCACCGTCGAGCGCGCCGGAGGCGTTCGCGAGCGCCGCCATCGAGGCGATGCCCATCGCGCCGCCTTCGACCACGCCGAGCGCGCTCGCGGCCTGCGAACGCGCGCGGATCACGGCCTCGAGCGTCTCGCGCTCGTGCGCCATGTAGCCCTTCACCGTCTCCACGAGGTTCGGGATGAGGTCGTAGCGGCGCTTGAGCTGCACATCGATCTGGCTGAAGGCGTTCTGCGCGCGCACCTGCGCGCGGCGCAGGCCGTTGTAGGTCGCGATCAGCCACACGAGGGCGACGAGCAGCAGGCCCCCGAAGAGAGCGAGCGCGACGAAACCGGCGTTGGCGAGGATGGTCGGGGCCCCGATCATGGCGGCGATTGTATCTCCGTGGCGAAACCGCTCCTTCGGCGGGCGGGCGGTGCGGTTTCTCAGGAAACCCCGCGCGTCACTCGTCGCCGAGCGGCTGCCACTTGCCGAGGAGCGCGCGGCTGCGGGCGCGGCGGATCTGCGTGCGCGCGAGGAGGTCCTCGACGAACGCCACGGTGTCGACCATGAACGGCCCGATGCCGAGCATGATCGCGTCGGCGCGCGCGGCGTCGGCCGCGTCGGTCACCTCGCCGCGCGTCGGGAAGCCGTGCTCGGTCATCGACTCGAGCACCTGCGTCGCCCAGATCACCGGCACATGCGCCGCCTCGCAGAGCGAGAGGATCTCGTCCTGCGCCTCGGGCAGGTGCTCGAAGCCGATCTCGACGCCGAGGTCGCCGCGCGCGAGCATCACGCCGCAGGGCGGCTCCTTCATCAGCTCGAGCAGGATCTCCGGCAGCGCGCGGCACGCCTGCGGCGTCTCGATCTTGGCGACGACGCCGATCGTGCGGTGCGTGCGCGCTTCAATCGCGCGGTGGAGATCCGCGATGTCGCGCGGCGTGCGCACGAAGCTCATCGCCACGATGTCGACATGCTCGACCACGAAGTCGAGGGTCTTGAGGTCCTCGTCGGTCAGCGCCGCGATCGGCATGTCGGTGTCGGGCACATTCACGCCCTTGCGGTCCTTGAGGCCCCACGCGCCCGTGCGCACGGCGTCGACCTCGACGGTGATCTCGCCCTTCGCGCGGTCGACCATGACGCAGGTCGCGCGGATGTTGCCATCATCGAACATCACGCGGTGGCCCGGCGCGACATGCTCGACGACCTCGCGTGGCCGCACGGCGACGCGCGCGGGCGCGGTCAGCCGGCCCTCGGCGTCGCGCGGGCCGTCGATCGACTCGTTCGACGACGCATGCAGCACGAGCCGGTCGCCCGCGACGAGCGCGATCGGGCCGGATGCACACACGCCGGTGCGCACCTTCGGCCCTGCAAGGTCGATGCACACCGGGACGCGCCGGCCCGCCGACGCGGCCGCCGTCCGCAGCGCGTCGATCGACGCCTTCCACTGCGCGGGATCGCCGTGCGACGCGTTGATGCGCGCGACATCCATGCCGGCGTCGATGAGCGAGTGGAGGAACGCCGCGTTGCCCGCGGCCCACGGCGGAATCGTCACGACGATGCGCGTCATGTGCGGCATCGGCGTCTCGAGGAGTTCGGTCGCGTGACGCGCGAGGAGCTGCACGCCGTCGTCGATCGAAAGCGACGCGCGCGCAGGCGCGCTCTCGACGCCCGCGATCGCCGACAGCGCGCGCTCGACCGCGTCGAGCGTCGGCATCACATGCGCCTCGCGCCGCGCGAGCGAGCTGAGGCCGTTGCGCACGAGTTCGCCCTGCAGCGCGACATGTCCGGTCGAGCGCAGCGCGAGGTAGTGCGCGAGGTTCGCGGCGCTGCGGCGCCACGAGATGGGCAGCGCGTCGATCGCGGGCGCGCGCGCGGCTTCCTGCGCGGAGGCTTGCTCGCGGAGGTCCCGGATCGCATCGAGAAGTTCGAGAGGCGTCATGTGTTCTCCGTCGGATCTCCGCCCGGATCGGGCGGCGCATCAACTCGCATTCGCATCAAACGGCAGGGTCGACAGCTCGACCTCGGGCAACCGCTTCTGGAAGTTGCGGATCGACCACTCGTCGCTGAAGAAGATCACGGGGCGCGCCGAGCTGTCGATGCCGTGCGTCGAGTCGGACAGAAGGTCGGGCATCCAGCCTTCGGGCGCGCCGTTCTTCCGCCACCAGCGCACATGCTGCCAGCGCGCCTTCTCGAGCCGGGACTCGGCGCCGTACTCGCTCTTCAGGCGGTACTGCACGACCTCGAACTGCAGGGGGCCGACGGCGGCGAGGATCGGCGTCTTCACCTGTCCGATGCCGATCTCCATCTGCTGCACGACGCCTTCCTTCAGCAATTGATCGACGCCGAGGCGGTACTTCTTCGAGTTGCCCGGCTGCGGGTTCGTGAGGTACGCGAACACCTCGGGCGCGAACTGCGGGATCTCGCTGAACTTGATCGTGCGGTCCTCGGCGAGCGTGTCGCCGATCTGCAGGATGTCGTGGCCGATGATGCCGATGACATCGCCCGCCTCGCCTTCCTCGACGGTCTCGCGCTCCTGGCCGAACAGCTTCTGCGCGCTCGACAGGCGGATCTTCTTGCCGCTCTGGACATGCACCACGCTCATCTCGCGCTCGAACTTGCCGCTCACCACGCGGATGAACGCGATGCGGTCGCGGTGCTTCGGGTCCATGTTGGCCTGGATCTTGAAGACGAAGCCGCTGAAGCCTGGATCCTTCGGCTCGATGACGCGGTTGCCCGCGCGGCGCGGCCCGGGATCGGCGGAATGCTCGAGGAATCCGTTGAGAAGGAGCTCGACGCCGAAGTTGTTCGCGGCGCTGCCGAAGTAGACGGGCGTGATCTCGCCCGCGAGGACGCGCGCCTGGTCGAACTCGGCGCCCGCGCCCTCGAGCATCTCGAGTTCGTCACGGCCCTGGCGGTAGACATCGGCGTCGATGCGCGAGGTGATCGCGGGGTCGTCGAGGCCCATCACCTGGACGGGCGCCTCGCGCATGCCGCCCTTCGTGCGCTCGAAGAGGTGGAGCTTCTTCTCGAGCCGGTCGTAGACGCCGCGGAACTCGGGACCGTTGCCGAACGGCCAGTTCACGGGGAACGCGCCGATCCCGAGCACGCTCTCGAGTTCGTCAAGCAGCGCGATCGGATCCTTCGTGGGCCGGTCGCACTTGTTCATGAAGGTGAAGATCGGGACACCGCGCCGACGGCAGACCTCGAACAGCTTGCGCGTCTGCGGCTCGATGCCCTTGCCGGCGTCGATCACCATCACGGCCGCGTCGACCGCGGTGAGCACGCGGTAGGTGTCCTCGCTGAAGTCCTTGTGTCCAGGCGTGTCGAGCAGGTTGACGCGGTAGCCGTGGTAGTCGAACTGCAGCACCGTCGACGAGATCGAGATGCCGCGCTGCTTCTCGAGCTCCATCCAGTCCGACGCCGTCGACCGCTGCTCCTTGCGCGCCGTCACCGACCCGGCCAGCGCGATCGCGCCGCCGTAGAGGAGGAACTTCTCGGTCAGGGTCGTCTTGCCGGCGTCCGGGTGCGAGATGATCGCGAAGGTGCGGCGGGGGAGATGCGCGGGCGTGGCGGACATGCGGGGCGCGGGATTGTCGCAGAAACCGCGTTGCTTGCGAAGGGCTGCGCGCGCGGTTCCAATGCGGCGATGCTCAAGTCCGCCTTCGCGCTCGTCGCAACCGCGTTGATCCTCCTTCCGCATGGCGCCGTTCTCGGCCAGGGCCCCGCGCAGGCGGTGCGGCCGCCCGCGCCCCCGGCGGCCGATGCGTCGGCCAGCGCCGACCCGACGCTGCGCAAGTCGGTGATCAAGATCGCCGTCAAGCAGGAGATGCGCGACCCGTCGAGCCCGTGGAAGCGCGAGAGCCCCGAGGACTTCGGCGGCTCCGGCGTCGTCATCGCCCCCGGCCGCGTGCTCACCAACGCGCATGTGGTCGAGCAGACGAGCGAGATCATGCTCGAGACCGACCAGACCGCGCTTCCCGTGCAGGCCGAACTCCTCGCCATCGACCGGACGCGCGACCTCGCGCTCCTCGAGGTGAAGGACGAGGCGTTCAACCGGGATCACCCGCCGATCCCGCTCTTCGAGGGTCTTCCCAAGGAAGGTTCGCGCGTGACGGTGATGGGCTTCCCGATGGGCGGCGACGCGCTCTCGACGACGAGCGGCGTCATCTCGCGCATCGAGTGGGCCGAGATCGGCCAGGGCGGCGAGGACGGCATGCGCGTGCAGGTCGACGCCGCGATCAACTTCGGCAACTCGGGCGGCCCCGCGTTCGTCGACGGCAAGGTCGCCGGCCTCGCCTTCAGCGGGCTGATGGGCAGCGCCGACAACATCTCGTACCTGCTCGCCACCGAGGAAATCGCGCGTTTCCTCGATGAGGCCGCTGCAGGCAAGGTCGACGGCAACACCGTGCTCAACCTCGAGACGCAGACGCTCGAGAATCCGTCGCTGCGCGCGAAGCTCGGCGCTTCGAGCGATGTGACGGGCGTCGTCGTGATCGACCAGAAGGGTGGCCCGCTGCAGGCGTGGGACATCCTCGTGAAGATCAACGGCCAGGCGATCGACAACAAGGGCCAGGTCACGATCGAGGGCGACCGCAAGGTCGCGATGGACTGCGTCGTGGGCCGCTTCGTGCCGACCGCGGAGAAGCCGAACCATGTGGTCGAGATCCTGCGCGACGGCAAGCCGATGACCTTCGAGCTTCCCGCGTACACGCGGGCGAACCGCGTCATCCGCGACTACCCCGACGGCAACTATCCGTACCTCGTGTACGGGCCGCTCGTCTTCAGCCCGCTGCACCGCGATCTCCTCAGCAGCGCCGGCCGCTGGATGATCTTCCGCCAGAGCCCGATCACTCCGTACATCTTCGACGACCGTCCGAGCGACGGGCGCGAGTTCGTGTCGGTGGTGTGCCCGCTCCTCTCGAGCCCCGTCGCGCGCGGCTACGAGGTGATGCCCGGCCAGAGCGTGAAGAGCGTGAACGGCAAGACCTTCAAGAACTTCCGCGAGTTTGTGCAGTTGCTTCGCGACACCAAGGACGAGTTCGTGGTGTTCGAGTTCAACGAGCTCGGCACCGAGCGCATCGTCCTGCGCACGGGCGAGATCGAGGAGGCCACCGAGAAGCTGCTCGACTCGAACGGCATCCGCCGCCAGTGCTCGAAGGATGTGCGCGACATCTGGGACAAGGACTGAGTCCGAACGCCGCGCGCCTCGGCTATTCTCGTGGCGTGAAGCATTCATCCCTCACCGAAGTCCGTGAACGCATCGAAGCGCGCGAGGCCGACTGGCGCGCAGGCGCCGTCGTCTACCAGGTGTTCGTCGACCGCTTCGCGCCCAGCGCCGACCTCGACGCGAAGCGCGGGCTGTATCCGTCGCCCAAGACGCTGCGCGGCTGGCACGAGACCCCGGAGAAGGGGCACTTCGTCGAAGGTGCGGGGGTGTGGAGCCACGAGATCGACTTCTGGGGCGGCGACCTCGCGAGCGTGCGCGGCAGGCTCGGCCATCTCAACGAGATCGGCGTCGATGTGCTGTACCTCAACCCGGTGCACCTCGCGTACACGAACCACAAGTACGACGCGGCCGACTACCTCGAGGTGAGCCCCGAGTACGGCACGCGCGCGGACTTGCGGCTCCTGATCGGCGACGCGCACGCGCGCGGACTCAAGGTCATGCTCGACGGCGTGTTCAACCATGTCGGCCGCCGGCACCACGCCTTCCAGGCCGCGCTCGCCAGCGAGCACAGCCCGTACCGCTCGTGGTTCTTCATCGGCTCGCAGTATCCGAACGGTTACCGCGGCTGGGCCGATGTCGCCAACCTCCCCGACCTCCATGTCGAGCGCGACGAGGTGCGCGAACACCTGTGGAACGGCTCCGAGAGCGCCGTGCGGTCGTACCTGCGCGACGGCATCGACGGCTGGCGTCTCGATGTCGCGAGCGATCTCGGGCCCCATTTCCTGCGCGAACTCACGCAGGCCGCGCATCACGAGCGGCCCGGCTCGTGGGTGGTCGGCGAGATCTGGAACACCCCCGCAGGCTGGGACCGCGCGCTCGACGGCATCCTCAACATGAACGCGCGCATGACGATCATCGACTATTGCCGCGCGAACGCCGACGGCGCGACCACCGCGTCGCGGCTCCACGACATGATCGAGGACGCGGGGATCGAGTTCATCCTGCGCTGCTGGACCACGCTCGAGAACCACGACACCGACCGCCTCGCGCATCTCGTGCCCGACGAGTCGGCCCGCCGCGTCGCGCACACGCTGCAGGCGACGCTGCCGGGCGCGCCCAACCTCTACTACGGGCAGGAACTCGGCATGTCGGCCGCGGCCGATCCGTACAACCGCGCGCCGATGCGCTGGGACCTCGTGCACGACGGACACCCCGAGTGGGTGTTCATGCGCAGCCTGTACTCGGCGCGGCGCGAGCTGCGCGCGCTCGCGAAGGGCGACATCGTGTTTCTCCGCGGGCGCAAGCTGCTCTCGTTCCTCCGCACCACCGACCATGTGTTCGACACGGTGCTGGTCGCCTGCAACATGGAGGACCACGAGGTCGAGGAGACGATCTCGGTGCGCGACGGCCGCATCATGGCGGGCACGAACTTCAAGGACGCGCTCGCCTTCGACCGCCCCGACGCCATGCAGGCGCATGTCCACATGGGTTTCGTCACGCTGAAGCTGCCCCCGCGCTCGGCGCGGGTCTTCCGCATGACGATGCCGCCCGCGGGGCAGCATTCGCCGTACAAGCGGATGGGGTGATCTGAGCGGTCGCGCCTGCGGGCGCTCCCTTTGGTGCTGGTGTGCGCGGGAGATTCTCATTTTCTCACGGAGGCACGGAGAACACGGAGATCCGGTCTTTCAATCGTGTCGCGCCGTGCGCGTGGGATCACAATTTTTCACTGCATATCTCTGCATCGCGCGAGACGCCGCACTTCAATCTCCTTCTCCGTGTTCTCCGAGCCTCCGTGAGAAAAATCCCTTCGAACGGTGCCCGCAGCACACTCCGAGCCTCCGTGAGAAAAATCCCTTCCAACGGTGCCCGCAGCACACTCCGAGCCTCCGTGAGAAAATCCCTTCGAACGGTGCCCGCAGCACACCCCGACCCTCCGCGAGAAAATCCCTCCAACGGTGACCGCAGCACGGGCAAGGCGGCGCGGAACCCGCCATACTGCGGCGAATGCCCGCGGCGCCCACGACCACGCTCGAGCTCACCGTCCGCACCGATGGCGTCGCCTCGGCCGTCAGCGCCGAACTCGCGCGCACGCAGGGTCTCCTGCGCCTCGCGCCGTGCTGGGTGCCGCGCTCGTTCCTGCAGCCAGGCCTGCGCATCAAGCTGCATCCCGACGACACCTACGCCTACGGCCTCAACCGCGGCGGCATCGACGAGCGCTGGTTCAGCTCGACCACCGAGGCCGCGAACGACAACCGCACGCCCGACGAAGGACTCTCGTACTGCGTGGTCGGCCGCGAGCGCTTCACGCTGCGCCAGGCCGTGCGCGAGTGCGGCGCCGCGCTGATCGGCGAGCGCATCTGGTCGAAGTACGGAAAGTGGCCCGTCTACGCGAAGTTCTTCGACAACATGGGGCCGATCCCGCACCACATGCACCAGGACGACGCGCAGGCGAAGCTCGTCGGCCAGGAAGGGAAGCCCGAGGCGTACTACTTCCCGCCGCAGCACAACCCGGTCGGCAACAACTTCCCGCACACCTTCATGGGGCTCGTGCCCGGCACCACGAAGGCCGATGTGCGCAAGTGCCTCGAGAACTGGAACACGGGCGACAACGGAATCCTCGATCTTTCGCAGGCGTATCGCCTCAAGGTCGGCACGGGCTGGCTGATGGAGCCGCGCGTCCTCCACGCGCCCGGCTCGTTCTGCACCTATGAACCGCAGTGGGGCAGCGATGTCTTCGCGATGTACCAGTCGCTCGTCGAGGGCCGCGCGGTGCCGTGGGACCTGCTCGTCAAGGACATGCCGAAGGACCGGCACCGTGATCTCGACTTCATCGTCGAGCAGCTCGACTGGGAGAAGAATGTCGACCCGCACTTCAAGGCGAACCACTACCTCGAGCCGTTCGCCGCTGCATCGGGCGCGGGCTGGTGCGACCGCTGGGTGATCTACGGCAAGATGAACGGCTTCGAGTACTTCACCGCGAAGGAACTCACGGTCGAGCCGGGCGCGACCTGCACGGTCGCCGACCAAGGCGCGTACGGCTTGACCTGCGTGCAGGGCACGGGCACGATCAACGGCGAGCCTTTGTCGAGCCCGCGGCTGATCCGCTTCCGCGAGCTGACGAACGACGAGTATTTCTGCACCGAGGCAGGCGCCCGGCGCGGAGTGACCTTCACGAACACCTCGACGACCGAGCCGCTGGTGTGCCTGCGGTACTTCGGCCCCGAGGTGTGGGGCAGCAGCGCTTGGAACAGGAGCAACGCATGAAACTGCACAACGCCATGTGGCCCGGCCTCGTCGGCAAGGAGCCGGGAACCGACCATCCGCCCATCTCGCTCGAGCGCATGCTCGAGCTCACCGCGAAGGCGAAGGTCGACGGCCAGAAGTTCGACGGCGTCGATCTCTTCCTCTTCCACCCGCACACCGACCCGGACGCGAGCGAATCCGACCTCCGCAAGATGGCCGACATGATCGCCGCGAAGGGCCTCGCGGTCGGCTCGCTCGTCGCGCCCGTGTGGCCCGGCACCGTCGGCGACAGCGCGATGGGCTCGGTCGAGCAGCGCCGCAAGTTCATCGACGCCGTGCGCAAGGCCTGCCGCATCGCGCGCATCCTCAACGAGCACGGCGTGCGCAAGTACGGCGTGATCCGCATCGACAGCGCGACCGGCACCAAGGCCGCCGCGAAGAACGAGAAGAAGGCCATCAAGCAGATCGCCGCCACCTTCCGCGAGGCAGGCATGGTCGCTGCAGGCCACGGCGAGCGCCTCGCCGCCGAAGGCGAGGTCTGCTGGGGCGGCATGCACTCGTGGACCTCGATGCTTGCGCTCCTCGAGGAGACCGACATGCCCGGAACCGTCGGTTTCCAGGCCGATCTCGCGCACACCTACCTCTATCTCCTCGGCGTGAACGCGCCGAAGTCGGCGCTGCTCAAGGTGAAAGGCAAGGAGAAGAAGTACACCCAGAAGGACTTCGACAAGTCCTACGCCAAGCTCACCGCCGCGCTGCGCCCGTGGACGATCGACTTCCATGTCGCGCAGAACGACGGCACCGTGCACGGCACCGGCTCGCACGACAAGACCGGCCGCCACTGCCCGGCCGACGACCCGAAGGGCAAGCTCGACATCGTCGCCTGCTCGAAGCACTGGCTCGAGGGCGCCGCGGGCCGCGGCATGCAGCACATCTGCTGGGACGGCTGCATGTTCCCGAACGCGCTCCTCGAGAAGCAGGACACCTGGAACACCATCCTTCGCACCATGATCGAGGTGCGCAAGGCCATCGCGAACTGATCGCACGCACGAACGGAGCCTCCCGCCATGTCGAAGAAGTCACCCACCACGATTCCGATGGTCACCTCCGACGAGCGTCCGCCGCTGCGCATCGGCCTCATCGGCTACGGCTTCATGGGCCGCGCGCACGCGAACGCGATCCACCAGGTCGGCCACTTCTTCAAGTCGGTGCGCCGCCCGGTGCTGCAGGCGGTCTGCGGCCGAAATGAAGGCAATCTCGTCGAGTTCGCGAAGGCCTGGCAGGTGAAGAGCTGCGAGACCGACTGGCGCAAGCTGGTCGCGCGCAACGACATCGACGCCATCGACATCTGCACGCCGAACGACTCGCACATGGAGATCGCGCTCTCGTGCGTGAGGCACGGCAAGATGATCCTCTGCGAGAAGCCGCTCGCGATGAACGGCACGCAGGGCGAGAAGATGGTGGCCGCGGTCGAGAAGTCGAAGCTTCCGAACCTCGTCTGGTACAACTACCGCTTCCTGCCCGCGGTCTCGCTCGCGAAGAACATCGTGGCGGCGGGCGAACTCGGCAAGGTCTTCCACTACCGCGCCAACTTCCTGCAGGACTGGACGATCTCCGCCGATGTGCCGCAGGGCGGCACCGGCCTCTGGCGGCTCGACGCCGCGGTCGCGGGCTCGGGCGTCACGGGCGACCTGCTTGCGCACTGCATCGACACCGCGCGGTGGATCAACGGCGACATCGTCTCGGTCGCGTCGATGACCGAGACCTTCGTCAAGCAGCGCGTGCACACAGCGACCGGCAAGAAGCAGCCCGTGAAGATCGACGACGCCTGCGCGTTCCTCGCGCGGTTCGAGAACGGCTCGATGGCCGTGTTCGAGTCGACCCGCTACGCGCGCGGCCACAAGGCGCTCTACACCTTCGAGATCAACGGCGAGAAGAAGTCGCTCGCGTGGGATCTCCACGACCTGAACCGCCTCTCGTACTTCGACCACGGCGTGCCCGGCGACCGCCGCGGCTGGTCGAGCATCCACTGCACCGACGGCGACCATCCGTACGCCGGCAAGTGGTGGGTGCCGGGCCTCTCGCTCGGCTACGAGCACTCGTTCGTGCACGCGCTGTACGAGTTCCTCCGCTCGCTCGACGCGTCGAAGTCCGAGCGCCGCTATCCCGACTTCCGCCACGCGCTCGGCACGCAGTATGTCTGCGACGCGGTGCTCGCGGCCGCGCGCCAGGGCAAGTGGGTCGAGGTCAAGCGCGCGTAGCGCGCGGAACCGTTCGCGCGGAGCGTTCCCTGCGGCGCGCGCCGCGGCGAACTACAGGCAGGGCGTCGCCGTGTTTGTCCTCCAGCCGAAGGGACCGATCGTCGAAGCGTCCATCGGCGGCAAGCAGTTCAACTGCCAAGCATCCGCTGATGTGATGGAGTGACGGAAGCGGTCCCACTTGAGCGGGCAGCATGTCGAGAGCCCAAAAACGCGGCTTGTGGTGGGTCTACGAGGTTTGTTCCAGTCCCAGAATCGCTATCTCGTTCGGTTTGCGTGTTGCGTACGAGGAAAGCGATTTGGCGAATTGGATCTATACCGACATGGATCTCTCGCCAGGGCATCCGCTCACACCAAGACACCCCGGGCTCTCCGAGCTTCTCGCCGATCCGTTCAACCGGAGCGTGTGGGAACTGCTCCGCCGCCGCGGGCGCGCATCGACGGTCGATGAACTTGCGGAAGTCGCAGGTGCGCCGCGCGATGCGGTCGCGCGGGCGCTCGCCCGGCTGCAGGTGCTCGGGCTCGTGAGGCCGGCGTTCGAGCCAGGAACGCGCCGGCGCACGGCGTTCAAGATCGCCCGCGAGCGGCTCGTCGTGGTGTACGACCAGGCCGACCAGGCGCAGGCCGCTGCGGCACGCGCGCTCCGGGCACAGGTCGCGGAGCACGGCCGCGGCGTGCTCGAGACGGCCCGTGCGCAGGCCGCGCACCATGGGGACGATGCGATCGAGGTGCATCGCTCGATGTCGCTCAGCCGCGACGAGATCGTGGAACTGCGCCGCCGCGTGCGGGCGGTGACCGACTATGTCGAGCAGATCGAGTCGACCTCGAGCGACCGGCCGAACCTCTGCAACTATCACATGGCGATCGAAGTGCGGCCGCTCAAGGAGCTGGTGCTCCCGACGGCGTCGCTCCATGTGATCGAGGGCGGCACGGCAGGGAAGGAGCAGGGAGAGGTTGGATCCGGGGAACCTCTCGTGGAGAGGGCGGGCGGCGGCTCGAAGGTGAAGGTGCTGTCGGCGCGCGAGCGCGAGGTCGCGCGGTCTCTCGCGGAAGGCAGAAGCTGCCCCGAGATCGCGGAGTCGCTCGGGCTGTCGGTCAACACGGTGCGGACGGTCACGAAGCGGCTGTACGCGAAGATCGGCATCCGCCGCCGGGCGGAACTCGTCAACTGGCTGCGCGCACCAGGCCCGTGACGGAAACAGCGTCGGGCACCCGTCCCAATCCCGTTACGATTCGCGGCCCATGGCCCGCGAGCATCAACCCATCCAGATCGGCCTGCCCCCCGAATCCGCGTGGCGCGTCGCCGAGCCCGCGCCGATCTCCCTCGTGGCGTTCGTCGACGGCGGCGAACTCCCCGATCCCGGCGACGCGTTCCTCGCCGCCGGCCGCGCGTTCGGCGCAGAGCCCACCTCGGTCGAGCCGCTCCCGGTCGACGAACCCTCGATCCACTGGGCCTTCTCCTTCGAGGTCGCGGGCCGCACCTCGCGCGTCCTCCTCTGGTGCGAAGCCGCGCGCCCCGGCCAAAGCCCCGACAACCGCGCGCCCGACGCGCGTCACCTGATCGTCGTGCAGGCGATCCTCGAGCCGTCGACCCCCGACGACGCCGCGCGGGCCGCCGCCACCAAGCAGCCGGTCTGGCCCGCGTCGCTCGCCGACTTCGTCCGCCTCGCCGCCACCGCCGCGAGCGCCGCGGGCACCGACCGCACGCGCCTCCTCTTCGACCCGGAACTCGGCATCGTCTACACGCCCGACGACTGCGCGCGCCTCTTCCTCGGCGCCGCCGCGCCCGCGGGCGAACTCGTCGACGAACGCCACCTCTACCGCATCGAACTGCGCTCGCGCGGCCCGGGCACCCCGGTGTGGATCTCGACCGTCGGCCTCGCCCGCGTCGGCAAGCCCGAACTCGAGATGATCGAGGTCCCCGAGCCGCTCACCGCCGCCGCGCTGCAGCTCACCGACGCCCTCGCGGCCCGGTTCATCTCAGACGACCTCCCGCACGCGGGTGTCCCGTTCGAGGCGGGCGGCGACCTCGCGATCGCGCTCGTTCCCGCAGCCGAAGCGGCCGAGACCGTCGCGCCCGAGGTGGCCGGCTCGCCCGCCGACCGCGCCCGCTTCGGCCCGGCCCCGCGCGCCGCGATCTGCGCCGCGGGCCAGCGCGGCACCTTCCGCAAGATCTGGGCGACGCCCGTCGAAGCGCTCGAGCGCCTCACGCGGCACGACGCGGGCCTCTATCTCTCCCTGCGCGTCGTCGAGGTGCGCGAACGCCTCGCCCGCGGCACCTGGAGCGACTTCATCGCCGCGCACGCCGCGCACGGCGCGGGCGCAACGGTCGCCTTCCTCGCGAAGGTCGCCCGCGGCGACGCGTCGGCAGACGCCCCGCGCGAGCATGTCTGGATCTCCGTCGGCCGCGCGAGCCCCACGGGCGGCGCCGGCGCATCGCCGCACACGGGGCCGGTGGACTTCACGCTCGCCGACATCGGCGACTGGCGCGTCGTCGGCCTTCTCGACGGCGGCGAGAGCATCGGTCCCGACCGCGTCGACCTCCTTCGCGGCCGCTGAGCGCCCGCGGAACGCACCCCGCAGGCGCAACCCATCCGCGCCGAGCGCGAATCGTCCACGAACGCGCCCGCGACCCTCGCCCGGCGCACGCGACCATGCGAGAATGACGCCGTGGCCCTCTTCGCCGCCCGCGACCCCGACCGACCCCGCTACCGCACGCGCTTCATGCGCGCGGGCGTCGTCTATGTCTTCGCGATCGCGGTGATGGGAATCGCCTCGGGCGCGCGGCCGAACAACCTCATCATCTGGGTGTTCAGCGCGATGATCGCGGCGCTCCTCGTCTCGGGCTTCCTCTCGGGGTTCATGATGACGCCGCTGCGCGCGACGCGCATCGAGCCCCGCCGCGGCCGCGTCGGCGAGCCGCTCCTCATCCGCTACGAACTCTCGAACCGCTCGCGGTTCATCCCGTCCTACGACCTCGCGGTCACGGAGTCGGTCGACACCAAGATGCTGGAGCCCGCGGGCCAGGCATGGGCGCTCCATGTCGGCCCGGGCGACACCGTGCACGCCGAAGCCGTGTTCCGGCCGCTGCGCCGCGGTGCCGCCCAGCTGCGCAGCTTCGAGGTCGCCTCCACCTTCCCGTTCGGCCTGCTGCGGAAGATCGTGCGCATCACCGCGCGCGGCGAAGTGCTGATCCACCCCGAGATCCTCCCGATCCGCGCCGATCTCCTCGCGCGCGTCACCTCGGGCGCGTTCGGCGGGCAGCGGCTCTCGCAGAAGGGCGGCGGCAACGACGACTTCTTCGGCGTGCGCGAGTATCGCAGCGGCGACAGCATCCGCAGCGTCGCGTGGAAGCGCCTCGCCGGCACCGGCCAGATCGCCACCATCGAGCGCGGCCGCGCCGTGCCGCCGCGCGTGCGAGTGCTGCTCGACCTCCGCACGCCGACCGCATCGCTGCGGACGGCGCCGGGCGAGGACGCGCGCACGCTCGAGGAGCGCGCCATCGTGCTCGCGGCAAGCACCATCGCGCTCGCCGACCGCCTCGGCTACGAGTACGCGCTCTCGATCGCGGGCCTCGCGGTCCCGCCGGTCGCGCTGCGCAAGGGGCACTTCCACCGAGAGAAGATCATGTCGCTCCTCGCGGCGATCGACCTCGACCAGCCGCGCGTGCCCGGCAACGGCCTCTCCTCGAGCGACGAGCGCGCGTCGCTCGTCTGCGTGCACCCAGACCGCGCCGACACCGCCATCGCGCCCGATTCCGCGTGGCACTTCACGGCGCGGCAGATCGACACGCTTGTCGACGCCGCGGCTGCAACGGGCGCCGCAACCGCCGCCGCTGCGCCCTCCGCGGCCGGAGGTGCCGCGTGACGCTCCTGCGGCAGTACCGATTCGCGAGCTTCACGCTCGTCCTCGTGTCGATCATCGCCTTCTCGATCGCGACGGTCGACTTCCTCCAGCTCTTCGTCGCGCTCGTCCTCGCGATGGTCAGCTGGTACACGACCGAGGGCCCGCGCGGCCGCACGCTGCCCAACTGGCTCGTCAACACGCTCATCGCCGGCGCGCTCGCGTGGCACGCGCTCGACTTCATGCGCAGCGGCGAGCTCTCGGCCGCGGTCAGCACCCTCGGCCGGTTCCTGCTCTGGCTCCTCATCATCAAGCTCTTCGCGCGTCCGAGCGTCCACGAAGACCGCCAGCGCCTCTCGCTCGCCACCATGCTCGTCATCGCGGGCTGCCTCGAGAGCGTGCAGTTCGCCTTCGGCGCGCTCGTCATCCTCTACGCGGCGCTTGCGATCTGGACCGCCATGCTGTGGCGGCTCCACGCGAGCCACGCCGCAGGCCGCAGCTCGCGCGCGGCCACCAAGGGCTTCTCGCCGCCGCTCGAACTCGCCTTCGGGCGCCGCGCCACGCCGCAGTTCCGCGGCATGGCGGTGGTCTCGATCCTGTTCGTGTTCGTGGCAAGCGCGGGCGTCTTCGTCCTCTTCCCGCGCATTCCGACGCTCATGGACGCCCGCGGCCCGCGCGGCGCGCGCACGGTGTCGGGCTTCAGCGACGAGATCAGCCTCCGCGGCGGCGACCGCATCAGCGAAAGCCGGCGCGAGCTCTTCGTCGTCCGCTGGTTCGGCCCCGACGGCGAGCCCGTGCGGCCGTCGCGCACGCTCTTCCTGCGCGGCGCCGTGCTCGACCGCTACGACCCCGCGGGCGAACGCTGGCTCTCCGCGCGCAACACCACGGGTCTGCGCACGATCCGCACGCCGCCCGCGAAGGAGTTCGTGTCGCTCGGGTCCTCGAGCGATGGCTCCGAAACCGCCGCCTACACCGCCGAGTTCGAGATGCGCGCGCTCGCGACCGATGTCGTGTTCACGCTCTACGCGCCGACGGCGCTCGCGACCACCGACACGCGCACGGTGAACTTCGACCCCGCGACCTACCTCATCCGCGATGCCTCGAGCAACCGCACCGCGCGCTACTGGTCGTACACGCTCCGCGTGCAGCCGCAGCCGTCGTCGGCGACCCTCGCCGATCTTTCGGGCGCCGGCGCCGGCTCCGGCCCCGCCCGCACCCGGCGCGGGCTGCAGATGCCCGTTCCCGAGATCCGCCCGATCGCCGAGCGGATCCTCGCCGAGGCCCGCAAGAGCGTGAACCTCCCCCCCGAGCCCGCCCCCGAGGCGAGCGACGCCGAGCGCTTCGTCTACCAGCGCGAGGTCGCGCGCGGCATCGCGGACTGGATGCAGTCGAACTTCACCTACACCACCGACCTCTCGTCGATCGTGAAGGTCGCGGACGAAGACCCGATCGTGAGCTTCCTCACGCGCTACCGCCGCGGCCACTGCGAGTACTTCGCCAGCGGCCTCTGCGCGGTGCTGCGCTCGCTCGGCATCGAGTCGCGCATCATCACGGGCTACATCGCGATGGAGTTCGACGACGCGACGGGCGAGTACACCGTGCGCGAGTCGAACGCCCACGCGTGGGTCGAGGTGCGCACGGGGCCGTACGCCTGGACGACGGTCGACGCGACCCCCGAGGACTCGCTGCGCGAGCTGCAGGAGCAGAACCGCTCGTTCGCCGACAACTTCCGCTGGCTCTACGGCACGATCGAGTTCCTCTGGAACTCGCGCGTCGTCAGCTACGACTCTGCGACGCAGGCCGCCATCGCCGATCGGGTGCAGACGGGCTGGCGCGAGTCGATCGGCGAGTGGCTGACCTCGATCAACGACCGTCTCTCGGCCCTCACCACGCGCCTGAGCCTCGGCCAGGCGGGCGGCGTGTGGCTCGCGTTCATCGCGCTCGGCGTGCTCGCGGCGGGGCTTGCGCCCGCGATCGTGCTGTTGCGGCAGAAGCGCCTGCGCCGCGCGCTCAAGCTCGACGGCGTCCCGAGGGCGCGCCGGAGGGCGCTGCTCAGGGAAACTTCCTTCTACGCCGACGCGCTCGGCGAGCTCTCGAGGGCCGGTTTCGCCAAGCCCGAGCATGTCACGCCGCGCGAGCACGCGCGCGCGCTCGAGGAGCGAAATCCAGCGGCCGGACAGGTGTTTGCAGCCGTCGCGGAGGAGTTTTATCGCATCCGCTTCGGCGACTGGACCCCGCCCGCAGGGCATGCCGAGGAGATGAAGTCGCGCATCTTTGCGCTTCGTCAGGCGCTTCGGCAAAACCTTGTCCTCAAGATGGCCGATTGAACGGACAAGGTGGTTGTCGGACTTGTCACTCGCAGCGCATGGGGCGTTGCGATCGAGATCGTGACGGTCCATGGGGATTCGCGACACGCGTCGGAGATACACCATGCCCGCATCGAGATCACGAACAACCGAGTGGCGCCGCTCGCTCGAGCAGCTCCGGGACCGCGGCGGCGCGATCGAGATCGCAGTGGCCCACGATGACGGCGGCGAGGTCCTCTCAGGAGGCCCTGGCAACATCGCCGACCTCGTCTGGCGCGTGCGCGTGCTCGATGTCGGTCCGAACGACTTCTCGGTCGATCTGCCGTTCGCGCTCGGCTGCCCCGTCGAACTGCCGGCCGGCACCGAACTGATCGGCGCGATCGCCATCGGCCAGAACCGCTGGATGTTCCGCACCTCCGTGCAGGGCGCGTGGAGTCCGAGCGGACCGTTCCCGAAGAATCACCGCGGCGTCCGCCTGTCGCTTCCCGCGCAGGTCGAGCGCTGCCTGCGCCGCGTGACCCGCGTCAGCGTGGCCGAGATCCGTCTTCCCAAGATCGAACTGTGGCCGCTTCTCGACGCCAAGTCGGTGATGCTGGCGCAGAAGGCAAGCCAGGTCGCCTTCGAGTCGTACCTGAAGGGCGAGGAGGCGCATGCCCCGAGCGACGACCTGCTTCCCACGGTCGGCCCGGGCTTCAAGGCCACGCTTGTCAATCTCGGCGGCGGCGGTCTCGGCGTACTCGTCGAGCCCGGCGACTCGGCCGCGTTCGCGCGCCACCGCCTGTTCTGGGTGCGCTTCACGCTCGGCGACATCACGCCGGTCCCGATCCAGGCCGCGGTGCGCGTGGTCCACACGCACATCGACAGCGCACACCGCGTGTACGCGGGCATCTCGTTCAGCTTCGACTTCAACCCGTCCTACCAGCGGGTGGTGAGCGACCAGATCATCAAGGCGATCGGCTGGCTGACCGAACACCAGAAGCGCACCGGCGGCCCCGGCCTCAAGGCCGCGTGAGTCGCCGCGATCCGAGCGCCGTGCGTGAACGAGGGCGCACCGTGTGCGCCAGAACTGCCATCCTGAAGCCCGCGAGGGTAGTAGGGCGCCCCCGAGTGCGGAGCGAAGCGAAGCGCAAGCAAGTTGGCGAGAGGGTCGCTGCGCGTGCCGTGTGGCATCACCTCCGGTGATGGCGGCCGCGCACGCGCCGTGTGCGCCACGCCTGCAGTCTGAGAGCACACCCCGCGTTCGCGGCCGCCACTACCCCTGCTGCGCAGGGGTAGTGCCACACGACACGCGCTGCGACCTCCCGCATCGTCCGCTCAGGCTTCGCTGCGCTCCTCCTTCGTTGGCGCCGGCGCCACCCCTGCACCCCCGAGCGCGGAGCGAAGCGAAGCGCAAGCAAGTTGGCGAGAAGGTCGCCAATCGTGCCGTGTGGCATCACCTCTGGTGATGGCGGCCTCGCCCGCGCGGTGTGCATTCCGACTGCAGTCTGAAGGCCGTCCGCGTATGCGAAGCCGCCACTACCCCTGCTTCGCAGGGGTAGTGCCACACGATACACCCGCGACCTCCCACGCCCGCCGCTCAGGCTTCGCTGCGCTCCGCTTTCGTCAGGCCCTTTCACCGCAAAATCACGCGGCAAGCGTCATGTTTTCTCCACGCCGCGCCACCGGCATTACCGTCGGCCGCATGGAATCAATGCCACGGAAAAGAATGCGGCGACGCGGCGCGCGCGGCGAGACGCGCTTCGTGACCTGCTCGTGCCTCGATGGTCGCCGCCTGCTGCAGGCTCGAACCGCGCAGCAAACCGTCGTTCAAGAGCTCGATGCCCTCGTGCGGTCTGATGCCGCATCGCTGCACGCCTGGGTCATCATGGGCAATCACCTTCACTTGTTGCTGACACCTCGCCTCGTTGACCTTGAGGAGTCGCTTGCCGTCCTCAAGACACGCATCGCCTACGCGATCACCGACGATGCCGAAACACCGCAGCAAGTCTGGGAGCGAGGCGGCGGCTTCGACCGGCTGATCTGGTCAGACCGCGCGTACTGGAACATCCTGTTCTACATCCACTTCAACCCAGTCAAGGCAGGCCTTGCCTCGGCGCCAGAAGACTGGCAGTGGAGTTCAGCACGGGACTGGACACGGCAGCGTCGCAACACTCCCAAAGTGAGTCATCCATACTGGCTGGAGTAACACGAGCGCGGAGCGAAGCGAAGCGCAAGCAAGTTGGCGAGAAGGTCGCCAATCGTGTCGTGTGGCATCACCTCCGGTGATGGCGGCCGCGCACGCGCCGTGTGCGCCAAGACTGCCATCTGAACGCGCATCGCTCGCGCTTCGCGCTCGTGTCGCCGCCACTACCCCTGCTGCGCAGGGGTAGTGCCACACGACACGCGCCGCGACTCCGGCATCGTCCGCTCAGGCTTCGCTGCGCTCCGCCTTCGACAGCGCCCACGAGCGCGGAGCGAAGCGAAGCGCAAGCAAGTTGGCGACAAGGTCGCCAATCGTGTCG